>Ga0194051_1000045_pt1 | contig 59875 bp, 59 predicted proteins | sample SepL2320m_MetaG_FD_161275 | JGI IMG/M metagenome (GOLD analysis project Ga0194051, IMG submission 161275) | Anoxic zone freshwater microbial communities from boreal shield lake in IISD Experimental Lakes Area, Ontario, Canada - Sep2016-L239-20m | ecosystem: Environmental > Aquatic > Freshwater >... | reverse complement strand
ATTATGTCGCAGAAGTCTCATAAGTGCTAGTTCTGCGAGATTAGTTTTGAATCAACTTTTGAAACATGCTGAACTGGGCTTCTGTGTGCCACCGCACTACTCGGCGACCTCTGTCCGAAACTAAAGAATTGACACAGATCGGAAGAGTGCGGTGAGAAGCCCCAAGGCTTTCATCGCGGTCTCGTAGGCGGTGTCGTCGGCATTCACAGCCGAAGTGTCACCCAGACCCTGCGGGGCCGCCAGTCAGTCGCCGCCCCGCCCACTGCGCACGATCACGTTCAGGATGATCGCGGGGGAACCCTGCCGCGTAGCCAACGACCCCGACCAGACTCACACCACAACACTCAAGTTCACCTCGCGATGCTTATTGATGACCCAAATGCTTACGCCGTTGTGGGTGGCGGCCTATACGGTGCTAACTGTATCCAATCTCGTACCAGTAAGGGGCGAAATATACAAAGGTGATGGAACCTTGTCCTGAAATTTTAACAATACCACCGCCGCCGCCAATAGAGACCTTAAAATTGCCGCCGACACCTTCAGTTGCGTCATTGAACCCGAGATAGAAAGGGGAACTTACGGGATAATTCCAAAAGAGCGTGACAACACGACCCTCTACTAAGTTATTGCTAATTCCCCTCCATTGCGTCATTGCTCCAAAATTATTTATACTAAGCAAATACACATTGCTTGTCGTATCACCCAATGTGATAAAACCATCACTTCCCCCAGTGCTGCTCTGATTATTGCTATACAAGGCGTTGCCTGCCGGGCCAGTCGGCCCTGCCGGGCCAGTCGCCCCGGTCGGCCCTGCCGGGCCAGTTGTGCCTGTCAGCCCTGTCGGCCCCGCCGGGCCAGTCGTACCTGTCAGCCCGGTAGGCCCTGCCGGGCCAGTCGCCCCTGCCGTACCCGTCAACCCGGTAGGCCCTGCCGGGCCAGTCGCCCCGGTCGACCCTGCCGTTCCTGTCAGCCCTGTAGGCCCTGCCGGGCCAATTGCACCTGTAGGCCCAGCCGGGCCAATTGCGCCGGTAGGCCCTGCGGGGCCGATTGCGCCGGTAGGCCCAGCCGGGCCGGTCGCACCGGTCGGCCCTGCGGGGCCAGTCGCCCCGACACCACCACCTGCGCCACCGGCTCCGCCTGCGCCGGGGGCTGGGCCGTCCCCCGCCGCACCGCCGGGACCGCCTGATCCCCCGGTCCCGATCATGCTCAAGATTCCCTGTTGGCCACCGGAACCACCATTGCCGCCTGCCACGCCTACCGTGCCGGTGCCACCGAGACCGCCAGAGCCGCCGGAACCGCTGAACAATCCGCCCGCACCGCCATTGCCACCGAGGCCGCCCGCGACGAGCGCGGCACCACCGTTGCCGCCGGTACCGAACCATCCCGCCGAGCCGCCATTACCGCCCGCGAAACCGTCCCCGCCGTTGCCGATCAGGCCGCCATTGCCGCCGTTGCACGGACCACTCAGGCAGGCACCTTCGTAGGACGTGTAGGTGTAGCCGTCACCGAGCAGGATGCCGCCGTTGGGATTGTCGGCGGTGCCCGATCCGATGAAAACACGGATGAAGTCGGCGACCGGGTTGGCGGTCGCTGCCGCACTCGCAGAAGCCACCACAGCACCGACCGGCACGCTCGCCGCACCACTACGACCACTGATCGCCGCCACCGGCGATACGCCACGCCCGACACCACCGAGGTCGCGGCGAACCCGACTCGCCACCGCAGCCGACCGGGGGGAATCCGACACCCCCACCGATGTCCCCACCTGCGACACCGGAGCCTGACGGGGCACCCTGCTGGCCGCCGCACGCGACGACCTCCGCGCTGCACCACTGTTCGCGGTTGCTGAGTCAATCCGACCCACCGACGCGGAACTCAACGAGTCAGCCGCAGAACCCTCAGCGTGGGCCACCGCCATCCCACCAGCCATCGCCGCCCACACACCTACACCCACAACACCGGCACCCAACCACCCATACGGAGTGCTCTGACGACGACCACGAACCGACCCCAAGTTAGCCATGGCCTTTTTATATAGGAGAGCGGATGCTCACTCCCCGGTTTTGATCACCCCGACAGATGTCAGGTGGGGAGGCCCCGTCCACTTGGTAGGTGGGCCTCGCTGGCGGTGGTGATTGCACGGCCCCCGCGACCCCGGCAGTTTGGCTGCGACTTACGCGAACCTCACAACGAAAGATTTGCGACAGGTCGCAAGATCGCGATGAGAAGCCCCAGGGATCACACCGCGCCGTTTTGGCCGTTGGTTCCGTTGGTGCCGCCGGGGGTGCCGCCGGTGCCTCCGGTGCCGCCGCGACCGAACAGTCCGGCGTTGCCTCCGTTGCCGCCGGTACCGCCGGTGCCGACGCTGGCTTGGGAGATGGACACGCCGCCATCGGTGGCGGCGTAGATGGTGCCACCGACGGCATACACCCCCAATACGGTGTCGCTGCCCAGGCCGCTGTTGGCGACGGTGCGGTTGTCGAACGTTGCTCCGCCATCATTGGAGATACCCAAGCCGCCGCCGATGGTGGCGGCGTAGATGGTGCCACCGCCGGCGGACACCCCCCGCACGTCGTCGCTGCCGAGGCTGCTGTTGGCGACGGTGCGGTTGTCGAACATTAATCCGCCATCACTGGAGATGCCCAAGCCACCGGTGGTGGCGGCGTAGACGTTGTTATCGCTGGCATACACCGCCCACACGTTGTCGCTGCCGAGGCCGCTGTTGGCGACGGTGCGGTTGTCGAACATTAATCCGCTATCACTGGAGATACTCAGGCCACCGCCGTAGGTGGCGGCGTAGATGGTGCCACCGGTGGCATACACCCCCACCACGCTGTCGCTGCCGAGGCCGCTGTTGGCGACGGTGCGGTTGTCGAACGTTAATCCGCCATCACTGGAGATACCCAAGCCACCGCCGTAGGTGGCGGCGTAGATGGTGTTACCGCTGGCATACACGCCGTACACGGTGTCGCTGCCCAGGCCGCTGTTGGCGACGGTGCGGTTGTCGAACGTTAATCCGCCATCATTGGAGATACCCAAGCCACCGACTGTGGCGGCGTAGATGGTGCCACCGACGGCATACACCCCCAACACGGTGTCGCTGCCCAGGCCGCTGTTGGCGACGGTGCGGTTGTCGAACGTTAATCCGCCATCACTGGAGATACCCAAGCCACCGCCGATGGTGGCGGCGTAGATGGTGTTACCGCTGGCATACACCCCTAAGACGTTGCCACTGCGTAGGCCGCTGTTGGCGTTGGTGCGGTTGTCGAACGTCGTTCCGGCCGGGATGACGGTGCCGTTGCCACCGTTGCCGCCGATGCCGCCGTTGCCGTACAGCGACAGCCCTCCGGCGTTGCCGCCACGACCTCCCAAGCCTGCTGCACCGTCCAGTCCGGCCCCGCCCGCGCCGCCGTCACCGACGAACAGTCCGCCGATGCCGCCGATGCCGCCGTTGGTGACGGTGATCGCGTCCCCGCCAATTCCGCCGTGGCCGAACCAGCCGGCCGCCCCGCCGTCGCCGCCGTTATAGGCGTTCCCGCCGTTGCCGAGGATCCCGCCGATGCCGCCGTTGCAGGAACCCGTCGGACATGTCGCGGCGGTATAGGAAAACCCGTTGCCGATCAGGATGCCGCCGTTGGGATCATCAGCAGTGCCGTTGCCCACGAAGACTCGCAGGATGCTGCCCGGCTGCCAAGTTGCCGAGGTAGCCGCAGAAGCCACCGGCGTGCCGTCAGTGGTCGGCCCCGAACCGCCCGCCCTCATCGCACTCGCCGAGGGATGCGCAGCACCGACCGCCACCCGGGCAGCCAGACCCGCCCCGGCCCGCGACACAGCCGCCGACGGGCGGGAACCCGACGCGACCGGAGCTTGAGCGGCCACCCGGCTGGCCGCCGCACGCGAAGACCGCCGCGCTACACCCGTGCTGGCGGTCGTCGACGCACCGCGACTCGCATGACCGGCCACTGACGGCGAATCTGATGCCGTGCTGTCGGCGTGGGCCACCCCCGCCCCACCAGCCAACGCCGCCCACACACCCACACCCACAGCACCAGCACCCAACCACCCATATGGAGTGCGAGGACGACGATTCCGAGGCAGCTTTGAGTTAGACATCGGCATTTCATACCACCTGCGGGTGAAACCCCATCGCTTATGCCCCCGCAACCCCGGCAGTTTGGCTGCGACTTACGCGAAACTCACAACAAAAAAATTGCGACAGGTCGGAAGGTGGCGGTGAGAAGCCCGAGAGCTTTCATCGCCGCCTCGTAGGAGGTGTCGTCGGCGCTTATGGCCGAAGTCTCACCCAGACCCTGCTGGGCCGCCAGTTAGTCGCCGCACCATCCACTTCGCGGTCAGTTCCACCCGATCAGCCCACGTCTTGTTCGTCGAATCCGCGATCGTGGCTGTTGTCGTCGTCGCGGCCTTCGCGCTCCTCACTCTCAGTCGATATCGCGATTAGTCGTCATCATCATCATCGTCGTCATTTCCCTCCACGAAGTCGATCAACTCCGGGGGCTCGCCCCACTTGCCCGGCTCGCCAGGGTCGTAGTCATCACTCGGTTGACGTCCCACTGTCAATCACCTCCCTCACCTGCGGGCCAGCCACTGCAGACGGTGCCCACTGCTTGAACCGTGGTCCGGCAATGCTCCCGGCGCGCACCGACAAATCACGCAAAGTTCGACGAATCCGCCGAACTTGGTGGGGCCGAAAGTCTCTGCTCACGCACCCCCTAAAGGCCCTGTCACCGCACGGCGGGGTGGCCGATGCTGAGGACAGACGCAGCGGCTATCGCTGGTCACACCCAAGAGTCGGACAGCCCGATCCGCCTGAACAGGTCAGGGATGATGACGATGAGCCGATCGCAATGAGTAAGCGACAGGCAGCCCTACTCGCGGCCAAACCGCGCCACCCGGCCGGCAAGGCGATTCCGCCCAGTCGGGAAGTGCGGAGATGGGCTGACCAGAAATCACGCGACCGATTTCGCCCACAGTACGACGCTAACCGCTGGAATCAGGCAACCAGCGCGGTCAGTCACCAGAACCGGCGGCGACTCGCCGGGATCGCCTTCCGCACATCCGCGGCGACAGGGTGGATTATTGCTGAATAGACGGTAGCACCGCTGCCTTAATCACCGTCGACAAGGGCAACTGAGTTACCGCCCTTCGAGTCACGGCCAGCATCGCGGGGCTCATTAATTCGATCATCGGGTGGAGCACATGAACATCGAACCGGAAGTACGTGACTGGCTTGCCGCGCTGGAACTCGCCGAAGCCGTCGCCGAACGCAACACCGTAAAAGTGGCGGCGGTCTATGCCGACGCGATGTCCAATGATCCGCCGCGAACGGTCCAGCTTCTGCAGGCGTTCGTCAACATTGCCGCACCGGATCCTGACCGCATTGCCGACCTCCGACGCAAAGTCGATCTCGTGGTCTTCGAGCAAATCACCGAGGGCTTGAGCCACTGACCTCGCGCATCGTCGTGTGCATACCGCTCATCGGATGCACCGGCCCGAGAATCGCCTTGGGTATCTTGCACACCACGGTGTAGTTGGTGTCGACGACATTGGCGATCGGGGTCAGCGCCGCTTGCGAAACCAGTTGGTAGGCATCGATCATCGATTGCCCGGTCAATTCGGCAACCCACCGGACCATCTGCTGATGCGCAATCCTGAAAGCGTCCTCCAGCGGCCGAGCCGAGCCCGTCGTCATGATGAACTCATCGCTCTCCAGCCGCGGCCACGCGGTGGGTGTGCCCGGAATCAAATCGAGAACCAGAGTCGTGTCCATGGCGCACTCCACGGCGACCCCACAGGTCTCGCCCTCGCCCTGACGGGCATGGCCGTCGCCGAGGCTGAACATGGCGCCTTCGACATTGACGCCGAGGTAACACGTCACGCCCGCGCGCATCTCCGGGGTGTCCATATTGCCGCCCCAGTCCCCCGGCGTGAGAGAGGATCGCACTTCGCCGAGTGCGGGGGCGACGCCGACGGTGCCGTGCATCGGATCCAGCGGCAACGCCGCGGTGAAGCCGGTGTCGGCAGCGGCATAGCGCACCACCGAATCGGCGCGGTCGATCTCGTAGATCCAGGTGCGTTCCAGCAGCGACTCATGCAGCATCGCGGTGGTAGGGGTGGCGGTGAGCGAACCGAAGAACGGCACGGTGCTGCTCACACCCCAGGCCTCGCGGGGTTGGATCGAGATGAAATGCACCGCGAGAGTGTCCCCGGGCCGGGCACCTTCGACGTAGAAGGGCCCGGACTGCGGATTCAGCATCCGCGGATCGCACACCTGGCTGGCCATATCCGTGGTGGACCGAACTCGCCCGCCGAAGCAGTCAAAGGTCCACGTGGACAGCACGGTTCCGGGCCGCACCGATGCCACCGGAGCCACGCCACCGAAGGTGTAGGTGTAGGTGGCGGGGTCGGCGTCGGCGTCCGGTTCCCAGTTCAGGTGTTCGGTCATGAGTCGATCAGACGCGTTCGTGCGCCTCCGCCACGGTGGTCCGGCCGATCTCCGCGTAGAGATCCGGCGCCTTGGCCCGCACCACGAGGGCGTAAACCGCGCCGATGACCAGGATTCCGATGACGTAGTACGGCATCAACTGGAACACCTGACTGTCGGCGGCCAGGCCCGCGGCGAAGTTGCGGTTGGACCACAGCAGGTACAGGGCATAGATCATCCCGGCCGCGCCGATGATCGGGGCGATCAACGACGTGACGACGTTGCCCTGGTGGATCTTCTTGACCCAGAAGTACCAGATCACCGCGAAGCATGTGATGGTCTGCACGATCAGCACCATCGCGGTGCCGATAAGCGCCAGCAGTCCGTAGACGTTCACGTAGGGAATCAGGTCCGGCGTGGCCACCGGGGTGCCACTGTCGTCGGGCACGTACACGTTAGTGAAGAAGGCGAACAGAGTCATCAGCACGATGGTGATCACGGTCTGCACCAACGAGGCGTTGGCGGGAGAGCCATGCTTGGCGTTGACTGCGCCGAGTGACGATCGCACGAAGGATGTCATGCTCTCCCGGCCCATCGCGTAGATGTAACGGCTGGCAGCGTTGTGGAACGCCATGGCACACGCAAAGGATCCGATGACAACCAGCAGCTTGTAGACGTTCTCCAGCAGCCCGCCCAGGTTCGCGTTGACGAGATTGAGCCACAGGTCGATGGGAGTGGTGCCGGCAGAGACCGTGACGGACTGCTGAAAACCGTTGCCTACCACTACCATCCACGACATGAAGGTGTAGAACAGGCCGAGGCCGACCACGGCGATGATGGTGGCTCGGGGTACGTTGCGCTTCGGGTTCTTCGACTCCTCGCCGTACACGGCGGTCGTCTCGTAGCCGATCCAGGACCAGAAGGCGAAGAAGATGCCGATGGCGGCGACGCCTGCGGTGACGCCGCTGCCGAACGCATTCTCCGGGAGGTTGCTGAAGCCCGCTGCCGGATTCACGGTCTTACCGGCGGCGAAACCATCGGGGCCACCTTTGAAGAGCACCGACACGCCCACGGCGAAGAGCAGCAGCACCTCACACACCAGGGTGACGCTGAGCAAGCTCGCGGCCAGGGTGATGGAGTAGTAGGTCAGCAGCGCGATGACGACCGCAGCCGCGATCCCGATGATCAGCCAGTTGACCGTTATTCCCAACGGCTGAAAGACGTACTGTGCGGCGAAGTAGGCAAAGCCGCCGATCAGGGATCCCTCGAAGATGACATAGGCGACCGTGGCGAGAAGGCCCGAGGCCATGCCCCAGATCTGGCCGAGGCCCTGAGAGATGAACCCGTAGAAGGCACCGGCCGTGGTGACGTGGCGGGCCATCGCGACGAAGCCGAGGGTGAAGATGGTCAGGACGATCGTGGCGAACAGGTAACCGCCGGAGACGGCGATGCCATTGCCGTAGCCGACGGCGATCGGGACGTTGAAGCTCATCGCCGTGATGGGCGCCGCGTTGGCCACCGCCATGAACAGCACACCGAATAAGCCGACGGCGCCGGCCTTCAACTTTGCGCTATCGCGCTCTGTGGGCCGATGGTCACCGGGGGCTGCACCCGGGCTGTCCTCGAGATTGCTGCTCATCCATACCTCCTGAGGGATACCTGCATGGCGACCACAACATTTCGCCGTGTTCCTGTTGCGGTGATCGTAATCGCTATGACCCCGACTAGCATCCGGTAATGAGTTACCCCGAATCCGTGTATTTCGGCGACACCGGTGAGACCATTGCCACGCTTCGCCCCGCCACCGGTGAGGCAGACATCCTCATGGAAAGCGGAGTCCGAGTCTCCTACCTCACAACAGCCGCGCAGTCGGCCGGGGAGTTCGGGCTGTACCGCTGGGACTTCGGCGATCAGGCGACGGGTCCCGCGCCGCACTTCCACCGCTCGATCTCGGAGTCATTCTTCGTGCTGTCCGGAATCGTCACCCTGTTCGACGGGGCCCAGGAACACGAAACGGGGCCGGGTGACTTCCTATTCGTACCCAAGGGCGGCATCCACAGCTTCCGCAATGACCACGGGCCGGCGTCGATGCTCATTCTGTTCACCCCCGGCGCACCTCGGGAAGGCTATTTCGAACTCCTCGGCGAAGTTGCAGCGGGCCGGTTGGCCTTCACCCCCGAGGAGTGGGTTGCGATCTGTAAAGACAACGACCAGTTCTATCCCGATACCGCCCCCCGATAGGACCGGCGATCTACGTCGCGCGCAGGATCACGATCGACTTGTCGATTTTTTTGAAGGAGTTGAAGGTCTCAGCGGGAACACCGAAGACGGCCGACAGCACCCTGGGTGGCACCCTGCTCAGAGATTCACCGATGCCGATGTTGTCTTTGTCCTCGGGCGCACTGGTGTTTTGGATGATCACGATCTTCATGTCGGCAGGGCCGCGGTTCTCGAAATAGTGGAATGAACCCTGCGGCGCGAATACGACGTCGCCGACATGTTGGTCGAAGCTCTCGTGGTTGCCGTTCCCATCGATTACGACCCAGGCCGCGACGCCGCTGATGACGATGTTGAGCTCCCAGGCGCTGGGATGCCAGTGCGGCTCGCGGATTCTGCCGGGCTGCAAAGTGAGTAGCACGATGCTGGCCTCCTGGCCCTTGAGGATCGGGAAGTTGTCCTCGTGTGCCTGCTGAAACGAGCCCCCGTCGTGCCTTTCGGGAGGCTCGGCGCTGAGATGAAACAGGTGCGATTGAGAGGTGATCGTCTCAGCCGGAATCCTGGGATCGCCAAAGCGTGCCGCATCATCGGTCATCCGCGCGTCCTTTCGGTGGGTGAGGAAGTTACCGCGGCCGACAAATCCTGCCGGGGTCAGTCCTCGGTCCAGAGGCAGTACCCGGAGAGTTCGACATAGAACAGCTTCGGCAGCATCTCCATCGACAGCGGCTGGCCCGGCTCGCCCTGAAACACCTGCGGTGCCGCCAGTACCCCGGCTGCGACCACGGTCTGCTGCTGGGCGCGGCATCCGGTCTGAGGATCCTGGGGTGTGGCGGTCCATTGACCTGAGGACAGATTGGGGTTGCGCATCGCCTGGCCGTGCAGATTGATTCCCGGCCCGTAACTGAGCCACGCGGTGTTCGGCTCGAACGGCACTGGCGCCGCCGTCCAGGCGAAACCGGAGCCGATCTCCTCCTGGCAGACCACATAGGTCTGCCCATCCGGCAGCAGTGTCATAGTGCCGGCCAGATCAGCCGAGCACGGAACCTCCAACTCAGGCGTGATCACATCCGCGTGGGCGACCCCGGGCGCAAGTGCGACCCCGACGGCGGCAACGGCCGACATCACAGTGCGATACCGCCTCATCCCGTACTCCCCAACTGTCACGCCAACCTCGTGCGTACCAACACTACGATGCCGACGCCGAGACCGGAAGTCTCCGGGCCGAGCTAGACGTAGAGCTGGTCGATGCTGTCGTGGAAGTTGTCCACCACCGACTTGCGCTTGAGCTTGAGGCTGGGCGTCAGGTCGCCGGCCTCGACCGTCAGTTCCCGGTCGATGATCGAGAACTTTTTAACCTGCTCCCAGCGGTTGAGGTGCTTGTTGAGCTGCTCGACGTAGCCGTCAACCATTGCGCGGGTCTTCTCGTCACGGGCGATCTCGCTGAACGACTTGCCGCCCAGTCCGTTGTCGCCAGCCCACTGCTGAATCGCCTCGGCCTCCAGGCTGACCAGCGCGACGCAGTACGGCTTGCCCTCGCCGTAGACGATGATCTCGCTGGCGTATGGGCAGACCGCCTTGAAGTTCGCCGAGATGGCCGACGGGGCGACGTACTTACCCTGCGAGGTTTTGAACATGTCCTTCTTGCGGTCGGTAATCCGCAGGAACCCCTCGGCATCGAGCTCGCCGATGTCACCGGTGTGGAACCAGCCCTGAGCGTCGATGGCCTCGGCGGTCGCCTCCGGTAGGTCGTGGTAGCCGTCCATCACGCCGGGGCCCTTCAACAAGATCTCGCCGTCCTCGGCGATCTTGACGTCGGTCTGCGGTAGCGTCCACCCGACAGTGCCGAACCGGTAGGCGGCGGGCCGGTTGATCGTGGAGGCGGCTGACGTCTCGGTCAAACCGTAGCCCTCGAGCACGATGACGCCGACGGCGTCAAACCACTGGGCGATCTCTCGGTCGAGCGCGGCCGATCCGGAGATGAAGAACCGCATCCGACCGCCGAACCGATCCCGGATGGTCGACAACACGAGTCGATCGGCAAGTTTGTGCTGCGCCAGCAGCAACGGCGACGGACGCTCACCGGCCTGTTTGACCCGCGACATCTGCACGCCCACACCGGTTGCCCAGTCGAAGAGGCGTTTCTTGACGCCGCCCTCCTTGGTCACCATTTCGTTGATCCGGCCGTGCACCTTCTCAAAGATGCGCGGCACCGCGCCCATGATGGTCGGCCTGATGACGGTGAGGTTCTCGATGATCTTGTCCACCCGGCCGTCGATGACGGTGGTGAAGCCGATTGCCAGCGGCAACGACAGCATGACCTTGCCGAAGGCATGCGCCAGCGGCAGCCACAGGTAGTTCAGGTCTTTATCGGAGAGCACCCCGAGGGCGTCCATGGCGGCAGCGGTGTAGGTCCAGGAGTCCTGGGTCAGCCGCACACCCTTGGGTTTCCCAGTGGTGCCGGACGTATAGATCAGCGTGGCCAGCTGATCGGGGCGAATCGCGGCAATCCGATCGGTCACCACCGACGGTGAGTCAGCGAGCAACTGCTTGCCGCGCTGCTCAAGCTCATCCAGGGTGATCACCCAGTCACCGTCACCGGCACCGTCGATCACCACGACCTTGTCCACGGCGGGCAGCTCGGCGCGGTGGGCGACGAGCTTATCGACCTGCTTCTGATCCTCCGCAACGACGATCCGGCTGCCCGAGTTGGCCACGATGAACGACACGTCCTCGGCGTGGGTGGTCGGGTACACGGTGGTGGTCGCCGCCCCCGCCGCCAGGATGCCGAAGTCGACGACCACCCACTCGTACCGGGTGCCCGAAGCCAGGGCGACCCGCTCTTCGGGGTTGATACCCAGTGCGATCAGGCCCGCGGCAATCAGGTCGACCCGGTCGCCGACCTGCTGCCAGGTAACGCTGGTCCATCCGCCGTTCTCGTGATACCGGAACGCCTCGGCGGCCGGGGTAGCCGCGACACGATCGAGGAACATGCGGGGAACCGACGACGCCCGGCTGTCGATCGTGCCGGTGTCGAGCCGTTCTTGGGATTTATGCAGGCCTGCCATGGTCGGAGTCTATGAAACCCGGGCAGGGTCGGTGTGGCGGATCGCCAAACGGGACCTCGACGTCAGGGAAGCGGTGGTGGCGGCAGACCCGGTGCGACCACACACGTGCGCGTCACCGCGTCGATCAGCATCCCGGCCGGGCAGGACGATATGCACTGGAAGCCCGGGGTGGAGGCATCCTCGATCTGCCCGACGGGGCAGGTCTGACCGGCGCGAACCGGGGCCGCCGGGACACCGACGAGAAGTGCGCCCGTACCGAGTGCCGCACCACACATGGCCACCCAGAATCTGCCGTGGCTCTGCATTCTCATCATCCCTCCGATCTGTCCATTGACCGGCATCGTAACGTCGCTGAACACGGTTCCCCGGAAGCCGCGCCGAAGGGCGAGTCGACTGATACATACCGTTTGACCTGCTCCTATCGACCCGACCATGATGGAAACAGGAGGGCACATGCCGGTGCGGGTCGACGTCGCCGTGAGCACCGACGCTGCCGCGTTGGCCGACGTCGCCGCGATCACCTTTCCGCTGGCCTGCCCCCCGTCAGTGGCCGCCGGCGATATCGAGGCCTTCATCGCCGCCAACCTGTCGGCGCAGCGTTTCGGGGAGTATCTTGCGGATCCCGATCGACGGGTGCTCACGGCCGTCGACGAGGGGCGCATCATTGGCTACGCCATGCTCGTTCGCGGCATCGGCAACGATCCGGTCATCGCAGGCTGCATCGAGCAGCGACCCGCGGTGGAAGTGTCCAAGATGTACGTGCTGCCCGACTGGCATCGCCGCGGTGCGGCGGGGGAACTGATGGAAGCCGGGATCTCCTGGGCCTCCGCGCAGCACATGCGAGCCCTGTGGCTGGGGGTCAACCAGAACAACTCTCGCGCGCAACGCTTTTACCGCAAGCATGGTTTCGACGTCACCGGCACGCGCACGTTCCGGGTGGGCGCGACTCTGGAGAGCGACTTCGTCATGGTGCGCGCGATTTAGCTCTTATTCGTCAGGGCCAACAGTCTCGAGGTGGCCCGCAGGTACTTCTTGCGATACCCGCCCTCCAGCATTTCTGCCGAGAAGATCGTGTCGAGTTTCGTCCCCGAGGACACCACCGGTATGCCGGCGTCGTAGAGCCGGTCGGTCAGCGAGACCAGTCGCAGCGCGACGTTCTGGTCATCGATCGGGTGCACACCGGTGATGTGCACGACGGACACCCCTTCGATCAGGGTCAGGTACCGAGAGGGATGCATGGTGGCCAGGTGGGCGCACAGCGCGTCAAAGTCGTCGAGTGTCGCGCCGGGTACCTGCGCGGCCCGCGTTCTCACCTCGTCATCGGACAGTGGCTCGGGCGCCGGGGGCAGGCCGCGATGCCGGTAGTCGGGGCCCTCGATCCGGACGGTGGTGAAAATGCTTGCCAGCGTGGTGATTTCACGTAGGAAGTCCTGTGCGGCGAAACGGCCCTCGCCGAGTTGTTCGGGCAGGGTGTTCGACGTCGCGGCGACCGAGACGCCACGCTGCACCAGTTGGGACAGCAGCCGCGAGATCAGCGTGGTGTTACCCGGATCGTCGAGTTCAAATTCGTCGATACACACCATGGTGTAGTCGGCCAGCAATTCGATGCACTCGGTGAATCCGAAAACCCCTGCCAGTTGGGTCAGTTCACCGAAGGTGGCGAACGCCTTGAGGTCGGTGTCGGGAACGCTCCGGTACACCGACGCCAGCAGGTGCGTTTTGCCGACCCCGAACCCGCCGTCGAGATACAGACCGACGCCGGGCAGCGTCTCGCGGCGACCGAACAGCTTCTTGCGGCCGGCCCGACGACGGATCGCCTCCGCGCAGAAGGCGCGGCAGGATGCCAGGGCCGCGGACTGGGTGGGTTCGGCCGGATCGGGCCGGTAGCTGGCGAAGCTGACGTCGATGAAAGTCGGCGGCGGCACGAGTTGGGCGATCAGCCGCTCCGGCGACACTTCTGGATGACGGTCCACCAGATGCCCGGTCGCGGGGGACGTCGCAGGGGACGTCGCGGGGGACGTCATAGGCGGCGTCATAGCTGGCACTGTATCGACGCGACTCGGGAGGACGTGCTGCAATCATCGGCATGGATGACGCCGACGGGACACGCTTCACGCTGCTGGGTGACGGTGCACCGGTGGACGACGAGCGGCTGTATCAGCTGTACGCCTACCCCGAGTCACACCAATCGCTGGTGCGCGGCAACGCGATCAGCAGCCTCGACGGCGGCGCCACCACCGACGGCACCTCCGGCGGTCTCGGCGGGGCCGGCGATCGGCGCCTGTTCGCGGTGCAGCGGGAACTGGCCGACGTGATCGTGGTCGGGGCCGGTACCGCCAGAGCGGAGAACTACGGCGGCGCGCGGATGACCGCACCCCAGCGTCAGCGACGGCAACACCGCGGCCAATCGGAGGTCCCTCCCCTCGCGCTGGTCACCCGCTCCGGTGTTGTTGAACACGATCTGCCGGTACTGACCCTGTCCGAGGTTCCGCCGTTGGTCCTCACCTGTGCCGGCAATGCGGGCAATGCTCGCGCGCGCCTGGGGTCCGCCGCTCAGGTCATCGCGTGCTCCGGTGCCGACCCGCACCAGGTCGACCTGGCCGTCGCCCTGGCCAGGCTGGCTGAGCGAGGCCTGCGGCGGGTGCTCAACGAGGGTGGACCGACTCTGCTGGGCGCCTTCGTCGAGGCGGATCTCCTCGATGAGATGTGCCTGACGTCAGCTCCCATGGTCGTGGGCGGGGGTGCGGTGCGCATCACCGCCGGAGCCGCCAACGTGCTCGTGCGCATGCGCCGCGCACATCTCATCGCCGACGCGGACGGTTATCTGTACACGCGCTACGTCCGCGCCAACTGAGCGCGCGTGCCGGGTCGCTACTGTGGTGGTCATGCGTCGGCATCGTCGGGTCACAGCGGCGGTTGCCGTGGGCACTGTGATGTCGGGTTTGCTGAGCGGATGCGCGCCGTGGCTGGCGGCCAATCCACAGTTCGCCAGTGACGCGGCCCGAAATCCCGGCGCCGGTCCCACCACCAGCACAGGGGCCGGCGGGCCAACCCCGATCGTCGCGCCCAAAAACGATTTGGTGTGGAAGGACTGCACCGCCAAGGAGTTCGGGGATGCCGGCACCCCGGCGATCCCCGGGGTGGCGCTGGAGTGCGCCAACTACGACGCCGATCTGGACCCGGTCAGCGGAGCGACCGGCACCCTGAGCATCGGTGTCGTGCGGGCCCGGTCGGTGCAGACTCCACCGGATGCGGGCCCACTGGTGTTCACTACCGGTTCCGATCTGCCGTCATCACTGCAGCTGCCGGTATGGCTGTCGCGTTCGGGCACCGACGTTCTCAAAACCCGGCCCATCGTGGCGGTGGACCGACGCGGGATGGGGATGTCGAGTCCGATCGATTGCCGAGATGCATTCGACCGCCAGGAGATGCGCGAACAGGCGCAGTTCACCTCCGGCGACGACCCGGTGGCCAGCCTCGGCGCGATCACGACGACCGCCACCACCGGGTGCACCGATGCGATCGCTCCCGGCGACTCGGCGTATGACAACGCCCGCGCCGCCGAGGACCTCGAGAGGTTGCGCAGCACCTGGGACGTGCCCGGGCTGGCGCTGATGGGTGTCGGCAACGGCGCGCAGGTGGCGTTGGCCTACGCCGGCTCGCACCCCGAGAAGGTCGCGCGACTGGTGCTCGACTCCCCCATTCCGCCCGCGGTGGCGGCCGAAGCCGCTGCGGAGGAGCAGGTGAAGGCCCAGCAGGGGGCGCTGGATGCCTTCGCCGTCCAATGCGTCGCGGTCAATTGTGCGCTCGGACCCGACCCGAAGGGCGCCGTCGACGCGCTGCTGAACAGCGCGCGCGCCGGCCGCGGCCCGGCAGGCGCGTCGGTTGCGGTCCTGGCCAACGCCATCATCACCGCGCTGGGCTACCCGAGTGGTGATCGCATCGGTAGCACCGTCAAGCTGGCCAACACCCTTGCCGCCGCCCGCACCGGTGACACCAACCAGCTCAACAGCCTGATCAACCAGGCCGACGCCATCCGCGGTACCGACGGCCAGTTCGTGAACACCTGCAGCGACGCGCTCAGCCGCCCCACCCCGGATCGGGTGCGCGAGCTCGTCGTCGCCTGGGGCAAGCTGTACCCGCAGTTCGGCACCGTCGCCGCGCTGAACATGGTCAAGTGCCTCAACTGGCCGAGTGGCTCCCCGCCCAAGGACCCCAAAGGCCTCAAAGTCGACGTGCTACTGCTCGGCGTGCAAAACGATCCGATCGTGGGCGCTCAGGGGGTACCGGCGACAGCGGCCACCGTCCTCAACGCCGGTGCGACCGGCAAGCGGGTGATGTGGCAGGGAATCGGACACGGCGCCAGCATCTACTCGGCGTGTGCGCTGCCGCCGGTTCTGGGTTATCTCGAGGCCGGCAAGCTCCCGCCGACCGACACCTTCTGCCCTGCCTGAGCGCCTCACAGACCGAACGATCCAACCGGTGTACCGTGCGGTCGTGGCAGTGCCCTCTCGTCTGCTGACCGCGTTTCGTCCACGCACCAGCCCCCCCAGCACAGCGACTGTCGTACGCACAGCGCTCTGGCCGATCGCGATCATGTCGATCATCCACCGCGGTTATGTGCTGACATCCAACGGCTATATCACCGACGACTGGGCACCGGTCTACCGTGCCGCCCGCAACTTCCGGGCCGGCGTTGCGATCTACAACGAGCAATTCGACCAGGTTGACCCGCACTATCTGTACCCGCCGGGCGGTACCCTGCTGATGGCGCCGTTCGGCTACCTCGACAGCGAGTTCGCCGCACGCAACTGGTTCATCCTCATCAACACCCTGGCCATCATCCTGGCCGCCTGCCTGCTGGTGCGGCTGGTCAACTTTCCGCTGACCTCGGTGGCGCTTCCGGCTCTGCTGGTGGCGATGTTCTGCACCGAGTCGGTCACCAACACCCTGGTGTTCACCAATATCAACGGGTGCATCCTGCTGGCCGAGGTGCTGTTCCTACGCTGGATGCTGGACGGTCGAGTGAGCCGACAATGGTTGGCGGGCATCGCGATTGGTCTCTCGCTGGCGGTCAAGCCGGTGCTGGCGGTCCTGCTACTGCTCCCCCTGCTCAACCGGCAGTGGCGCACCCTGATCGCGGCCGTCGCGGTGCCGGTGGCATTCAACGTGGCGGCCTGGCCGCTGGTGAGCGACCGGACGAACTTCATCCACCGAACCCTGCCCTACATCCTGTCCACCCGCGACTACTTCAACAGCTCGGTGTTGGGCAACGGCGTGTACTACGGGCTGCCGATGTGGCTCATCACCGCACTGCGGGTCGGCTTCGTCGTGCTGGCCGCGCTCAGCCTCTGGCTACTCACCCGCTACTACCGCACCCGCGATCCACTGTTCTGGATGCTGACCTCATCGGGGGTGTTGCTGATCGCCTCATGGCTGGTGCTGTCGCTGGCTCAGGGCTACTACTCGATGATGCTGTTTCCGTTCCTGATGACGGTGGTGCTGAGAAACTCGGTGCTGCGCAACTGGCCGGCCTGGCTGGCGACCTACGGATTTCTCACCATGGACCGCTGGCTGATGTGGCGCTGGCCCACCACCGGACGGTTCCTGGAGTACCTGAAGATCACCTACGGCTGGTCGCTGATGCTGATCGTGGTGTTCTGCGTGCTGTACTTCCGCTATCTCGACGCCAAGGACGAAGGGCGTCTTGACGACGGTATCGACCCGGCGTGGATGACGCCGAAGTCCGGCCGCGCTACCGTGGTCGCATGAGTTCGATTCCTCATCCCAAGCTCCAATTGACCGACGACGAATGGCGCAGGCGGCTCAACGCCGAGGAATATCAGGTGCTGCGCAAGGCGGGCACCGAACGTGCCTTCACCGGTGAGTACACCGACACCAAGACCGAGGGTGTGTACGAGTGCCGCGCCTGCGGCACCGAACTGTTCCGCAGCACCGAAAAATTCGAATCCCACTGCGGTTGGCCGTCGTTCTTCGATCCGGCGGACTCCGACGCGGTGATCCTGCACACCGACGACACACTGGGCATGCGGCGAGTCGAGGTACTGTGCGCCAACTGTCACAGCCATCTCGGCCACGTCTTCACCGGAGAGGGCTACCCCACACCCACCGACCAGCGGTATTGCATCAACTCGATCTCGCTGAAGCTGGTTCCGGCCAGCGAGTGACGCTCCGGCAATCAGGGCAGGCTGGTGACGAGTTCCTCGACACCGACCCGCGGGCCGGTGAAGAACGGGATCTCCTCGCGGACGTGCAGGCGGGCCTCGGTGGCCCGCAGATCACGCATCAGGTCCACGATCCGGTGTAACTCCTGGGCCTCGAAGGCCAGGATCCACTCGTAGTCGCCCAGCGCGAAGGCGGGCACGGTGTTGGCGCGGACGTCCTTGTAGCTGCGGGCGGCCATGCCGTGGTCGGCCAGCATCTTGCGGCGGTCCGCGTCGGGCAGCAGGTACCACTCCAGTGACCGCACGAACGGGTAGACGCACACATAGTTTCCCGGCTCCTCACCCGCCAGGAACGCCGGGACGTGGCTCTTGTTGAACTCGGCCGGCCGATGCAGGGCGACGCTGCTCCAGACGGGTTTGGCGGCCCGCCCCAGTGTGGTGGTGCGCCGGAAGTCGCTGTAGGTCGCCTGCAGTGACTCGAGGCGCTCGGCGTGCGTCCAGATCATGAAGTCGGCGTCGGCCCGCATCCCGGCCACGTCGTACAGACCGCGGACCACCACGCCGCCGTCCTCCTGCTGTTTGAGGAATGTCGCGGTCTCATCGATCACCGCGGCGCGGGCACCCTCGTCGTAGCCCAGCACACCGGGCTGCACCGCGAACGCTGAGAACATGACGTAGCGGATCGTGGCGTTGAGTGTGTTGTAATCCAGTTTCGCCATGGTCTCCATGGTGCCACGGGCGATCGCCGCCGGTCCTATGCGGTGGCGGCCACCACCGCCCCGGCTGCCCGACCGGCCGCGGCCACACACGCGGGCACGCCGACGCCGTCGAGGTAATTACCCGCTATCGCAAGGGTGGGTGGCATGTCAGCGCGTATCTCGGTAACCAGATCGCCATGGCCGGGAGCGTACTGAGGCAGCGCGTCGATCCAGCGGTGTACGAGAACGTCGACAGGGTCGACGGTGTTACCGAACACCGTCGCCAGGTCTTCGACCGCCCATGCCTGCAGGTCGTGATCTGACGTGGCGCGGGCAATATCGTCGCCGAACCGGCCGAATGACATCCGCACCAGTTCGGCGTCGCCGCGTGCGCCCCACTTACGGGTCGACAGTGTGATCGCCTTGGCGCGCAAGCGTTCTCCAGTCGCCACCAGCACCCCGGACCGTGGCGGGAAGGGCGTTGCAGCCCCGACAGCCATCGCCAGCACAGCGGCGGAAGCCACCCGGATCCGTGCCGCCGCCGCCGCCGCCCGCGGCGCCGGACCGTTGAGTAATGCGGCCGCCCGCGGCGCCGGTACCGCGAGCACGACCGCATCGGCCGGCCAGGTTCGGCCGGTGTCATCAGCGAGATTCCAGCCCGAGCCCTCCGCGATGATCCGGCAGACCGGTGCCTGGACCCACTGCGCCCCGGCACGGGCAACGAGTTCGTCGAGCAGCACCTGGTACCCGCCGGCGATGGCACCGAAAACCGGCCCGGCGCCGGCGCCCGGCATCACCCGCCGGACTGCCTCGGTCACACTTGGCGCGCCGGCATCCAGGGCGGCGGCCAGGGCGGGTACCGCCGAACGGGTGCCGATGCCGGCTGCCGATCCGGCGTACACCCCGGTCACCAGCGGATCGACCGAGCGGGCCACCACCTGCTTACCGAAGCGGTCCGACACAAGTTCGCCGAGTGCCGGGTCAGCGCCGGGTCGCCAGCGCAGCGGACGGTCTGGCTCGGCGGCGATCTGGGCGCAGGTGGCCTCATCGACCAGACCAGCCATCGAGGCCGCCGAGGTCGGGATGCCATTGAAGGTGCCGGCCGGCAGCGGATGCAACCGGGCCTGGCTGTAAATCGTGGTCTGCACCCCAGTGGTGCCGATCTGGCAGTCTGCCAGACCGAGTTCGGCGAGCAGAGCGGGCACCTCGGGCCGGCGGGCGATGAACGCCTCGGCGCCGATATCCACCGGCACACCGGCGAGTTGTTCGGTGCGCAGGACGCCGCCGAGTCGATCCGCCGGATCGAAGACGGTGATATCGGCACCGTCGCCGAGAGCACTCCGAATCCGATAGGCGGCCACGAGGCCTGAAATCCCGCCGCCCACAACGCAATAGCGCAGCTTTGACCCCTGCCCACCAGATCTCACAACGAATGCACCAGGGCCACCAGGTCGGTCAGCAGTTCGGGGTCGGTCACCGGGAGCACACCGTGACCCAGATTGAAGATATGCCCACCGGCACCGGCACTCACGGCGCGGCGACCGTCATCGACCACGGACCGCGCGGCCTTCTCGACAGCGGCCCACCCCGCCAGCAGGACGACCGGATCGAGGTTGCCCTGCAACGCTTTTCCGGCACCCACCCGCTCGGTCGCGTCGGCCAGCGAGGTGCGCCAATCGACGCCGACCACAGCCGGAGCGCCGTGGCCCGAAACCGCTTCAGCCATCGCACCCAGCAGTTCGGCGGTGCCGACCCCGAAATGAGTCATCGGCACACCGAAGCCGGCCAGTGCGGCGAACACGCGTGTGCTGTGCGGCAACACGTAGGTCCGGTAGTCGGCCAGCGACAAGGTTCCCGCCCAGGAATCGAACAGCTGGACGGCATCCACTCCGGCATCCAACTGGACCCGCAGGAATTCGATGGTCACATCGGTCAGCGCCTGCATCAACGAGTGCCACAGGGAAGGCTCGGCGAGCATCATCGTCTTGGTGCGCTCATGGAGCTTGCTCGGTCCGCCCTCCACCAGGTAGGAGGCCAGGGTGAACGGTGCGCCGGCGAAGCCGATGAGGGGAATCTCGCCCAATTCCCCGACAAGCAACCCCACGGCATCCGCGACGGCGCCGATCCGCTGCAGGTCAAGGGATTTGATGGACTTGATGTCTGCCTCGGAGCGGATCGGGCGGGCGATCACCGGCCCCACATCGGGCACAATATCCAAATCAATGCCCGCGCCGCGCAGCGGGACGACGATGTCGGAGAACAGGATCGCCGCATCGACACCGTGCCGACGAACCGGCTGCAGGGTGATCTCGCAGATCAAGTCCGCGTCGAAACACGCCTCCATCATGGTGTTCTTCGCCCGCAGCGCGCGGTACTCCGGTAATGACCGGCCGGCCTGGCGCATGAACCAGACCGGGGCCCGGGTGGGTGCCTGGCCGGTGGCGGCGGCCAGGTAGGGCGCCTCGGGCAGATGGCGTCGGGTGCTCACCGCGACAATGCTGCCACGGCCCCGTCGGCCGGTTCACCACCCACGGCGCGCCTGCCTGTGCCCTCCCCCCGGGGGGGCTAGCGTCAATCGGCGTGACCAGTGCGGAGCCGACCCCGTTCCGCGAGGCGGTGGCGGCGATGAACGCCGCCGAGGTCCGGTCAGAGATCGAGCTCGGCCCGATCCGGCCACCTCAGCGCCTCGCGCCATTCAGCTACGCGCTGGGCGCGGAGGTCCGCCGCCCCGAGGGCGAGATCGTCCCCGAAAGCTCCGAGGGCGACGCGTTCGGCCGCCTGATCCTGCTGCACGACCCCGACGGTGCCGAGGCCTGGGACGGCACCATGCGATTGGTCGCCTTCATCCAGGCCGACCTGGACCCGGCGGAAGCCGTCGACCCACTGCTGCCCGAGGTCGCCTGGAGTTGGCTGGTGGACGCCCTGGAATCGCGGGCCGAACACGTCACCGCACTGGGCGGAACGGTCACCGCCACCACCTCGGTGCGCTACGGCGACATCTCCGGGCCGCCGCGCGCCCATCAGCTGGAGATCCGGGCCTCGTGGACTGCCACCACGCTGGCGTTGGGGATCCATGTCGAGGCGTTCTGCGAGGTTCTCGAACACGCGGCGGGGCTGCCGCCGACCGGGGTGACCGATCTGAGCTCCCGCTCACGCGCCTGAGATGTCCGAACGCGACGATCCCGATACAGCAACCAATGACGGGGCACCGGCTGAACCCGAACCCACCCCGCTGGCCTGCCCGTCTGAAGGCGTGCCCGCGGTATCGGTCAGTGCTCTCGAGATCGCAAGGGCCGCAGAGAAATTGGCGACCGGCCGCGGCCCGTTTGCCATGGATGCCGAACGGGCATCCGGTTTCCGGTATTCCAACCGCGCATACCTGATCCAGATCCGGCGCGCCGGTGCCGGAACGGTCCTGATCGACCCGGTCAACCACGGCGGCAGCCCGCTCGATGCCCTCAGGCCACTGGCCGATGTGCTGGCAACGAACGAGTGGATCCTGCACGCCGCCGACCAGGACCTGCCCTGCCTGGCAGAAGTGGGCCTGCACCCACCCGCGCTCTATGACACCGAACTGGCGGGCCGACTGGCCGGCTTCGACCGCGTCAACCTGGCCGCCATGGTGCAGCGGCTGCTCGGTCTGGGTCTGGCCAAAGGCCATGGGGCGGCTGACTGGTCGAAACGCCCACTGCCGGATGCCTGGCTGAACTATGCGGCACTCGACGTCGAGGTGTTAATCGAGTTGCGCTCCGAAGTCGCCGCCGTCCTGGCCGGCCAGAACAAAACCGATTGGGCGGCAGAGGAATTCGAATACCTGCGCCGTGCCGAAAGCACGCCGACCCGCCGCGATCGCTGGCGCCGGACATCGGGAATCAATAAGGTTCGGACCACTCAGGGACTTGCCGCGGTGCACGAGATGTGGACCGCCCGCGATCGGATCGCACGTAAACGTGATATCGCTCCCGGACGCATCCTGCCCGACTCGGCTATCATCGCCGCCGCACTGGCAGACCCCAAGACCGTGGATGAACTCACCGCGCTACCGATCTTCAGCGGCCCCAAACAGCGCCGCACCGCCGGAGTGTGGCTGGATGCCCTTGAGTCGGCCCGCCGCAACGACGATCCGCCGGATGCCGCAGAAGCCGTGAACGGACCCCCGCCTCCCGTTCGGTGGGCCAAGCGCAAACCGGAGGCAGTGGCGTACCTGGACGCGGCCCGGTCGGCGCTGGGTGAGCTGTCGCAGCGGGTCGGAGTGCCGACCGAAAACCTGGTCACCCCGGACCTGGTGCGCAGATTGTGCTGGGACTGGACCGACACCGCCGACGTCAGCGGCACCGTCGCGGAGTTCCTGAGGGTCGGCGGGGCGCGTAACTGGCAGCGGGAATTGGTAGTGCCCGCGCTGTCGGCGGCCCTATCAGCAGCCCTGAGCCGCGACGACGACGAGTCAGTCGACCTGCTCGGCGACTGATTCGTCGCGGGCGCCCAGTGCGGCCACCCAACCGGTGACCTGACGGGCCACGTTCTGTTCAGTCAGCCCCGCCTCGGCGAGAACCTCGCTGCGGGCGGCATGGTCCAGGAAGCGTTGCGGCACACCAAGATCGCGGCATGGCACGTCGATATCCGCGGCGCGAAGCGAGGCCGAAACCGCAGAGCCGACTCCCCCGCGCACGCCGCCGTCCTCCAGAGTGACCACCAGGCTGTGCCCTCGGGCAAGCGGGCGCAGTGCGTCAGACACCGGCAGCACCCACCGCGGATCCACGACCGTGACGCCGATGCCCTGCTTGCGGAGTCGTTCGGACACCTTGAGTGCCATCGCAGCAAAAGTTCCTACCGCGACCATCAGGACGTCCTCGCCGAGACCTTCAGCGGGCCGGGCCAGTATGTCGATCCCATCGATCCGCTCGATGGCTGGAATATCCTGGCCCACTTCACCTTTGGGGAAGCGGATCGCCGTCGGTCCATCGTGGATATCAAGTGCTTCGCCAAGTTCTTCACGCAACCGGGCACCGTCGCGCGGGGCGGCAACCCGGATGCCGGGCACGATATTGAGCACGGACAGATCCCACATACCGTTATGGCTGGCACCGTCGTTTCCAGTGATCCCGGCCCGATCCAAGACGATGGTGACCGGCAACTTATGTAGCGCGACATCCATCATGACCTGGTCGAACGCCCGGTTGAGGAATGTGGAGTAGATCGCCACCACCGGATGCATACCGGCCATGGCCAACCCGGCCGCCGAGGTCATCGCATGCTGTTCGGCGATACCGACATCGAAGAGCCGGTCTGTGAACCGCTCACCGAAGGCCGCCAAGCCGGTCGGGCCCGGCATCGCGGCGGTAATGGCCACGATGTCGCGGCGCTTGGTCGCGTAGGCGATCAGCGCATCGGAGAACACCGATGTCCATCCCGGTGCGGCGGCCGTGGTGGCCAGTCCGGTGTGCGGATCGATGACCCCGCAGGCATGCATCAGTTCGGCCTCGTCGTTCTCGGCCGGCGGATAGCCCATGCCTTTGCGGGTCACCACGTGAACGATCACCGGGGCGTTGAAGCCGCGGGCGTGACGCAGTGCGTTCTCGACCGCATGCTCATCGTGTCCGTCGATCGGGCCGACGTACTTGATGCCCAGATCGGTGAACATCACCTGTGGAGAGATCGCGTCTTTGAGCCCGGCCTTGACGCTGTGCACCGCGTGGTAGCAGGCCTCGCCGATCACCGGCACGCCGCGCAGGGCTTCCCGGCCGCGTTCCAGAAGTCGCTCGTATCCCGGTTGCAGCCGCAGGCCGGCGAGATGGTCGGCGAAACCGCCGATGGTCGGCGCGTAACTGCGGCCGTTGTCGTTGACCACGATGACGACCGGGCGTTTGGCCGCCGCGATGTTGTTCAGCGCCTCCCAGCACATGCCCCCGGTGAGCGCACCGTCACCGACGACGGCAACCACGTGCCGGTTGCGCTGACCGGTCAGTTCGAAGGCTTTGGCCATACCGTCGGCGTAGGACAGCGCCGCCGAGGCATGGCTGGACTCGACCCAGTCGTGATCGCTCTCAGCCCGTGACGGATAGCCCGACAATCCCCCCTTGGACCGCAGGGTGTCAAAGTCGGCGGCGCGCCCGGTCAGCATCTTGTGCACGTAGGCCTGATGGCCGGTATCGAAGATGATCGGGTCGTGCGGCGAGTCGAACACGCGGTGCACCGCAAGGGTGAGTTCGACCACACCGAGATTGGGCCCCAGGTGGCCACCGGTGGCGGCGACCTTGTGGATCAGGAACTGGCGGATCTCCACCGCCAGTTGTGTCAGCTGGTCCTGTGAAAGGTGCTGCAGATCGGCAGGGCCGCGGACCTGTTCGAGCATCCCAGCAGTCTACCCATCGTTGCCGGAGGCTTCCGGCCCAGCCAGATAGACGTCCGGCACCCCATCGCAGTCCGGATCAGCGGTCTCCAGTTCGAAGATCGCGCGATAGTGCCGGTTGCGGATTCGCAGCAGGATGCCGGCCAGGACGGCCGCCAGCACCGATCCGGTGAGCACCGCGACCTTCATGACGGCCAGCCGCGACGGGTCTGAGCCGTACGCCAAGTCCCCGATCAGCAGCGATACCGTGAACCCGATCCCGGCCAGCATGGAGACGCCCAGGACGTCGATCCAGCGCAGCGAGGCGTCCAGGCTTGCGTGGGTGACCGCGGCGATCAGTCGGGTGGTGCCGAACACTCCCAGGGTCTTGCCGATGACGAGTCCGGCGATGACGCCGAGGGCGATCGGGTCGCGCAGGGCTGTCACGAATCCGTCATAGCCGCCGAAGCTCACCCCGGCCGCGAAGAAGGCGAAGACCGGTATCGCGAAACCCGCCGAGACGGGCCGCATCGCATGCTCGAAGCGTTCGGCCAGGCCTTCGTCAGCGGTCTTGCTGGGCAGTACCGGGACCGTGAAGCCCAGCAGCACGCCGGCGACGGTGGCGTGCACGCCGGACTCGTGGACGAACGCCCAGGTGAGCGCCGCCAGTGGTATCAGCAGCCACCAGGGGGTGATCCGGCGCTGCACGAGAAACGCGAACACCGCCAGCGGAACCAGCGCCAGCAGCAGCGCACCGAGGTTGATCTTGGCGGTGAAGAACACCGCGATCACGGTGATCGCGAGCAGATCGTCGACCACGGCCAAGGTCAGCAGGAAGGTGCGCAATGCCGCCGGCAGGTGCGTGGAGATCACCGCCAGCACCGCCACCGCAAACGCAATATCGGTGGCGGTCGGGATGGCCCACCCATCCGAGGCGCCGTCGGCACCGCCGGCGGTGAAGGCCAGGAAGATCAGTGCCGGAAAAACCATGCCGCCGACCGCGGCGGCGATCGGCAGGATGGCCCGGGCCGGATCGCGGAGATCGCCGGCGACGAATTCGCGTTTCAATTCGAGGCCGACCACGAAGAAGAAAATGGCGAGCAACCCGTCGGCGGCCCACCCGCCCAGGCTCAGGTTCAGATGCAGACCGAGGTTATCGGTGCCGACCCGGAAATTAGTGAGCGCGTAGTACGACGCCGCCCATGGTGAGTTCGCCCAGATCAGCGCGATGGCCGCGGCGGCGAGCAGGATCGCACCCCCCACGGTCTCCCTATGCAGGATCGTGATGATGCGGTGGGTCTCGGGCCATGAGCCGCGGGTCAACAGTCGCCTCGGTAGTGACCGGCCGCCGCGCACCGAATCAGTCACGGCCGGACTTCGTCAGCAGCGCGACGCACTCGACGTGATGGGTCAGCGGGAACGCATCGAACACCCGCATATCTTCCACTTTGAAGCCGTGTTGTCGATAGAGGCCGATATCGCGGGCGAAAGCCGCAGCCTCACAACCGATGTGGATCACCCGCGGCACACCGGCGCCCGCGAGCAGTTCGATGACCGGACGACCCGCGCCTGCCCGCGGCGGGTCGAGTACGGCGATATCGGCTCCGCCGGACTGCGCGGCCAGCACCCGGCGGACTGAATCGGTCACCACTCGGACCTGGGGCAGGTCGGCCAGTGCGGAGCGCGCCACATTCGATGCCGCCCGTGAGGTGTCCACCGTCAGTACCTGCCCGTCCTCGCCGACCACCTCAGCCAGGGTCGCGGCGAACAGTCCGACGCCGCCGTAGAGATCCCAGGCCCGGACCGCGCCGCAGTCTGCCGTCCACTGTTTCACCAGGGAACTGTAGACCGCGGGTGCCTCGCGATGGGACTGCCAGAAGCCGGTCACCGGCACCCGCCAGACCCGCTGCCCCACCCGATGAACGGATTCGCCGGAGCCTTCCACCGCGGTACTGCCACGCCGTTCGCGTGAGGTTGACGCCACGTGTCTGGTGCCGTCGTCGTCGAGCACCACATGAAGGTGGTCGCCACCGGTCCAGCGCGCACCGTCGATGCCCGCGAGCATGGCTGAAGGAAGCTGTCCGCACCGCAGATCGGTCACCAGTTCGTCACTGTGATAGCGGTGGAAACCGGCGCGACCATCGGCGCCGACATCGAGGCGCACCCGGGTACGCCAGCCTTGCGCATCGCCGATCGACTCCGCCCCGCCTCCCCATGCGTAATCCCCCAGCCGCGCAAGCTGATTGGCCACAACCTGACCCTTGATCTCGCGCGCGGCCACCGGATCGACGAAGGACATATCGCAACACCCAGCGCCATCCACGCCGGCGATCGGACACAGTGGCGCGATCCGATCGGCCGACGGTTCCAGCACCTCGATCGCCTCGGCATGCCAGTACGATCCGCGTTCTGAGGTCACCCGGACCCGTACCAGTTCCTCCGGTAACGCATAGCGCACGAAAACCACGCGACCGTCATGACGGGCCACACAACTGCCGCCATTGGCGGCCGGGCCGGTACGCAGCACCACATCGTCCGGCCCGATAACGGTCACTCCACGAATCCCTTTCGGACGTCGCCAGGCGCGCTCTGTTCTTGGAGTTGGCTAAGTCGTTCGGACGAATTCAGTTGCCAGGGAACCGAAGTCACCATGACATTCGGGATGAACAGCAGCCGCGTCTTGATACGAAGCGCACTCTGGTTGTGCAAAAAGCCTTCCCACCAGTGGCCGACGACGTACTCCGGGACGAACACGGTCACCACCGTGCGTGGGGCCTCCTTGCTGATCCGCCTGACGTAGTCCAGCACCGGACCGGTGACCTCACGGTAGGGCGAGGCGACGACCTTCAGCGGGACGGTGACCGCACTCTCCTCCCATTCGGCCGTGAGTCTGCGGGTCTCGTCCTCGTCGACGTTGACCGTCAGTGCCTCGAGCACATCCGGACGCATCGCCCGGGCGTAGGACAGCGCCCGCAGGGTCGGCAGGTGCATATTCGACACCAGCACCACCGCGTGATTGCGACTGGGCAGCACGATCTCGCGCTGCTCTTCCTCACGCGCCGTCAACTCCCGCGCCACCGCCGCGTAGTGCCTGTTGATCGCCTTCATCAAGATGAACAGGCTGCCCATCGCCAGGATCGCGATCCACGCGCCGGCCAGGAACTTGGTGACCAGCACCACGATCAGCACCGCGCCGGTGGCGATGAAACCGATGGTGTTGACCACTCGCGAGCGGATCATGCGTCGGCGTTCCTGCGGATCGTCCTCGGTGCGCAGCAGACGCGTCCAGTGCCGCACCATGCCGATTTGGCTGAGCGTGAACGATACGAATACTCCGACGATGTAGAGCTGGATGAGGGCCGTCACCTCAGCCCCGAAAGCCACCACGAAGGCAATCGCAGCCAGGGCCAGGAACACGATGCCGTTGGAGAACGCCAGCCGGTCGCCGCGGGTATGCAGCTGATGCGGGAGGTAGCGGTCCTGAGCCAGTATCGATCCGAGCACTGGGAAGCCGTTGAACGCGGTGTTGGCAGCCAGTATCAGGATCAGTGCGGTGACGCCGGTGATCAGGTAGAGACCGAGTGGAAAGTCGCGGAAGACCGCGTCGGCCAACTGGGCCAGCAGAGTCTTCTGCTGGTATCCGGCCGGCGCCCCGATGAGCTGCTCGGCGGGTCGCTCCGCGACTTTCACACCGGTCTTCATCGCCAGCACGATCATGCCCATGAACAAGGTGATCGCGATCCCGCCGAGCAGAGCCAGGGTGGTGGCGGCGTTGCGCGACTTGGGCTTGCGGAACGCGGGCACGCCGTTGCTGATCGCTTCCACACCGGTCAGGGCCGCGCAGCCGGACGAGAACGCTCTCGCCACCAGGAATATCAGTGCGAAACCCATGACGTCACCGTGCTCGGAATGCAGTTCGAATCCGGCCGACTCGGCCTGAATGTTGTGGCCCAGCGCGAAGATCTGGATGAATCCCCAGGCCAGCATGAGGAACATGCCGACCATGAACGCATAGGTGGGGATGGCGAACGCGGTGCCTGACTCGCGGATACCACGCAGGTTAACCGCAGTCAGCAGAATGATCGCGGCAACGGCGAATACCACCTTGTGGTGGGCGATGAACGGCACCGCCGAGCCGATATTGGACATCGCCGAGGCCATCGATACCGCCACCGTCAGGGTGTAGTCGACCAGCAACGCGCTGGCCACCGTCAGCCCGGCGGTGGGTCCGAGGTTGGTGGTGACCACCTCGTAATCCCCGCCACCGGAGGGGTAGGCGTGCACGTTCTGGCGGTAGGAGGCCACCACCACCAGCATGACCAGTGCCACCGCCAGTCCGATCCAGGGCGCCATCACGAAGGCAGAAAGGCCCGCGACCGACAGGACCAGGAAAATCTCCTCCGGGGCGTAGGCCACCGATGACATGGCATCAGAGGCGAAGACCGGCAGGGCGATGGTCTTGGGAAGCAGGGTGTGGCTGAGCTTGTCGCTGCGGAACGGCTGGCCTAAGAGAAGCCGCCGCGTCATCTTCGAAAGCTTGGACACGAGAGCCAAGAGTAAGCCTTGGCCCCGATGCCGGTAGCGTTCCCCTTACCGTGCGGCCTGCGGGTGGGCCATGCGTGACAGAGCCGAAAGGACCTCACGTGCGGGTTGTGGTGATGGGGTGCGGTCGCGTCGGTGCCTCGCTGGCCGACGCGCTGTCCCGGATCGGGCACGAGGTATCGGTCATCGACCGCGACCCCACGGCGTTCAATCGACTCTCGCCGGAATTTTCCGGCAAACACGTTCTGGGTATGGGTTTCGATCGAGACGTGTTGCTGCGCGCCGGGATTGAGGGCGCCGACGCGTTTGCAGCAGTGTCCTCCGGTGACAACTCCAACATCATCTCAGCGCGGGTGGCGCGGGAGATGTTCGGCGTGCAGCGGGTGGTGGCCCGGATCTATGACGCCAAGCGAGCGGCGGTTTATGAGCGCCTGGGCATCCCCACGGTAGCCACCGTGCCCTGGACCACCGACCGTCTGCTGCACGCCCTCACCCACGACGCCGAGACCGCCAAGTGGCGTGATCCCACCGGCACGGTCGCGGTCATCGAGGCACCCCTGCACGATTCGTGGATGGGCCACCGGGTGACCTCCCTGGAGGAGGTCACCAGGGCGCGGGTGGCGTTCCTGATCCGATTCGGCACCGGGGTGCTACCCGAAGCCAGGACCGTGATCCAGTCCGGTGACCAGGTTTACCTCGCCGCGGTGTCCGGGCATGCTGCGGAGGCGCTGGCGATCGCCGCACAGCCTCCTGGAGAAGGGGTTGGGGAATGAAGGTCGCTATCGCCGGCGCGGGTGCCGTCGGGCGTTCGATCGCCCGGGAACTGGTGGAGAACTCCCACGACGTGACGCTCATCGAGCGAAATGCCAATCACGTCGACATCGACGCGATCCCGGCCGTGCATTGGCGCCTCGGCGACGCCTGCGAGCTGACCCTGCTGGAAGAGGTACACCTCGAGGAGTTCGACGTGGTGATCGCCGCGACCGGCGATGACAAGGCGAATGTGGTGCTGTCGCTGCTGGCCAAAACCGAGTTTGCGGTAGCGCGCGTGGTGGCACGCGTCAACGATCCTCGCAACGAGTGGCTTTTCGACGACGCGTGGGGCGTGGATGTCGCGGTGTCGACTCCCCGAATGCTCGCCTCACTTGTCGAAGAGGCGTTCGCCGTGGGTGATCTGGTGCGGTTAATGGAATTCCGTCATGGCCACGCCAACCTGGTGGAGATCACGCTGCCCGATGACACCCCGTGGGGTGGCCGCCCGGTCCGCAAGCTGGCCCTGCCCCGCGATGTGGCACTGGTGACGATCCTGCGCGGTCAGCGGGTCATCGTGCCCGAGCAGGATGAGCCACTTGAGGGTGGCGACGAGTTGTTGTTCGTCGCGGCCCCCGAGGTCGAGGGCGATCTGCGCACTCTGCTGGCCAACCCCGGGCTGGCCAACCCCGGGCTGGCCAACCCCGGGCTGGCCAACCCCGGCGAATAGCCGCACGACGGCGACTGGCCGCCGGTCAGTCCCTGGCCGGCTCGTGTTCGACGTCTGGCGGCGCACCGGTGGCCGCATGGGTGGCGTGCAGCGCGCGCTGGGCGGCACGGATCGCCAGGTAGGTGACCAGGGCGCCGACCGCGGCCAGCGGCCAGCCCATCGCGATCCGCGCGACCCCGAGCCACCCGGTCTGGTCGGCGTCGTAGAGGTGGTTTTGCACGGCAAACCGGGCGCCGAACACCAGGACCCACGTCAGCGTGGCACCGTCGAAGGCCAGCACCGCCCGCCGCGACTGACGCCAACTGCGGTCGTGGCCATTGATCCAACTCCAGACGTAGCCCACGACAGGCCGCCGGATCACCACCGAGAACGCGAACACCGCCGCCCAGAACAGCGATGTCCAGATCCCCAGCAAAAAATAACCCTTGGACGCGCCGACCACCCAGGCGATCAGCGCGCTCACCCCGACTCCCAGGAAACCGGCGAGCGCCGGCTGCACGGAGTCGCGCCGAAACAGACGCCAGAACAGGATTGCGAGGGCGACGCCGAGGGCCGCGCAGATGGCGGGCAGCAAGCCGAAGGCGGTGGATACCGGAACGAGGACCGCTACCGGCAACGCAGAGTAGATCAGACCGCTGACGCCGCCCATTTGAGCGAGCATGGCCTGACCGGGAGTACGACGGGCTTCGGTCATAACGACGATCCGGTCGGGGTCAACGCTGAATTTCCTCAACGCTGAATTTCGTAGTGCGGGTTGTAGATCGCCTTGCTGCCGTTCTCCAGCACGCCCATCCGGCCGTGCACCCGGAGCATGCGGCCGCTGTCGATACCGGGGATGCGGCGCTGACCCAGCCATACCAACATCACGGTATCCGTGCCGTCGAACAACTCAGCCCGCACACCTCCCGAGCAGCCCTTGGCATTGGTCTCCACGCTGCGCAGCGTGCCGACCATGGTGACCTCCTGGCCGCGATGACAGTCGATGGCGCGGTGGGCGCCGATACTGGCGGCCTCCCCGCTGAGTTCCTCAGCGTCGCGCACTTCGGGGCTCTCCAGCAGCCGGCGAGTGAGACGGCGTACAAAACCTTCGGCCGCAGCCATGGTCGCTCCTGTTGTTGGATCACCCTGCCCCAGCAACCGTAGTCCTCTTGGTTCGCCGGCGCCACGAGGCACACCCGGGAACGGCTCGGTAACCGGCCGCAGGCACGATCGTGGGGTGGCGATCAACCTGCGCGCAGTGGTGACGGTCCTGCTCCCCGGTACGGGCTCGGATGACGATTACCTGCGCCGCGTGTTCACAGCGCCCCTGCGGCAAGCCGGCGCGGTCGTGGTGGCAGTGCCACCCCGACCCGACGACCTCATTCACAGCTACCTAAAGGCGCTGGACGAGGCATCGCTGGCCGGTCCGATCGCCGTCGGCGGAGTGTCGATCGGTGCGGCCGTTGCAACCAGGTGGGCGCTGGAAAATCCGGCGCGCGTCATCGCAATCCTGGCGTTGCTACCGCCATGGACCGGAGCGCCCGACGCCGCACCGGCGGCACTGTCCGCCCGGCACACGGCTGCCCGGCTGCGACGTGACGGACTGGACGCCACAACCGCGGCGATGCGGGCGTCGAGTCCACCCTGGCTCGCCGATGAGTTAGCCCGCTCCTGGCGTCGACAGTGGCCGTCGCTGCCCGACGCGATGGACGAGGCCGCGGCCTACCTGGGGCCGACCACGGCCGATCTGAGCCGACTGGCCACACCGATGGGCGTGGTGGGGGCATCTGATGACCCGATCCACCCGATCGAGGTCGCCCGGGAGTGGGCGTCCTGTGCGCCGCGCGCGGCGCTGCGCACAGTCACCCTGGAGCAGTTCGGTCCCACCCCCGCGGCACTCGGCGCCGCGGGCCTTGCGGCGCTGCAGGCGACCGGCTGAGCGAGATTGCGCTGTCAGCCGCCGGTGCTCCGCAGCTGCTCCATCGCCGAATCGGTGCCGCCCTGCGGCTCGGCCGACTGCTGCGGCTCCTGTGATGCCTGCTGCTGCTGGAGTTGCTGTTGGACAAGCATGGCCTGCTGCGCGGCGAACATCGCCTGCTGGGCCTGCTGAGCCTGCTGGGCTTGCTGGACGGCGGCGGCATTGAGCTGGGCGGCCAGTTCTTCCGGCAGCTGCACCGGAAGCGGAGTGCGCACCGGCAGCGGGGTGTCATCGCGCCGAATAACGGTGTCCGCCAATGCCTCCCGCGCCTCGATCGCAAGGGCGTCAATCGACTCCGGGGATCCGTTGACTACGCAACGGATCATCCATCGGTAACCGTCCACTCCGATGAAGCGGACCACACCGGCGCCGGTTCCGACCACCTCACGGCCCCAGGGCCCGTCTTGAATGGAGACCACTGCGTTGTCGTTGCGCAACGCGTCGGCCAACTCGCCGGCCACCTCGCGCCAGAGGCCGGGCGACTTCGGGGCTGCGTAGGCGGCGATGGTGAACCGACCGTTGGGAGTCACCACCCAGATCGCGCTCGGGACGCCCATTTGGTTGAGCTCGACCTGAACCTGCCCGCCGGGCGGCATCGGAACCAGGACCGATCCCAGATCCAGTCGTGCCAGCCCAGCATCCGCCGGGTTGTCGAAGTCCTCGATATCGAAGGGGCCGACGTCATCACCGGCCGGCTCGAAACGCACCACCGCATCAACCGGGAGCTCATCGCTGGGCGAATCAACGGCCCCCTCGTCGGCCGGCCCTTCGTTGGCGCCCGCGTCGGCCCCCGCGTCGGCCCCCTCGACCGCACCTTTGTCCCGGTCTTGCTTCCGTCTACCGAATGCCATCACAAACTCGCATGTCCGCCGGAGGAACCGTGGCCGCCCTGGCCACGGGTGGTATCAGCCAGTCCGGCCTCGTCGAACGAAGCCACTTCGACCAGCTCTGGTAACTCGACCCGCTGAACCAGCAGCTGAGCGATCCGGTCGCCGCGCCGAATCGCGATCGGCGCGGCGGGGTCGAGGTTGATCAATGACACTTTGATCTCGCCGCGGTATCCCGCGTCGACGGTGCCAGGACTGTTGACGATCGAAAGTCCCACGCGCGCAGCCAGACCGGAGCGCGGGTGGATCAGACCCACCATGCCGTGCGGAATGGCGACCGCAATCCCGGTGGGCGCCAGGGCCCGCTGCCCGGGTGCGAGTTCGATGTCCTCGGCGCTGAACAGATCGATGCCGGCGTCGCCCTCGTGGGCGCGTGCGGGCATCGGGAGATCGCGGTCGAGGCGAACCACCGCAAGACTGGTGGACACGATGGCAAAGACTACCCTTGGCCGAGTGTCCGGTTCGCGTGTGACCTCGCAGACCCTGCGCTACCGCGAACGACTGTGGGTGCCCTGGTGGTGGTGGCTGGTCGGCTTGGGCGCATCGGCGGTGCTGGCCAAAGAGGTCAACATGGGCGTGCGCACCCTGCCTGACTGGCTGCCGTATGCGGTGCTGGCCGTCGCAGCCGCGGGTGTCCTGTTATGGCTGAGCCGCACCGAGGTGCGGGTCACCTCTGCCGGCGCAGCCGCAGAACTGTGGGCCGGTCAGGCACATCTGCCGGCGTCGGTGGTGAGCCGCGCTGCGGCTATCCCTCGCAGCGCCAAGTCCGCCGCACTCGGCCGCCAGCTTGATCCGGCGGCCTACGTCCTGCACCGGACCTGGGTGGGCCCGTTAGCCCTGGTCGTTCTCGACGATGCGGATGATCCGACGCCGTACTGGCTGGTGAGTTGCCGCCACCCGGATCGGCTGCTGGCGGCGCTGCGGAGCTGACTAGAGCGCGCAGTCGGTGCAGATCATGACGCCCTTCTTCTCGCTGGCCAGGCGGCTGCGGTGGTGCACGAGAAAACAGCTGGAGCAGGTGAACTCGTCGGCCTGCTTGGGAATCACCCGGACCGACAGCTCCTCGCCGGACAGGTCCGCACCGGGCAGCTCAAAGGACTCGGCGGACTCGGTCTCGTCGACATCGACGACGGCAGACTGCGCTTCGTTGCGGCGCGCCGTCAGCTCCTCCAGCGAGTCCTCGGACGCCTCGTCGGTCTCGGTACGCCGTGGAGCGTCGTAATCAGTGGCCATCGTCAATCCCCTCGTCGAACACATGGCTTTGTACCAGCGTCGAACGCTTGAGCCAAACGATTCATCCCGCCAAGCGGCGAGTTCCGATGTGATTTACATCACATTCGTTGATTTTTGGCGATCCGCGCCCTCAGCGAACTGCAACCTACCGGCACTGACGTGCTGCCTTTACAGTGCAACATGTGGTCGCTCAAATCACCGCGGGTTCCGCCTACGACAGGGACGGGAAGCCATTCCGCCGGCGCAACTACCGTCCCGGGATCATTGCCGTGGTCACACTCTTCGCGCTCACCGCTCTGGTGTGGGTCTTCGCCCTGACCCGTCCGGTCACCGTGGGTGAGGCCGCGTCCTGCAACGCCCCGCCGACGCCCACCGACCCGGCGGCAGCCACACTGGGCGATCGCATATCGGGTTCATCCATGGTCGACGTCGCACCGGCCAAGTTGGCCGAGACGAATATTCGGGTCCTCAACGCCAGCGGTCAGGGCGGGCAGGCCGGTGATGTCGCCGGCTCGCTGCGCGACCTGGGTTTCGCTGCCCCGACCGCCGCCAATGACCCGATCTACGCCGGTACCAGGCTGTCCTGCCAGGGCCAGATCCGCTTCGGCCAGGCCGGCAGGCCCGGCGCAGCGGCGGCGTGGCTGGTGGCCCCGTGTGTCGAGCTCTACCAGGACGACCGCAAGGACAACTCAGTGGATCTGGTCATCGGGGCCAACTTCACCTCTCTGGCCAGTAGCGACGACATCGCCGCGGTGCTGTCCGGGCTGCGGCCCGGAGCCAGCGAGCCGGCCGACTCGGCATTGCTGACCAAAATCCACAACGGCACCTGCTGAGCCGTTCACGGCAGGGGACGTAGTCCGGAGAAACCGTCGAGCGCCGCGATCAGTTGCGCTGCCACCCCGGGCGCGGCAACCAACACCAGGCCGCCCGCGGTGCCTGGTTCATCCGGCTCGGGTAGCACCAGTACCGCGCCGGCCTCAGCGGCGATGAGCGCACCAGCCGCCCAGTCCCACACGCTGAGGCCATGCTCATATTGAGCGTCTAGCCGGCCGGCGGCCACCATGCACAGATCCAGTGCGGCGGAACCAATTCGCCGAACGTCACGGATCACCGGCAGCATCCGGGCCAGCAGCGCTGCCTGCGCAGCCCGCCGGCTCGGCTCGTAGCCGAATCCCGTTCCCAGCAACGCCATCGAAAGATCGTCGACCTCGCTGCACCGAAGCGGGCTCCGGACTCCGCCGGCGAGCACGTGCGCGCCGAGGCCGATCCCGGCCGAGTAGATATCGCCACTGACGACGTCGGCGACCGCGCCGGCTACAGACCGCCCGTCGAGTTGGGCGGCGATCGACACCGAGTAGGCGGGGATGCCGTAGATGAAGTTCACCGTGCCGTCGATGGGATCCACCACCCACCTCACCGTGCCGCTGTCGCCTGCCTCACCACCGCCTGCCTCACCACCGCCTTCCTCACCGAGAATCGGCTCGCCCGGGCGCAGCTCAGCAAGCCGATGCCGGATCAGCTGCTCGGTTTCGGTATCGACGATGGTGACCGGGTCGGTGGGGCTGCTCTTGGTACGTACGTGTGCTGCGGCGGGGCCAGCCGGGACGCTGAAGATCTCCGTGCGTCTGCGGCGGACGAATGCCGCGGATTCGGCCGCCAGTTGCTCGGCCACGGCGCGCAAATCCTCCGGCAGGGCATCGGTCATGTTGCTATCGCAACACAATCCCGCTGCGGAGGGCCGCGCAACCACTAGTGTTTGTGGCGGTCGATCCGCCCGCCGCGAGAAGGAGCAGCAATGAGCCCGACCGAACCGACCACCGCTCGCCATGCCCTCGGCGTGGACGTCGGCGGAAGCGGGGTCAAGGGCGCGATCGTCGATCTGGACACCGGCCAGCTCGTCGGCGAACGCTTCCGGCTTGACACCCCTCAACCGGCCACACCGAAAGCGGTAACCAAGGCGGTCGCCGAGGTGGTGGACCACTTCGGCTGGACCGGGCCGGTGGGTGTGACCTACCCGGGCGTGGTCGTCGAGGGCGTCGTGATGACGGCCGCCAACGTCGACAAATCCTGGATCGGCACCAACGTCGCCGAGCAGATGGGCTCGGCACTGGGCGGCCGGAGGGTGACGGTCCTCAACGATGCCGATGCCGCCGGACTGGCCGAGGCGCGCTATGGCGCCGGGCGCGGCGTGAAGGGTCTTATCGTGCTGCTGACCTTCGGCACCGGCATCGGCTCTGCGGTGCTCTACAACGGAGTTCTGTTGCCTAACAGTGAATTTGGCCACATCGAGGTGGCCGGTAAGGAAGCCGAGCATCGCGCAGCATCGTCGGTCAAGGAACGCAAGGAATGGAATTACCAACGCTGGACTGAAGAGGTGACCAAGGTTCTGGTTGCGATCGAGAACGCCATCTGGCCGGACCTCTTCATCGCCGGAGGTGGTATCAGCAGGAAGGCCGACCGGTGGATCCCGATGCTGCGGAACCGGACCAAAGTCGTGGGTGCCGAACTGCAGAATGAGGCCGGCATCGTGGGCGCCGCGATGGCCAGCCAAACCGGCCTGATCACCTAGCCTGCCTCGCGCCTGTACAGCGCACCCCCAGCTAGTAGTTACAATGGACCTCGGCGGTCGCCTACCGGACAGCGGCGAGCATCCACTACGAGATCACGCCGATATTCCCCATAGACGACGCTTTCGGTGCGGTGCATCCGTGCCCGCCGGAGGCCACCAAGACTGAAAGGGTGCGAGTGCCAGCGACAAAAGCAGGCCCGGCAACCAAGAAGCCGGTGAAGCGCACCGCCACCAAGACTCCCACCAAGAAGGCCGTGGCAAGCTCCAGACCAGCGAAGAAAGCCACCATGCAGGCACCGGCCAAGACCTCCAGGGCTGGCAAAGGCGCGCCCGCGAGAGCCCCCAAAGCCGCACCCGCAAAGGCCACCGGGGCAGCACCGGTCAGGGCTGCCAAAGCCGCTTCCGCGAGAGCCACCCAAGCCGCACCGGCCAAGAAAGCCATCAAGCGGGCACCGGCCAAGAAGGCCGTCAAAGCCACACCCGTAAAGAAAGCGACCAGGGCCGCACCGGCCAAGGCCGCCAAAGTCACCAGGGCCGCCAAGGCCACCAAGGCCGCACCCGCCAGAGCTGCCAAGGCTGTCAAAGCCCCACCGACTAAGGCCAAAACTGTCAAGGCACCACCGACTAAGACCAAAGCTGCGCCTGTCAAAGCCGCCAAAGCCGTTCCCGCTAAGGCCGCCGCCGCCAAAACCCCCGCCGCTAAAGCCCCCGCGAAAGTAACTCCGGCCAAAGCGGCTGCCAAACCGCAGCTGGCGAAGCCCACCCGCGGCGGCACCAAGAAGACGGCCAAATCGGCCGAGAGCACACCGGAACTCCTTGTCGACGACCTCGACCTGACCGCCGGACCCGATCTCGATGTCGCCGAGGAAATCGAACTCGCAGAACTCGAAGCGGTCACCGTTGAGGAGGACGCAGTCGACGGCGTCGCCGTCGCCGTAGTGACGCCTGCCCCCGCCACCGACGGCGAAGACGAAGACGTCGGCGAACCGTCCGACAAGGACAAGGCTTCCGGTGACTTCGTCTGGGACGAAGAGGAATCCGAGGCCCTGCGCCAGGCCCGCAAGGACGCCGAACTCACCGCGTCGGCGGACTCGGTACGTGCCTACCTCAAGCAGATCGGCAAGGTCGCCCTGCTCAATGCCGAGGAAGAGGTGGAACTGGCCAAGCGCATCGAGGCGGGCCTGTACGCCACCCAGAAGATGACCGAGGTCGCCGAACGCGGCAAGAAACTGCCGGTGCAGCAGCGCCGCGATATGACGTGGATCTGCCGCGACGGCGATCGCGCGAAAAACCATCTGCTGGAAGCGAATCTGCGCCTGGTGGTCTCCCTGGCCAAGCGTTACACCGGTCGCGGCATGGCGTTCCTGGACTTGATTCAGGAGGGCAACCTGGGCCTGATCCGGGCGGTGGAAAAGTTCGACTACACCAAGGGCTACAAGTTCTCGACCTACGCCACGTGGTGGATCCGTCAGGCCATCACCCGCGCGATGGCCGACCAGGCGCGCACCATCCGCATCCCGGTCCACATGGTCGAAGTGATCAACAAGCTCGGCCGCATCCAGCGTGAGCTGCTCCAGGACTTGGGCCGCGAAGCCACTCCGGAGGAGCTGGCCAAGGAGATGGACATCACCCCGGAGAAGGTGCTGGAGATCCAGCAGTACGCCCGCGAACCGATATCGCTGGACCAGACCATCGGCGACGAAGGCGACAGCCAACTCGGCGACTTCATCGAGGACTCCGAAGCCGTAGTGGCCGTCGACGCCGTGTCGTTCACCCTGCTGCAGGACCAGCTGCAGTCGGTGCTCGAAACGCTGTCCGAGCGCGAGGCCGGCGTGGTGCGACTGCGGTTCGGCCTGACCGACGGCCAGCCGCGCACCCTCGATGAGATCGGCCAGGTGTACGGAGTGACCCGCGAACGCATCCGGCAGATCGAGTCCAAGACCATGTCGAAGCTGCGCCACCCCAGCCGCTCGCAGGTCTTGCGCGACTACCTGGACTGAGCGAGGCTCGGTTAAGAACCGAATCACAAGGGCCATACTCGTTACGTGGCTGTCGTCTCGCCGGTCTCGGACCGGCGCACCGTCATCGCTCTGCTGTTGCTGACGTTTGCCACCGGACTGGTGGATGCGGTCAGCGTGTTGTTCCTCGGACACGTCTTCGTCGCCAACATGACTGGCAACGTGATCTTCCTCGGATTCTGGTTCGTGCCGCATTCCGGAGTCGATATGACCGCCGCGGTGGTCGCCTTCACGAGTTTCCTCGCCGGAACCATCATCGGTGGCCGGTTCGCCCGCCACCTCGATCACGACGTTCGGCAATGGCTCACCGCAGCGATGGGCACTGAAGTCGTGCTGTTGGCGGCGCTGTCGCTACTCGCCGGCACCGGCGTCCTGCAGTACCAAGACAATGGAAGGCTGATCCTCATCGCAGGCCTGGCGTTAACCTTCGGCGCCCAGGCAGCCACTGCCCGTCAATTCGGCATCCAAGAGCTCAGCACCACGGTGCTGACGTCGACGATCGTCGGCCTCGGCGTCGACAGCCGCCTGGCCGGCGGTCACGGTAAGCGTGAAAAGTTGCGCTACAGCGCACTTTTCACGATGTTGGCCGGTGCTGTCGTGGGTGCGACGCTGACGAGATTCTTCGTGGCACCGGTGATCGCGCTAGCGTCCTGTGTTGTGGCGGCGAGCCTAGCCGTCTTCCGACTAACCGCGCGGAGCGCGACTCCATGAGCTCCGCAATGGCCGAGCCCCACCAGAACGGCCATGCCGGAACCGGTGGACGCCTGGGTGCCTTCATTCGCGAATCCGGCTACTTTCGCAAGTGGTTGATCCTCGGCGTGGCGATCGGCATCATCGCCGGCCTGGGCGCGGTGGTCTTTTTTCTCGCGTTGAAGTACGCCGGGGCGTATCTGCTCGGCTATCTCGGGGACTATCAGCAGCCGCAGGCCACCGGCGACGGTGGTGGGTCCGGGTCGCCGGGTTTTAACAGACCCTGGGCTATTCCTCTGATCGCATTCGGCGGCGCCCTGGCGTCAGCATTCATCGTCGCCAAGTTCGCACCCGAAGCCCAGGGCCACGGCACCGATAACGCAATCCAAGCGGTGCACACCGACCCGCGTTCGATCCGCGGTCGCGCGGTGGTGGTCAAACTAATAGCAAGTGCCCTGACGATCGGCTCTGGAGGGTCGGGCGGTCGGGAAGGACCGACGGCACAGATCTCGGCCGGATTCGGTTCACTGCTCACCCGCCGGTTGAACCTGTCCGACGCCGACGGTCGACTGGCGGTGTCGGTGGGCATCGGCTCCGGGATCGGCGCGATCTTCGGCGCTCCTCTCGGGGGGGCCGTGCTGGCCGCCTCACTCATCTACCGGGCGGATTTCAACTATCAGGCCCTCGTTCCGGGCTTCATCACCTCGGCAACCGCCTATACCGTCTACGGCTCGATTCTTGGTTTTGCGCCCATGTTCGGTTTCGTTGAACCTGATTACCGGTTCGATCCGGCCCAGGCGGGCTGGTTTGCGATCATCGGCGTCGTCGCGGCAGCCATCGGCTATCTGTACGCGCGAACGTTTTATGCGACCGTGGCAATGACCCGGCGACTGCCCGGTGGCGCGGTGATCAAACCGGCGATCGGCGGCTTGCTCGTCGGCTTGCTGGCCCTGGTGATTCCACAGGTACTCGCCAGCGGGTACGGCTGGGCGCAGATTGCCATGACCAGAGAGGGATTGCTGACGATTCCATTGTGGATCGTGATGGTATTGCCGATCGCCAAAATCGTGGCGACCTCACTGTCGATCGGCACCGGCGGATCCGGTGGCATCTTCGGACCCGGCATCGTAATCGGTGCATTCGTGGGTGCGGCCATCTGGCGACTGGCGGATCTCACTGGTGCACCGGCACTTCCGGACGGTCCGGGTGTGTTCGTGATCGTGGCGATGATGGCCTGCTTCGGCAGCGTGGCACACGCGCCTCTTGCGGTACTGATCATGGTCGCCGAAATGACGGGATCGTTCTCGGTGGTTCCCGCAGCGATGATCACCGTCGGCATCGCGTACCTCATCATGTCGCGAACGTCGGTATCGATCTATCAAGCCCAATGGCTGAACCGCGACAGCGGACCGCAGAGCGAGCCGTTAGTCCAGCGGTAAATTCGGTAGTGAATCCGGCTGGGGTGGCCGGGCGCTGCGCCACGGTCGCGGAATGGGGGGCCTTCCGCCGGCGCGCAGCGCCCGGTCACTGAGGGGAAGTTAACAGCTATCGCGCGAGGGCGCTTACCTCGCGCGCATTCAATCGGAGGTTCTGTGGATAAGTGGCTCAAACCGGCCGTCCGGCCCCGGAACATACGGGCGGACGGCGACCACCGCGGCGGCCGGCAGTGGGCCGTACAGATGAGGGAAGAGCATCGAATCCGGATCGCTGGGGACCCCGGACTCCCAGTGGACCGGCGCGCTGAGCCGGTCTGGGTCGAGGTAGAGCAGCACCAGATCAACGCGACCGGCGAAGAGCCGATTGGCGGGCAGGTGGACCTGGCGTTGCGCCGAGAGATGAACGAACCCCACCTCGGCAAGCGAGTCCGGACGCAGTTCGCCCGCCGAACGTGCCTGGTCCCACTCGGCCAGAGAACACAGGTGGACCAGCAACGCCGGGGCCTCGGGCATGGGGCAACCCTGCACCATCGGGCAACTGCTGCAACACTGGGTCGTGAGACACGACACATTGTTCGGGCGTGGGAACAAGCCCGCACGATAAAACGTCTGAGACAGTAGACCAATCGCCCAGCGGCGGCCGCCGCCGTCAAGGGTGCCGAGTGCCTAGGGAGGAGCCCAATGAACGCAACGCTGACCAGTCCTGAATTGACGAGGGCTGACCGCTGCGACCGCTGCGGTGCTGCCGCCCGGGTTCGGGCCAAACTTCCCTCGGGCGCCGAACTGTTGTTCTGCCAGCATCACGCCAAGGAGCACGAGTCCAAGCTGATCGCATTGGCGGCCGTGCTGGAAATCAGTTCAGACGACGACTGAGCCGCCGCGGCGCCCGGGTTTCCGGGCGGGTGCGTGGTCGTGAGGAATGCTGGAAGGTCATGACGGACCAGCCACCGCCCAACCCGAGACGTCATCACGGATGGCGCATCGCCAAGCGGACACTGTCGAAAAGCTGGGATGACTCGATCTTCTCGGAGTCGGCGCAGGTCGGCTTCTGGTCGGCGCTCTCGCTGCCGCCCCTGTTGCTCGGGATGCTCGGCAGCCTGGCCTACGTGGCGCCGCTCTTCGGCCCGGGCACCCTGGCGACCATCCAGCGCCAGCTGATCAGCACCTCGAACACCTTCTTCTCCAAGAACATCGTCGCCGAACTTATCGAGCCGACGGTCCGCGATATCGTGCAGGGCGCCCGCGGCGAAGTCGTCTCGCTGGGTTTCGTGATCAGCCTGTGGGCCGGCTCGTCGGCGATCTCGGCGCTGGTGGATTCGGTGGTCGAGGCACACGATCAGACCGCCCTGCGTCATCCGGTCCGGCAGCGGTTCTTCGCCCTCGGTCTCTACGTGGTGATGCTGGTGTTCGTCACGGTGGCCGCCCCCCTGCTCGCGCTGGGTCCACGCAAGATCGGCGAGTACGTTCCGGTTAGCTGGCAGAACGTTCTGCGGTTCGGTTACTACCCCATGCTGGTCCTGGGGTTGGTCGTGGCCGTGACGATCCTCTACCGGGTGTCACTGCCGAAACCGCTGCCGACCCATCGACTGGTGGGCGGCGCGATCCTGGCCTCAACGGTGTTCGTGGTGGCGACCGGCGGACTGCGAATCTATCTCGAGTACATCACCCGCACCGGATACACCTACGGGGCGTTGGCCACCCCGATCGCGTTCCTGCTGTTCGCGTTCTTCCTTGGTTTCGCGATCATGATGGGGGCGGAGCTCAATGCCGCCATCGAAGATGAATGGCCCGCCCCGACACCCCATTGGCAGCGGTTTCGAACGTGGATGCAGAGCAGAAAGCAATCCGCTAATGGTGCCGGTGCACCCGCCGGCGCGTCGACAGAAGCGGAAAAGGCCGCCGTCGCTTCGAAGGAGGCGGAAAAGGCTTCCGTCAGCCCCTCTTGAGGCTCTCGTAGATCCGCTTGCAGTCCGGGCATACCGGGGATCCCGGCTTGGCCGACTTGGTCACCGGAAACACCTCCCCGCAGAGTGCGACGACGTGGGACCCCATCACCGCACTCTCGACGATCTTGTCCTTCTTGACGTAGTGGAAGACCTTGGGAGTGTCGCTGTCGGTTCCGTCGTCGACGCGTTCTTCGCTGTCGGTGCGCTCGATGGTGTCAGTCCGCATAGGTTCCATTGTGCCTCCTGGACCGCGATCGCGGTCAGACAGCCGTAAGAAAGATCCCCTCGTTGGATCCGGCCCCGATGTGGAACAGTGATCCCATGGAGCATGAGCTGGGTTTCGACGACGAAGGCCAGCCCGTGCTGATCACCCGTGCGGCACTGTCCTACGAGGAACAACACCGCCAGCGGGTCCGCAAATACCTGAAAATCATGTTCTGGCGCATCCCCGCCTTCCTGGCGGCCGCCGCCGCTTACGGCATCTGGCACAACGGCCTGCTCTCCCTGGCAATCCTGGCCGCGTCGATACCGCTGCCGTGGATGGCCGTGTTGATCGCCAACGACCGGCCCCCTCGACGGGCCGAGGAACCGCGTCGCTTTCCTGACGCGCCGCAGCGCACGGCGTTGTTTCCGCGCGCCGAACAGCCGGCTTTAGAGTCCGGGTTCATACCGACCCCGCAACCACAGGGCGAGCAGTCGCGCCAGGACGGTTCGCGGTAGGTCCGTCGCGAGGGCATTCTTAACAAACCCTCAGAACACACTTTCGTTTGGCCAGCTCAGAGCCGTGACAATGGGCGATGCGCGGGAACTCTCCCGCTCGGCCGGTCGTTGAACAGCCTGACAGTTGGATCCGATGAGGAGGCCACCATGGCAAACACCAGAACCTCTCAGTTTAACAGCGATCTGGACGCTCAGAGTCCGGCCGCTGACCTTGTGCGCGTGTATCTGAACGGCATCGGAAAGACCGCACTGCTGAGCGCTGAGGACGAGGTAGACCTCGCCAGGCGCATCGAGGCCGGTCTGTACGCCCAGCACCTATTGGAGACTCGTAAGCGCATGAGCGAGAACCGCAAACGCGATCTGGCGACGATTGCGCGTGACGGACAGGCGGCGCGCAGCCACCTTTTGGAGGCCAACCTTCGTCTGGTGGTGTCACTGGCCAAGCGGTACACCGGCCGCGGAATGCCGCTGCTTGACCTGATCCAGGAGGGCAACCTGGGTCTGATCAGGGCGATGGAGAAATTCGACTACACCAAGGGATTTAAGTTCTCGACGTATGCGACGTGGTGGATCCGTCAGGCCATCACCCGCGGTATGGCCGACCAGAGCCGCACCATCCGGCTGCCGGTGCACCTCGTTGAGCAGGTCAACAAGCTCGCTCGAATCAAGCGGGAGATGCACCAGACCCTGGGCCGCGAGGCCACCGACGAGGAACTCGCCGAGGAATCGGGCATCCCGGCAGAAAAGATCAACGACCTGCTGAAGCACAGCCGCGACCCGGTCAGTCTGGATATGCCCGTCGGGACCGACGAAGAGGCTCCGCTGGGTGACTTCATCGAGGACTCCGAGGCGATGTCGGCGGAGAACACGGTGATCGCGGAACTGCTGCACACCGATATCCGCCACGTGCTGGCCACGCTCGACGAGCGTGAACGCACGGTGATCCAGTTGCGCTTCGGCCTCGACGACGGCCAGCCGCGCACCCTCGACCAGATCGGCAAGTTGTTCAACCTGTCCCGGGAGCGGGTCCGTCAGATCGAGCGTGAGGTCATGATCAAGCTGCGCAACGGCGATGGTGCCGAACGGCTGCGGTCCTACGCCAGCTAGTAGTCCCTATCCGAGTGTGCCCGCCGGTCTTCCCGGCGGGCACACTGCTGCAGGGAACAGCCCGTCGTCGCAGGTGGACGGTTAGACTCGGCATGGGATGAAGGGTGGCCTGATGAACGATCTGGTCGATACCACCGAGATGTATCTGCGCACGATCTATGACCTCGAGGAAGAGGGCGTGGTGCCGTTGCGCGCCCGGATCGCTGAACGTCTTGAGCAGAGTGGACCGACCGTCAGCCAGACCGTCGCGCGGATGGAACGCGACGGTCTACTGCGGGTGGCCGGCGATCGGCATCTCGAACTCACCGCGAAGGGTCGGGAACTCGCGACGTCGGTAATGCGCAAACATCGGCTGGCCGAGCGTCTGCTGGTCGACATCATCGGACTGCCCTGGGAGGAGGTGCACGCCGAAGCCTGCCGGTGGGAGCACGTGATGAGCGAGGACGTCGAACGCCGCCTCGTGCAGATATTGGACAACCCCACCGTCTCACCGTTCGGCAACCCGATCCCTGGCCTGACCGCACTGGGCATGGAGCAGGACCCTGCCGACCACCAACGAGCCGACCACCAAGGAGCCGACCGCGAACGAGGCACCCGCGGTCGCGAGAACCTGGTGCGCCTCACTGAACTCCCGGCCGGAGACTCGGTGGCGGTGGTGGTGCGCCAACTGAGCGAGCACGTGCAGGGAGATGTCGCACTGATCGGTCGACTCAAGGAGGCCGGTGTCGTTCCCGACGCCAGGGTGCTGGTGCAGACCGGCCACGACGGCGATGTGACCATCATGGTCAGTGGTCATGAGAACGTCGAACTCCCCCACGAGATGGCCCAGGCCGTGAAGGTGGAGAAGGTCTGAGCCCCTAGATGTGGCCGGCCGGCTATACCGCACGACGTCCGAAGTCGCGCCGCGGGGGCAACCGCACACCCAGCCGCTTCGCGAGCCGGTACCCGGTGCCCGCAAGTTGCCGGATCTGCTCAGGTCGCATGCCAGACTGCAGCGCAGTGTCGAGCATGCCCGCCATCCGGTGTTTCGGGTCGCTACGCAGCGCCGCTTCCAGCGACAGCCCGGCCAGCGGTCCGTCGCCGCGGGCATAAGCCGAAAAGGCAAGCAGCACTAGTACTTCCACCCTCCACGGGTCCGGCAGGATGCGCGCAAGTACCGCCCACAGTGCCTCGGCGGCTCCGGCATCGGCACCGACGGCCAGGGCATACAGCGTGTCCCGCACCGCAAGGTCGGAGAGTCCGCACGCCAGCACCGCGAGATCGTCATCCCCTGGTTCGGCGCCTTCGCACACGCGGGCGGCCACCGCCATCACGGTCTCGACGTCGCGCCGTCCGCACCCGTCCGCATCGGCCTGCCAGTCGGCGTGACGTAGGGCGGCCCTGGCCTGAATGGGCTCCACGAGGCCTGCGGTGCGAACCGCATCGGTGATTGCGATGACGGCGTGCAGATCGGCTCGGCGCCGGTAAAGCCGACGACCGTCCAGCACCGCGGCGGCGGCCAGCGGTGAGGCGGAGGGATCCTCGACTGCCCCCTGCGCACCGCAGCCGTCGACACACCGCCACCTGCCGCCGGTTTCCACCCGATCAACCGCATGGGCGGCATACAACGCGACACCGCGGTCGGCCAGTGCGTCAGTCAGCGCGTCGCACAACTGACGGTGATCGGTATTGCACATCGGGCACAGTGCTCCCTCGGCATCCACGATCACCGCGACCACGGTGTCGGCGCCGGAGGTCGCGGCGATCTCGGCGAGGCGGTCGATGTTGTCGATGAGGTCGACAGCCAGGTCGGCGCGCATGACCGCGCCCATCCGGCCTTCCTCGAGGGATACCAGGACAAGGGACTTCTCCGGCACGAAGCCGAGAACGGCGGGCAGCGCTGCGATCAAGGCGCCGGGACGGTCGAAGCGGAACTGCGGGTGTGGGTTGGTCATGCCCCGACGCTGTCAAGGGTCACCGTCAGCCCCGCGACCTCGACCACACCAAAAGCGGCCCGCTGTGGACTAAAACGCAACTGTGGATCGAATGTTCACCCAGTTGTGACGCGGCCCACATGCGAGATCGGGGAAAGCAGCGTAAGACTTTCCCTCATGGGTTTGGAATACGACCTCGTCGTCATCGGTTCGGGTCCCGGCGGTCAGAAGGCCGCGATCGCCGCGGCCAAACTGGGTAAAACGGTTGCCATCATCGAACGGGTCCGCATGCTCGGCGGAGTGTGCGTCAACACCGGCACCATCCCATCCAAGACGCTGCGCGAGGCCGTCCTCTACCTCACCGGCATGAACCAGCGTGAGCTATACGGCGCGAGCTACCGGGTCAAGGAGCACATCACCCCGGCCGATCTGCTGGCCCGCACCCAGCACGTGATCGGCAAGGAGGTCGAGGTGGTGCGCAGCCAACTCATGCGCAACGGGGTCGAGCTCTACACCGGCCACGCCAGCTTCGTCGACGAGCACACCATCCGCGTGGAGGATCCCGGCCGGGCCGAGCGGATCACCGTCAGCGGCCGCTACGTCATCATCGCCACCGGAACCACGCCCGCCCGACCCGACGGGGTGGACTTCGACAATGACCGCGTCCTGGACTCCGATCAGATCCTCGAGCTCAAGTCCCTGCCGTCCTCGATGGTCTTCGTGGGGGCCGGTGTGATCGGCATCGAGTACGCCTCGATGTTCGCCGCGCTCGGCACCAAGGTCACCGTCGTCGAGAGACGCGATTCGATACTGGAATTCTGCGACCAGGAAATCGTCGACTCGCTGCGGTTCCACCTGCGCGACCTGGCGGTCACGTTCCGGTTCGGCGAGGAGGTGACCGCCGTCGACGTCAGCGCCGCCGGAACCATCACGACCCTGGCCAGCGGCAAGCAGATCCCGGCGGAAACCGTGATGTACTCGGCCGGCCGGCAGGGCCAGACCGAAGGCCTCAAACTGGAGAACGCCGGACTGGAGGCCGACGGCAGGGGGCGGATCTTCGTCGACGACCAGAGCTACCAGACCAAGGTGGAACACATCTACGCCGTGGGTGACGTCATCGGCTTTCCGGCGCTGGCGGCCACCTCCATGGAGCAGGGCCGACTGGCTGCCTACCACGCGTTCGGTGAGCCCACGGCGGGTATCCGGGCGTTGCAGCCGTTCGGCATCTACGCCATCCCGGAGATCTCCTTCGTCGGTGCCACCGAAGTCGAGCTCACCAAGGACTCCATCCCCTACGAGGTGGGGGTGTCGCGCTACCGTGAACTGGCCCGGGGTCAGATCGTCGGCGACTCCTACGGCATGCTCAAGCTGCTGGTGTCCACCGAAGACCTACGTCTGCTCGGGGTGCACATTTTCGGCACCACCGCCACCGAACTGGTGCACATCGGGCAAGCCGTGATGGGCTGCGGCGGCACGGTGGAATACCTGGTCGACGCGGTGTTCAACTACCCCACGTTCTCCGAGGCCTACAAGGTGGCGGCACTCGACGTGATGAATAAGATGAGGGCGCTGGCACACTTCCGGGATTAGCCCCTGGTGGGACCGATTCTTGCGCGAGGAACGCGCGGAGCCTCCGGCGCGTTAGACAGCGTAGGTGTGGCGGAGAAAGGGAGGATCGACCCGTGGCTGATGAACCCGGCAACGACTACCGTCCCGAACGGATCTACGAACTCGAGTTCCCGGCCCCCCAGCTGTCGTCCTCCGATGGCCGGGGACCGGTGCTCATTCATGCCCTCGAAGGATTTTCCGACGCCGGCCACGCCATCCGGTTGGCCGCCGCCCATCTACGGGACGCGCTGGACACTGAACTCGTCGCCTCGTTCGCCATCGACGACCTGCTGGACTACCGGTCCCGTCGACCGATGATGACCTTCAAGACCGATCACTTCACCTCCTACGAGGAGCCGCAGCTCAACCTCTATGCGCTTCGCGACAGCCTCGGCACGCCGTTTCTCCTGCTGGCCGGCTTGGAGCCCGATCTGCAGTGGGAGCGGTTCGTTGCCGCCGTGAGACTGCTCGCTGAGCGGTTGGGCGTCCGCGAGACCATCGGTCTGGGCACCATCCCGATGGCGGTCCCGCACACCCGGCCGGTGACGATGACCGCGCACTCCACCAATCGCGACCTGATCGCAGATTTCCAGCCCTGGATCGGGGAGGTTCAGGTGCCCAGCAGCGTGTCCAACCTGCTGGAGTACCGGATGGCCCAGCATGGCCATGATGCGGTGGGCTTCACTGTCCACGTACCGCACTACCTCGCTCAGACCGACTATCCGGCTGCGGCTGAGGCGTTGCTCGAACAGGTCTCCAAATCCGCGTCCCTGCAAATCCCGCTTGATGCCCTGACCGAGGCGGGGACAGCCGTCCGCACCAAGATCGACGACCAGGTCGCGGCCTCCCCCGAGGTCGCCCAGGTGGTCGACGCCCTCGAGCATCAGTACGACGCCTTCGTCGCGGCTCAGGAAAATCGGTCGCTGTTGGCCCGCGACGAGGATCTGCCCAGCGGAGATGAACTGGGCGCGGAGTTCGAGCGTTTCCTGGCTCAGCGCGATGAGGACCTCAAGGACGGGTTGACCGACGACGGTAACTGAGCCGCCGGATTTACCTAGTGGGCGTTGTCGACCTCACGGTGGGCACGCAGTGCCTCGATTTCCCGCTCAAAGTCATCGGCTGAGGTGAACGAGCGGTACACGGAAGCGAACCTGAGGTAGGCCACCTCATCGAGCTCGCGCAGTGGGCCCAGGATGGCCAACCCGACCTCATTGCTGGGAACCTCGGGAGACCCGGCGGCGCGCACGGCGTCCTCGACCTGCTGGGCCAGGAGATTGAGTGCGTCATCGTCGACGTCTCGGCCCTGGCAGGCCCGCCGGACGCCGCTGATCACCTTCTCGCGACTGAACGGTTCGGTCACCCCACTGCGCTTGACCACCGCCAGCACGGCGGTCTCGACGGTGGTGAACCTTCGACCGCATTCCGGACACGAACGGCGGCGGCGGATCGCCTGCCCCTCGTCGGCCTCGCGGGAGTCGACCACCCGGGAATCGGGGTGGCGGCAGAACGGACAGTGCATGACCGCTCCTCTTCTTCCGCCATACGTCGACACACGAGTCGAGCATGAGCGTACCCCCGTGGAGGTCACCCGATCGGGGCGATGAGCGTCTGACCGGCGTCAACCGCGGCCGACTCAAGCTTGTTCAGATCCCGGATACGTTCGGCCATCTGCACGGCCGATGCCCCCGGTGCCACTCGCGCAGCCAGTTGCTGCAGAGTTTCACCAGCCTGAACCTGAACCACGGCCAACTGTTCCGGGGTGGGCGCCGACGCTGCCGCGCGATCACCGCTGAAGTGGGCCAATGAACCCAGCCACAGGGTGATCAGGGCGGCCAGCGCAGCCAGGGAGATGGTGACGGCGGTACTGACCGGCCGACCGCGGTGCGGTGCGTGCGATATCGCGACACCGGTGCCGCGATAGCGCATCGGAGCCACCGCGGGCCGGGCCGGCGTGGGCCGGTAGGAACGGGGGCGCACCGGCGCGCCGCCGGAACTTCGGGCAGGCCCTGCACTTCGGGTGGGTCGCGGGCAGTCCGCGAACCAGTCCACCAACTGCCGATCATCGATGACTGTCATGCTGACCCCTTACGCGATTATTCGCTCTGATGTTCGAACTATACTCGATCATGTGTTCGATTTCCGAACATGTGAGCGAGCGTGTCGAACGATAGAACAGGGCACCGACAAGTTCGGATCCCGGCATCCGGCTCCTCGGCCGCCGCCCGATCCGTTCGAACATAAGATTCGGCCCAAGCCCGAGGTGTTCGAACGGAAGATTCGAACGTCTGACGCGACACGCTCGAACACATGTTTGATAACCGTCGGGATTCGGGCTAGATTAGCGCCCATGAAAGACACCACTGAAACACCGGGCGCCACCCCCGTGCGACGCGGCGCGACAGGTCTGACCGAACGTCAGCGGACGATTCTCGACGTCATCCGGTCGTCGGTCACCAGCCGGGGCTACCCGCCCAGCATCCGGGAGATCGGCGACGCCGTCGGGCTCACGTCCACCTCATCGGTCGCCCACCAGCTGCGCACCCTGGAGCGCAAGGGTTACCTGCGGCGCGACCCCAACCGACCGCGCGCCGTCGATGTCCGGGGCGGCGAAGACTCCGCTCCCCAGGTGAGCACCGACATGGCCGGTTCCGATGCACTGCCCGAACCCACCTATGTGCCGGTGCTCGGCCGAATCGCGGCCGGCGGGCCGATCCTGGCCGAGGAAGCCGTCGAGGACGTCTTCCCGTTGCCCCGCGAACTAGTCGGGGAAGGCTCGCTATTCCTGCTCAGGGTGGTCGGTGAGTCAATGATCGACGCCGCGATCTGCGACGGCGACTGGGTCGTGATCCGTCAACAGAACGTCGCCGACAACGGCGATATCGTCGCGGCGATGATCGACGGCGAAGCCACCGTCAAAACCTTCAAGCGGACCGCCGGCCAGGTGTGGCTGATGCCGCACAATCCGGCATTCGACCCGATCCCCGGCAACGAGGCCGCCATCCTGGGCAAGGTCGTCACCGTCATCCGAAAGGTCTAGCGCAGATAACCGCGCTGCCGGCCGGGTCTACTCGGGTGCTTTGACGAATCCGTTCGCCTGAGCCATGTCCTCGCTGGCAAACCAGACCTCCGGAACCGTGTTGTCGTAGAGTTCCGAATCCGGGGTGTAGTACAGACCCGAGTGCGTATTGCCCTTGATCCAGTAGCCCTCGGGCGCCTGATAGGGATCGGCCAGCGGGAGGTGGATCGCGGGTCGCCACGAGTCGTCCGGTTCGTCCTCCACCGGTTCGACCTCGATGGCCTCGACCTCGTCGATTTCGCCCACCCAGTCCGGTGGCTCCGGCGCGGCACGACGATGCCTGGGCCACCCGGTCTCGTCGAGGTCGAGGGTCCACGCCGACTCAGCACCGCCGAACACGGAGTGCCGCCCGGAGTCAGCGGGAACGTCGTCTTCCCACGCTTCGGTTTCCACCGCGTCGAACCTGTCCGCCCGGTCGAATTCGGCCAGTTCGGCCTCGGTCGGAATGCGGGTCGGTGCGGTGTCGATTGTGTCCTCATCGGCGTCGAACCTGTCGGCCTCATCGACCCCGGGCGCCGACCATGGGTAACCGGATTCCCGCCCCGAATCCAGCGGGCTCCCCGGCCAGTGGTCGTCGGTTTCCGCATCGGCCGGACCCGACTTGCGCAACGCCCAAACAGAGAGTGATCCGAGCAGCAGCACCAGGGGGATCAACAGCAGCCACCACGAGCGCCATCCACTCTTGCCGGAGGCGTCTCCGGGTGCCGTTCCGGCGGGCGTCTGGGCCACCGCATCCGGCAACTCGAGGCCTGACAGGGACGACGCGAGGTCCGCCGGGGAGGTGCTGAATTCCTTGGTGGCCTGATTCCAGGAGATCTCGCCACCGCTGAAGGTCTGGGTGATGGTGTCACCGGAGACGCTCGGCTCACCGGTCGGGGTGCCCAGCGTTCCGGTGGCCCCGCCGAGCTTGCTCCAGGCAGCGCTGATGGCACCGCGGACGACGATTGCGCCGGTGTCGGGAGTCCAGAAGATCACCGGCTTGTCGGGCGCACCGAACGAACTAATGCGGCTGTTGGGCACGCCTCCGTCGGACTCGGTGCCGATCGGGTAGCCGAGATCGCCGGTGGCCCCGCCCACTGACTCGTACTTCGACAGAATTGCGCCCGTGAGGGCCTTGGCACCGGTCCGCGGGGAGTAGAAGATCTTCCCGCCGGCATAACCCTGGGCCGCGCCAGTGTCACCGATCGTCGACTGCTCCCCCTGTCGCGCCCCGAGTGGGCCGCCGAGGCCGCCACTGGCCCGCCATGCCAGGTTGATCAGCGTGGTCGCATCCGAGGGAACTTCGAGACCGGTGAGGGTGTCCGCGAGTTCAGCCGGCGTGGAGGTGAAGGTCTCGGTGGCGAGGTTCCACGTGAGTTCGCCGCCGGTGAACTTCTGGCTCACGGCATCGCCGTTGTAACGCTCGTCCTCGATTGGGGGGCCGAGCGTCCCGGCCGAACCGCCCAGCTTGTCCCAGGCGGCATTGATGGCGCCGCGCACCGCCCATGCGCCGGTGTCCGGCGTCCAGAAAATGGCGGGGTTATCGCTGGCGCTGAAGGTGCTCACCCGGCTGTCCGGTCCTGCCAGGCCTTCGACTTCGTCGATGGTGGGGAAGCCAAGATCACTATCGCCCGGCCCACCGAGGGACTCGTACTTGTCGAGAATGGCCCCGAAGATCGGGTGCGCGCCGGAATCCGGGGTGAAGAAGATCTTTCCGTCGGTGAACTTCTGGCCGTACCCATCACCCACCTGGTAAACGTCGCCGTCCTGGCCGCCCACTGCCGAGTCGGAACCGCCGGCGGCATCCCAGGCCGCGCTGATGGCGTCGGCCGCATCACTTTCCGGCGTGGCCAGCGCGAGTGGTGCCACCAGAACCGCCGCCGCAGCAGTTGCGGCAAACCCCACTGCCAGGCGCTGGGCGGTTCGGGTCAGCCTATTTTTTAGCCGCGTCATACACAGTCTCCCGCGTTCGGTCGAGAAGCCTCAAATCAGCCCAGATACCGGCTTCACGATCCCATATGTCCGCGCCAGCTAACCACGACACGCGGTGGGTGTTCGCCACGAAAATCAAATCGAGATAAAACCCGAATTGATTCGAAATACCGGCCCATACGACGCGAAAAGCCGGTAACCCCCCCGCGCTACAGCCCCAGACTGGGTCCAATGGTCTGGGCGCTACAGCCCCAGACTGGGTCCAATGGTCTGGGCGCTACAGCCCCAGACTGCGGCCCACGATCTCCTTCATGATTTCGGTTGTGCCGCCGTAAATGGTCTGCACACGGGCATCGAGGAACGCCTTCGCCACGCCGTACTCACGCATGTATCCGTAACCGCCGTGCAGTTGCAGACACCGGTCGACCAGTCGCACCTGGGCCTCGGTGGTCCACCACTTGGCCATGGCAGCCTGCTCGGCGGTCAGCTTGTGGTCGAGGTGAAGTTTGATGAATTCGTCCACCATGATTCGCACCGCGGTGGCTTCGGTCGACAATTCGGCGAGCAGGAATCGGCTGTTTTGGAAAGAACCGATCGGCTTGCCGAACGCCTTGCGTTCCTTGACGTAGGAAATGGTCTCCTCAAGCACCGACTCCATTGCGGCCGCCGCCATGACCGCAAGCGAAATTCGCTCCTGCGGCAGGTTCTGCATGAGATAGATGAAGCCCATGCCCTCCTCGCCGATCAGGTTCTCGATAGGCACTTTGACATCGGTGAATGACAATTCGGCGGTGTCCTGAGCATCCAGGCCGACCTTGTCGAGGTGACGTCCGCGCTCGAAGCCCGGCATGCCCCGCTCCACCGCGAGCAGCGAGAAGCCCTGCGCGCCCCTGTCGGGGTTGGTCTGGGCCACCACGATCACCAGGTCGGCGTTGATGCCGTTGGTGATGAACGTCTTGGAGCCGTTGAGGATGTAGTGGTCGCCCTCTTTGACCGCGCGGGTCTTGATGCCCTGCAGGTCGCTGCCGGTTCCCGGTTCGGTCATGGCGATCGCCGTGATCATCTCGCCGGTACTGAACTGCGGCAGCCAGCGCTCCTTCTGCTCCCGGGTGGTCAGGTTGAGCAAATAGGGCGCGATGACGTCGTTGTGCAGGGCGAAACCGAGGCCGCTGTAGCGGCCGGCCACCGTCTCCTCGGCGACGATGGTGTTGTAGCGAAAGTCCGGGTTGCCGCCGCCGCCGTACTCCTCCGGCACCGCCATACTCAGATAACCCTGCTTGCCGGCCTCCAGCCACACGCCGCGGTCGACGATCTTGTCCTTCTCCCACTGATCGTGGAACGGCGCGACATGCTTGTCCAGGAACGCCCGGTAGGACTCCCGGAACAGCTCGTGCTCGGGCTCGAACAGGGTGCGGGTGTAGTTGACGGCCTTGGCCATGGTGACCTCCGAATCGAGATTTAACGGCTCAATCCAAAGAATAGACCAACCGGATGGTTGGGCGCCAAGGCGACGCGTATCCCGCGGTTGCGGGCCTAGGAGGTCGCGTACTGACGCAGGCCGGCGGCGAGCGCCGCCGGCACCCTGGCCTTCACCCGGGTGCCGTGGTCGGTGTGCTCGGTGGCGTCGACGCGGCCATCGTTGTGCAACCGGGCGACCAGATCGCCGCGGTCGTACGGGATCGTCACATCGACGGTGATTTCGCGGGGCTCGACCAACTCCCCGAGTCGGGTCCGCAGCCGGTCCAGACCCTCGCCGGTATGGGCCGAGACGAACACCGCGCCCGGCAGAGCCCGACGCAGTTGTGCGAGCGTGAGATCATCGGCCACGTCAATCTTATTGACTACCAACAACTCTGGCGCAGATGCCGCGTGGTGATCGTTCTGCACCTCACGAATAACCTTGTGCACCGCCTCGATCTGGGCCATCGGATTGACATCGGATCCGTCGACGACATGCACCAGCAGATCGGCGTCGACAACCTCCTCCAGGGTCGAACGGAAGGCCTCGATGAGTTGGGTCGGCAGGTGCCGGACGAATCCGACGGTGTCGGTGAGAACCACCGGCCTGCCGTCATCGAACTGTCCGCGGCGGGTGGTGGGTTCCAGCGTGGCGAACAGCGCGTTCTCCACTAGCACGCCGGCCCCGGTCAGGGCGTTGAGCAGGCTGGATTTACCGGCGTTGGTGTAGCCGACGATCGCGATGGAGGGCACATCGCTGTGCAGGCGCCTGCTGCGCTGGGTGTCGCGGACCTGTTTCATATCCTTGATCTCGCGGCGCAGCTTCGACATCCGCTCGCGGATCCGGCGACGGTCGGTCTCGATCTTGGTCTCGCCGGGCCCGCGGGTGCCCACGCCGCCGCCACTGCCGCCGGCACCGCCGCCTTGGCGGGACATCGACTCACCCCACCCGCGCAGCCTCGGCAGCATGTACTGCATCTGGGCCAGTTCCACCTGGGCCTTGCCCTCCCGGCTGGCGGCGTGCTGGGCGAAGATATCCAGGATCAGTGCGGTGCGGTCGACGACCTTGACCTTGACCACTTTTTCCAGCGCGTTCAGTTGCGCCGGGCTGAGTTCGCCATCGCAGATCACCGTGTCGGCACCGGTTGCGGTGACGATCTCGCGCAACTCGATGGCCTTACCGGAGCCGATATAGGTCGCCGGGTCAGGTTTGTCGCGCCGCTGAATGATGCCCTCAAGGACTTCGGAGCCGGCGGTCTCGGCCAGGGCGGCGAGTTCGGCGAGGCTGGCGTCGGCGTCGGCGGCGGTGCCATCCATCCATACCCCGACCAGAACCACACGTTCCAACCGCAGCTGCCGGTACTCGACCTCGGAGATGTCAGCGAGTTCGGTGGACAGCCCGGCCACGCGCCGCAGCGCCGCACGATCCTCGAGCGCGAGTTCGCCGACACTGGGGTCGGCGGTGGAGTTCTTGGGGTCACGGTCAGTCATACGAGCTCGATGGTGTCACGCACGGACAACGTCGCGCATCCGAATAACGTCCCGGGCCCTCAATGCTGGTCCCACCAGGCGTCGGAGAGCTCCCCGTGCGCCAACAAAACCGACGGCCCCCGCAGGAAGCTGGTGGTGCCGGTGACCTCGACGCTGACCTCACCGCCGGGGACCCGGACACCCACGGTGCCGGTGTCGGCGCCCTGATGTGTCAAAGCGGCCAGCGCGGCGGCCACCGCCCCGGTGCCACAGGACCGAGTCTCCCCCACCCCGCGTTCGTGGACCCGCATCGACACCTCGCCGCCGGCCGGGGCGGTGAGCACTTCGATATTGACCCCGTCGGGGAACCGGACGGGGTCGAACTCGATCGCAGCACCGACGTCGAGTGCGTTCAGTTCGTCGATGGTGAGGTCCGGGACCAGACAGGCCAAATGCGGATTGCCGACGTCGATGGCCACCCCGGTCAGACGCCGTCCGCCGACGGTTGCGGTACCGGTGCCCATCCGGGTGACCGGGCCCATCTCGACGGTGACCTCGGCGTTGACATCGTCGGCGTGGTGCATGACGACCGGTCGAGGTCCGGCAAGGGATCCGACCACGAACTCGTCGCGCTGTTCCAGTCCGCTGGTCCGCAGATAGTGGGCGAACACCCGCACGCCGTTGCCACACATCTGAGCCTTCGAACCGTCGGCGTTGCGGTAGTCCATGAACCAGTCACCGGCGTTCACACCGTCGGGAAGCCGGTCCAGCACCCCGACCGCGATGGCGGCCCCGGCAGTGGTGACCCGCAATACGCCGTCTGCGCCCAGTCCGCGGCGGCGGTCGCACAGGGCGGCCACCGCACGCGGAGCCAACTCCAATTGCGCCGCAAGGTCGGGCAGCAGCACGAAATCGTTCTGGGTGCCATGGCCCTTGGCGAAGATCATCTGACCCGCTCCCTGACGCGAGCACGGCCTGCGTCATCGTCGTCGGTTCGGATCATTTGCTCAGGATACGTGGCGCCAGAGCGCCAACACCTCGTCGAGTAGCGCGTCCGTCGAGCCGTCCAGCCAGTGGATGCGCTCGTCACGCCGAAACCACGACCGCTGCCGGCGCACATAGCGACGAGTGCCGGTGAAAGTCAGTTCGCGGGCCTGCTCGATATCAGCCGTTGCAGCGCCGGCATCCAGGGCATCGATCACCTGGGCGTAGCCCAGCGCGCGCGCGGCGGTGACTCCGTCACGAAGCCCGTGACCCAACAGCACGCACACCTCATCAACCAGACCGGCGGCGAACATGGCGTCGGTGCGCTTAGCCAATCTGGCGTCTAAAGCTTCTGTTTCCCAATCCAATCCGACGATTGCGGTATCCCACCGCGGCGGTCCGATCTGCGGAGCCGACGCCGCGAAGGGTTGGCCCGTCAACTCGATCACCTCCAGCGCGCGGACGATTCGGCGGCCGTCGGTGATCAAGATCGTCTCAGCCGCGACCGGATCCTGAGCGGCCAGTTCAGAATGCAATGCGGCCGTTCCGATTTCGGCCAGGCGCGCTTCCCATCGCGATCGCACGTCCGTATCGGTCGCCGGGAACGCCCAATCGTCCAGCAGCGATTGGATGTACATCATCGACCCGCCAACAATGATCGGCACGGCACCGCGCGCGCTGATGGATTCGACGTCGGCGACGGCGGCCTGCTGGTAGCGCGCGACGCTGGCGGCGTCGGTGACGTCGAGGACGTCGAGTCGGTGATGTGGGATGCCGCGACGGTCGGCCGGATCCACTTTCGCGGTGCCGATATTCATGCCGCGGTACTGCTGCATGGCGTCGGCGTTGACGATCTCACCGCCGAGCTGTTCGGCGATCTGCAGAGCGAGGTGGGACTTTCCGGTCCCGGTGGGCCCGATGATGGCGATCGGTCGGGGCATTTATGGCCCGGGGGTCCACGTGCCGACGAAATAGCCGACACCGTAGGGCGCGCCACGTACAAGTTCGTTGGCGCCGTGCAGGTTCGGTTCGGTGAGCCCCGCGAGTACCTGATACGCAACGCGGCCGATGATTCCGTTAGGCAGCCGGGTCAGCGCGGCCACGTTCCCGGTGGCAAGCGCGTCATCGAGAGCAGCCTGCACCGGTACGGAATCGGGGTCGAACCCGCCGGGAGCGCCCTGGGTCAGCGTGTTGGCTCCGTCTGTCACCACCAGCACCCCGATCGGGTCGGCGGCCTCGTCGATCGCCGCACGCAAAGCGCGGCCGCGGGCCAGTGCGTTATCGACATCGTGGTCAGCGGCATACACCCGCACCTGAACCCGGGCCGCCGCGTTGGCCTGACCCCGCAGCCACCCGGCGATCAGCGCGCACAGCGGCAGATCGGTGATCGGCTGCGGGGCGTCCGGTGACAGCAGCACCGGCACGTCGACGCCGTAACCCGCGAAGGTGCCGCGAGTAGCGGGTTCGAAGATCTGATCGGTCTGGCCGACGCCGATGGCGATCCACCGATTCGGCAGTGTGGCGGCGGCCGCCAGTGCGGCGGCGTGGAACTGCGTCACCTCAGCAGCCGCGGTACCGGCAAGTTCAGGCACCAGAACAGGTGCCGAGGGGGTTAGTGCAATGGCTGCCAACACGGAGCCAACGCTAGCGTTCGCTACACAGAGGCCTGCGCGCCAGGCAAGCACTCACACCCAACACGTGGGCATATGGAGCCGGGAACTGGTTCAATACCCTCGAGGCCGACGGCGAAGGTGTCGGCCCTCAGGGCAGTATCGGCGCCGCTTCGCGCGGCAGGTGCGCGGAACGACCGCGCGGAGGGTAGGTGAGTCTGACTCATGACGACCGAGGAAACCCAAGCTCCCGAATCCGCTGAGCCGTCTGCTGAGGCGTCCCCCGAGATGTCCCCCGAGATGTCCCCCGAGATGTCCCCCGAGA
>Ga0194051_1000044_pt1 | contig 60545 bp, 39 predicted proteins | sample SepL2320m_MetaG_FD_161275 | JGI IMG/M metagenome (GOLD analysis project Ga0194051, IMG submission 161275) | Anoxic zone freshwater microbial communities from boreal shield lake in IISD Experimental Lakes Area, Ontario, Canada - Sep2016-L239-20m | ecosystem: Environmental > Aquatic > Freshwater >... | reverse complement strand
CAACAGTAGGGGGGCACGTCAACCGCGCGAACAGCAAATACCGAGCATCCCGTTCAACCGTCACGTGAGACTTTTTAAGCCAGAATTTCCAGCCACGCGCGAATCTCATTTTCGTACTCGCTGGCCAAGCCACCCACGATCAGTTGGCGATGAAAACTGGCAGCACCTCCCTTACGAAGATCGGCATCTTCGGCGCTGGGAAACCGTTTGGATGGATCAGCAGCAATCAGGCCGCGGCAGAAATTCATCAAGAGTTCGTTGCAGGTTACTTCTGACGGCAAGAGTTGCGGCAGTCGGTGGACAAGAGACCGCTTTGCTTCCAGCAGGTCGCGGTACGACTGCAATCCCGCGAAGGGGGCTTGGCCTGCCAGCATTTCAATCAGCACATAACCCAGGCTAGCCAGATCGGATCTGGGTGTTATTTCCTTCCCCTCCAGAACCTCCGGAGCCGCATAGGCTGGCGTGCAGGTGCGATTGGCTGGAACATCATCGAGCGCTAAGGCCGAACCAATATCAATGATCTTGGCGTTGCCAGTTCGCTTGACCATGATATTTGAGCTTTTGATGTCGCCGTGAACAATTTCCTCGCGGTGCAGCGCGGCAAGGCCGGCCAAGCATTCCCGCACGATTGCAATTGCAACGCCGGGCTTGAGCCGCGACTGCTGCGGTCCAGCCGTTACGATCACATTGTTAAGATGATCCCAACGATCGTGGCTGACGCTCGCTTTGGTTTGTTCGAGTAGGTTTGGGGCGAGCAGTCGCGACAGATCGTAGCCGTCGATCCACTCCATCTCCATCATGCGAATGCGGCGTTGCTCGACAAAGTTTTGTACATCGAGCAGGTTGTCTTGCTGAATCTGAGCGACACGGGCGGCGACCTTTGCAATCCGACTCATTGCCTCGTCGTAGAGGGCTTCTGATTCATAGCGTTCAGGTGAAAAAACCTTGAGGGCAACCGGTAGCGAAAAACCATCAGTGCCCCGCCGTGTCGTCAAGAACACTACGCCCTGCCCCCCCGCTCCAAGACGGTGGGTAAGATTGTGGTATTCCGTCCAGCTCAGCCGGCCGGCGTCAAGGATTTCAACGTAACGGGAGAGTAGTTCCTCGGGACACCGGCCACCAACCTCCCCAGAGACGGAAATTGTGGGACGGCCTTCTTGATAAATCGTGGTGGTCATTGAGTGCCTGTGAGAGTGGAGCCGGAAGAGAAGCGATCGGGGGTTTTATGAGACCTGTGGTGGAGGAAATCCCAGTCGCTTGTCGACTGCGTTACGAAGCGGATGCCCCGATAAATACCTCTGGAGATTATCGCAATAAAAATGCGTCATTGCATCAATTCGGTGAGCCGATTGTCCTGCGACATGCGGAGTGATGATCAATCGCGGCGCATTCCAAAGACGGCTTTTTGCCGCCGGGGGTTCTTCAGGGGTGACGTCTAATGCTGCCGAATCGAGGTGACCACTTTGCAGGGCGTCAACCAAAGCATTTTCTTCAATAAGAAGCCCCCGGGCCATATTAATAAGGATCGACCCCTGTTTCATGGTGGCAATGGCGGAGGCATCGATCATGCCGCGCGTGAGGGGAGTCAGCGGCACACAGAGAAAAAGGATGTCGGCCTGCTCAAGAACAGAGGGGAGGGTTTCTGGGCCGCCCAAAAAATGGACAGCATCGGGTTTATGATAGGGAAAATAATCGGTAGCGAGGATTCGTACATTGAATGGAGCGAGCATTTCTACCATTCGGCGGCCGACCCCACCGAGGCCCACGACCCCGATTGTTGCCCCTGTTAAATCGCGGGTAGGCCGGCGGACAAACTCTCTTTTTTTCTGCTGTTCTAAAAAAAGTGGCAACCGTCGCGTGCAGGCTATTGCTAGACCAAGGGCATGCTCGGCCACCTGATTGGCTAGCACGCCTGAGGCACTCGTGACCAAAATCTCCGATTCGACAACCGCTGGCACCAAACAATGATCCAACCCGGCCGCCGACGACTGAATCCAGCGCAGTTGGCCCTTTGCCACAACGGCGTCCCAGGGCACAGCTACCTTTGGGTGACCGCAGAAGATGTCGGCGGTTGGCAGTTCCTGGGCAACCCGCTCTTGGCCCGCATTGATCAGCGTGGCTGCCGGCACAACCGCCTGAATCTGGGCGATGTGTTTTGGCTCAACGGGATAGCAGAGAACGATCTTCAAAGATGGCATTGTACTTTTGTCGCAGTTGGAGAGGAAAAAGAGCAACCCCGATGGCAGCCTATTTTTTCAGGCGAGAATACACTGAAGGCTTGCTAAACTGGAATCCGAGGTTTCAATAAGGTCTTGAACTGTGACTGCTGGCAAGGTCTGAGGCCTAGGCGAGGCTGACGACTTGCCAATCCAAAATTTCTGCTTTTAATTTCAGGGTACTCTTGTGTATTGTTGAATCGAAGAGACCACTGGTCGACGGGTAAACAAATGCGTTCAACTCTCCTGGCAGTAGCCGCCTTGGCGTTTCTCAGAATTATTGTTGGTCTCCATTTTTTTCTGGAAGGTTCGAGCCACCTGCGTGATCCTGAGTGGTCGAGTGCTGGTTTTCGAAAGGCTGCCGTTGGACCGTTGGCTGAGAGTTTACGGGCCGGACTGCCGCAAACTGGCGATTGGTCAGGAACGCTGGGCGGTTCCAGCAGCCGTCCCGCGTCTGAATTGAGCGATGCGTGGAAAAAGAGCATTGTCGCAGCATGGAAAAAAAGGCTTGAACAAAGAGTCCAAGCCGTTGCATTGACTGCCGAACAGCAAGCCATCGCTGACAGCCAACTCAAAATCGCCACCCAGGAACTCGATGATTTTCTGGCTCCTCTCGACGAAGAACTGGCAGATTATTCCCTACAAGTCCAGCGACTGGCCACGATGGACCGCGAGCCAACGTCAGCAGGCATTCCCTATGCCCGGCAGCGGGTGGCTAAAAAACGCCGTGAACTTTCGGCTCAGGCTACCGGTTGGATGAACGACGCGGCGGCCATTGGCGAAAAACTAGAGGGGGAGTGGGATCGGCAGATTGCTTCCGAGCTTTCGCCGTCTGTGCGCCTGCAATTGTCCAACGAGTTTCGGCAGACATCCCTCTGGAAGATCGATCGGTTTGTGAGTTGGTCGCTGGCAACCATCGGTATCTGTTTGGTGCTGGGCATCTTGACCAAGTTCAATGCCATGGGGGGGGTCTTTTTTCTGACCAGCGTGATTTTAGCCCAGCCTTTTTGGGTTGTCGGAGCCCAGCCAACGTATGATCAATGGGTGGAAATGGCTGCTCTGCTTGTGATCGCTGCCTTGCCCGCCGGCGGTTGGAGCGGCCTTGACTATTTTCTTTCAGCGTGGTGTCCGTGGTGTCGAAACAACAACGTTTGCTCGAATTAAAATCGAATCAAAAGTGAGGTGAGTCTATGAATTTAACGGAACCCCAGAAGGCGGTCGGTAAGGAAAACTTCACTGATGTTATCAATGTCACGCGGCGAGATTTCCTCACCGGCACGTTGGCTGCTGGCCTCGCCAGTGGTGCGGGCCTTGGATCGATCTACTTCGGCTACGGAAAAAGTGTTGGCAATCCGCTACGTGTTGGAGTGATCGGCACGGGCGATGAGGGAAGCGTTTTGCTCGGTGCCCACACGCCCGATTATTTGCAAGTCGTGGCAATCGCCGACGTTCGGCCCTACAACGTTTTTCGCGCGTTTCACGGAGATGTCTCTAGCCCCAGCTCGCTCACGGCCCGGCCTGGGCTGATGAGGAAATACAAGTGGTCCAGCGAGGATGCGGCTCGCAAGGAAGTCAAGGTCTACGGGGCTTACGAAGAACTTCTGGCAGACAAAAATATAGAGGCCGTGATCATCGCCTTACCGCTGCATTTGCATGCGGAGGCCAGCATCAAGGCGATGCGGGCAGGCAAGCATGTGCTGACTGAAAAACTGATGGGTCACAGTGTGCACGAGTGCAAAGAGATGGGGCGAGTGGCCAGAGAGACGGGTATGATTTTGGGCACAGGCCATCAGCGACACTACAGCATTCTCTATGACAATGCCGTCTTTACGATTGGTAAAGCGAAGTTGTTGGGCGACCTGCATTCCATTCGGGCACAGTGGCACCGTGGGAACCTGCCCGGAAACGATAGCTGGAAGCCAGCCATGCCGGGGGACGCCTCGCTCGTGAAGCGATTGGAGGGCTGGCAGAAGGATCTTGAAAATGCCAAACCAGCTGAAATTGATGGGTTGCAGAAAAAGATTGCCCAACTCAAGGCGCAAATTATGGACGCGGCCCTCGACGCCACGAAATGTGGCTACGGACCGCTGACGCTCCCGGATGGCTCATTGCGAACAGCGCTTGAAGAATTGGTCCGCTGGCGGCTTTGGAATCGTACCGGCGGCGGTCTGATGGCTGAACTCGGCAGCCATCAACTCGATGCCTCTGGCATTTTTGTCTCAGCCATGCACGGCGAAGGCAAAAAGATCAAGCCGCTGACTGTGACGGCTGTAGGAAACCGCAGCATTTTTCCAGCCGATCGTGAGATCGAGGATCACGTTTATTGCATGTATGAATATCCCGCCCCGGGCTATGAGGAAGACAAAAATAAGAAGATCGTTGTCACCTACTCCTCGATCAACGGCAACGGGTTTGGTGAATATGGCGAAGTGGTGATGGGCACAAAGGGTACGCTTGTACTCGAGCGGGAGCAGGATGTGATGCTTTACAAGGGTGCCGCTAAAGATACGCGAGTGACTGTTTCTAAATCGAAGGATGGCGCGCCCACGCTTGATACGACCGAGAGCGGCGGGGGTGGCTATGTTGCGGGTGGTAAGGGGGGTGGCGATGCTGCCCCGCCCAGTCGCGGCTACACCGAGGAGATGGAGCACTGGGCCTGGTGCATTCGGAATCCATCGCCAGAGAATCAACCTCGCTGTAAGCCAGAGGTGGCCATTGCTGATGCAGTGATTGCGCTGGTGAGTAACATTGCTTTAGCCAATCCCGACACGCAGGCCCGCATCGCGTTTAAGCCAGAATGGTTTGATATTGCCAGCGATGAAACACCAGAGGGTGTCGTTCCAGATATGAGTCGGGATCGGTATAGATTATGAACATGCATAGGTCCGTGGGGCACTGCTGCCTGTTTACTCAATACTGTGCCAGAACGGTTGTTGGGATCGTAGCAACAACAGCGATTTTGCTAGCCTCCGCTACCGCTGAGGAGGTTCAAAAATCGGATTGGAATGGCTATGAAATGAGCAGTTTCAAGGTCGATGGTCGGTCGGCGTTGCTGGTGGAGCCAAAGGCTCCGGCAGTGGGCAAGCCTTGGATTTGGCGAACAGAATTCTTTGGCATTGATCCCCAAGCTGATATCGCCTTGCTGGGGAAAGGTTTTCATGTTGGCTACATTGATGTCGGAGGTTTGTTTGGTGCACCAGTCGCCCTTGATGCGATGGACAAATACTACGCCCATGTGTGCATGAACTATGGGCTTCATGCCAAGACGGTGCTGGAAGGGTTTAGCCGGGGAGGCCTCTATGCTTTTAATTGGGCGATTCGCCACACCGATCGAGTGGCCTGCATCTATGTCGATGCACCGGTCTGTGATTTTAAAAGTTGGCCCGGGGGCAAAGGTCGATCGCGGTTTGCCGGCCGGGATTGGCAGCAGGTGCTCAAAGCATATGGCATGACCGACGAACAGGCGCGGGCCTATCCACTCAATCCAATCGACAACCTCGCTCCTCTGGCAGAAGCGAAGATTCCGATTTTAAGCGTGATTGGCGACATGCACGACTGGGTCGTGCCGATCGATGAAAATACACTCGTCGTCGAGACGCGGTATAAGGACCTCGGGGGGGAGATTGAAGTGATTCGAAAACCCAAAGCGGGGCACCGCCCTCACAGCCTGCCCGACCCGACGCCCATTGTTGACTTCGTGCTCAAGCACACCAACCAAGGTTCTTAAATTTTATCGAGAACAAATTTTGTTGGGTTCTAGACAACGACCCCCTGTTGCGATTATCATTGCGGGATCGTCAGAGTATTGGTGGCGATCGTTTTCTTTGGCTGCGTATCTGGACGCTGGCCGAGGTGGATGGGATTTATGTGTTGATAGTGGTTTTGTGTTCATATTTCACCCACCTTTTTTCCAGATTTCTTGAGCGTTCTGCATTTTTGTGTGCCACTGGCGGGGCACACATGAGGTGTGGCGTGGAGACAAGCAAGTCTCCTGTCCCAAACGCGGAGTGATCTGCTCATAGTTTCAGGAGCCTTTTCGTGCCGCCCCATGCCAGTAGGCCTTCTCGTTTTCAGTGGAGCCTGATTCTGGCCTCCCTTTCCAGTTGGAGTTTGAGCTTTGTCACAACGGCCGGTTTGGCAGGAGTCGGTTGGCTCGGCCACGCAACGCACTGGACATTTGGCGTAGGGGGTCACGCCAGCCCGCATGCCAGTCAAGATCAGGAGTTGGGCCGGGATAGGGCTTTGGCAATCGAGAGGCCACCGGCAATGGCTCGCAACACGATCAGCTTTCCTACAAAAGAAGTGGTCAATCGCACCGGCATTGAATTGGTGCCTGTGGTCGAACGGTGCATGCTCAGCGAATTAAACGCCAACGGTACCGTTCATTATGATGATCGCCGAATTGCGCAGCTCTCAGCGAGAGTTTCCGGGAGTGTCTGGCGTGTAGAAAAGCATCTGGGCGACACGATTCAAAAGGGGGATGTGTTGCTTGTGGTTGAAAGCCGGGAGGTGGGCCAGCAGAAGGCCGAGTTTTTAAATAGTCTTGTGGCATTCGAGGCCAGTCAGGAGCAAGTGGCGATTTTAGAGGAGGTTAAAGGGGCAGTGATGGGGCGGCAGGTTCGCGAAGCTAAATCGGCCCTTCGCGAGGCGAGAAACCACCTGATTAATGCCGAACAGGCCCTTGTAAACCTCGGTTTCGAACTCTCGATCGCCGACTTTGCGTCGCTTAGTGACGACGCGCGAGCGACGCGAATTCGCACGCTAAGCCTCGACAGCACGATGCTTTCGGGCATCAATCCTTCGCGTGTCACCTCCAATCTCTTGCCACTACGGGCGCCCTTCGATGGCGTTGTGATCGGCCGTGAGGTGGTCGTGGGGGAGGTCGTTCAGGCTGCCCAAGCGATCTTTGAGGTTGCGGATGTTTCCACGATGTGGGTTGTGCTCAATGTCAGCAAGGAAGACGCTCGTAAAGTGGCCATTGGTCAACCGCTGCGATTTCGCCCCGACGGATCGACGGTAGAACTTTTCAGCCAGATTGCCTGGATCAGCACTGAGGTCAACGAGAAAACCCGCACGCTGGAGGTGCGGGCGGGAATTGCCAATGATCCATCATCAACAGTGCTGCGTGCTCATACATTTGGCAGCGGACGAATTGAGATCGGCCGCCATGCCACAGCGCTCGTCGTACCGAGGAGCAGCGTGCAATGGGATGGTCTTTCTTGGGTGGTGTTTGTGCCGGTTGGTGAAACGTCCTTTGAACCACGAGTGGTTACGCTGGGCCTGGAAGATAAAGACTCAGTGGAGATTTGGAGCAATTCTAGCGATACCTTCAGGCCGACGCATGTGGTCGGCAACGGCAGCCATGTGCTGAAAAGCCAGATCTTACTGGCGCGGATGGAAGCGGGTGAACTGTAGTCGGGAGGCCTCTTGCTCGAATCGATCATTGCCTGGTCGCTCTCGCATCGCGTTGCCGTGTTGCTTTCGGCAGCTATTGTTGCGCTTGTCGGATGGGTGGCCGTCGGCTGTTTGGTAGTCGATGCATTTCCCGATACGACGCCTGTCCAGGTGCAGATCAACACTGTCGCCCCCGGCATGGTGGCCGAAGAAATCGAACGACAAATTACGTTCCCCATCGAACTCTCGATGGGGGGAATGCCGGGCTTGGAAGACTTGCGCAGTGCTAGCATGTTCGGATTGTCTGTTGTGATTGTCACGTTCAAAGACGGCACAGATATCTACTTTGCCCGGCAATTGATCAACGAGCGACTGACCTCTGTGAGCATTCCATCTGGCGTCGAACGCCCTGAGATGGGGCCTGTCTCGACTGGTTTGGGTGAGGTCTTTCACTACCTGCTAGTGCCCAGAGGCATGAGCCTGACAGACGTGAAAACACTGCAGGAATGGACGCTCAAGCCAGCTCTTCGCAGCGTGCCCGGCGTGGCGGAAGTGAATGCGTGGGGCGGACTCAATAAGCAGTATCAAATCCGGGTCGATCCAGCGCTCCTGCGCAAATACGCACTTTCATTTGACCAGGTTGTCGAAGCTATCCCCCGCAATAATTTCAATGTCGGTGGCGGCTCCATCAATCGCTCTGGTGACGCCGTGCTTGTCTACGGCGTTGGCCGTACGGTCGATGTTGAACAGATCGGAAAAATTGTAATTGCCTCAAGCGGTGGCGTGCCAATCCGCATTCGAGATGTTGGAGAGGTAGTGATTGGCCACGAAATCAGAAAAGGTGCTGTCACCTCCGGGGGCGAGGGGGAAGTGGTGCTGGGCCTCGGTTTCATGCTGATGGGTGAGAATAGCTATGCCGTGACAAAGCGCCTCCGCGACCGGTTTGAAAAGCTGATCACAACGCTGCCCGACGGCGTCGAGGCGAAGATTGTCTACGACCGCACCAAGCTGATCGACCGCGTGATTGCCACTGTGCGGCAAAATCTGCTCGAGGGCGCATTTCTTGTCGTCGTTATTTTGTACATCCTGCTGGGCAATCTGCGGGCGGGCTTGGTCGCTGCAACTGCAATTCCACTCTCGATGCTCTGCGGCTTTATCGGCATGTGGCAGGCGGGCATCGCCGCGAGCCTGTTGAGTCTGGGTGCGATCGACTTTGGCATCGTCGTCGATTCGTCGGTGGTGGTGATTGAAAGCATTCTCGAAAAGATTGCCCACCATCCAGGCGCTACAGGTGCAACTCGATTGGCGCTGGTGCGGGAGGCGACCAATGCAGTAAAAAAACCAGCCTGCTTTGGGCAGTTGATCATCATGATTGTCTACATACCGATTCTTACGCTCGAGGGTGTCGAGGGAAAGATGTTTCGGCCGATGGCACTGACGGTCATTTTTATTTTGATCGGATCCCTTGTCTTGTCACTCACCGTCGTGCCTGTGCTTTCGAGTATCTTTTTGCCAAAGCGGCTTGATACCCACGACGTGGTACTTGTGCGATTGTTGCGGAGTGCCTACCGGCCCGCACTGCGGCTCTGTCTGGCAGCACGCGGATCCTTAGCGATGGCGTCGATTGTCATTCTTGGCATCACGCTCTTGCGGGCTGGCTCTCTCGGAACAGAGTTTGTGCCAAAGCTTTCCGAGGGGGATATTGTCTTGGGCATTATTCGCGCGCCGGGTACGAGCCTAGAAGAATCTTGCCGGATGAACACGCGGATCGAGAAGACCCTGCTGGCAGAGTTTCCGACTGAGATTGCCGACATCTGGAGTCGCACAGGGACTCCAGAGGTGGCCACCGATGCCGGGGCGATCGAGGCCACCGATCTCTTTATCGCGCTCAAGGATCGTTCGCAGTGGGTTCGCGCCTCCACGCAGGCTGGTCTGGTGGATGTGATGAGCCGAATTGTTGAGGGCATGCCTGGCCAGATTGTCTGGTTCACTCAGCCGATCGAGCAGCGGATCAACGAGATGGTATCGGGGGTGCGGGCCGACATCGCAGTCAAAGTGTTTGGCACCGATCTTGAGAAGCTCGTCAAGAAGGCCAGCGAGGTCGCCAGCGTTATCAGAACCGTGGCCGGCGGAGCGGACGTTGCCGTGGAGCAGGTGACGGGCCAGCCGATATTGAAGATTACTGTCAAGCAGGATGAGATCGCTCGGTATGGTATTTCAGCGGCGGCGGTGCTTGATATTGTTGAGAGCGTGGGCGGCAAGGCAGTCGGGCAGATTGTGGAAGGTCAGTTGCGATTTCCGATCGTTGTGCGTCTGCCAGAAGACCTGCGGCGGGGGCCAGACTCGCTGGCTGAAATTTCGGTTCGGGGGCCGGCTGGAGAGAGCGTGCCGCTTCAGCGGATTGCCGATATTGAGTCGATTTCGGGCCCGAAATTTGTCACGCGAGAGTGGAGCGAGCGACGCGTGGTTGTGCAGTGCAATGTGCGGGGCCGCGATGTGGGTGGCTTTGTCGCCGACGCGCAAGCCGCGATTGCCAGCACAGTCGATTTGCCAGCGGGTGAGTTTCGTATTGAGTGGGGCGGACAGTTTGAAAATATGCAACGAGCACAAAAAAGACTGGCGGTTGTCGTGCCACTGGCAATGCTATTGATCATCGTGCTGCTGTATTTGACCTATCGGAACGTCGCCGATACTGCCCTACTCTTTATCAGTGTGCCGTTTGCCTGTGTGGGCGGTATTTGGGGACTCGCATTACGTGGAATGCCGCTCTCGATTTCAGCGGCGGTCGGATTTATCACGCTTTCGGGTGTCTCGGTGCTCAATGGCATGGTTTTAGCGAGTGCTCTTCGCGAGCGGTTGTCACGGGGTACGCCGCGAGATACCGCGATTGAGGAAACAGCCGCCGCATCGCTGCGGACGATTGTAATGACGGCGCTCGTGGCGAGTCTTGGCTTCATTCCAATGGCATTCAGCGAAGCAACGGGTGCCGAGGTGCAGCGACCGCTGGCGACGGTTGTCATCGGGGGCGTCGTCACCAGCACGCTCTTCACGCTGTTTGTGCTGCCGGCCCTCTATCGGCTGATCCTACCCGTTCCGCCGGCCCACTTGCTGCCCAAGGAGCAACGCAGGGGCAGGTAATATTCGCAAGATGGTATGCTTTCGAGGTTTCAGTTCAGAACCTTTCTCGAGTAGGAGTGAGTCACCATGCGGATGCTTTCCTTGCTTTTTTATGCCGGATTGACACGCCTGCTTATTGTCTCGGTTTTTGCTGCGCCTCTGGTTGTCGTTGGCAAAGAGCCTGCTGTTGAGACAGTCTTAGAGGTCGTCTTAGCGCCGCGGGAATCGAGCGAGATGCAAAAGCTCTTCAATGGTACAGACCTTTCTGACTGGAGTGGTGATCCACGACTGTGGAGCGTGCGGGACGGCGTTATCCACGGCGAAACGAGTGCCGAAAAGTCTGCCAAGGGAAATACCTTTTTGATCTGGACCGCTGGCACCCTCAAGGATTTTGAACTCCGACTTTCGTTTCGCTCAAATGCCACCAACAACTCCGGTATTCAGTATCGTTCTCGGCACATCACCGATAAGGATGCCAGCAATGAGTGGGTGGTGCGAGGTTTTCAGCACGAGATTCGGAATGAGAATCGGTTGCCGAATGTCTCTGGCTTTATCTACGACGAGGGGGGCAAGCGCGGGCGAGTCTGCCATGTGGGCGAGAGAGCTACCTGGGCCGACGGCACAAAAACGGTTGCCGCGACGGTGATCGACCAGGCCAATTTCGAAAACCTTTTTAATCTCGGTGATTGGAATGATGCAGTCATTCTAGCTGAGGGTAATCGCGTGCGGCACTATCTCAACGGGCGGCTAATTCTGGACTTTACCGATGCCGACTCAAAGATAGCAGTTACCGAAGGAGTGCTGGCGCTGCAGTTGCATGCGGGAAAACCGATGTGGGTAGAATACAAAAATATCCGGCTCAAATCTGTTGATTGATTGAGGGTTGCCAGACAGTCTCAGGGCATGATGGATGAGTGACGCACGATGAAGTCGACCACCGGCTTGGGGTCTGCTAGTCCGTGAGGATGGTGGCCGACGCCGGGCTTGTGAATCACTTCAATCGTGCCGCCGAGCGGCTTGTATCGCTCGGCCATGAGAAGGGCATTTTCAGCCGGTGGCACGACAGTATCAGCATCTCCAACAACGTGGATCAAACGAATCTTGGCTTCGGCCAATGGAGCCAAGGCGTCGACCGGATTGCCGGTATAAGCCATTGCTGCGGCATCGTCTGCAAATCCATAGGACTTGAGCATCGCCTGCCAGTCGCCGCCGCTACCGGTTCCCTTGCCCTTGCCCCCCGGCCAACTTTTAAAATCAGAGACTGCCGCATCGCCGTAGATCACACTTACTTTTTTCGGGTGCTCAGCCGCAAAGCGATGGGCGTAGAGGCCGCCGCGACTGATGCCAATCAGCGCCGCTTTTGGTGCCAATCCGCGTCGCACCAGTTCGCCATGGAATGCCGCCAGTTTCTCGATCGCGGCCGGGGAACCAAATGTGTTGCCAACATCAATGAATGCATGATGAAATCCGGCCTCTAGAAGCTGCGGTGCCGCACAGCGAGCTGTGAAGGCATCGGGAAACATCATGCACCACGACCACGGCCGTCCCGGCAACGATTGCTTGGGCTCAACGACCCAGGCACTCGCGCCCTGCCATTGAAAGAGATGCCGCTTGTGGCCATGCCACTGATCGATCGACTCAGCGGGAAATGTGAGATCTGCCGAAGTGGCCTCAGGGGCTGGCTTTGTCGGCGACACGCTGCGGAGTTCGGGCTGAGTGGTGGCAGCTTCGATTGATTGGATCGCCTCTTTGACGGAAGTCACTCGCATCTGGTTACAGTCGTCGGGAAACTCCCTCTTACGGCATTGCTCGTTAAACTGCACGATCAACTCTGCGAGTTGCGGCAAGACCTCGCGGGCGGCCGTGCCGTAGCCGACAATCTCGTGCATGATTTCTCCGGTGCGACGCTCGCTGCCATGACCGCCCTGGGTTTTTGCCAGTTCGATACCGGCAGCGAGTCCTTCCTTGAAGTGGTACTTTGTGAGCGCCTTAAACCCACCCATACGGATTTCGTTGGCAAACATCCTGTCGGCAGGACTGGGTGTTCTAACGGCGGCAATGATGTCGGGCGCAAGTGACTGGACGTCTTCAACAGTCAGGCGATGTTCGAAAAAGTTTCGCAGGGTAGCCCGTGCCATGCCATCGGCATTTGTGGAGACAGCTTGAATTGCCGGGTAAAGCAGGCTCCGATCGGCGTCCTTGAGCGCATCGCTCAGCGGTCCTTGAAAGAGGGCGGCGGCCAACTGACCATGGGTGAGTTGGATTGGATCGGCCCACACAATTGGCTGGAGAGGTTCCGCAGTTTCGGCCACAGCCTTTAAGATTGCTGAAATGGCCGGCTTGGCTTCGGCATTCATGTCGCGGAGGGCCTTGGCCGCTTTAAATCGCAGCCAGCGGTCTTTGTGCGCAAGCAAACTGGTGAGGGTGGGCAATGCCTCAGCGCTCTTGGTCAAGCCCAGCGACTCGCAGGCGGCTTGGGCAACATGCACATCTGATCCCTTGGCCATCTCGATCAATTGGGGCACCATCGCTTGGGCTTCGGGCCGTCTGGCCAGTTCCTCAGCCGCCCAACTGCGGACGATTGGCGACCAATTGCTAAACGCAGACACAAGTTCTGTCGGGGTCTTCGTTTTTCGGTCGATGTCAAACCGTCCTGCTGCGATCGTCTCCGGTATTTTCTTCTCGTTCAGCCAGTGCGACTGTTTTGCATCGCGGCCTGTCAGACAGATTTTTTTGAGCGGCAGCGAGTAGGTAAGTACATACGAGGCCGTTGGGCTCAGACCGTAGTAGCCGCTCCGGCCGTAGTAGGTGTTGTCGTCTGTCTTGCCGGGGCCGTATTGCTCGCCGCCATCGTAGGTAAACGATCCATCACTGCGACGCACAAGATCGAAGTGCCAGGCGGCCTCCCTAAAAAAGGCCGCTGCAACTGCCGGACCGCCGGTCGCGGCACCCAAAGCACCCCACAGATAGCTAAACCCTTGGCCGGTGTGGCCAGACTCGCGGTTGGCATAGCCTGCAGCCACCATTTGAGCAAAAAATAGCGTCTCAACAGGGCGAACTTCCTGAGCGGCAAAGAGCACTGCTGACATCGCATTTTTGCCATTATTTTCGTGATACGGCCACGGTTCGTGCTCGCCGTAGGGAATCGATCCTTTGTCGACGTAGTAGCCAAAAAAGTTGCTGGCGCGATCAATAGCCGGATCAATCTCCGGATCCCTCACACCACACTTTTTTCCCATCACTATTGCAATGTTTCCGACGAGCCCCGCCGCATTGACAGGCCCGTACGGTGGAATCGATCCGTGAAGTTTCCCGTCGGCCGTGGGGGGGGCGATGCCGTGGCCAAATGTGCCGTAGAGGCCCTGTCCCTTGGCGAGCGATACGCTGTATTCCCGAATCGCCGGCAGCAGATCCTTGTCACCAGTCGCCAGATAGTATTCGCTGAGGAATAAGTTTTTATATCCCCAGTCCCACATCACCATGCCGTCTCGGAGTTGAAGCTTGAGCGTGGCGGGGCCGAGTTTGTGGGCAAACTCTTTGAGTCGTGGCAGGTATGCCGGATTGCCTGTTGCCAGCAGTGCTAGGCCCGTGACAGCGCCGTTCCAGCTTTCCTGCAACTCCTCCTGTTCGAGCAACTGGCAAGCCGCTGTAAAAATCTTTTTTGACTTTGGACAGTCGTAGGGGGCAGTGGCGGAATAGGTGCCCAGAGGCGTGAGCGTGATCTGCACTTCTCGGGCTACTCCATCTCGCCAACAGGTGAGCGTGAGGAGGCCGCGATTGGCTACCTGCTCTGCTTCTCCAATCGCCATCGCGAGGCTCTTGCGAGCGTCGTTGTTGAAGGGCTTGCCAGCGACGCCGAGAATCACATCGTTGACCTGCACAATTCCATCGGCGGGCGATTTCTTGCCCACATGCGTGACAAGAATCTGGCGACTGGCGGCAGTAGTTCGGCCTTGCAGACCGTCAAAGTGGCTGGCTGGCTTGGAGTAGATCCAGCCCCGTAGGCCCGTAGCTCCCAGATTGTAGGTCAATTCGCGATCGACTTGGTTGGATTGCGTGAGGTCTGGGGGCAACGCGGATGGTTCGGCGCGTGCTGAATGAGTCATCAGCGAGGTGGTGGCCGCAGCATAGACCAAAAAGTCCAGCAGAATGCGGCAGGCACATACTGCCGGCCCTTGAGCCGTCATTTTTTTCATTAATAAAATGTCAATCAGCATGGGTTTTTACTCTCAGGAAAGATTTTATTTCCGAAACTCGAGCAATGGTAGATCGCAAAACGTCAGAGCAGGAATGCCGCTAGTGCCTAAGAGCAAGAGATCTTGGCTCCATCCGGCCTCTTTTAAATAGGTCATTTTCGTTGCCGACGATGGCTCTTTGAGAGTGAGCGTGAGGAGAGTGCCGCGAGCCGCTCCCGACTCGATCTGATCTTTGGCTCCATCGAAATAAAACTGGCCCTTGAGCGCGTCTGTCCACACAACCGGTTGATCAAATTCGAGGATCACCGCATCTTTTTGAGCGCTCGTATAGGAAGCCCGTTTGAGATTGGGTGGCAGGATCGAAGGGGTTGATGCCTTGCCATAGAAGTCCCTTTCAATCAGCGGTTGAATGAGCGTCGCAATTTGGCTCCAGCCCTGAAGTGGGAAATGACAGGGCCCCGGCGGCTTGATCCCCACCGTTGGCATGACGCTAAGATGAGAGTAGAGGTCGGGCAGCGTGCGCTGCGCCTCACGCAGTCGATCCCCAGAGCCTTGTCGGCCTCCCATGCTGCAGGCATCTGGCCAGATTTGAAAGACGTAGATGTGATTGAGATTGGGAAAGTCTCGCTTCCAGCCCGCCGACATATCGACAAAAAACTCCTGATAGGTTTCCCAACCATAGCCTCCGGTGGGACCGTCGGATCCCTGATCGCTCTCGCCTTGGTGCCAGAGAATGCCCCGGATCGCATGCTTGAGTTTGGCCTGTTCGACTCGCCACAGCATCCGACCGTAGATGGTTGCCAGATCGGTGGGATTGGATTCATTCCGCTGGTGCTGGTCGATCCGAGTTCCGCCAACCGCCCCATTGATGATGCAGATCGGCATCTTTTGACGTTCAACCAGTCGCTTTGCAAGTTCCATGCCCCACCAGCCGAGTTCGGCCTTTTCCCCATTCTGCGCTTTCCAAACAGGATTGCACCAAAGATTTGTCGGCGGATTTAATGGATCGCCCTCGGGGCGGCCATAGCTGCGAATCCACACGTTTGTTTCCGGCGGGGACTTCTCGCCTGTGTCGGTTGCTAACGCATTGGATTGTCCTTGGATGATGTAGGCATCTCCGCAGACGATGTTGCTCACGGTGTGAGTCACAGTTTCAGCGTTCCCTGCTTGCGTGCCAAACTCGACTTTATACTGCGTCAGCCCCGGCTTGAGTTGGATGCTAAACGCATATGACTTGTCGGCCGTCGGTTTCTGACGCTCAATCGCAAAAGGTTTTTCATCTTGAGTGACCCTGAGAAAAACGCTCTCTGCTGCCTCCTCGAGTTGGCCGTTATAAAAAAGCGTACCCAGATTGTTTGCCTCGCGAGCATAGAACTGGTTGTCGACTGGCTTTTCGTTGGGCGAAGCAATCCGTGCGACTTGTATATCACGGTTGGGCTCGGTGACCGTAATCGTGGCGGTCTGAACTGTCGGTTTGCCGCCATTGCTCGCTGTTGCCGTCACCGTTAGGGGACCGCTTTTGAATGCGTGTGAGAGCAGAAGTTGATCCCCTTTTTGTGTGCGAATCGTCGCGATGCCCGCTACGGCCCATTTGATTGTCAAATCCCCTGCCCCTTTGGCCTGCATGGCAGGACGATTGGAGACCTCTGGCACCACTGAAATCGCTGTGCGACCATCCCATGCCGTGGGGTATGTGAGCGTAAAAATAGGCTCTGGAATCGACTCTGTGATCGTAATGGGAATGAGCTTCGTCTGCACCTGATCGGCTTTGACAGCCTTCAGTTCTAGCGTTGCCGTCTTGTCCCTTGTCACTCGGCCTGCATCAAAGTCAAGTGTGAAGCGATCGCTCGCTAGCAGCGTCGTGACGCCTTCGCTCGAAAGCGTCCAGTAGATCTTCTCTGCTCCGCCGGCCTCCGCGTTGATCTTTATGCGACCACCTTCGGGCACGGTGAGTTGGTTGGCTGAGACGGTAAAAGCATTTCCTGGCTGGACGATGGGACCAACCAGCGTTTGCAGTGGTTTTTGATTCTCGTATTGCAGCCGCACCCACTCCGCAGAGCGAACCAAATTTGAAAGGCGTACCTCGTCAATGTCGCCTACGAAGTTGTAATTGTTGTACCATCCGCCAATCCACAGGCTCGATATTGTGGGGATGTCGAGAACGGGCGTTGTAGCCCCCTCGAGTTGGCCGTTGACGTAGACGCGAGAGTCTTTTTCCCGATAGGTGTGGACAACGTGGTACCACGTGTTGAGCGTCAGTAGGCTCTGGGCTTCAACATCGGCAAAGTAACATTGAATGGCAACTCGCGGGGGGCTGAGAAAGTTCATCATCACCTTGCTAGGCCGTTTTTCCTTGCCCCAAGCCAGCACCGTGGAATTAGGTGTTTGGGCGCGAAACCAGGCTTCTGTTGTCATCGGTCCTGTGCCCGACGGATAGGCGGTAATCGCCTCTCCGCCGGAGATGCCCTGCTTTTTTTCTAGATGCCGAGCCGGCCCAATCATTCCCCGAGTGGCAGTCGTGCCCTCGTCCTTGGAGTCGATCGTGCCAACTTCATCAGTCACGGGATCGCTCATGTGCCAGACGCTGAGATAGCCGTTGGTTCCATTAAAAACAGCTTTTCCGTTTGACTCGCTGGCCGCCTTTGGTTGGCCCCAGTGCATGCGAATCGTCTGCCTCGCATTGCCTTCGATGCGGGGAATGCGAACCCAAAGAGTCGCGGTGCCGAGGGCGGGACTCCATTCTTCGATTTGATAGGAGAGGGCAATACCTGCACTGCTGGAAAAGCGAATGTCGGCGCCGTCGCCGGCGGCTTGCTGAAAGTCAAACCAGTCTTTATGCAATGACACCAGCAGCGGAAACTCCTCGACAACAACGCCTGCCGGTAGATCGGCTCCGTCAGGAGTTGTGAGAATCGTGATCACTCCAGAATGCTTCCAATCTGAATACTCAGCATGAGTGACTGCGGAGAAAAAAGTCAGCAGGAGGCCCGTAGCAAGACAAGACCAAAAAGGTTTCATAGTTCGGAAAATCCTTAACACGAGCGGGCAGAGCTTTGATGGAGTTGACACTGTCATTGCGTGTCTTTACCGGGGACTCAAGCGGATGTGACCGTCCATGTTTTGATCCTCGAATTGTAGAAAATACCATTGCGATAAGGGAATCAACCAATGTCGAAGGCTCGGGGCAGTGGAGCGGCCGCATCAAGGCCGAGGATTGCGCGGAGTGTTGCGAGGTCATCAAGGTCGAGCGGAATGAAAAATACGGGATCTTGAAACATTTCTGGGTCGTTAACGTGGTAGCCAATGACTGCCCCACCCTCCACGATTGGCGTTCGGCCGTAGCCATACATGGTGTTGTCGACCTTTTCGAAAAAGTCACGAAGCGTCACCTGCTTGGGTCGTGGTAGCCGGATATAAAAAAGCTGAATCACCTCCCGCCAGAAGTGAGGCACAAACTTCTCGCCGACATCAGCATGGCCGACACGATCCCGGTTGGTGCCCGCAATGAAAAATGGCAATGAATCCAGGGGCAGATTGTGAGCCGCACATTTTTTTTCAATCGAAGCGGCCAGATTGATCTGGAAGTCGGCGCTAAAGCAGTCGTCACAGATCAGGATTATGTGGCTCAAGTTGACCGTCGCCGGGTTACGGTCGGCTGGTTGGCTGGTGCGCAATCTGCCGGCAATGAGTGAATCGGCAAGTGTGCCAAAGGGAATCGCATAGCTTTGAATCTCTTCCGGCGATCCGTGTCCGAGCACGACGATGGTGGTTGGCGTGATGCTTGCAGCAGCATCGCTTACGGCCGAAAGAAAAGCACCGGCGATCTGTCGAATGGTCTCACCATTTTTTTCCTGCTTGAAGACATCAGATTGAGCACCGTAGCTTGCAGCAATCGTTGTAATCTCCTTGCGGTCGAGCCCGCGGGCCGGGTCGAGGAGACCAATGAGTTTTTGGTTCGGTCCGATGACGACCTTCTGGCCGGTGGCCTCACGTTTGCGGTCGATGAACTCTGCCAATTTGACAAGCGTGGCAAGTTGTCGCGGGGGCGGCAGTACGGCGAGAGTCTCCGCGTGGAGCCGTGACAAGTAATAGAGCGACGGTTCGATCTGCCGGTACTGTTTGGGCGTCATCGACCGCTTGGCCGTGATCAAAGGTGAAATGTCGCGAACAAAGCCGGCAAAGCTGTCGGGCAGGCTGCTGATGGCTGGCAGCGATGGATTCACTTGAGTTGAGTCTGCTGGTTCACTGGCAGAACTAAGGCCCCTAGCGAAGCAGAGCAATCCCGTAGCGGCAAGTAAAAATAAATAGCGCAAGACCCACTCCTTTACAATGACCAAACTATAGCGGATGCGACAATAACAAGCGGGGAGTTTCTTCTCGGCAGCGTTTTGGCGTGGTGTGCTCTCGGCTGGCAGTCGCGACGCTCGGAGTTTTTTTAAAAAGCCTGTGGCGATCGCCCGAAAGCGTAACCGTGTTACTCCAAAATGCAGATTTACAAGTTAACGCTGGCTCTTATTTTTTTACAGAGTTGTAATTGCGACTATGATCGGCCACACTCTGGATTGCGGCGGTATGGGCGATTTCCACGGGAAGATTGAGGGCCGACAAAAGCAGCGGATATTTATGAATAAAGCGACTTCACAAGCGATCCACAAATCGTCCCTCGGCAAAAGCCGACTGGCGGGCAGGCGGCAGTTTCTTAAAGCCGCTGCGTCGGCCCTAGGGACAGCCTCAGCGGCGGCAGCAGGTGCGGGCATTTTTACCCCGATGATCATTTCAAGCTCAGTCCTTGGGCTGGATGGGGCTGTTGCGCCAAGTGAGCGGATTGTCGTCGGTGGCATCGGCATTGGAAATCGAGGCACCTATGATCTGGGATGCTTTTTAGAACAACGCGATGTGCAGTTCGCGGCAGTCTGCGACATCAAGGAGGGCCGTCGCAGTGCCGTTAAGAAAATAGCAGATGACAAAAATGGTAATCAGGACTGCAAAACCTACCGCGACTTTCGCGAACTCCTCGACCGCGACGATATCGACGCGGTTTTAATTGCGACTGGCCCCAACTGGCATGCCACCGCCGCGATGCAGGCGGCGAAGGCGGGTAAGGATATATATTGCGAAAAGCCATGCACGAAAAATATTGATCAAAGTCTAATTCTGGCCGAGACGATCCGTCGCACGGGCCGCGTTTTTCAAGCGGGCACCCAGCGACGCAACCTGCCGCACTTTGCCTTTGCCTGCGAACTGGCGCGGACCGGCAAGCTAGGAAAAATTAAAAAGATATTTGCCCATCCAGCCGGTATGCAGGCGATGATGAGTGGCTGGCTGCCACCAGAGCCAGAGCCCAATAAAGACTCCGTCGACTGGGACATGTATTTGGGCCCGGCGGCATGGCGGCCGTTTCATCCCAAACTGTTAGACGGATTTAACTTTGAAAAAGGCGGCGGTCTCGTTGGCGGTGGTGTTCTGGAATGGGGATCGCACTGTGTCGATCTGTGCCAATGGGCTGTGGGGGATTGCCCGCCGCCAATCGAGTACAACGCGCCGAAAGACGGGCAGTTGGTGGCTCGTTACGAGAATGGCGTGGAGTTGATCTTCCGCGAGAAGGACTGGATTCCTTTGGGTTCTTGTCCGGTTCGTTTTGAAGGCGAATCAGGCTGGATCGAGACAGGCGACAGTGGCAAATATGTCTTGAGTTCACCGGAGCTTCTTGCCGGTCGAAAAGTGGCCGAAATCGGTGGCTATCCGGCCACGTTTCATGTCCGTGATTTTCTAGACTGCGTGAAAAGCCGCGCTCAGCCCAAAGGCAATGCCGATGCGGCATGCAACGCTCACATCGCCTGCCACGCGGCCAACATCGCGCTCTCGCTGGGCCGGCAGGTTAAGTACGATCTGAAGCGGCATGAGTTTATTGATGACGATCAGGCCAATCGTTTGCGATCAGAGGCGCTGCGTGAGCCGTGGCGTTTGTAATCTTGGAACGCTAGCAGATTCAAAGCGTCGGCCGTGACCAGCCTGTAACAAATGGATCAATTTAGTTCGATTAACTTTTAAGCTTTTTCACATTCCCCGAGCCCTTCTGTTGGAAATGCGACCCATGACTCCCCTGATAAGCTCCGAACGATACTGGCTGCTGGTCCGCTTCTTTTGCCGCGCGGCAACGCTTGGAGCCATTTGTCTCTTGATGGCTCCGGCATACGGCAACGGCGATACGCCGGCGGTTGTGGCTGAAAAAGAATCGGCATCGCTCTCTGTGCTGCGGTCGGATGCACCGGCAGCAGAAAAAGCGATGGCCTGTAAGCGTTTAGCGATCTACGGTTCCGCTGCGGCTGTTGGCGAATTGGCAAAGCTTCTGTCTGATCCACAACTGGCATCGTGGGCGCGGATTGCGCTAGAAGTGATTCCGGGAGAGGTGGCAGATGAATCACTGCGTCAGGCGAGCGTTTCACTGAGCGGTAATCTGCTGATTGGCACGCTCAATTCAATCGGTGTGCGGCGGGATGCTGCCGCAATTGACCTGTTGACCACGCGTGTAGCCGATCCCGATGCAGGAGTTGCCTCGGCAGCAGCAGTGGCCTTAGGACGAATTGGCACTGTCGCTGCGGCACAGGCCCTGCGAAAAATGGTGGCAACCGCTCCGGTTGCTGTGCGATCGGCCGTAGCTGAGGGATGCGTTCTATGCGCCGAACGCAGTCTGTTAGAGGGCCGTGGCCCGGAGGCGGTGGCGATTTATAGCGAGGTGCGTAAGGCCGACCTGCCAAAGCAACGAATTTTAGAAGCAACGCGAGGCGTGATTCTAGCGCAGAAGGAAGGCGGTCAAGCCCTCTTCCTTGAGCAGTTGAGGTCAGCCGACAACGACTTTTTTAAAGTCGCTCTGAGCACGGCCCGCGAGATTCCCCAACCGTGGGTGGGGCTGGCACTAGCCGGCGACCTATCGACAGCGACACCGGAGCGAGCGGCATTGATTCTGACGGCACTTGCCGAGCGGAGCGATCCGGCCCTTTTGCCGATGGTGCTAAAGGGTGCTCTCGCGGGGCCTAAGCAAGTGAAAATAGCCGGAATTGGTTTTCTTGGTCGTGCGGGGAATGCTTCCTGCGTCTCTCCACTGCTGGGAATTGCCGTTGGAGACGACGCAGAACTTGCTCAAGCGGCACAAGCGGCGCTGGCTGATTTGCCTGGCCATGATGTCAATGCAGAGATTGCCGCTCGCTTGACGACTGCCGATGCGAAGACATTCCCAATCTTGATCCAACTGGTTGGGGATCGTCGCATCGACGCGGTAGGAGTTTTGCTCAAAGCCATCGATAATCCCGAGTCTTCCGTTCGGGGTGCTGCGTTGACGGCGCTTGGGGCGACGGTTCCGCCGGCGAGTCTGCCGTCGCTGGTTTCGCAGGCAGTGAATCCGAAATACCCCGCCGATGCGGCGGTGGCGCAGCAGGCCCTCAAGGCGGCTTGCGTAAGAATGCCCGATCGGGAGGCGTGTGCGGCGGCACTTGTCGTGGCGCTTGAGTCTTCGACGCTTGAAACAAAAATAAAGCTGCTCGATATTCTTGCAGCGGTAGGCGGCACCAATGCGTTGCAGGCTCTCGGCTCAGCAGCAAAAAGCAGCGACGACCAATTGCAGGATGCCAGCAGCCGATTGCTCGGCGAGTGGCCGACGATTGATGCTGCGCCAGTTTTGCTCGATCTGGCAAAAACTGCAGCGGGCGAGAAGTATCAAGGTCGAGCCATCCGGGGCTACATTCGGATCGCCCGACAATTTGTCATACCCGATCGGCAGCGAGCCGATATGTGCGAAAGTGCCTTGGCGGCTTGTCGGCAGCCTGCCGAAAAGATCTTGGTGCTTGAAGTGCTCAAGCGGTATCCCAATCCGGCAACGCTCGCTGTGGCGGTGAAAGCGATGGAGTCGGACGGTATCAAGGAAGAGGCTACGCAGGTGATGCAGGCGATCGACAAAAAACTTGGCGGCACAGGTGCTGCTGCCGCGCAGTAGTCCTGACACTTTTGCTCTGGGATTCCGGGTGCAGGCCGCTCATAGTCGCGACGCATTTCCTCTATCCTTATACCGGACGCTCCCGGCCTCGGCGTTATCCATAGATTCTGCAAAGCGACATCCCTAGAAAACCCTGTGAACCCGCGATTATGAACCGTTCCGCGATACCAAAGACTGTACCTTCGGCTCGGCACGAGGGCATTGCCGTCCTTGTGCTTGTGGGGGATGATTATGAGGATCTCGAGCTGTGGTATCCTAAGTTGCGGTTGGAGGAAGCTGGCGCTCGGGTGACCCTTGCCGGCACTGAGCAGGGCCGCACGTACTTGGGCAAGCACGGCTACCCAGCTTGTAGCGACGCGGCAATCGCCGAGATTCAATCCAACGATTTTCACGGCATAATTCTGGTCGGAGGTTGGATGCCCGATGCTTTACGACGCAATAAAAAAGTGCTTGAACTGGTGCGTGAGTTTTCAGCCAGCGGCAAACTCGTGGCTGCAATCTGTCACGGGGGTTGGATGGCAATTTCAGCGGGCGTCTATCGAGGCGTGCGAGTAACGGGTAGTCCAGGCATCAAAGACGATCTCGTCAATGCCGGCGCTCTCTGGGAAGACGCTGCTGTGGTGGTCGATCGCCACTATATTTCCAGCCGTAGGCCAGCGGATCTGCCAGCGTTCATGCAGGCGATTCTTCAACTTCTCGTCCCGAATGGATCATGATAAAAAAACGGGGACAGGCCGGACAGGCCCAGTTGTTGACAGATTGAGCCAGATTGGCCTGATACCGGCGATGCCGTCGCCTGAACCATCCGCCCCATTATTGGGGCGTGACGATCCGCTTCGTAGCAGACGCGGTGGTGGAGATCCCGGAAGATTGCGACGACCTCGAATCGATTCGCACTGGAGATCAAAGCGATTTAAGTGCGATAGCCCTGGATATCGAGCCAATCTTGCCCAAGCTCTTGATAACTGGACCTGTCCCTTTCCGCCCGAAAAAGAGACCATTTTTTAAAAAATGTTGACAATGCCGCCGGCGGTTGATAGTGTACGTGTGTACATTCAACGTTTGGAGGCTTAAGCAGTGGTCACATTTGGCTTGAAAGACGCAGGTTGTGCGGTGCACGCAGGGCAGTTGCTCCTGCCGAACGGACAGCGCATCGGTGGTATCTGTGGAGAAGCCAACGGCGGCGAGCGAGCGATCATTTCCAGTGGATTTAGATCGCTCGACGCAGTGCTGCCGTCCGCAGGCGTGCGACGCGGAAGCCTGATCGAATGGCTGACTGCAGGCGAATCGTGTGATGCGTCGGGGGCCACAGGGGCCATAGCCCTGTCGTTTATCATCGCCTGTCAATTGGCAGCTCCGCGGCCGTGCTGCCGGCGTACGAGAGGTGGCCGGTTGCAGTCGGCAACCAGCAACGCCGGCACGATTATCGTCATCGATCGCCAAGGGCGATTTTATCCGCCAGCTGTCATGCCGTGGCTAGCTGGTCGGCAACTGGTGGTGGCGCGGCCTGCTTGCGAAGCTGATGAAATGTGGGCGATCGATCAGTCGCTACGGTGCTCAGGCGTGGCGGCTGTACTGGCTTGGCCAAAGCGTATCCATTCAACAGCGATGCGTCGCTGGCAACTGTCCGCACGAGTCAGTCAGGCCGTCGGACTTTTCGTACGGCCTGAAAATACCAGAAGGGAGCCTTCGTGGGCCGAGGCTCGGGTGGCTGTGTCGCCGATCGCTGGAGAAGCACTCGCCATGCGACGACTGCGGCTGGCCCTTGCCAGCGGACCTTGGATGGGCGGCACAATTGTGGAAGATCACTCCATAGAGATTGTGCTGGATCTGGTGCGGGGCTGCGAAGGCAGCAGTGCAACTATCAAGACAGGTTGCGCTCAGGTGACAGCCGCCACGACACTGGCGGCTACGACAGGGGCCGGGCTGACACAGTCTGTTCAAACGGATGCACTGAGAGCCGCTGGGGCCTCTAGAGGATCGCATCTGCTGCATAAGCAAGGGGGTTTATCGTGCCGCGCATCATGACGATCTGGCTGCCACGATGGCCAGTGCAGCGGCGGCTCCTTGAGCGACCAGAACTGCGGAAGGTGCCGGTCTTTGTCTGTCGCAGGCAGCCTCGTGGTGTGTTGACAATTGTCTCATGGGCATGGAGCTCACAGCCCCGCAGCTGTCATTCATCCGCAGGCAGTGTGCCAGACGTAACACCGATTCTAGACGGGATGTCTGTAGCCGAGGGCATGGCCGTGCTGACCATGAGGCACGGTTCGCGAGCCTGTCACATCGTCCAGATCGAGTCAGATGATCCTCTTGAGGATCGGCAATCACTCGAACAATTAGCCCGCTGGTGTCGGCGGTTTGCACCAGTCGTTGCGATTGAAGATGCACCGCAAGCTCTGGCTCGCAATCATCTTGGACAAGCCAATGGCCAGCGGCCAGAATGCCTCCATCTAGATGTGACCGGCACGGCTCATTTTTTTGGGGGTGAGGGGCCGCTTGTGCGCACCGTTGTTTGGACGCTTGCAGCCCGTGGGATTCATGCGCGGGCGGCCATCGCCGACACGCCCGGTGCCGCGTGGGCCGCTGCCCACCATACCGACCACTTGTGGAATGTGGGAGCGAGTGCACCGTTGCGAGTGCAAGTGCCATTGCGAGCATCGAGCATTCCGCGTCATCGGCGCTGGGCAGTCGTGCCTCCCGAAACGCAAACCATAGCCTTGGCAATGCTGCCTGCTGCGGCGCTACGACTCGATGCGGCCGTGCTCTCGCAATTGCGAGAACTCGGCATCGATACGATCGGCGGCGTCTTGCGACTGCCGCGGAAGAGCCTCGCGTCGCGATTTGCTCCGCTACTGGCCCAGAGGATCGCCCACTTTACTGGTGCGCTTGCCGAGCCATTTGCCATACCGCTGGGCGATGAATTACCACACACCAGTCAGAACTTTGATTTTCCGGTCGCGATGCGGGATGTAACCGAAGCGTCGGTCTGCACGATTCTAGAAAAAATGATTGGCGAATGCGTTGCGCCGCTGGCCGCTCAAGGCAAAGGGCTCACATCACTCCAAGTTCGTCTGGAACGCAGTCGAGCGATCGACCCGCAAGCGGCCTGCGTGCCGACGGTGATTGATGTGGGTCTCTATCGACCCAGCATTTCGGTCAAACACATCGTTGAGCTAACGCGTCTGCGGCTATCGCGCATGCGTTTGCCAGCTGAAATTGAGGGCATTGCTGTAGAGGTAGTGGCTGTCGGGCCAACTGTCTGTCGTCAGCGATCGCTGTTTGGAGAAGCGACAGTAGCAGCGGCCTCGCAGGTGGGCCTGTTGCTCGACAGACTTTCCGGCAGGCTTGGTCGACAGGCCGTGTTTGAGCCTCGGCTTGTGGCCGATGCGCAGCCAGAACACGCCTGGATGGCTGTGCCGCCCCAGGATCACAGTCGGCAGTTGGAAGATCGTCGCATATCTGCTTCGCGAGGTCTGGATGCTGTCAGTCAGACGAATGTCTCGCGCGGACAGTGCGCGTCTCATCTGCGTTTTACCACTCCCGAGCGGCGACCGACTGTGCTGCTGCCCAGGCCGCTCCGAGTGGAAACTGTCTCGGTGGTTCCCAACGGGCCGCCGCTACGGTTTCGCTGCGGTGCCCAGATCCATCAGGTCGTTCAAGCTTATGGGCCGGAGCGGATCGAAACGGCGTGGTGGCGAGGCCCAATCGTGCGGCGCGACGCCTATGTCGTCGAAACCCACACTGGCGCACGCTACTGGCTGTTTCGTCGGCTGCGCGATGGGGCGTGGTTTTTACATGGGTTTTTTGCGTAAGGTGCATCTCCTTACAGAAGGGTCTTCGATGATTGCCAGACGATCGTTTGAGCGACAGTGCGAGGCGATGACTTATGCAGAGCTCCACTGCACGAGTAATTTTTCATTTTTACAAGGGGGCTCGCATCCAGATGAGCTGGTGCTCCAGGCCCATGCACTGGGCTATTCGGCTTTGGCCATCACCGATCATGCAACATTGGCCGGCATTGTCCGGGCGCATGGTGCGGCCAAGCAGGTTGGCCTTAAGCTCGTGATTGGAGTGGCAATCGCGCTGATCGATGCTGCGCCGCTTGTGGTCTGGGCCACCAACCGAGTCGGGTATACAAATCTCTGTCGGCTGCTGACGCGAGGCTGGAGTGCGTTGCCAGAGACTACTGGTGTTGAAGGACCGAGTCGTCAAAAACATGCCTGCAGGCTCAGATTTGAAGACGTAGCGGCCCACGCCGAAGGCTTGCTAGCCGGCCTGCCGCTGGCTCTGCTGGAAGGCGAGTCGCTCGATCCCATTTGTATGTGGCGAGATCTTTTCGGAGAGCGGCTTTCGTGCCTTGCCGAAGTAGCACTCGAAGGCGACGACAGCGGCCGCTTGGAATGGTTTGCCAAGCTGGCGCGGCTGGCCAGTGTGTCGATTGTGGCGGCAGGCGATGTGCGTTACCACCAACGAGCGAGACAGCCACTTTTTGATCTACTCGCTGCGGTGCGGCACGGTTGCACGGTGGAAGAGGTGCGAGACCGGCTCCTTTCCAATGGCGAGCGGCACCTTCACGAACGCCAGCAGATTTCCGAGCGATTTTCAACGCTGCCAGGTGCCGTCGAACGCACGCTTGAGATCGCCCACCGCTGCACATTTTCCCTGGATGAACTTCGTTACGAATACCCAGATTTGCAATCGTCTGAGCAATCGCATGGGCAATCGTCTGGGGTGCCCCATGAAGGTGTCGGGTCGACGCTGGGCCAATCGGCTCAACAGCAATTGGCACACCTAGCCTGGCAGGGCGCCCGAAAACGCTATCCAGCAGGGGTTCCCCAAAAAGTGAACAGCCTCATCAACCACGAACTCTCGCTTGTCGCGGAACTGGGCTACGAGTCGTATTTTCTCACGGTCTTTGATCTGGTGCGATTTGCCCGCCGGCGGGGCATCCTCTGCCAAGGGCGAGGGTCCGCGGCGAATTCAGCGATCTGCTACTGCCTGGGAATTACATCGGTTGATCCGGCCCACATGGACATGCTCTTTGAGCGGTTTATCAGCCGCGAACGCTGCGAAGCCCCCGACATCGATATCGACTTTGAGCACAACCGCCGTGAGGAAGTGATTCAATACATCTATAAAACCTACGGCCGCTCGCGGGCCGCAATGACGGCTGAGGTCATTTCCTATCGTCTCCGCTCGGCAGTCCGAGATACAGCCAAGGCACTGGGGCTCTCGCTCGATCGGGTCGAACAGATAGCTGCCGTGCTCGACGCGGGAGACACGCCTGAGAATCTCAAGAGCCGACTGGCTGAAGCGGGCCTCGATCCAGCCAGCGATATTGGCACGCGACTGTGCACGCTCGTCGGGCAGTTAATCGGATTTCCTAGGCACCTCGGCCAGCATGTCGGTGGCATGGTCATGACCCGTGGCGATCTTTGCGATCTGGTGCCGATTCAGCCGGCGACGATGGACAATCGCACGATCATTCAGTGGGATAAAAATGACCTCGACGAGTTAGGCATTCTCAAAGTGGATTGTCTTTCACTGGGCATGCTTTCGGCAATTCGCCGGGCGTTCGACCTGATCGAATCGAGCGGTGGGCCGCGATTGACGCTGGCCACCGTGCCGGCCGAAGACCCCGCTGTGTATGAAATGATCTCACGGGCCGACACCGTCGGCGTGTTTCAGATTGAGAGTCGGGCCCAGATGAGCATGCTGCCGAGGCTGAAGCCGACTTGTTTTTATGATCTTGTGATTGAAGTGGCGATCGTGCGGCCAGGCCCCATTCAGGGGCAGATGGTGCATCCCTATTTGCGGCGGCGCTCTGGGGAGGAGTCGGTAGAGTATCCCAGCGAAGCGGTCCGTGAGGTGCTAGAAAAGACGCTCGGTATCCCCCTGTTTCAAGAGCAAGCAATGCGACTGGCTGTTGTGGCGGCAGGATTTACGCCGGGCGAGGCCGATCAACTCCGCCGCGCGATGGGAGCTTGGCGTCGGCCCGGTGTGATCGATGCCTTGCGTCAGCGACTGATTGCCGGCATGCTCGCCCAAGGACACACGCAGGCATTTGCCGAGCAGATATTCCAACAGATTCGCAGCTTTGGCGAGTATGGATTTCCAGAGTCCCATGCAGCTAGTTTTGCGTTGCTTGTGTATGTGTCGGCATGGCTCAAGCGACATCATCCGGCGGCATTTGTGGCAGCGCTACTGGGTAGCCAACCGATGGGATTTTATGCCCCGGCGCAGTTGGTGCGGGATGCGCGGGAGCATGGGGTGAAGGTGTTGCCGGTTGATGTCAACGCCAGTAAGTGGCATGCAACAGTGGAGATCGTGACCGGCCATGCGATGGGGGCAGCAGCTATGGTTTTAGAAGATGGACACAGAGCAGGCAACGCCCCGCATGCATCTGCAACGCTTGCCATTCGACTCGGCTTTGAGCAGGTGTTTGGATTCAGCGAAGCGGCGGGCCGGCGGATTGAGGAGGCCCGTGCCAATGGTCTCTTTCGACTCCCACCCGAGCTGGCTCGTCGCGCGATTTTGGATCGTGAGTCACTCTTACACTTGGCCCGTGCAGGAGCGTTTGGCTCAATGGGGCTTGATCGTCGTCGCGCGGCCTGGGAGGCGATGCGCACGCTCGACCGCCCCGGCCGAGAGCCGCTCTTTGAAACCCTCGACGACATGGCCGATGAAGCATCGGAAGAAGCAGGCGACATACGTATTGAACAGAAGATTGATGGGGTTTCCACGGCTGGTATGAGCGAGATCGCATTGACGGGATCAGCTGCGTCAATGTTTCCAGCGTTTACGCGGCAGGAGAATGTGATTGCCGATTACCAGTCTGTGGGTCTCTCGCTAGAAGCCCATCCGCTGCACTTTGAACGCAATCGCTTGGCTGCAATGGGCGTTGTCACTACAGCACATATAGGAAATCTGTCGGAAGGCCGCCGTGTGAAAGTGGCTGGAATTGTGCTCACTCGGCAGCGGCCTGCCACAGCCAAGGGGATTCTTTTCTTAACGATTGAGGATGAAACAGGTTCGGCAAATATTGTCGTGCAGCCGGCTGTGTGGGAATCGGTATCCTCAGCGAATCGGCGGGCTACTGTGCTCATTGTGCAAGGTCGGATTCAGCGCCGTGGCAGTGTTGTGCATGTATTAGCACTCAAGCTTGAATCGAGTGCGGGTGAGCCGAGTTCTGTCGGCGGTGATTTGGGTATTTCCATACGGTAATAGAGTCCTACTCATCCCGCCCCCAACTTGTTTCTCACGGTGTCCTCGTAGATGCTCTCGTTCTCAGCAGGCATTAAAGCGAATGGTGAGCTCAGTAAACCGTGTGGCATATTTCGTATGGGATGTGTGCAAGTGCTCCCCCTGCGAAATAAATCGCATGTTCCTGTGGCATTCAATCCCCTGCTCTTCTAGGATCTTTTCAAACGGTGCACGAAACGCAGCGTACACAATCAAAAGTTTGTGTTCATCGAGCTGAACCTCGATTTGTAGTTCTGGGTGCATGACGGCGATGCTCGTGCAGCCGTCGTCCAAGAGCAGTTCTTCGAAGTCCCAGAGAATGCTTTCAAGCACCGTTCGATCGATGCCCTCGCGCATCAATTCTTTCGGCTGTTGGGATTTACGTTCGTGCGAGGTTTCAAGCACGATGTCGCACCGTTCACCAATCGGCTCCAAGAGATAAAGAAATGTCTCAAAGAGTTTTTCACTCGATACAGAGGCAATCAATGCGGGCAAACGGGTGCCATTGCGTGGATCAACGTAGGTGTCGAGACGGTAACCGGCTTGAGGAATAACATCGAGTTGCCAGCTCGGACGAATCGCTTCTGTAAGCGTGAACCGACCATACCGCCGCCGGGCCAAGTGCTCTTCAAGGGTTTCACGATCCGGCCGAGCGATGACTCCCTCCGGAGTAGCCGAATTGGTGGGGCTTTGATACGCATCGAGATAGTCGTTAAGAAATCGCATGATGATTTGATGTGGGTGATCAAGAAAAGGTAGGAATCGAGGCTGGCTGAGGCTCACGGCATGCTTTGAGCGGCCCGTGCTGCCAGTTCCCTTAACCCTAGGACACACTTTGCGACCGTGCGCTCCCGACAGGGTGTGTCGTGTGAATATTCCGCAGGCCACGCGGAGTCGTTGCCCTTACAGCCTTCCCGGCTCATACTCCGCTGTTTTCCTCGGCAAAGGAAGCGCGTTATGGACGGTAAAATCGTCGCAACTGGGATCACCTTTGATGATGTTCTGCTCCTGCCCCGATATTCGAGCGTTGTGCCAGCGGAGGTTAGTGTTAGCACGCAGCTAACCCGCGGCATCCAACTCAATATCCCGCTGGTCAGTTCTCCAATGGACACGGTGACCGAGAGCGAAATGGCGATTGCCTTGGCCCAAGAGGGCGGCCTCGGAGTGATTCATAAAAATCTCTCGATTGAAAGGCAGGCTGAGGAAGTTGACAAAGTCAAGCGCAGTGCCAATGGGATCATTATTGATCCGGTGACCTTGCCCCCGACAGCGACGGTCGCACGGGCGAGGGAGGTGATGGATCAATACAACATCTCCGGCGTACCAATCACTGCCGAGGGTCGCCGACTGGTCGGAATCATCACGCGACGTGATCTGCGATTTTTGGAAAGTGGTGAAACGCCGATTACGGAAATCATGACTCGTACGGGGCTTGTCACAGCCACAGGCAGTGTCACGCTTGATGAGGCAGAAAAGATTTTGATGGCAAACAAGGTTGAAAAACTATTACTTGTGGATAATGGCGGCCTGCTCACCGGGTTGATCACGATCAAAGACATCGACATGATGAAGCGTTTTCCAAACGCCTGTAAAGATAAACAAGGACGCCTGCGAGTGGGGGCCGCTGTTGGCGTGTTTGATTACGAACGCGCTGAAAATCTGATCTCCAAGGGTGTTGATGTCTTAATCGTCGACAGTGCCCACGGGCATTCTTCGAACGTGATCGAAACAGTCTCGGCAATTAAGGCACGATGGGATATTCAGGTCGTGGCAGGCAATGTGGCAACTCGGGAGGGTTGTCGCGATTTAATCAGGGCTGGCGTAGATGGAGTCAAAGTTGGGATAGGTCCCGGGTCGATCTGTACTACGCGGGTCATCTCCGGCGTTGGTGTTCCTCAGATCACGGCGATTTGGGAAGCAGCAAAGGAGGCGGCCGGTGCCGGCGTGCCGGTCATCGCGGACGGAGGCATTCGTTACTCAGGAGACATCACTAAAGCGATCGCCGCTGGAGCCCACGCCTGCATGGTAGGTGGACTTCTGGCGGGAGTTGCGGAAAGCCCCGGACAAACCGTGCTCTATCAGGGACGGACATTCAAGGCTTACCGTGGCATGGGGTCACTCGGGGCGATGGTTCAGGGGTCGAGCGAACGCTATCGGCAGCGGACGACAGGAAGCGGCGGCGATAAGTTGGTTCCAGAGGGAGTTGAAGGGCGTGTGCCCTTCAAAGGTCCTTTGAGCGTGTTTGTCTACCAGCTCGTAGGCGGCCTTCGGGCCGGCATGGGCTACTGCGGCACGCGGACGATAGATGAACTGCGGCGCGATGCTCAGTTTATCCAGGTTTCGGCGGCCGCCGTACGAGAAAGCCATCCCCATGACATCGTCATCACTCAAGAATCTCCAAACTACTCTGCCGAACACAAAATGGCCGATTGAGCTCTCGTTGCCGCGCGCCAGATGGTTTACCCTCGCGCTTGTGCTGCTTTCAATTGCAGGGGGATCGGTCACTCAAAGCGATCAGTCACTCCTAGCGGGAGAACAAGACGCTCAAGAAGCCTGTCTTCCAGACGAAGAGCTCATTTTTGCTGAAGAGACAAAAGACAAGGCTGATAAGACTCTGGAAAAGGATGGTCACGACGAGCTGACTTTTCCTCAGCCAGCGATTGCACTTGTTTCAGCCGATGAGGCGCAGCCTACAAATTCGTGCGAGGACGGCGCCGAAAATTGCCGCCAAGCGATCAATAAATTGAGGGAAGATAAACTCGCAGACATAGGTCTCGACATTAAAGTGGGTGGCCGCGCCGGCAACGACTACCCCTGCGAATGCCGACTGGAAGGCGAGCAGTTTGAACAGCGACGATTTGCCACGACCATGTTTACTTGGAAAGCCGCAGACTACTGTCACAAGCCGCTTTACTTCGAAGATTGGAATTTGGAGCGGTATGGCCATTCCCACGGATGGTTGGCCGATCCATTTGTTTCAGCGGCCCATTTCTTCGTGACGCTACCCGTGTTGCCATACAAGATGGGTGTCGAACTTCCTTGGGAATGTATCTATCCACTGGGCTACTACCGCCCTGGCAACTGTGCCCCATGGACGTGTCCAGCCGTGCCGATCAGCGCCAGAGGCATGGCCATCGAAGCAGCCACTGTGACGGGGATCGTTTTTATTTTGCCCTAGGTCGTTTCTGAACCAGCATGGCTTTTATGAATGGTCGCGATGTAGGCGTAGCGGCGAGCCACGGATTCAAACGAAACATCGCCTCGTCCGGAGCGACCGACTTCCACAAGCGCTTCGTGAACCTCGGGGCGATAGTGCACGTGAAACAGTGAGAGCCAGCGTTTGAGGCCGGCAGCAAAAAAGTTTGGTAGATCTTTTTGGTCCCAAAAATCAACAATCACAATCATGCCGCCGGGGCGGACATTGGCGAGCGCCGCATCAATCGCTCCCGGCCATGTAGGAATCATCGAAAGACAGTAAGAGAAGAAAATAGTGTCAAAAGGCTCGCTGCGGCCAAACATCCGTTGAGCATCGAGTTGCTCGGCAAGCCCCTGACGCAGCGTGATCGGATTGCGTTGATGTGCTGCAATGCCCGAGCGGGCAGCACTTGACGCCGCAGTCTCCAGCATCTCGTGAGAGGCATCAAGGCCATAAAGTAATCCGGGCTCACGCCGCCGCGCTAGTTTGATCAAATTACGGGCTGTGCCACAGCCAACCTCCAGCGTTGCTGAATGGGGCGATGTGACAATCTTGTCGAGCAGGCGATCGCGACCAAGCAAATAATAACGGCGGGTTAGATCATAAATATGCCTCGTAAGCCGGTACATTCGATCCATGGCAAGAGCCTGCTCTGCCGCGACATCCCCAGCATTATTGGAAGAAGACCGAGGCTGTGTTGCAGTGACCGAAGGATTCTCAATTGATTCACTCATAATACGGCGTATTCGGGCTTCTGTTGAAAAGAAAAATTGGTGCGTGAGGCTCGAGCATAGAGCATTTAGGGTGCAACCGTCGTACCCCTGGGCGCTGCTGGCTGGATGGGCGCAGGAGCCTGTCTGTTGATTTCAGTAACGAGCTGGTTGATCGTCTCTGTCAATTCTTTCCCTAAGCTCACAACGGCAACTTGCACTGTGTCGAGAGATTGTTGAGAGATGTCAACTCGTTTTTGAAATGCGACAGCGGTCGCTCCAGCAGCATCAGTATCTTGCTGCCATTTGGCAAGATCATCAGTCAACCGTTGTTTTTCTGTTGTAAAAACGGCTAACTGATTCTTTGTATTAGCTTCAGACGATTGAAGCTGCGCAATCGCCTGCTTCATTGCCGAGATCTCATCGATTAAAATCTTACGTAAAACAATCATGCCGTCGGCCCGAATTTTCTTCTCGTCATCTCCTGCGAGATAAATGTCACTGCCGCGAAGGGCTGTAAAGGCATCTGAAAGCGGGCGACGGTAGACCACCTTGATGATCTCCACGGCTTCCCCCAGGCCAAGGGCAGTTTCTAAGTCAAATTCGGCCTTTTGATCTGTCTCAAATTGTTTCGTTGTGGCATTGGTTTCAGGCTTGGATGCGTCATTTTCTGGGGATTGGTCGGCAGGATCTCTCAGCTCTTTGAGAATGAGCTCATGTGGCTCTTTGAATACAACGCTGGCCCAGTACTCGCCAAGCGGAATGAGACGTTTATCCTTTTCTTCAGCCAACTGCTTCCATGCCGACTCCTCGACGACTTCTTCATGCTTATGAAAGCTTTCGAGTTGTGTCTCAAGAGATTTAAGCATTTCATCAGCGGAACCTTGATTTTTTTGCGGCTCTGGGATTAACAGCGTATCAGTCGTCTCATCAGCAGACTGTGTGGTGGCGTAAAAGGCAAGCCAACGATCGACCGGTAGGTCTTCATAAATACTCACAGTGTCATAGTTTTTAGACCATAATTTCTCGTCAATGTTATCGGGCTGGGTTGCCGAGCGGACCGTTAGCGTGTGACTTTTTTTCTCCGCATCCGTCTGAATATCGGTCACCTGAAAAATACCTAGGAAACGCCCCCCGTTCTCGACGGCTGTATTGTCGAAGACGGCTAATTCTGCTCCTTCGTTGATGGGTGAGGTATCCGCAGCGTCGTTTGGAAACGGCAATGTAAGTGTGCCAGCCTTGTCATTGCGAGGAGGGCCAAAGGTGGCGTTATCCCAATGACGATTGCGCCACGTATTGACTCGCTGGACGGCCCGCTGCCAACGGGCCTGTTGGAGGCCAAGGGAAACAATCGACTGCTCTTTACCATCCATTTTTAGAATGCCTTTTTTTGGTCCGGTTTGGTCGGCAACCATGGCATCGCGAACCTGGACGATACTGTTCTGTAGCGTGACGATTTTCTCTCGCCAAACTCGTTCGCGTTCGACTACACGCAGGGCGAGGTACAGATACCCAGGGGCCGTTAGAATCACTAGCACGCCAGCAATGACAGTGCCCCAACTCCAGCCCTTATGGCCAACGCCAAAGGCCACGACACCGAGAAGCAGAACCATGGCGACAACGGCCAGCACGGCTTCATTCATGATTCAGGAACCTTAGTAACGCAATCTCCAAACGGCATAATAAAGCGGTCCCTCGACGAATCACACCCCATCACCACAGTCCACCCGAGGGTCGCCCATGGTCAATCTGCGGCAGAATTATAGCCTTGGGCTCCTCTTGTGTTGATCAATTATCTTTCGAGTATTTTGGCTATTCATCTTGAGTTACCTGAAAAACGGCGTTGCATCCGGTCGACCTGCCACTGCGAGCAGTCGCTCTAAGTCGACAGTGCGCAGGAGAGAGAACGAGTAGGAGCGTTGGCTCAGAACGATTCGCAAGCCCTTATTTTAGCCATTGTCGGTATATTTTGCCCAGCCGCTTTCTTCTTCGGCATCGAAAATGCTTCTCAAAACCTGGCCCGTCTCTCGCTTCAGAGGGGCCTGTTTTTTGACCCGGAGAAGGAAATCAGATGCGTTATACCGCTGGGAAATTGTCTGCTCTACCGCAATCGACTCACAAAAAATTCAATGGCCAGCTAGCAACTGCAGGGACGACCGCTGCCAAAAAGGTCTTATCCAAGCCGGTTGTGATTCGGCCAGTTGTCATACGGAAGTCTGCCGCGGCCATTGATGATCCAGTGCGTCTCTACTTGCTCCAGATGGGAAGCACGCCACTGCTCACTCGCGAGACAGAGGTCACAAGCGCTCGCCAGATCGAACTCTGGCGGCGGAAGTTTCGTAACACGATGCTCGCCAATGATCTCATTCTGGCCGGCGCGGTGCAGCTTCTGGAAAAGATTCAAGCCGGAACCGTGCGGCTCGATCGCACCATTGAGGTCTCCGTCACGAACACCAGCGAGAAGAAGCGGTTGCTCAAGCGTCTTGGGCCCAATTTGGAGACGCTGCAGCGGATCGAATACGAGAAGAAGTCGCTGTTTCGTATTGCTCTGTCCCGCAGCACACCGCTCTGCGAGCGGCGTCAAGCGTGGCGGCGATTGGTGCGACAGCGAAATAAGGCGGTGCGATTGGTTGAGGAGATGCACCTTCGCATCCAACGACTCTACCCCCTGCTGAAGCAATTACGCAATCTGGGAAATCAACTCGACGGCCTACAAGAAGAGGGGCGAGATCAATTCCCGACGAGCGGCAAACGAGTTCAGCAAACCCTCGATCACCAACAGCGACTCTTACTCCTAACCACAAGAGAAAGCCGCAAGACACTCGGCCGTCGGCTCGGGCGGCTCACTGATCTAGAGCAGCGATACGACGCCGCTAAGAGGGTGTTGGCAGCAGGCAACCTGCGGCTCGTTGTTTCGATCGCCAAGCGTTACCGTCACCGAGGTCTTTCTTTTCTGGACCTGATCCAAGAGGGTAACTCCGGCCTTATGCGCGCCGTCGATAAGTTTGAGCATGCCCGTGGATTTAAGTTTTCCACATACGCTACGTGGTGGATTCGACAGGCCATCACTCGGGCAATTGCCGATCAAAGTCGAACGATTCGCGTGCCGGTGCATATGATCGACACGATGACAAAGCTCCGCAATGCGTCCCGCATGTTCGAGCAAGAGAACGGCCGGGAAGCGACCGTCGAAGATTTGGCGAGACTCGTTGGGCTGACCGTTGAGGAAGCAACCTGCGTATGGCGCATGTCAAGAACGCCTGTCTCGCTTGATCAACCACTTGGAGACAGCGATGACGGAGGTTACGGCGACATTGTCAAAGACCATCGGCAGGACGATCCGCTCAAGGGAGTCAATCAACAGTCGTTGCGGTCTTCGATCGGTCGTGTGCTCGAAAGCCTCTCCTATCGGGAACGCGAAATCATTCGGCTGCGATTTGGCCTCGCCGACGGCTATAGCTACACACTCGAGGAGGTAGGCACGATTTTTAGCGTGACGCGAGAGCGTGTTCGCCAGATCGAGGCAAAAGCGGTAGAAAAATTACGGCAGCCAGGATACCACAATCATTTAGCCGGATTTGTCGACGACGGACCACTCGATCGATTCCATCGTAGGAATGCTATTGGCATCAGCGTTGAGATGCACCGCAGCGAAGACGTATGCCCTATTGCCGTCCACAGCGAAGCGGCCACATCTGGCGTGTAGAGCCTACAGCGATTCCTTACAGAAATCGGAATCTGAAGTCAGGCAGACTTCGCCTCATCGAGGGCTTGTTGGAGTTTTGCTTTTGGCTGTACGCCCATAAACTGTTGCACCAATTGCCCCGACTTGAAAATCATGATCGAGGGAATGCTGGAAACATTGTAGGTCATCGCTACGCCGTTGTTGTCGTCAACATTGACCTTACCAATTCGGCATGTGCCGGCATTTTCAGCGGCTAATTCCTCAATCGTTGGTCCGATCATTCGGCATGGACCACACCATGGCGCCCAGAAGTCGACGAGCACTGGCAGGGGTGAATCAAGAACCTCTTGCTGAAAGTTTGCGTCGGTGAATTCAATTGCGTTGCCCATACCAATTCTCCTACAAGTGTGTCTGCGGTGTGTTAAGATCGATGCTCGTGAGGCTGATGCCATCTATTTTAAGTGGACGCCACTTAAAAGTTTCATCAAAAGGGTTTCTCGATTGGCAAGTATAGCGACTTCTTTTAGCTATGGGGTAAGATTTGGGCAGGAGGCAAAAACGCTGTTAAAACGCTGCTACTGCTACTGCGGTAGTTCTACTGTTGTAGGACTATTTTCCACACGGCCTTTCGTAACGCTTTCTAGCGAGGCGAATTTTTATGCCAAAACACACGATCCGTTTGAGCAGTGCTTGGGAGCCCATTATTGAAACCCAGAGCAGTCAGCGGATTTGGATGCGACGTTTTGGCCGGCCAGCCGGTCTGGGGGCTGAGGATCGTGTAATCCTTTTTTTGAGATCCCCTAAGACCGGTGAGATAACGCTTAACAACGTTCTTTTGCCGCCACTTGTCTCAGGTCAGCCGCGTTGGCAACACGACATTACGCTTCTCTTGAGTGATCGCAATGTGCTCAGCGTTCGATTTGTGAATCCTGCCGATCTGGCTGTGGCAAGAGATCCGCAAGCATGGTTTCCAGAGCCACAAAGCCACCAAAGCTACCGCAGAGTCCCGCTGCCGGAATCATTGGCAATTGCGTCGCTGGAGATTGGACCAATTGCCGAGTAACACGCTTCTCGCCCGCTCCCAGTCGTCACTTGAAACACTCACTGTCATCTGGGGCCCAGCCCTCATTTGAACCCGTAGCAACTTTGATTCTTGACAGCACAAGGTCAAGATTGCTACGACAGACAGATGTCGACTGAGCACATGAGGCGACAGTTGTCGCAAGCTTTATTAAAACGAAAGAGGTAGCAGGATGTCAGTTATTCGCGTGGGAACAACGAGCCAGTACGCCAGTGGTTGGGATCAAGCCTTCAGTGGCGGCAGGTCGTCGCGGAGAGCAGGCAAATCTGCCAGCGATCCAACACCGAAAGCAGTGCCACCAAAAGCGGCCGCAAAGAAGGGGCCAGCAAAAAAGAAAAAGTCAGCAGCCAAGCAGGCCGCATCAACTAAAAAGTAGGTTTGTAGACGGCCTCTACCGAGCAGTTTGTCTGGCTGACTGTTCGCCTAATTCTTTCGCGCGAGTGGCAGCTGCCACAACCGCAGCGCTGATTGCAGCGGCCACACCGTGTTGCTCTAAGACAGCTAGACCAGCCAGCGTTGTGCCGCCTGGGCTAGAGACTCGCTCTCGCACCTGCGCGGGTTGCTCACCGGTTTGCTCTAGGAGTGCCGCTGTGCCAGCCAGCGTTTCAATGGCGAGAGACAACGCTAGCGGAGCAGGCAAACCGGCCTGCACTCCTCCTTCGACTAGGGCTTCGACGACCATGGCAAGAAAGCCTGGCCCAGATCCCGATAAACCGGTCACGCCATTCATCAGTGATTCATTCGTTTCATGCACATGTCCAACAGCGCTCAGTAAAGTCCTAACACGCAACGCCTCGCTCGATGAAATTTGTTGGGTTCGACAGACCACCGAAACACCCCGGCCCACAAGGCTTGGGGTATTGGGCATCACACGAACTATTTTTTGAGTGCCTAAAAAGCCTGCCAGCGTGGTAGTCGAAAGACCAGCCACAATCGAGACAACGACCGAATCTGCTGCCAAACCAGGGGAAATTTCTGCACAGGCTCCCTGGGCCTGCTGCGGCTTTACGGCAAGAAAGATGAGCTTTGCAGCCCTCACGGCCTCGGCACCGCCCGATGCAAAGCAGATGCCAGGCACGCGGCCAGCGAGTCGCTCACGGGCTGCAGGATGCGGATCGTACACAATGATCTCGCTGGCTTGAAGCAGGCCCGCGCGGCAAAAGCCTTCTGACAACGCCAGCGCCATCTGGCCGCCGCCGATCATCGCAACGCTTTTGGGGGTTGCTGGCCGAGAGCCATCAAAAGACCCATCAGTCATCGGGCTGTCTCTTGGCTGTGCGGGGTTTTATTGAGCGATTTCTTCGACCGGCGGGAGATCTTTTTCAATTGCGATCTGATCAATGAGCGAGACCCACAATTGGCTGCTGGGGCGGCCCCCTGGGCCATCGTTGAGTGTCCCGCGACTGGCCGTCCACATCAGAAGTTTTCCATCGGGCGAAAAGGCAGGTAACACATCGGCTCCCTCGTGATCGGTGATGCGCAGAGGCTTTCCAATCATGAAAGCGGGCTCAGATGTGGGCGTATGGCGTGCGATCCAGAGATCATAATTGGGTCGCTGATCTGGATTGGAATGATCGGCACCAGTCCAGGCGAGCCACGGTTGCGTGGGATGCCAGAAGGGAGCCCAGTGCACTCCCTTGCCAATGGTCAGTGCGATGTCTCCGCTACCGTCAGCCCGCATTGCATGAATCTGTAACATCTCTTTTTCAGCTCGATCAGTCCGATAAGCAATCCACTTACCGTCAGGAGAAAAAAAGGGCCCGCCATCGTAGCCTGGCTGATTGGTCAGTTGACGTGTGTTCGCTCCGTCGGCATCCATCAAAAAAATATCAGGATCGCCATCGCGATCGCTGACAAACAGAATCTGTTTTCCGTCTGGGGAGTAGGAACATTCAGCGTCGTAGCCCGGCGAGTCTGTCAGTCGCTTCAGGTCGCTGCCATCAAGGCTGCTGGAAAAAATCTCAGTGGCGGGATCAAAGTCCCACTGATACCGCCGCCTCCGGCCACTCCGAGCATCTTCAGCCGCTCTGGCCAGCGCATCAGACTCAGTTGTGTTGAGGTTTTGGTCGAGATGACTCGAAGCAAAAAGCAGGCGTTTACCATCCGGAGAAAACCAGCTGCAAGTCGTACGACCACGGCCAGTACTGATTCGCTGCGGTACCGCCGGGCGTGGAGCGGCCGCATCGAAAAGCTGCACAAAAATTTGATAGAATGGATAATCAGCCGGCACGGCCTGATAGCAAATGCGAGAAGAGTCTGGCGAGAAATAGCCCTCACCCGCCTTGACCATGCCCTCTGTCACCTTGATCGGTGCAGTCAGGAAAGAGCGTTCCAGCGGCGTGACCTCGGCTGCACGCATCGCGGTGGGAAAAAATGTAAAAATGATTGCCCAGCAGAACAAGCGGCTTATTCTGGATTGAACGATCAAAATGCCGAGAACGCGTACGCGAGGGTTGAAGGTTTTTACCATGCTCGACAGTATAGAACCATTTCCGAGACGCGTGAGGAGAAATTGCCGAATATGAAGATTTACACAAAGACGGGTGACGCTGGTGAAACCGGCCTCTTTGGCGGTCCACGCGTTTCTAAAGACCACGTTCGCATCGAGGCCTTTGGAACCGTCGATGAGCTCAATAGCCATCTGGGGCTTGTCCGCACGCTGCCCGCAGCCGATCGGTTTGATCTGATGCTGCGGCGGATTCAGTGCGAACTCTTTGATCTGGGAGCACAACTGGCGACCCCTAATACCGCCAAGGAACGGATCACCGTGACGCACGTTACGTCACTCGAAGAGTCCATCGATGATTTTGACAGCCAAATGCCATCGCTCAAGTTCTTTATTTTGCCAACCGGGACGGCCATAGCCGCAGCGCTTCACGTCGCCCGCACCGTCTGTCGCAGGGCCGAGCGGCGCGTTGTGACTTTAGCACATCAGCCGGAGACAGCGATTCCCGCCAACGCAATCGAATATCTTAATCGGCTCGGCGATCTCCTCTTTGTCTTGGCGCGTTTTGCCAATCAGCAGGACTCCGTGAACGACGACCCGTGGCACCCCGCCTGACTCAAAACGCACACCACAACACCCTTGAACCCATCGACTTGTTGAGTAGGTTCATAGGTGAATCCCTCTTCAACTGTTGCTGAGACCGGTGCCATGATGAGTGAGGTAACCTTTCGGCCTGTCGTCGCAGAGGCAGCGGCAGCGATTCTAGCCATGCGAGTAAAAATTGCCGCCCAACATGCGGGGGGCGCACTCGGTGCCCAAACAGCCGCACTGGCCAGCGATGAGTGCGACACAATCGTGCTGCGTGTCTGGCGGGCGATTCTTGCCGACCTGCCGGAGTCATCAGTCCGTGTGATTGAGAAGCAAGTGACAGTGGTGGCCCATGGAGGCTACGGCCGCCGTGAGATGGCCCCGTATTCCGACATCGACCTGATGCTGCTTTATGATCCGGGCTGGGCATGGGGGTCGAAAGAAAACACTGCTGTACTGGTGGCCGATGTAGCCAAGCGGTTGCTGCAAGACTTGTTTGATGCCGGCATGGATGTCGGCCAGAGCGTGCGCACGCTCCGCCAAGCCACCCAACTCGCGGCGAGCGATGCCACCATATACAGCACTTTAATTGACGCACGGCCACTTGCGGGCAATGCCGAACTGCTCGACCGGCTCACCTCGCAGTTACAAAAAATGACCCGCTCGGATCCTCGACGGATTGCTGAGAGGCTGGCTATTGCACGACAGCAGGAGCGAGATAAGTATGGACAATCAATTGCGATGCTCGAGCCAAATGTGAAACGATCGCCGGGTGGTTTGCGGGATATTCAAATGGTGCGATGGCTCGGAATGATTGGCTGGAGTGAGTCTTCGTTTGCTGATCTGGCCACGTGTGGCGCGATCTCGCGGCAGGATGCCGACTCGCTGCGTGATGCCGCGGAGTTTTTGCTTCGACTCCGAAACGATCTACACCTTGCGGCCGGTCGCACGAGCGATGATTTGACTCGTGATGAACAACTGCGGATCACGCAGGTCAGAGGCATCGAGTCGCTCGATGGAATGCTTGGAGTCGAGCGGTTTATGCGCGACTATTTTCAAGCGACATGGCATGTGGCTCATGTGCTTGAAAATATTCAGCAAGCCATGCGGCGGCCGTCAACGCTAAAAACACTCCTACTCACGCTCTTCAGTCACAGAGTGGATGGACTTTTTCAGGTTGGCCCGGTCTCTGTCTCGAGTGCACCTCGATGTCAGTCACGCGTGGCGAGAAACCTGGCGTCGATCATGCGACTCGTTGAGCTTTCAATGCTCTACAATCTGCCGATTGAGCATGCCACATGGGAGGCAATCAGAGTGGGGTCAAAGAGCCTGACTCAGGATCTAGATTCTGAAACAAAAGGCCAATTCCTTGCTCTTTTTCGGCAGCCTCATGGCTTGGCCAGCGCTTTGCGGCGGCTGCACGAAGCGGGGCTCCTGGAGCAATTCATTCCGCAATTTATTCATGCCCGACACTTAATGCAGTTCAATAACTACCACAAATACACCGTTGATGAGCATTGCATCCTGGCGGTTGAGCGGGCAGTGACGCTGGCTAAAGAGACAGGTTGGCTAGGAACGGTCTGGCGACAGTTGCATCGTAAGCACAACGTTTTATTAGCGTTATTGATCCATGATTTAGGCAAGGGGTTTGTGGGAGATCACAGTGAGGTGGGCGCGGCAATGGCTCGAGAGATCGCTCATCGTTTGGGTCTTTCGGCTGAGGAGGGGGACATTATCGAGTTCTTAGTACGAAAGCATCTCGCAATGGCACATCTGGCATTTCGGCGAAATCTGGGCGATGACAGCTTAGTCGTGCGATTTGCCTGTGACGTGGGCTCCCCTGAAGTTTTACAGATGCTGGCCGTTCTCACTGCCAGCGACACAAGCGCCGTGGGGCCAGATACATGGACGCGATGGAAAGCCGATCTGTTGGGCGATCTTTATTTTAGAACCCTCGCCTACCTCGACGGCGAAAGCCCATCGGTCGGCGCCCAACGCAATCGCAAGTCACTTGAAAAACTGTTAGCTGATCGGCCCGAGAGCGACGCGGTCAAACAGTTGGCCGGCGACTTGCCCCTGTCTTACCTGCGCGACACCGAGCCTGCCCGTGTGCTCGAAGAGCTTGGGGCTCTTACACGGCTGGCAGATAAAAAAGTTTTCGTGTCCAGTCGCTGGCAGCCTGAGACATCGACTCTGGCCATCACTGTTTGCACCCAAGAGGACGCGGCTCCGGGAGTGTTTCACCGGCTCACAGGCGCTATGACAGCCCAGCGACTGGAAATTCTGTCAGCCGATATTCACACGCTCCACAATGGGCTGGTTATCGATCACTTCGTGGTGCAGGACCCAGACTTTACAGGCCAACCCCCGATCGATCGGTGTGGCGAGATCGCAGCGGCGATTCGGGACTCGTTGAAGGCGGATCACGTGCCATCCTTCCGGCGTCGCTGGAACCCTTTTGCGCCGTTGCCTCATCGGTTGGCATTGACTCCTGTGCGGGTGCTCTTTGACAACGAAAGTTCGGAGCACGCAACGATCGTTGAAGTGTTTGCGCACGACTCAGTTGGCCTGCTCTACGAGATTGCCAAAACCTTTTTTGAAGCCAATCTTTCCGTACGATCAGCAAAGATCGGCACCTATCTCGATCAGGTGGTCGATGCCTTTCACATCACCGATCGCAATGGCGAGAAAGTAGTCGATCCTGACCGGTTGGCTGCGTTTCGTGAGGCGATCGAGCGAGTGGCCGCACCGCTCACCGGCCCTGGGCCGCCCCACTAGGCCCTAGGGACAGCATGCGTTTTCGCCATATGATCTCGAAACGTTCCAGCGGCATGCCGACGAGCGTTTCAAACTGTTTGAGTGCCCAATAAGATTCTCCTCCACGGTCTTGCTCTCCGGTCGTAGTGTCAGTCGTGGGCGTGCCCACAGCTGTCAGGGCTGACAGTGAGGTTGGGGTCAGGACTGGCTCTAGCAGCGCCAGGTGAAATGCAAGACCCCACGCCATCAGGTAGGCGCGTTGGCTCGTAGTCGTCGGACCAGCATGCACCACGAGAAACTGTGCTTGGTCAGTCTGAAGCAGATCGGCAAGCGAAAGTGAATCACTTTTGCGCAGTAACTCTTGCAGGAGCAGCAGTCGCTGGGGATCGGGGGCATCCATTCGCAGTTCACCAGCCTCCAGCGGCGCAGTCTCAAAGACTTGCGCTAGCCCTTCGTCCAGCCAGGCTGGCAGGCCGCCCTCAGAATGTGGCTTGATGAATCTGTCGGCGTAGGCATGCCAAGTCTCGTGGATCAGCCATCCATAAAAATTTCGTCTTGCCGCCTCCACGCGCTGAGCGTTCTCGCGACGGAGGGAGTCAATCTGCAGCAGTGCCAACCCTTTTTCCCGGTCCCACCGCGAACGCGCGGCGTGGAGTATCTTAGTCCGCTCGCTGGGTGGAATGCCCTGTTTGGCTAAGTCGGCTAGAAGACGGTGCACACCGTCTTCTAGCGTGCGATCAAGATCCGCATAACGCTTAAGCACAACATCGAGATTCTCAACGGCGATTTTTTCCTGTTCGATGATGGCCGGCATATCGCTCCCGGCTACGAGAAGCCTTCGCTTGGGTACAAAAAAGGCTGGATTTTTTAAGGAAATGCCTAGGTCATTCTGCACCCGTCGGTATTCAGCAGAGGTGCCACACAGTTGAATCGATAAGGGTGGGCCAAGGGATGGCGCTCCAGGAGAGTTCTTCTTCTTTACAGTGTCAGCCGTTGGAGGGACGAGAGTTTCAAGCGCAACAAACATCTGCTCAAGTCGCACGATCGCCTGCCGCGTGAGATGAGAATCAGCGCTGCTTTCCAGCGAGAACCAGCGGCCGGTATAGCGCCACGGCTCGTCGTCATCGGTGCGGGAGAGTCGCACGGCGGTCTCGGCATTGAGTCGGATATCGTGACGGTCGCGAAACGCTTGCACATTGGCTTTAAGAATTGCATGGTCATCGGCGGCAAGTCGCTCGATCGAATCGATGCGATTGGCTGCCACCCGGCCCCACGCAATGAGATACATCGGTTTTCCAGGTGGACGCACCACCTGTACAAACCCGATCTCTTGGGCATCACTAACCGCATCGACCACAAGCCCCTCTAAGCGTCGGCCATCGGTAAGCAGAACTGTTTCGAGCTTCCACGAGGCTGTTATGAGTCCGCGGGGTGGCTCATCAGCCATGCTCGGTGAACGCCCAGCAGCCCCCCAACACAGCGCGAACCCAATCAGCAAAAGGTGCGCAAGAAAGCGATCAGCGACCGCTTGCACGAAAAGATTGAGTGTTGCTCGAATCAAGTGCATAAGGCTGTCTGGTGCGGATTGTTTCAAGAGCTTTGTGGCGTTCTTTGTCGAGAGTCAACGAGAGTGCCAGGGCTTGTCCTCGTGCAGCCACATCGCGGCAGTCGGGTACGTGATGTCGGCACCAGTCGATGCGGTCCATCAGGTCTGACAGGTCGGCAGCCACTGGTATGTAGTGCTCCCAAGGCGTAAGGCCATCATAATACCATTGCCGGAACGCTCGCGGGGAAGCCACCTTGATCACGCAGCACCCATAAAGGAGCCGGACAAAAAAATTACTGAAGGCGTTGGCATTTCCGTCGATATCGATGGCGAACTGTCTGTGAGTCCACGACGATTGCGGTTGGTATTCCCCGTAAATACCGACTTTTTTGTAGTGGGTTGCCGCCATGGGATGAAGGTGTGTGCCGCCAGTAATGCGCAGATCCACTCCCGGAATGCGAGCGGCCTGCGCCTCTCGCGCAAGCAGGCAGAGGCGAATTCGCTGCCGCAGAGTTGGGTCGTAGGGATTCATCTGTGCAGTGAAAAGCTCGCCCCAGCCAGTCGGATTGCCTCGCCAGGCAATGGTTGTGTCGCGATCTTTAAATGCCGGAGCTGCCAAGCCCTGTTGACGTTGCCGGGCGTAGCCGGAGCTAGAAAAAAATCCTCGGTCTGGGATTAGCAGTGTGCGGTGAAAGTTAGAGCAAAAACCAAGCGTTGGTCCCTCTGCATTGACCCAGTCACCCAGATCAGCAGCCCACTTACCTGGCAGAATCTCCGGCCGCGAGATGAGGTTTACAAAGACTCCCAATCGACGCCAGATGGTTGAAAATCCATTGCGTGATCTCAGCCACGTGGCATCGATCTCAATCTGCAGCGACTGCGGGAACCGTTTTTCAATTTGCACAACAGTGTGAATGTCAGCGCAGATCTCTGGTCGAGGGACAAAAGGAATGCGAAGGTGAGGAAAAAAGCTGCTGGCATGGCGGGCACTCTTACACTCAAGCAGCGTTTTCTTGAGCGGTTGGAAGCAGTGGTGCACCAGCGTCGAGAGTTGCGGAGCAAGTTTCACAACGACAATCCTTTCCGCATTCAGAGTTCACCCATGCTCAGCCCAATTCCTGGCCCAAAAAGGATTATAGGTACGTGTTGAGCAGGTTTTCAAAAAGTTCTTGCCGTCCGCTACCGCAGCCCTGAGCCTCTCCCTTGGCGAGCATTGCGGCTTCTAAGGAACGAAAGGTTTCAGCTCCAGAATCAATCTTCTTTCCCAGAGGCGACGACCACGAAGCGTAACGATCTTCGAGGAGTCGCTGCATCGCGCCATCGGCCCGCATGGCTGCGGCGATCTTGAGTCCCCGCGCGAAGGCGTCCATGCCACCGATGTGGGCATAGAAGAGATCGACAGGCTCAAAGCTCTCGCGGCGTACTTTGGCATCGAAATTGACGCCGCCAGGCGCGAGGCCACCGTACTTGAGGATTGTGTACATGATCTGCGTTGTCAGATAGATGCTCGTGGGAAATTGGTCGGTGTCCCAGCCGACGAGCGTGTCGCCGGTATTGGCGTCGATTGACCCCAGAAATCCCTGCATGCCGGCATACTCAAGCTCGTGCTGCATCTCGTGGCCAGCCAGCGTGGCGTGATTGGTCTCGATATTCATTTTGACATGCTTCTCAAGGCCGTAGGCGCGTAAAAAGTTGATGCAGGCTGCACAGTCGAAATCGTATTGATGCTTGGTGGGCTCGCGCGGCTTGGGCTCAAAATAGAATTGCCCCATAAAGCCAATTTCTTTGGCATAGTCAACGGCCATTTGCATGAACCGCGCCAAGTGGTCGATCTCTCGCTTCATGTCAGTGTTCCACAGGCACTGATAGCCTTCTCGTCCTCCCCAGAAAACATACCCCGCGCCGCCGAGGTGCTGGGTAACCTCCAAAGCTTTCTTGACTTGAGCTGCGGCGAAGGCAAAAACTTCAGCGTTGCAGGTTGTCGCCGCGCCGTGGACATATCTGGGGTGGCTAAACAGATTGGCAGTGCCCCATAAAAGCTGGATACCGCTGCGATCCTGATGCCGCTTGAGAACCGCTGCGACGGCATCAAGATTTTTATTTGACTCTGCCAACGTAACGCCCTCGGGAGCCACATCGCGATCGTGAAAGCAGTAAAACCCCACGCCGAGCTTCTCCATAAACTCAAAAGCGACATTCGTTCTGGCGATGGCTGCAGCCAGTGGGTCTCCTGCCTGCTCCCACGGTCGTAGCATCGTGGGAGCTCCAAAGGGATCGCTGCCTGTGCCGCGAAAGGTGTGCCAGTAGGAGACGGCAAATCGTAGGTGATCGCGCATCGAGCGGCCTTCCACGAGCGCATCGGCATCGTAGTGGCGAAAGGCCAGCATGTTTTTTGTGGTTGGGCCCTCGTAGCGAATCGGGGCGATGTCCGGGAAGGCTTGGGGTTGAGAGTCAACCGGCATAAAAGTGTGCTCCACAAGAAAAAAATAAAATGACACGGACAGCAGAGAATCGAAAGGGAAATCTGACAGGAATCTGGCGGACTGTATACCCATCAATGCAGGAGTTGTCTTATTGAGCTTCGTTCAGCCAATGCCCAGGCGAGCAAACGGCGGCCCAGATCGGGAAACCACTCGATCAATCCAGCCAGCAAGCGAGCTGAGGAAGGCACGACGAGTTCGCTCTGGCGAGTCTGGCAGGCAGCGAGCACTTTGTGAGCCAGCCAGTCGGGGTCCAGCGGCCTAAGCTTCGTTCCCCCGCCCGGGGCAATGGCGGCGCGGGGTAGGCCGCCACGGGCAGCATCTGATGCGTAGCGAACCTCAGATACGTTTTCGGCGCGGGGATCTGCTGGATCGCGGCGAATGGGTCCCGGCGAAACGAGTAAGACATGCCCGCCGCGGGGCGAGAATTCCAATCGGACTGCATCGACAAAAGCAGCCAGGGCGGCCTTGGCGACGCAGTAGGGGCCCATGTACGGCGTGACTAATTTTCCAGCAATGCTGCCAATAAAAACCAGATGCCCCTTTGATCTGGCAACATCGTCTGCCGCGGCCTGTGTGATTTCGACAGCGCTACGGAGGTTGGCTTGTAGAAACGCGTCGAGTTGGCTGACACTTGTGTCGAGAATCCGCCCACGGCCTGATTGACCGATACAAAAAAAGAGATCATCGACGCCCCCCAATAGCCGCAGGCATTCGCCAATCACTCTACCACCTTCACCCGAGACCGCTAGGTCGGCAGCTACGCCCTGCACGCGGCTTTGTTCCGCTTCAGCGTCTCCGACTCGTTCCGTGTTTTCGCAAGCAGCCAGTGCCGCACGCACGCCGGCGCTTGATCGCCCCACCACAAGCACCCGCGCGCCTGCGGTGAGCAGGTGGCGGGTTAGCACGAGTCCAAAACCGGCCGTTCCTCCGGCTACGATCACACGTCGATTTTTCCACATAGGCCCGAACACGCATTCTTTGTCGTTAAGGTTACACGCCGGCAACGAGGCTCCCTAAAAGAGAGAACATTTTCACTGTCGAATCAGAAAGTCTATCGTGTTCACTCGCCAGTAGTGAAATCAATGGGGTAGGATGTCCGCTCTTTCGGTAGGCGGTTCTGCTCCTCACAGCCTTTCAAGGATTCACCCCATGACGCCCATCACTCCCGATCGCCCCTCCATCCTAACCCGCCAACCCCGCGAGAACGAACGGTCGGCTGGCTCGCCGCTCAATCAGCTCGTCCGCACCAAAATTATTGCCACAGTCGGCCCTGCCTGTCGGGATGAAGCAACGCTGCGGTCGCTTGTGGAAGCTGGAGTGGCTGTCTTTCGACTCAACATGGCCCACGGTTCTATTCCTGAACATCAAGAATCGCTCGACTGTATCCGGCGTGTTTCGGCAATCCTCGATCGACCCGTTGGCGTGCTTACCGATTTAGCCGGACCAAAGATCAGGTTGGGCGAATTGCCGGGTGGCGCTGTGGAATGCGTGGCGGGAGCAGAGTTTCGCTTTATCCGCGGAAGTGAAACTCAAAAATCGGATGAGCTTGTAACAACCTATGCGCCACTGATCGACGAAATTGCCGTAGGCGATTCGGTGATGCTCGCCGATGGCACGATCAGCCTTGTTGTCGAAGAACGTGGGCCAGACTGGGCCCGCTGCCGCGTGGTGCAGCCGGGGCTGATTCGCAGTCGCCAGGGAGTAAACCTACCGGGCGTTAAACTCTCGGTGCCGGCAATCAGTCAAGCCGATTGGCAACATGCAGAATGGGCTGCTAGCGCCGGGGCCGACTTTGTCAGTCTGTCTTTTGTGCGGTCGGCAGTCGAAGTTAATCTTCTCAAGGAACTCCTGCGAACGCGGGGTTCTCAGGCACGGGTGGTAGCCAAAATCGAGAAGAGAGAAGCCCTCGATAACCTCGAATCGATTGTCGAAGTGGCTGATGCCGTCATGGTGGCACGGGGCGATTTGGGGGTTGAGATCGATGTGGCCAGCATGCCGATAGTGCAGAAGCAGATCATTCGGGTATGCCAGCGATATCAAAAGCCAGTGATTGTGGCCACGCAGATGCTCGACAGCATGCAGCATTCGCGTCGTCCTACCCGGGCCGAAACAACCGATGTTGCCAATGCCATTTTGGATGGAGCCGACGCGTGTATGCTCTCAGGAGAAACTGCCATCGGCGAACACCCCCGGTTGGCAGTGGAGATGATGCGACGGATTGCCAGTGCGACAGAGCAGCACTACTTGGCAGACAGGCGGCAGGGCCTTCTGGCAGACAGGCGGCAGGGCCTTCACGATCATCTCTCCGGAACTCGCAGCGTGGTTGGCGACCCGGCCCAAGAATTTCTGCCTGCCCCGGAGTTCCTCATGCAAGGTCTGCATCCGATCACGCAGGCAGTTGTCGACGGCGCCAGTCGGATCGCTGCAGAATTAGATGCCAAGCTGGTTGTTGTTGCCAGTAAAAGTGGTGTCACAGCGATTGCCCGCTCTAAGCGGCGGGGCGCTGTGCCGACTGTGGGAGTCAGTGATAATGTAGCGACGCTTCGCCAGATGTCACTTTACTGGGGCGTGACACCGCTGGCCGCCGATGCCGGATCGGATGTCAACGCCCTTTTGGAGCACGTCACCGCGTGGGGACTGCGGGAGGGCCGATTAATTCGCGGTGATCGGATTTTGCTGGTGGCGGGTATCGGATTTGGGACGGGTGGGCACAATATGGCACTTGTTCACGAAGTTTAATCGAAGTGTTGAAGAAATATAAAACAGGAGAGAGTTAAAGATTATGCCCAAATGCGTGCTGGCCTATTCAGGTGGATTAGACACATCGGTGATCCTTGGCTGGTTGATCGAGAAGGGCTACGAAGTGATTGCCGTTTACGTCGACCTTGGTCAGCCCTGCGAAGACCGCGATGCGACGCTGGCGAAGGCTCGCACGTGTGGGGCCTCCGAGGCGTTGATCGTCGATGTGCGCGAGGAACTCTGTCGCGACTTCGCGTTTCCTGTCATGCAGTGGCAGGCCCGGTATGAGAATACGTACTTGCTCGGTACATCGATCGCACGGCCCCTGATCAGCAAGGTCTGTGTCGAGATCGCCCACCGTGTTGGGGCCACTGTTTTTGCGCATGGGGCGACCGGCAAAGGTAACGACCAGTGCCGGTTTCAACTGGCGGCCGAAGCGATCGACCCGGCGATAGAAGTGCTTGCGCCGTGGAGAATCCCGGATTTCCGCGACCGCTTTCCAGGCAGGACAGAACTGTTGAATTTTTGCGAGGACAGAAGCATTCCCGTCAAGGCTTCGCGGAGCAAACCGTACAGCTCCGATGAAAATTGTCTGCACACTAGCTACGAGGCAGGCGCTCTTGAAGAACTAACGACTGACGGCTTTGCGTTGGTAGAGTTTGGCATGACAGTCTCGCCGCAGCAGGCACCCGATACTTTTGAGCTGGTGAAGATCGACTTTGAATCGGGTTTGCCAGTAAGAGTCAATGATCAAAGCTTGGCGGCACACGATTTGGTGTTAAAGCTCAATGAGATCGGCGGCCGCAATGGCATCGGGCGCAGCGACATCGTGGAAAATCGGCTCGTTGGCATGAAGAGTCGTGGCGTCTACGAGGCTCCCGGCATGACGCTGCTTTACGAGGCCCACAGGCTCGTCGAGCAGATGACGCTCGATCGCGATTTGGTCCATCTCCGCGATCGGATGTCGCCGGAAGTGGCGGAGAGTGTCTATTATGGATTTTGGTACTGCGCAAAAATGGATGCGCTGTTGGCGTTCATCCGAGAATCACAAAAGCCGGTTACGGGCAGCGTTGAATTAAACCTCTATAAAGGCAATATTTTGGTCAAGAGCCGGCAGAGCTCTCAGAGCCTTTACGATGCAGCAATCGCTTCGATGGAGGGTGGCGGTTCCTACGATCAAAGCGATGCCGAAGGGTTTTTGCGGATCCTTGGGCTGCCCTTGCGGGTGCAGGGACTGGTGCGACCTCGGCTGTGAAGGCCTCGCGCGACTCCTCAAAAAGCGATTGATACACGACGAAATTGTCAGCTCAGACAGCCCAGCTTGCCAGCGTGGCTCGGCTTGCTGATTGCGTAGAAAGTCCATGTTGAGCAAATTGTGAGTTCGTGCCAAACTCCCCGCCTACCGCATATCCCCTGCGGTGGGATGTTTTTTGAAAACCCAACTCAATAAAACCGGTTGGGTAGAGAAAGTCATGCAATTCACTCGATAAGAATTCGGTGAATGAGAAAATAACGATTCTATCGGTACGACTGTTTGGTCTGGTTTTTTTAGGAGAAGGCTTGTGTACGGAAACTTTTCAAAAACACTTTTGTTTAGCGTTGGCAGGCTCTTTCCTCAGGTCGTTTGCTGTGTTTTGACCTGCTGGATGATCTTGCCGACTGCGACTGAAGTGCAAGCGGCCGGTGCGTTTCCGCCGAGCGAGAAAGTCTTTCCAATAACAACACGCGCCTGGCTAAGCGTCCCCAATCCTACGCAACTCCATGAGAGTTTTGATAAAACCAGCTACGGTCAACTCATCAATGATCCGCTCATGAAGCCTTTTATTGAAGGCCTTCGCGAACAACTCCGCAGCACCGGCCAGCAGAGGCTCGACAAATTAGGGCTGACACTCGAGGATTTGCAAAATATCCCTGGCGGCGAGGTTGCCTTCGCCGCGATCGAACCGCAGCCCGGCGTGCTGGCCTCTGTGTTGCTCGTCGATGCGACCGGACACGAGGCCGAAGCCCGCGCGATGATGACAAAAGTCGGAGAGCGGTTGGTTGAGCAGAAGGCGACAAAATTGCCAGCGAGCAAGACTGCACCGCAAGTCACCGTCTACCAACTCCCAGCAACTCAAGCCGGAACGTTGCCTGCGGGAACGCCTCTTCAGCAGCCCCGCCAAGTGGCTTATGCCTTGGTAGGCTCGGCCCTCGTGGTAGGCGATCATCTCGGACAGTTAAGCCAAGTGATTGCTGCCTTACCAGAGGGCCGCGCCGACTGCTTGGCCACGCTCAAATCGTTTGACGCCATCGCAGCGCAGTGCAACAAAAATGTACCGGCAGACGCTGCGCGGCTGAGATGGTATGTCGATCCGCTGGGATATGCCAAGGTGTACCAAACCGCCAATCCACCCCGCGAAAAGCGCAAGGGCCCCGACTACGTCTCAATAATCGCCCGCCAAGGTTTTGATGCGGTCCAAGCTGCTGGAGGTATTTTGATTTTGAGTGCAGGCGATCATGAGATTTGCCACCATTCAATGATTTATGCTCCGCCACTTGAAGGCCGGGAGGCGTTAGCCCCCGATCGCTTCGACCTCGCTGCCCGCATGCTCCAATTTCCCAATAGCGCCACGATTGAACCGCCAGCGTGGGTGCCTCGCGAGGTAGCCAGCTGGGGGGCTATGCAATGGGATATTCAGACAGCTTTTGCATCGGTTGAATCGCTGGTCGACGACATCGTCGGTGAAAAGGGAGTTTTTGACGATGTCATTGCATCGCTGAAAGAAGACCCGGATGGACCGCAGATCGATGTCGAAAAAGACCTTGTGGCGTGCCTTGGCAAGCGGGTTTCGATCGTCAGTGACTCAGTCATGCCCATCAATACAGACAGCGATCGGCTCGTGATTGCCATTGAAGCTGTCGATGCGGAAAAGGTCGCAGCCACAGTGGCCAAGAGCATGGCGACTGATCCAGATATGAAAAAAGTTGAGTTTAAGGAGCATGTCATCTGGGAGCTGATCGATCGATCGTCAGCAATCCCAAGGCTCGAGATTGATATTCCAGGTGGGTCGGTTCCGCATGCCGACGAAGAGGATGGGGGCGCTCACAGCCGACCAAAATTACGGGAAAGCGATGAAAAATTACTGCCGCACTCGGCGGTGACGGTCGCCAAGGGCCATCTCTTGATTGCCTCGCATCGCGATTTTTTAGAACGAGTACTGGAATCGTCAGATGATTCTCAATCGCTCAGTGATGCAGTGGATTACACAGCAATGAACAAGGCAGTTGCACAATTTTTCCCCTCCCAACTGGCACTACGATCGTTTGGCAGAGCCGACCGATCCATTCGCCCTCTCTACGAAATGCTCAAGAAAGGTGAGATGCCGAAGTCGAAGAGCGTGATGGGGCAAGTGCTCAATGGAGTCTTGGGTGAGGGCAAAGAAAAGAAAGATAAGAATCTACGGCAGCAAAAAATTGACGGCAGCACCTTGCCCGACTTCGCCTTGGTCAGTCACTATTTTGGCACGCTCGGGGCGGGTATGGAGTCGCTGCCAAATGGTTGGTACATGGTCGGAATTGCCCTTCCAAAAGCCAAAGCGAAAGTGGACGCAGAGGCAGCTCAATAATTCCTAGCGGGGTCCAGTGGCCGGTGGAGTCTTTGAAGATTCAACGACGGCCCAGAATGGATGCTGGCGGTCGGCGCGAGTGCGCAGGTCTTCTAAAAGTAAACGTTTGTCGGGCACTAGCGCTTCGTGCTTGAGCCGTCGGCCGTCGAGCGTGACGGTGACGGGCCTTGTGAAGTCGATCAGTTCCGGCGAGAGCCAGATGCGTACACGATCGGCGCCGCAGCGAACGGCTACCGTATTGCCGGGAGTTGTCTTGGCCTCAATCGCAAAGGGCCGAATCGTTCCCGGTGGGGGCCAGTCGGAAGGCAGCACAATGGTTTTTGGTGGGGCTCCAGACATTTCCACCCACCAAAAAAAACAATCCCACGGCCGCATTGAAACCACATCGATCGACGAGGGGAAAAAAGTGCGGCGTTTGCGTTGCATCCAGTCAAAGATACGAACGATTTCATCGGAAAAGTGTTCGTGACCGCGGCCCCTGTATTCGACATACGTTGTGTCAAAACCCTTCGAAAAGCAGCGGTCGAGATCGATTGTATTGCGAGCAAAACAGTCGTTGTCGAGTTCGCCGCCCACGATGTAGATGGGCAGGGTCTTTGCATTGCGCCAGTAGAAATGAATGTATTTATCGGCGCTGGGCACAACGGCCACAAGGCCCGCCCACAGGTCTGGATGGGAGAGCCCAATATCCCAGGCCGCATCGCCGCCGATTGAGTGGCCGGAGAGAAACACCCGGTCGCTATCGACCGAGAAGGATCGCATCGACTCTCGGAGAGATCCCAGTACGGCCGCGTGTTCTCTCGCCGAATACTCGTAGGAAGTTTGGTGGGCCCGGCCCCAGGCCGGTGCGATAACGATTGCACCGTGCCGCGTTGCCTGACCCCGTCGCATACCATCAGGGCCCGGCATACCGGCCCACCACTCGATTTGATTGAGCGGAGTCGACCAAGCAGAATGAAGCGAAATAATGGTCGGATATTTTCTCAGCGGGTCGTATTCTGGCGGTAACTGCACGAGACAGTCGATATCGCCCTCGCCCTCCAACCCTCGCACAACAATCTTGTGCAGACCAGGAGAAATCGCCTCTGGTGCCTGCTGTGGCGGCCGCATCTGCCGAGCGATGGCTGTGATCGTCGCGGCATCGAAGGCCTCTTCCTCAGCCAACTGCTTATAAATCCGATCGCGGGCCGGCGTTTCGGCAGTGCGTATAAACTCTTGTACCATCGACCGAACACGGACCGCAGAGAGGGCCACTTTAAGATTCTCATTGGCCACCGCTGCCCCCTGCAGCCACCCATTGATGGCGATGGCCAATGCGCGGTCGGCGGGCATCGCTGGCTCGAGGGCTAGTCGCTGAAATGTAGCCAGCCGATCAAGCGTTGAAAACGAGAGCTCACGGGTGATCTCGGCGATTATTTCATTCGCTTGTTTACGGAGATCTGCGTCTTTCAACTGCGCCGCCCTGCCCCGCAGTTCGTCCATGCTCTTTCGCGCTCGTTCCTGCCGCTCGCGATAGCCATCGCGTGCCTCGCGTACGGCTTCGAGAACTTCTCCCCCGGCGTCTGTTGACGGAAACGCTTCGAGCAGTTGCATGGCAAGCCGATCTTGGCCGGCAATCCCCCGTAGCAAGATCTCATCAAGCATTTTACTTGCGGCTAACTCAGCCAAGCTTTTTCGTTCTGCCGCTAGGTTGGCAAGGTTTGGGAAATCCTGCAACACATCGTCGAGTTCTTTTCGTGCGTCGTCGTAGCGCTCGGCCTGCAAGTAGAGACGCACCACACGTAGGCGGTGGTCTGAATTGGTACGGTCTATGTGCTGGTCGATGACACGCTGAAGGACATCGCGAGGAATTGATGAAGTAGCAACTCGCATGTCCATCAGCACCGAATGCTCAGTAACCACTCCCTCGAGGCTCGTCCAAAGGGGTGTGATCTGCGTGATTCCTTGGACGACGTCGAGCCGGCCAGATGAAGTGGCAATCGAGAAAATGCGTCGGCCAAACTCATCAAATGGAGTGGTTTCAAGGACAGCCCCGACTCCGGCCACGCGGCGACCGTTTTCTGGAATGCGTTGCGGAATGCGAATGCTCTCGCGACCGATGCCAACAGGTCTCTGCTCGGCCTTGGTCACTTGACGTTTTGAGACCATTGTGCGCGTGAGTTCATCGTCACACATGAGAATTGAAGTGCCGGTGGTCTGGCTGGCCGGAGCCTCTGCCATCGGGTCGATCGCCACGCCAGAGAGGAGCACAAAGCGGCCCTCTAAGATACGACCGTCAGTGAGTTGCACTTCGTCGGCCAAGCCGGGGAGTGGCAACCAGAACATAGGACTGCCCAGAACCAGTAGAATCGACAGCATCACGGCCGGAAGGGACTCCCGCCAGACAGAGCGAACCGCCCTTGTTGGCGGCGTGTTGGAGAGAAAATAGGAATCCATAGGTACCTAGAGTCAAAGTTTCGTTGCAATCTGACAACAGCCTGCCGCCGTGCGCACAGGAGTGATTCCGCATCGTTTATACCTATTATCTGCATTCGACGGGGCATTTTTCTAGTTTTGGCTCGATCGACACGGTACCTCAAGCGGCGATCAATGAGATAAGGCCAAGGACTGGAATGGGCTGCATTTTGTCGACAAACAACCCCCGCTGTCACCCAAAAAGACTGTTTTTAATTCTGATTTCTTGACTCGCCCCATCGTCTCAGAGCACAATTCCTAGAGAACGAATGGAAATGCCTCCATGACGGAGCAAAAAATAGAAGACGGAACAGTGGAAATGCACGGTACGCTCAGACGATTGCTTGTCGGATTTGTAGTTCTTTCGATTCTTTTGCCCGTTCTCTTGGGCGTTGTACTCGGCTTAAGTGCCCTGCTGGCATCGCTGGGCGACGAATCGGGGGCTGTTGTCTGCGGCCGACTGGCCCTAGGCGTTGGCGTTGTTTGGGTTGTGGTTGTGATTGGCACCGCTATTAGCAGTTCTATGATCGTGCTGAACGGGCCGCAGTTGCAGCAACCCTCAAGCGTGCAGCATGCTGCGAAGAGCGAAGCGATTGCTGATAATAGTGAGGCTTAAAAACCGTCGAGCCATCAGTGCGGGGATTTGTATGCCGATCAAGTTTCGCTGTACGGCCTGTAACGCACGACTGCATGTGCCGGATCGCTGGTCTGGCACGAGCGTGCCTTGCCCAAAGTGTTCCACGCGAGTGGTTGTACCCGCAGTTGGCCTGCAGCAGGTTCTAACGCGGTTTGAGCAAGCCGACATAGAGAAGTCCATTCAAGGCCTAGAACCGCGTCGCGGGGGAATATTTGCCGACGCGTTGTTCGAAATTCCATTGCCTGTTGCTGCTGTGGCATCTCAAGACGGCATTCCGCGGTCGCGATCAATATTCTATGCTCTGGTGGTAGTGTTTGTGGCGTTTGTAGCAGTTGGTTCTTTTCTCCTTGGGGCCTGGTGGTATTCACCGAGCAATGAACTATGAAGCTGCCTAGCAATCGCCTGTTGCTCTGGATGACAGTTGCAGCTTTTGCTCTTCTACCACTCGTTTCAACCGGGATCGCAGCCGACAATCCAGCCGATCCGGTTGTGGCGGCAAGAAAATCACCCGCCAGTAGTGCACCGCCTAGCAACGCAGCAGCCTTCAAAGAGATCAAGGCATCCCTCGACAGCGCAGCGGCCCTTCTCGATGAAAGCAAGCCCTTAAAAGCCATGGCTATGCTGGCCGAGGCAGTGCAAGGAATCGAGGAAGTCTCGCAACTCGAACGCGTGCCCGCGGGCCTTCGGCTTCTGATTGATCGCTGCAAGTCGCTCAAGTCCGATCTGGAAATCGAGGGAGTTGATGTCGCTGGCATCACAATTCCAGCGATCAAGCCTGTTGCCCCTAAAGCCAGTAAACCTCAAGTTGCCAACGCACTGGTGCCGCGTCCTGTCTTGAAGCCTGCCCCCGGGAAGCTGGCCCCGAATGGGATCAGTTTTTCCGGTCAGGTGGCTCCTATACTGGCAAAAAACTGTGGCGGCTGTCATATCGCTGGCAAGAAGGGCGACTTTCAAATGGTTTCCTACGAGATGTTGATGAAGTCGGGCATGGTGCAGCGAGGAGTGGGGAATGCGAGTCGTCTGGTGGAGGTGATTCTCAGCGGTGACATGCCGCGGGGTGGCGGAAAAGTTTCTCCTGCCGATGTAGGTATTTTAATGCGCTGGATAGATGCCGGGGCGGCGTTTGACGGAGGCAATCCAGCCACGCCACTGGACATGCTAGCGCGGGGAGCGGCGGCAGGGCCGCCTGTTCTTACAGCGCCGAGTGTAAAAGCCATGGATGCGGTGGCATTGAAGCCGGGCGACATCTCTTTTGCGGATTCCGTTGCGCCAGTCCTGCTCAAAAACTGCGCTGGTTGCCACGGTGGCAATGAGGCCCAAGCAGATTTAAAAATGCTGAACTTGGAAACGCTGCTCAAAGGTGGTCGCAGCGGATCGCCGATTGTGGTGGGCAAAGGAGTAGACAGTCTGCTTATCAAGAAGCTCAAAGGAGTCGGAATTGAAGGGCAGCGAATGCCACTTGAAAAGCCTCCGCTTGCCGACGATGTGATTGCCATGATTGAGAAGTGGGTGAACCAAGGTATTAAGCTCGACGCGCTGACGCCCCAAGCCAGCCTTGAAACGATTGTGGCCGCAGGTGTCGCCAAAAAGATTTCGCATACAGAGCTCGTGAGAATACGCTTTGAGGCAGGGAAAAAACTCTGGAACAATGCAATTCCGGATGAAGATCCTGCTATCGTGCAGCGCGAAACGGTGAGCGTGATAGGGAATGTGTCCCCGTCGCGTTTGGCTGAAATCGCAGATGCTGCAGAGGTGGCCAGTAGCCGAGTGCACTCCGAATGCGTAGACGGAGGCAGCCCCTTGCTCAAGGGTGGGGTGGTGATTTACGTCTTTGCGAAGGGATATGATTATTCTGGATTCTGGCAGAATGTTCTGGCAAAGGAGCGGCCCAAAGGCTTGGCGGGCAATGCGGGCGTAGTGGGAGATGTTGTGTACGCCGCATTGGTTGCGCCCTCGGGTGATAGTGAGGAGACTCAAACCGATTACAAGCTTCAGCTAGCTGAACAGATAGCAGCCGCAGCCTTTATTTCTCGAGGTGCTCCCGAGTGGTTTGCCTGTGGTGCCGGCCGGCTGATTGCCGGAAAAACTGCTGCCAAAGCGCCGCTTGCAAAGGCGTGGCGGGAAGAGTTGCCGGGCAGTTTGCAGCAGATCGGTTCCTCAAAAGACTTTTTGACCGGTCACTCTGACCCAGTTGCCATGGCCAGTGTCAGCGGTGGATTTGTTGGTTCAATAGCCACATCGGGTAATCGAATCCGACTGTTGATCAAAGACTTAGATGCCGGGACCGCTTTCGACAAGGCGTTTATAACGCTCTTTCGACAGACGCCGCAGGTCCTTTTTGAGGCGTGGGCTGCCAAGCAGGGCTTGAAACCAGTTCGCCCAAGCTAGAAGGCCGTTCGCCCAAGCTAGAAGGCCGTTCGCCCAAGCTAGAAGGCCGTTCGCCCAAGCTCGTACGTAATGGCC
>Ga0194051_1000043_pt1 | contig 61162 bp, 56 predicted proteins | sample SepL2320m_MetaG_FD_161275 | JGI IMG/M metagenome (GOLD analysis project Ga0194051, IMG submission 161275) | Anoxic zone freshwater microbial communities from boreal shield lake in IISD Experimental Lakes Area, Ontario, Canada - Sep2016-L239-20m | ecosystem: Environmental > Aquatic > Freshwater >... | reverse complement strand
AGCACAGGAAGTATTTGTGCGAGCGTAGCTGCGGTGGCGCCGTCTACCAGCTGTACCGACACGATGCCCGGATCACCGGCCCGAGGATGTGCTGCCACCGGCCTCGGCGGGCAGCGGAGGCGGCAGCGGCACGGTCGAGTTGGATTGGGCTGCAGAGGTCTGCGGGGTGGACGAGGTTGCACTCGACGCCGTGGACGAGGTGGCTGATGCCGTGGCCGACGCGGTGGCTGATGTCGTGGCCGACGTCGTGGCCGATGTTGTGGGTGCCGAGCTAGTCGCGGCGCTCGACTTGGTGGTCGCTGAGGTCTGTATCGCCGGTGACTGCGGACTGTGCAGATCGGTCCAGGACTCGGTGCGGACGGTATCGCCGCTGATGCTGACGCTTAGTTCCTGCGCGGTGACGGTATAGGTCACGCCATCGTTGGTGGCGATAAAGCCCCCGTCGGAGGTCTGTGAGGCGACGACGATCAGTTTGGCCCCATCGCGAACGCGTACGCCGCGGTACTCGAATGCGCCAGCTGCGGACTTGCAGATCGCCACTCGCGACGTCTCGGTGCTACCGAATATGACAGCGATGTCAGGTTTGGTGCAGCGGGCAGTGGAATCGACGTAGCCCTGGCCGTCCGACGGTGGCGCGGAGGTGGGTGCGGCGATTGCCAACGGGATCCCGATAGCGATCGTCACCGACACGGCCGCTGCCGCCGCGATCAGTCCAGGTTTACGCACAGTGGAGGAGTTCATTACTTTCCACCAGACCACAGCGCTACGACATTCCGCGAGCTGAGAGGGGTGAAGATACGGAGCTACAACTCAATCGTTAGGCGGCTGAGACCGGCTCGTCGTTCCATGCCCCGCGGTACATTACAGCCGACACAGCCAGCTCTGTATCGAGCACCACCAGGTTGGCCGAGGTACCGGGTTGCAGGGCCGGGCACGGCAGCCCCAATGCACGCGCCGGGTTGATCGAGGATTGACGTACCGCCAACGCCAGTGCCTCATCGCGGTGCAGGCCATCGTGACCACTACTGTGTGCGACGGCGAACCGAAATAACCGGTCCATCGTGGCGGTGCTTCCCGCGATGGTCTCGGTGCCGGCCAGGTGCGCCACCCCGTCGGCGACATCAACCGCCAACGGACCGATCCGATAGGCCCCGTCAGACATGCCGGCGGCCGCCATGGCATCGGTCACCAGTGACACCCGATGAGGACCGACACTGCGGGTGACATGGCGGTAGAGGGCGGCGTCGATATGAACTCCGTCAGCGATCACCTCGACGGTTACTCGCGGATCCTCCAGCAACGCGATCACCGGACCCGGCTCCCGGTGGTGGATCGGGCGCATCGCATTGAACAGATGTGTTCCCACGGTTGCGCCTGCGTCTATCGCGGCGCACGTCTGGCTGTAGGTGGCCTCGGTGTGGCCCACTGCCGCGACGGCACCCGCATCGACGACGTGACGAATCGCCTCCAGTCCGCCGGCCCGCTCCGGGGCCAGGGTCACCATCCGGATGGCGCCTGCACCGGCATCCAGGACCCGCCGCAGTTCGCCGGGTTCAGGGTCACGCAGCAGCACTGGGTCGTGGGCGCCGCAGCGCTTCGCCGATAGCCAGGGACCTTCCAGGTGGATTCCCGCGATCAGATCGGCCCGCACCTGGGTGGCAAGTTCGCGCACCTGCCGAAGCAGATCGTCGGGCGCCTCGGATACCAGCGACGCCAATAGCGTGGTGGTGCCATGGCGCCGGTGTAACGCAGCGGCGGTCGCGGTCTGCTCAGCACCTGCTGAAAAGCTGCTGCCGCCGCCGCCGTGCACATGGGTATCGACGAACCCGGGCACCACTGTCACGGCCCCTAGGATGTGGTCGGGCCGGTGCGGTGGTGATCCCGCACCGATCGCGGCGATCGTGTCACCTGCGACCTCGATCCAGCCGGGCCGCAACAACTCTGAGCCGGTCAGCACGGTGTCGGCGGTCAGCAGCACCTCAGATGCCCTGCCAGTCTGGCTTGGCCCGGTGGGTCTCCCGGAAGTAGTCCGCCAGCTGCAGGCGGCGCGCTGCGGCGTCGTCGATGAGCACCGTCGCATGGGGATGGTGCTGCAGAACACTGGCCGGCCACAGCGCGGAGACCCCACCCTCCACCAACTGATGCACCGCCTCGGCCTTGCTGCGGCCGGTCGCAACCAGGATGACGTGACGGGCGGCCATGATGGTGCCCAAACCCTGGGTCAGGCAGTGCGTCGGCACGGCGTTGATGTCACCGCCGAAGAATCGCGCGTTATCCATCCGGGTCTGATGGGTGAGCGTCTTGATCCTGGTGCGTGACGCCAGCGATGAACCCGGCTCGTTGAACCCGATATGTCCGTCGGTGCCGATCCCGAGGATCTGCAAGTCGATACCCCCCGCGGCCCGGATGGCCTCCTCGTACTGCGCACAGGCGGCCGGGATGTCATCAGTGAGGCCGTCGGGGCCGGCCACCGCACCGGGCGCGAAATCGACCCGGGATGCGAACGCGGTATCGATGACGTTGCGGTAGCGCTCGGGATGATCGGGCGGCAGGCCGACGTACTCGTCGAGGGTGAATCCCCGGGCCTTCGCGAACGACACTTGTCCTGCTTTGCAGCGGGCCGCAAGCTCGTCATAGATCGACAATGGGGACGAGCCGGTGGCCAGGCCCAGCACCGCATCCGGCTTCTGGGTTACAAGGGCTTCGATGGCGTCAGCGGCGACACCGCCGATCTCGGCGGCATCCTTCAGGATGATGACTTCCATTGCCGCGCCTACTTGCTTGCGGTGAAAAGCGTTGCCCCCGAAGTGATATCGGCGCCGGCACTTACCGCAGCGCTGACGGCAATATTCGCTGGTTCCCGCTCGTCCATGACGACCACCGGCACCACCGGACTGTATCCGGCTGCGACGATCGCCGGCACGTCGTAGGTGATGACCGGTTGACCGGCGGTCACCGTGTCGCCCTGAGCGACATGGGGGGTGAAGCCCGCACCGTTGAGCTGGACGGTGTCCAGACCCAGATGCACCAGCACGCCGACATTCTCGGCGGTCATGATGACGAACGCATGTGGCAGCAGTTTCAGGATCTTCCCGCTCACCGGTGCGAGGGCGTCGATCACCTGCCGGGGTGGGTCGATTGCGGCCCCGTATCCCACCATGCCCTGGGAGAAGACTGGATCGGGGACTTCCGCGAGCGCAAGCGCACGACCCTGCACGGGTGCGAGGACCGGTGTAGAACTCATTGTGGCTCCTTTGGACGGGGGTGTGTGAAGAAGGATAGAGATCGAGCGGGGTCCGGGAGGCCAAAACAGGCTCTCATACCGGGGGATTCTGGTTAAGCTTCCGCTCAGGTGTAATACAGGAAGGCCTGGCCGGATATGAGTGAAGTGATCAAAGCCTCAGGCGCACAACCAAAATCAGGATTCAACATCCCGGGCTTTGCGCAGTTACAGCGGCTCGGCAAGAGCCTTATGCTGCCGATCGCCGTGCTGCCTGCCGCCGGCATTCTGCTGCGTCTGGGTCAGGACGACCTGCTGGGCCGGATCAAGGCCCCGGTGATCGGACCCTTCTTCCAGGCGATGAGTGCGGCCGGCGGTGCGTTGTTCGACAATCTCGCATTGCTCTTCGCCGTCGGTGTCGCGATCGGGTTCGCCCGTAAGGCCGATGGGTCCACCGCGCTGTCGGCCGTCGTCGGCTACCTGGTGATGCAGGCGGTCTTCAAGACCATGTCTCCGTTCGTCCTGGAGGGAGTGCTCGATAAAGCCGGTAAGCAGGCGCAGATCAACTACAGCGTCCTAGGCGGCATCGTGGTCGGGCTGATCACTGCCGCCCTGTTCGATCGCTACCACACCATCAAGCTGCCGCCCTACCTCGGCTTCTTCGGTGGCCGGCGGTTCGTCCCGATCATTGTTTCGCTGGTCGCCCTGGTTGTCGCGTTCGCGATGAGCTACTTCTACCCGTTCTTCGAGGCTGGGCTAACCGGCCTCGGAAAGTTCATCGGCGGCGCAGGGGCACTGGGTGCTTTCGTCTACGGGTTCGCCAATCGCATGCTGATTCCCATTGGGCTGCATCACATTCTGAACTCCTTCATCTGGTTCCTCTACGGCAGCTACACCAAGCCCGACGGCACGGTCGTCACCGGCGAACTGCCGCGGTTCACCGCCGGCGACCCCACGGGCGGCCATCTGACCTCGGGCTTCTACCCAATTCTGATGTTCGGTCTGCCGGGTGCGGCGCTGGCGATGATCCACGTCGCCAACGCACGCCAGAAGAAAGTCGCCTTCGGCATCCTGTCAGCGGCCGGGCTCACCGCCTTCCTCACCGGTGTCACCGAACCACTGGAGTTCTCCTTCATGTTCGTGGCGTTCCCGCTCTACATCATTCACGCCATCCTCACCGGGTTGTCGCTCGCGATCGCCTATGTGCTCGACATCCACCTCGGCTTCTCGTTCTCCGCTGGTCTGATGGATCTGCTGCTCTACGGCACCGCACCGGCGGCCAAAAATGTCCCGCTGCTTGTTGTCATGGGGCTGGTGTTCTTCGTGGTGTACTACCTGCTCTTCCGGTTTGCAATCACGAAGTGGAATATGCGGACTCCCGGCCGGGAGCCGGAATCGGAGTTCGAAGCCGAGGAACAGGCAAACCTGAGCTCGGGGAGTGACTCGGCCACCTCAGTTGATCTTGGCCGTGGCGGTGGCGTCGGAACCGCAGTAGCGCCCGCCGACACCGACAGCATGGCCGAACGGCTCATCGCGGCCTTCGGTGGCCGGGCGAATCTCGTCAACGTCGACGCCTGCATCACCCGGCTGCGGATGGACGTTGCCGACACCGGCAAGGTCGATCAGGCACGGTTGAAAGCCCTTGGTGCAGCCGGTGTGATCGAAGTCGGCAACAGCGTGCAGGCAGTGTTCGGCACCCAGGCCGAGGCACTGAAGAACGACATCATCGACGTTCTCTAGGCGCCGCTCTTGGTGTTAGCGGACGGTGCGGGCGGCCGTGTCGGAACCCGCAGCGGCCGAATCCGCACCCGAGAATGGGTGCTGTGCCCACGATCAGAGCGCTGACCGGTCTGCGGATCGTCGCCGCCCTGTGGGTGGTGCTGTTCCATTTCCGACCGCTGATCTGGGAGGCCTCCCCCTGGCTGAAGGATGATCTGGCGCCGTTGTTCGATGCCGGGGCTCAGGGCGTTGACCTGTTCTTCATCCTCAGTGGTTTCGTGCTGACGTGGAACTATCTGGACCGCATGGGCCCGACGTGGTCGGCTCGGGCCAGTCTGCGCTTCCTGTGGTTGCGATTGAGCCGGGTGTGGCCGGTCTATCTGGTCACCATGCACCTCGCTGCGCTGTGGATCATCTTCACCCTCCACGTCGGTGAGGTGCCATCACCTGATGTCGATCAGCTGACCGCCGTCAGTTACGTGCGCCAGCTGTTCATGGTTCAGCTGTGGTTCGCGCCGTTCTTCGATCGCACCAGTTGGGATGGCCCGGCCTGGTCGATCAGTGCTGAGTGGTTGGCCTATCTACTCTTCGGCGTGCTGATTGTGGTGATCTTCCGGATCGCGGCGGTGTCACGGGCGCGAACCTTGTTCATGCTCGCGTTCTTCGCCGCGCTACCGCCGACGATTCTGTTACTGGGCAGCGGTGTGCTCTACACCCCGTGGAGTTGGCTGCCGCGGATCGTTGGGCAGTTCATTGCCGGGGCTTTGGCCTGCGCTGCTGTCCGGCGCCTCCGCCTTCGCGACGGCGGGCGACGTGCTGCCGGGTATCTGTCTCTTCTCCTGCTGACCGCCATGCTGGCAGTGCTGTACTACTACGACGCCCACCCGGTGATAGGCATGGTCGACCCCGGTGGACTTATCGCTGTGCTATTCATGCCGCTGGTGGTGACGCTGGCGATCGGAGTGGGGGCGCTTCCAACGTTGTTGTCGACCCGGCTGCTGGTCTACGGCGGCCAGATTTCGTTCAGCCTCTACATGATTCACGAGCCGGTGCACACCGCGTGGAATTGGGTCGTCGCTCAGTACGTGATCGTGATGCCGAAGTCGGTGGCGAAGCTCGCCGTGGTGGGGCTGATTCTGGCAGCGATCTTAGCTGCGATGGTGTTGTACCACTTCGTCGAGGAACCCTCACGACGCTGGATGCGCCGGATGATCGATTTCCGGGATGCCAGCCAGGACAAGAAAGCCGTGCCGCAGTCGATCGACAGTGCGCTTGATGCGCGCTCGGTGTTGCCCCCCATGCGTGCGGGGTGAATGAGCGTGAGGCGAGCAGGTTTTCGCGTCGTGGCGGCTGTCACGGTTCTTATCTTCACCGTGGTGTCGGCCTCCCTGAGTTCTCCCGCTGCCCTCAGCTCCACAACGACCACGATCGCCGTCATCGGCGACTCCTATACGGCCGGATCGCCTGAGGGCGGCACTGGGCCTAACAGCTGGCCCGTGCTGGCCGGGCAGTTACTGGCCCGAGAGGGCGTGGAGGTTGAGGCCGACGTTGCGGCCGAGGGCGGTGCCGGGTACGGACAGCGCGGCAGCCGGGGCAGCATCTTCCAGGATCTGACTGCGCAAGCGGCCCGGCGCAACGACGCTCTCGTCATATTCTTCGGTTCTCGCAACGACGAACCGGTGGATCCGCAGACCTTCCCAGCCCTGGCCGCCGGGACCTTTCAGCTGGCCCGCTTCGCTGCGCCGGGGGCCAAGATTCTGGTGATCGGCCCACCCTGGCCGACAGCCGGTCCGCCGCCGGCGGTGCTGAAGATCCGCGACAGTCTGCGCGACCAGGCGACGCTAGCCGGGGCCGCGTTCATCGATCCCATCGCTGAGGGCTGGTTCGTCGGCCGCCCGAACCTGATCGGTCCAGACGGCGTCCACCCCACCGATACCGGGCACGCCTACCTGGCGGAAAAAATCGCGCCGCTCATTTTCGACCAGCTCACCATCGCGGTGTGAGCAGGCTACTTCCTGAGGTGGGGCTCGATGAGTTCGTCCCAGGCGCGTGACAGTTTGGCAAACTCGTCCTCGCATCCGCCAGCCCGGCTCTCGGGTAGCAGGCCGTCATTGACGATGTCGGCATTCGCCGTCGGGTTGGAACCGTAGATCCAGCACTGGAAGTTGTACGAGCGTGCCTCATCCGGGGTGTGTACATCGGCGAAGGCTTCCTGCTCAAGCGGGCCACCCAGGGCACTTAACAGGCTCCACTCGGTGGCGAAAGTTTTGGCCGCTTGAACGTCATCCGGATTGGTGGGTGTGCCGTCGGAGTAGTCCGCCAACAGCAGGAAGGCCGAAAGTTGGTCGGCCACATCCTCTTCCCGTCCGGTCACTGGGAGGTCGTAGATGTCAATCAGCATATGGCCGAGTTCGTGGTAGAAAACGGCCGTGGTGGACTGCAACGCGGCGGATTCGGGATCGGGGTCGTCCTTGAACAACTCCAGGGCCAGAGTCGGCCACTCGTAACACATCACCATCTTCTTATCCGACGGGTTCCAGTAAGCATTGGGTTCGCCGCACTGCGTGCCCACCAGGGGAATGTCGAAGGGCAGGTTGAACACATCGTTGACGTACTGCGAGAGCGTGCCGAGCAAGTCTGACTTCTCCAGCAACGCCCGGCCTTGAATCGCCTCCGGTGTGGTGGCGTCCTCAAACGTCACGATCATTTGACCGGATTCGGCGGCACCGTCCGCCATCGCCCCCTGTGCCCCGGCGTTCGCCGCGGACGTCGCAGCCGATGTCGCCGAGGTGGCCTGCGTTGCGCTGTTGGTGCCGCAGCCGGCAGCCAGCATGCTCACGATTGCCACTATCCAGATGCCCTGCTTCATCCCTACCTCCCCATCGCGGCGACTGTTTCGCCGCAGAGTGTTTATTGCACAATAAGGGGATTCGAAATTCGGGATGTCGTTTTCCGGCATCTATCGGCTGAACGTTCCGCTGTTGGCAGGTCTAGCTCTTGTAGTGGGGCTCAAGGAGCTCGCCCCAGGCCCGCGCCAGTTTTTCGTACTCGCCCTCGCAGTCGGCGGCCCGGTCCTCGGGTAACAGACCGCTGCTGACGATATCGGCATTGGCTTGCGTATCGGAACCGTAAATCCAGCACTGAAAGTTATAGGCTCGAGACTGATCCACGGTGTGCTCGTCGGCAAAACTTTCCTCGTCAAGATCCGCGGGCGCAGCACTGGCCAGGTTGTACCAGTCGGCGGTGTCCTTGGCCGCCTGGAGGTTATCCGCATTGACCTTGCCGTCGACGGGCTCGAGCAGCCAGTAGGCCGCAAGCTGGTCGGCCACGTCCTCTTCCCGCCCGGTCACCGGCAGGTCGTAGATGTCGATCGCCATGTGGCCGAGCTCGTGATAGAAGGCTCCAACGGCGATCCGTCGCGCCGCGGCAGCTGGATCCGGGTCATCGCTGAACAGTTGCAGGCTGTTGTCGACGTCCTCGTAGCACAGGATCACCTTCTTCTCGTCGGGGTCCCAGAAATCGTTGGCCTCCCCGCACTGCGAGCCCACGACCGGGATGTCATAGGGAAGTACAAACCAGTCGTTGACCTCTTGGGCGAGTGATTCGAGCAGGCCCGTCGCTTGCATCAACTCCTTGCCCTGGATCGCCTCCGGTGTGGTGGCGTCCTCGTAGACGACAGTCATCTGGCCTGAATCGGCATCGTTGTCGCCCGCTGCACGCGCCGGCGAGTTCGCCGCAGAAATCGTTGCGGAGTTCGCCGCGGAGGTTGACGAGGTGGCCTGCGTTCCGCCGTGGGCACCGCAGCCGACGGCCAGCAGGCCAACGACTGCCACCATACAGGGAATGCCGTGTCGCATCCGTGCCTCCTAGCCGTATGGGGGTCTCGCCGTACAGTAATGATGGACTTCGATTTCCGGAAGTTCTTTGCCATCATTTTTTGCCATATTGCCTGCCGCAACGGCGGCCGTGGTGGCTCTCGTCGCCCCCCGATCGGCCCGGATCCTTACCGCCCGCGAATACCATCAACGGACCGTACGGGCGACTGCTCGCGGAATCCGCCGACCTCGGTCCTGCCCACTCTGATCGCGTCCAGCTCACCGCTGCGCTGAGTCGGCCCGCGCGTCCGGTCAGCTGACCGACTGGGCGCTCGGTCACGCAATGTCGATGCGTTGGCACGACGGGGACTCGTGGGCGAAAGTCGAAGGCGCACCGGATGCCGTCGCTAGTGCGTTCGGCGTTGCGGTGCACGACCACCCCGCCCCGCTTCACTCCGCAGGTGATCGGTGGCATGCCGAGCCGGCGAAACGGGGAATCCACCATGGATCTGCAGATGATCCATACCGTCGCGCCCGACCCGAACCGAACCTGGTGATGGTCAACGCCCGCCCGACCGTTGAGAGCGGTGCGGCCTACGAGAAACTGGGCTGGCTGATGCAGTCGGTGGACCGCCAGTTCCCCGGTGCAATTTGGACCTTCTCCATCGGATGGGGTTCTGACCGGCTGATCACCGCCGCGGATCTGGCCCCGGTGCGCGAGGCGCTGGCTGCAGCGCACCGGTATGGGACGACGGCCTTCGACGCGACCGGGAATCTTGCCGGGCTGGAATGCCGAGGCGGCCACAACTGGTCGGACCCGCCCAGCCCGGACGATGTCGGAGTCGACGCGGTGGCGTCGGAACCGGCGATGACCCCAAAATCGATGTAGCACAATCGGATTCGTGCGAGGGCTATGCCGTACCGCGGGGGCGTTACTCCGCTCGCCGGGTCCGGGACCCTGCGACTGTTCAGCCAGCCCGCGCAGGGCCGTAACGCGAAACAGATCGCCCAAGATATGGGCAAGTACGTCAATAGCTTGGCGTGGCGCGGGGATCCGCCACGGTGAAGAAGCAGACTACTGCGGTGAAACGGAGTCAGGATTGTCCGTCTGATCCGGGTCGGAGGGTTGTGGGATCGGCTGCCTACTGAGCCAATCCTTGAGTCGGAACAGCTGGCTGGCAACCAACCCCAGGGCTGCCAGCGCTAGACCGCCGACGATCACGTAGGTCACCATGGCTTGGCCTTTCTTCGCATTCGAGCCTACGCACCGCTGAGCCCGGTGCCAGGCTTCGCCGCCTATCCTTGGCGGGGTGTCTGAACCAGTCGACGGTGACGTTCGCGCGTTGCGCGCGCGACTCGACGGCCTGACCATCCGCGACGCCACCCGGCTGGGCCGGCGACTGAGGTCGTTGCGTGGGCCGGCGAGCGCGGCGAAACTCCAGGATCTCTTGGGCCAGATCAGCGCCGCCGAGGCGGTTGTCGCCGCCCGCGCCGCAGCGGTTCCCGAGATCACCTACCCCGACCTGCCGGTCAGTCAGTTCCGTGGCGAGCTTGCCGCCGCCATTAGTGATCATCAGGTCGTGGTGGTCGCCGGTGAGACCGGATCCGGCAAGACCACCCAGTTGCCCAAGATCTGCCTTGAGCTGGGGCGCGGTGTCCGCGGCATCATCGGGCACACCCAGCCCCGACGGCTGGCCGCGCGCACAGTGGCCGAGCGCATCGCCGATGAATTGGGATCCCCGCTGGGTACAGATCGGCGGGCAGCCGTCAGTCCGGTGGGCTACACGGTGCGTTTCACCGATCAGGCAGGGGATCGGACGCTGATCAAGCTGATGACCGACGGCATCCTGCTCGCCGAGGTCCAGCGCGACCGGCACCTGTTGCGCTACGACACCCTGATCCTCGACGAGGCCCACGAGCGCAGCCTGAATATCGACTTCCTGCTTGGCTACCTGCATCAGTTGCTGCCCCGCCGACCGGACCTCAAAGTAATCGTCACTTCGGCGACCATCGAACCGCAGCGCTTCGCCGCCCACTTCGGTGGCGCCCCGATCGTCGAGGTGTCCGGCCGGACCTATCCGGTCGAGATCCGTTACCGCCCATTGGAAGTCGTACTCCAGACCGAGGCCGGCGACGATCCTGACGACCCCGACCATGAGGTGGTTCGCAGTGAGCCTCGTGATCAGACCGAGGCGATCATCGATGCCATCGACGAGCTCTCCGCCGAACCGCCCGGTGACGTACTGGTATTCCTATCCGGTGAGCGAGAGATTCGGGACACCGCGGAGGCGGTGCGCGCCGCGATGCCGGGTGCGGAGGTGCTACCGCTCTACGCGCGGCTACCCACGGCCGAGCAGCAGAAGGTGTTCTCGATCAACACCAGCCGACTGACACGGCGCATCGTATTGGCCACCAATGTCGCCGAGACATCCCTGACCGTTCCGGGAATTCACTATGTGATCGATCCGGGGACGGCGCGAATATCGCGCTACAGCAGGCGGACCAAGGTGCAGCGACTGCCGATCGAACCCATCTCCCAGGCTTCGGCAGCGCAACGAGCGGGGCGGTCCGGCCGTACCGCCCCGGGTGTGTGCATCCGGCTGTATTCCGAGCTGGACTTCACCGGTCGGCCACGCTTCACCGACCCGGAAATCCTGCGCACCAATCTGGCCGCGGTGATCCTGCAGATGGCCGCGCTCCAACTCGGCGACGTGGCGAATTTTCCGTTTCTCGATCCGCCTGAGCGCCGCAGCATCAACGACGGTGTGCAACTGCTTCAGGAACTCGGTGCATTCGATGAGGTCGGTGCCATCACCGAAATAGGCCGTCGCCTGGCCCAACTCCCGGTCGATCCGCGCCTGGGCCGGATGATCCTGGCGGCGGACACCGAGGGCTGTCTGCCTGAGGTGCTGGTACTTGCCGCGGCACTGTCGATTCCGGATCCGCGGGAACGTCCCGCTGATCGGGAGGAGGCGGCCCGGCAAAAACACGCCCGCTTCGCCGATGAGAATTCCGACTTCATGTCATTTCTGAACCTGTGGAACCATCTGCGGGGGAAGCGGAAGGAAATGTCCGGCAGCGCTTTTCGACGCATGTGTCGGGAGGATTTTCTGCACTACCTGCGAATCCGTGAGTGGCAGGACCTCACCGGCCAGTTGCGCAGCATTGCGGCCGGAATCGGTCTGCGATCCGGCGGGGAGTCCGACCACACACAGCCCGCCGACCCGGCACGCATCCATGCCGCTCTGGTTGCCGGACTGCTGTCCCACGTCGGTCTCCGCGAGGGTGAGTCACGTGAATACGCCGGGGCACGAAATGCGAAGTTCGTATTGGCACCCGGTTCGGCGCTGACCAAGCGCCCACCACGCTGGATCGTGGTTGCCGACCTGGTGGAGACCAGCCGCCTGTACGGGCGTACCGCGGCGCGGATCGAGCCTGAGACCGTCGAACGTGTTGCCGGGCACCTGGTGCAGCGCAGCTATAGCGAGCCGCATTGGGACATTGCGCTTGGTGCGGTTATGGCATACGAGCGGGTCACCCTGTACGGCCTTGCCCTGGTTCCCCGCCGCCGAGTCGCCTACGCGACGGTGGACCCCGCGCTGGCCCGCGAACTTTTCATCAGGCACGCACTGGTTGATGGCGAATGGCAGACCCACCACGATTTCTTCGCTGACAATGCCCGGCTTCGGACGCAGCTCGCCGAACTGGAAGAGCGGGCTCGTCGGCGTGACCTGCTGGTGAGCGACGACGAGATCCACGATTTCTACGACACCCGCATTCCTGCCGAGGTGGTGTCGGTACGGCACTTCGACGGATGGTGGAAAAAGCAGCGCCGCCACGCACCGGACCTGCTGACCATGACCCGTGAAGATCTGCTTCGAGTGCAGGACGTCGATGCCGAGCGACCCGACCGCTGGCAGTCCGACGACCTTGCTCTGCCGCTGAGCTATCGGTTCGACCCGGGTGCCGAAGACGACGGAGTAACCGTGCACGTCCCGGTTGCAGTACTGGCTCGCCTGGGCGGAGAGCAATTCAGCTGGCAGGTGCCCGCGCTGCGCGAAGAACTCGTCACCGCGCTGATCCGTTCGCTACCCAAGGATTTGCGGCGCAACTTCGTTCCCGCACCGGATACCGCCCGGGCGATACTGGATGACCTCGAATCGTCCGGGGATTCGATGCTTGAGGCCCTGCAGCACGAACTTCACCGACGCACCGGTGTCCTGGTGCCGATCACCGCGTTCGACCTCGACAAGCTGCCCGCGCATCTGCGAGTGACCTTTGCCGTCGAGGGGGCCGACGGCGCAGAGGTGGCCCGCGGGAAGGACCTCGGTGAGTTGCAGACGCGACTTGCCGGCCAGGCCACCCGGGCTGTCACCGATGCGGTCGCCGGTGACCTTCAGCGCAGTGGTCTGCACGGTTGGCCCGACGACCTCACCGAGTTGCCGGGCACCGTTGCACGCCAGGTTGGTGGGCACAGTGTGCGGGGTTATCCCGGTTTCGTCGACACCGGTCACGCCGCGGACATCCGAGTATTCGCGACCGCAGCCGAGCGCGACGCCGTGATGCGGGCGGGGGTGCGCCGCCTGCTGCGGATGATGACGCCCTCGCCAACGAAATCGCTGGAGAAGGGACTCGGTCCACGCAGGCGTCTGACGCTGGCGACAAATCCTGACGGGTCGCTGTCGGCGCTTCTGGATGATTGCGTCGACGCCGCCATCGACGTGTTGGTTCCGGCCCCGGTGTGGACGGGGGCAGATTTCGACGCATCGCGGCAGCGGGTGTGCACCGACCTGCCCGCGACCGCCGCTGCAATCGTTGACAGCGTCGAGAAGGCACTCACCGCCTTCCAGGAAACCGAACTGGCACTGTCCGGGACTCCGCCGGCGGCACAGGCCGACGCCGTGGCTGATATCCGCGGACAATTGGCGGCGCTGCTGCCGCGGGGATTCGTCACCGAGACCGGAGCCGCGCATCTAGCCGACCTAACCCGCTATCTCACCGCGATCGCCCGGCGCATCGAACGGCTGCCGCATGCGCCGGCCGCCGACCGAGACCGGATGCAGCGCGTTCACAACGTGCAGGAAGCCCACGACGAACTTCTGCGGGCACTTTCACCCGCGCGGGCCGCCGCCGACGATGTCCGTGACATCGCGAGGATGATCCAGGAGTTGCGGGTCAGCCTGTGGGCACAGCAGTTGGGTACCCCAAGGCCCGTCAGCGAGCAGCGCATTTACCGCGCCATCGATGCGGTACTGGCTTAGCGCTGCCGATAGGCTGCTGAGGGTGGCCCCCCACGACGATCGTCTCTCAGCGGACGACGCACGCATCCTGAACCTGGAGTCGACGGCCATCACCGGTCATACGCTGAAGCTGGTCATTTTGGAGCCGGGATCCCGTCCGCTTGATCTCGATTCACTCAAAGAATCCGTGGCACAGAGACTTTCAGTGATACCGCGAGCACTTCAGTGCGTTGAGACTGCCTCGTCCAGTCCGCGGTGGATGCCGGCCAGGGACTTCGACATCAGCGACCATGTCCGGCGCGCGCCAACGCCCGAATCCGCCTCGCAGACGGACCTGTGGCGGATCGTCAGCGGCCTGATGTCCGAGCACCTCGACCGCAACCGGCCGCTGTGGACCTTCGATGTGATTGGCCCACTCGACGACGGGCGGGAGGCGATCGCAGCGCGCATTCACCATGCGATGGCCGATGGTATCGCCGGAGTGCAGTTCCTGGAATCGGTGCTCTTCGATAGCCGTCCCGGTTCGCCGACGTCCGAGGGGCCGCGGGCAGGCCTAAGACCGGCCGCCACACCGCTCACACGCGAAGAGGAATTACGCCGCCTGCCCGGCGCGGTCCTGCGCGAGTTGGGCCATCGCGGTTCGCACTCACCCTTCGACCAGCCGATCACGGCGGCACGTGAGTTGGCCTTCACCGTCGCACCGCTTGCGGAGATGAAAGAGATTGGCGGCTCCCGACCGGGTGGCGCCACCGTCAATGATGTGCTGCTCGCGATCATTGCCGGCGGATTGCGCGAATGGCTGCCCGCCGACTCCGCACGAGCCCGCCATCTACGCGCCCAGGTGCCGGTCAGCCTTCACCACCGCGACGAGGGGGCGGGCAGCGCGGGAAATCACGACTCGTTCATGAATGTCGACCTGCCACTCACCGAAGAGGACCCGCTGGTCCGGCTCGATCTGATCAGCGCCGAAACCGCCAAGCGCAAGCGTCTCAACGACGCCGAGGAGATGTACGACCTGTTTCACGCCCTTGGCCGGGTGAAGCTGATGGATAAGGCGATTACGCATCTCGCCGGCAGCGCAAGCGAGTTCAGCCTCGCGATATCCAACGTTCCCGGTCCGACCAACGCCGTCAGCGTCGCCGATCGAGTGGTCCAGCATCTGTTCTCCTCGTCGGAACCGGGCACCCACCATGCCCTGCGCATCTCGGCGATCTCCTGCTCCGGCCACATCGGGATCGGTTTGTGCACCGACCCGTCCGCGTTGCCGGGCATCGCCGGTCTGGCCGACGCGATCGAACGTTCCTACGCTGAATTACGAAGCGCTGCAATACCGATGTGATGATCGGGCCCTAGGCGATACCAACCGCCACCCGTGGTGCTTCGTCGACGATCGCGTTATCCAACACAAGATCAGCTATCCGCGCGCGGTGTTGCTCAGCACTTCCCAGCAGTGCGGCATCGGTCGCGGCCCGCTTGAAGTACAGGTGCGCCTGGTGTTCCCAGGTGAAACCGATTCCGCCGTGAACCTGAATGCTATCGGCGGCGATCCGGCTGAACGCGGCCGAACATGTCGCCTGCGCGATGCTGACGGCCAATGCCGGATCATCGCTTCCCTCGGTCAGCGCCCACACCGCATGGTACGCGGCAGAGCGGGCATGCTCGAGATCGACGAGCATATCGGCCAGTCGGTGTTTGACCGCCTGGAACGAGCCGATCTGGCGACCGAACTGCAAGCGTGACTTGGCGTAGTCCACCGACAGATCAAGCATGTGCTGGGCCGCGCCGATCTGTTCGACCGCGAGCAGCGCCGCGCCGACCTGAAGCGCGTGGGTGATCACCCGTTCGGCGTCCGCAGGTTCGGCCAGCAGCCGCGCAGGGGAGTCGGAGAAGGTGACGTCCGCCTGAGGCCGGGTGAGGTCCATCGTCACCAGGGGGGTGCGCTGCACATCGCCAGTGTCGACGGCGTACAGGCTCACACCCTCGGAATCCTTGGCCGCCACCAGAACAACGTCGGCCGCCGCGGCATCGACCACCCGAGCGGCGGTTCCGGTGAGCACGACACCGTCGCTGCCGCCGACCGCGGTGACGGTGACATTCGGATCAAAGGCCCCGGCGGAGTCGTTAACCGCAAACGCGGCCGTGCGCTCACCGTCGACCAGCGCGGCCAGCAACTCGTCGCGCGCTGCTCCGCTGCCGCAGGCCACCAGAGCGGGGATGGCGAGGTAGACCGTGCCGAAGAGTGGTCCGCAGCTCAGCGCGGCACCGAACTCCTCCACGGCGACCGCCTGATCCACCAGTGTCCCGCCGACGCCGCCGTCGGCTTCGGGCACCGACATTCCGAGCACGCCGAGCTCCGTACCCAGCCGCCGCCACACGGCGGGGTCGTAGGTGACGTCGGATTCCATCAGCCGGCGGACCGTCGGCTCGTCGAAACTTTCGGCGCAGAACTTGCGCACCGCCGCGCGCAGCTGCTGCTGCTCGGTGGTGAAGCTGAACTCAGCCACGGGGCACGTCCTTCCACGGCATTCCGGCATCGGCGCGCAGATCGCCGGGCAGGCCCAAGACCCGTTCACCCAGGATGTTGCGCATCACCTCAGAGGTGCCGCCCTCGATCGTGTTGGCTCGGCTGCGCAGGTAGCGCTGCTGGATCGGTCCGCGCCAGTCGCCGTGCCGATGAATTCCGTTCATCGCGTAACCGTGATACAGAATCCCCTCCGGCCCAAGCAGATCCATACAAAATTCGTAGATGCGTTGGTTGAGCTCAGCACCGACCAGCTTGCCGATCGACCCCTCCGGGCCGGGCCCGCCGGCAGTCGCGGAGGCCCGCGATCGCTCGGAGGTCAGCCGCTGTGCCTCGGCGCGCAGCCATAGCTGGATCAGCCGGTCGCGCAACACCGGGGTCTGCAGATCCGGACGCGAGGCCCAGAGTTGCACGGCTTCGGAGATCGTGCCGGCGCCGCGTTGGCTGCCGCTGGCGCCCAAGGCACTGCGCTCGTTCATCAGCGTGGTCATCGCCACTCGCCAGCCGTCGCCCACGCCGCCGAGGCGATGGGCGTCGGGGATGCGCGCATCGGTGATGTACACCTCGTTGAACTCCGCCTGGCCGGTCATCTGGCGCAGAGGCCGACATTCCACACCCGGGGAGTGCATATCGAGGATGAAGTAGGTCAGGCCCTTGTGTTTGGGCACGTCGATGTCGGTGCGGGCCAGCAGCAGTCCCCAGCGCGCCTTATGCGCCAGGCTGGTCCACACCTTCTGCCCGTTGATCACCCAGTCGTCACCGTCACGCACGGCCGAGGTGGCCAACCCCGCCAGGTCAGAACCCGCTCCCGGCTCGGAGAACAGCTGGCACCAGATGTCCTCGGTGGTGGCCAGTGGTCGCAGGAAGAACTTCTTCACCTCATCGCTGTGCGCGTGCTCGCATACGGTCGGCGCGGCCATCCCGTAGCCCATCGGATTCAGGCCGAGCGGGACCGGGCTGCCCGCGGACTGCAGGATTGCGTCGGCGACCGCCTGTAGTCCGCGGGAGGTTCCCAACCCGCCAAGGCCTTCCGGGAAGTGCACCCAGGACAGGCCCGCGTCGTAGCACGCGCCGAGGAATTCCGGCAGGGGTACCTGCTTGGGGTCGTGCTCGGCCACTACTTCCAGAGCGATTTTGGCGACGTGATCGGCATCAAAGGCGGTGGTCATCACCCAAGAATAGAAAACGGCGATGCAGGGATGCGGGGCAGGTCTGCTTCGGACCGCGGCTACTAAGGCGGCGGGATTTCACCGGGTGGCGCGTCCGGTGGTGCCGGAGCCTGCTGTGGTGGCAGTGGGTCAGGCGCGGGTGCGACCGGCGGAGCGGGCGGCAGCACCGGAATGGTGATTGGCGGCAGGCCCGGGATCTCGATGATGTTCCCGTCCAGCGTCGGGCCGGCCTCGAGCGGCGGGACTCCGGGTGGCGGCGGCGGGGCTTCGATATCACCGGGGTCGTAACCGGGTGTGCTGTACGCCGGAGGTGGCGGAGCCGGGGCGATTCCAGTGCTGGCGTTGATCGTGATGATGGAGCCGGGGAAGGCCTGCCCGGTCGGGGTTGTTCCCACCACGGATCCCTTCGACGCCGCGTTGTTCACCGGCGTCGGTTGTTCGGAGACCTGGAATCCTGCATCCCTGACACGCTGACGTGCCGCATCGAAGTTGAGCCCCAGGACCGCGGGCACCGCGACCCCCGGGGAGCCGTTCACGTAACGGGGATCGGTGGGTGGCAGAACTACCGGACCAAACTTGGTGGCGATCGGATTCATCGCCAGGAACCAGGTTTGAGCCGGTGACGTGCCTCCATACAGGTTTCCGCTGCCGCCGCACTTACGGAGCGGAAAGGCACACAGGGCGGAGGGTTTCGGTGAGTCGTCGAACACGTAGTTGGCCGCCGCCAGCTGGTTGGTATAGCCGACGAAACCCGAGGATCGGTGCGACTCGGTGGTTCCGGTCTTGCCCCCCATCGGCAGGCCCCAGCCGACCGACCCCGCCGCCGCGGCCGCGGTACCCATCGTGGTGTCCTTGGACAGCGCGTTGGTCAATGTGTTGGCCAACCCCTCGGGCACCACCTGCTCACACCTGGCGGTCGGGATATCGATCTCCTTACCGCTACGGTCCAGCACCTTTTCAATGGGAGTCGGCGGGCACCACACGCCTCCGGAGGCCAACGTGGCGGCGACATTCGACAACTCCACTGCATTGATTTCGAATGGTCCGAGTGTGAAGGAGCCGATGTTGGAACGCTTGACGTAGTCAGCGAGACTCTCGTCGCTGTTCGGCACATAGGCCCGCGCGGTGCCTGGGTCGGCATAGGAACGCAACCCGAGGCGGACGGCCATGTCGACGGCGCGGGGGACACCGACCTGTTGGATCAGTTTTGCGAATGCGGTGTTGGGTGACAAGGCCAGGGCGTCGGTCATGCTCAATGGGCTGCGGTAGCCGGCGGCGTTCTTCACGCACCAGGTTTTGGGTAGGCAGTCTTTGGTGTCGCTATCGCCCAACCCCGTGCCCTGAAAGGTCGGCGGCACGTCGAGCATCGCGTTGATGCCCATTCCCAAATCCAGCGCCGCCGCGCTGGTGAAGATCTTGAAGATGGATCCCGCGCCGTCTCCGACGAGAGTGAACGGCTGTGGTTGTACGGTCTGGCCGGCGTCGAGCTTGAGTCCGTATCCTCGATTGTCGCCCATCGCAAGTACCCGGTGCGCGTCCTTGCCCGGCCGGATGACGCTCATCACGCTGGCGACGCTGTCCAGCGTGGGAGCCGCTACCGCGTCGATCGCTCGCTTGACGCTGTTCTGAACCTTGGGGTCCAGCGTGGTTTTGATCAGGTAACCGTTACGCGCCACATCTTCTTTGCTGATACCGGCGCGCGCCAGATACTCCAACGCATAGTCGCAGAAAAAGGCCCGATCACCCGCTGCGATACAGCCCTGCGGCAGCGTATTCGGTTGCGGCAGAACGCCTAACGGCTGTTTCTGCGCAGCCTGAAGCTCGCCGGCCTGTTCTGGCAGGTTTTCGATCATGGTGTCCAGAACCAGGTTGCGCCGATCGAGAGCACCCTGCGGATTGGTGTACGGGTTCAGAGCGCTGGCGGATTGCACCAGACCTGCCAGCAGTGCGGCCTGTTGCCAATTAAGTTGCGCCGCATCGATTCCGAAGTAGGTGCGTGCAGCATCCTGAATGCCATATGCACCGTTGCCGAACGGAACCAGGTTTAGATAGCGGGTAAGGATCTCAGGCTTGGTGAGCACTTTATCCAGCGCCAGCGCCGTTCGGATCTCCCGGAGCTTGCGCGTCGGCGTTGTCGCTACCGCGGCTCGGCGTTCGGCATCGGTGTCGGCATTGACCAGCAGGTTGAAGTTCTTGACGTACTGCTGCTCGATGGTGGAACCACCGCGGGTGTCCACAGCGCCCTTGATGAAGCCGGCCAAGCCGGTCAAAGTTCCCTGCAGGTCGACTCCGTTGTGATCGGCGAAACGCTTGTCCTCGATGGAGACGATCGCCAACTTCATCGTGTCGGCGATGCGCTCGGTGGGCACTTCCCAACGACGCTGGAGGTAGAGCCAGGCGATGGGGTTACCCGCTGAGTCGACCATGGTCGAGACAGCCGGTACGTCGCCTCCGACGATGTTCGCCGAGCCTTGAGCCACCGATTCCGACGCGTGGTTGCTCGCCGCACCGAGACCGCCGACGACGGGGAACAGCAGGCCCGCGGTGAGCACGCCGGCGAGTAGGCAGAACAGCACCATTCTCCGAAGAGTCAGCCTGGCCGGGGGGTAGTCGTCGGACATGCCGGACACATTAGGTGCCCAGGACACCGAAATTCAACAGGTGCCCAGGACACCGAGATCCAACGCGGGGGATCGGCCATGGCGAATCGCCGCGGATTCGCTACCGAAGGTGCGTACCTGCGGACACGATGACGATCCCGTCATCATCACCGGAGCCCACATCGCCCGGTGTGACGTCGATGCCGCCGATGCCGACGCCGACGTCACGTTCGCCCGAACCCATTCTGGCACCCTTGCGGGGGTTGGCGCCAAGCGCCTTGATCCCGATCTCAACGTCCACGAGCGTCGCGGCATCGCGCACTGCGCCGTTGATGATCGGTCCGGCCCAACCGCTGGAGCGCGCCAACTCGGCGATGACATCGCCGACCAATGCGGCGTGGACGGAGGCGCCGCCGTCGATCACCAGGATTCGGCCGTCTCCGGGTTCGCTCAGCACCGACTTCAGCAGCGCATTGTCCTCGAAACAGCGCACTGTGCTGATCAGGCCCGCGAACTGTGCTTATCCGCCGAACTGCCGGAACTGGGTATCACAGCTGCGCACGTCGGGGCCGATATCGTCAACCAGATCGGCGGTCGGCCGGAAGGCGACCCCCACCTTTGTCCCGGTCCTCAGCCGCGTCGAAGTCGGCGGATGACCATCGTGACCAGGCTGGCCGCGGCCAGCCCGATCGCGACTGGAATGCGGGCGCGTCCAGAATGATGGGCGGGCCGCGCAGGAGGTGTGGCGCCGGGAGGTGCGGCGCCGGGAGGCGCGGTGTCGCCGGATAGCGGTGCGGCCGGGACCTCGGTGGCCGGGACTTCGGTAACCGCGGCCCCGTCAGCCGGCTTGGGCGGCGCAGCGGACACCCGGGGTTCGAGTGCCACCTTCGGCGGGGCTTTCTTGGCAGCTCCGGTGGGAGCCTTCTTCGCAGTAGCCTCGCCGGCTGCCTTAGCCGGGGCCTTCCCGGGTGCCTTCCGGGGTGCCTTCCCGGGTGCCTTCCTCGGTGCCTTCTTGGGCGCAGCCTTCTGCTGCGGCACAGGTGGGATCGCACCGGAACCCTCGTCGGGCCGGTCCTGTGGTTCTGCCATATGCCGCTCCATTCTTTGTCATCTCGCCGGTGTCATCTCGCCGATTCGTCGCGCTTGCTGCCGTTTAGGACCTGCGGAGCACGCTCCACGCCGCCACCCCGGCGACCAGAACGACCACCCCAACGATGAACGGCCACAACGGAATCCGATGAGATTCTGCTGTGCCGGCCACCGCCGGGCCGGGTGATCCCGTGCTGGGTACCGTCACGGTGAAGGCCCAGGATCCGGAGACGACGTGGCCGTCGTCCGAGGTCACTCGGTAGTTCACCGTGTACGTGCCCGATGGGCCCAGGGGGCGCATTGCGACGCCGACTACCTCGCCGCGCACCTCAGGGTCGCCCGAGGACCACAGGTTCCCGTCGGGACCGACCACCGTCATCGCCGCGAAATTGGTTTGCGGTTCCTCGTTGAAGGTCGCGCTCACCCTGCCGGGTCCCGCACTCAGGGTTGTGTTGGCGGGTGGATCCGAGGCCGTCACCACGGTATGGGCAAGGGCCTGGCCGGTACCCGTCACGCTGATGCCGACGATCAGCAGCGTCACGGCGAGCATTCGCATCAGCGCGGTCACGGCCTACAACACGCCCAGCCGGGCCATCAGGTCGGCGTCGATACCGTCGAGTTGTTCGCTGATGGAGGTCTGGGCGGCACGTCGACTCGGCCCGGGCATGTTCTCTGCGGCCGTCACGGCGGCCGACAGTGCGGTCAGACGTTCGGTCATCGCGGCGACGAACTGCTTGGCCTCGGCGTCCTCAGCCTTTTTACGGGCCGGCTTCCGCTCGGCGACGAGACGTAGCGAATTTTCGGCCCCCGCAATCCGGGCCGACAGCCGCCCACCCTGACCGGAAAACTGGCCCAGCGCGGTGAGTGGGACGCCGAGGCGGTCGGCGCGGCGCTCGTCGACCGCACCGCGGGCGGCCATCGCAGCCCGGTAGGCGACCGGCACGACCACCGGGGCCAGCAGCCGGGACACCGTCAGCGTTCGCCGCACCCGACTCGGCGACAGCAATCTGCCCTGGCGCTTCGTCCGCAACTGGGTTTCGGCGACCTTCACCGCTGCGCGATCACTGTCTTTCTGGGTCTTCACCTGGGCCTTGATCGCCTTACCGACTGACCGCTCGGTGGCTTTGATGCGCTTGGTCTCGTTCTTGGCGGCAAGCTTGGCCTCCAGCTTGGCCTTGGTCCGCAGCGCGCGGGCCTCCGCACGCCGGGTTGCCCGGCTCTTCCGCTTGGTGAACAGGCCCATGGCCGCTGCCTCCCGAATAGGTCGTCGGCGATCGGCGAGACGGACTCGACGACCGGTGCGCTCAACACTATCGCCCGGGCCAAGCCCCGCTTCCACGACCTGCAGGTATGCGATAATTGACCTAATTCCGCAAATCTGGGCGCCCGATGGCGCCCGCGGACATCAAGGGGTATCTGTGAACTGGTCGCGACGGCGCACCGCAGTGATCAGTTGGCTGATCACCGCAGGTGTGCTGTGCGGCGCAGTCGGGATGGTCAGTGCGGCGCCGGCCGCAGCCGACCCGGCCGCGGCCGGTGACGCAGCCGACGCCGGTGCTCGTGTCGCCGACGCAGACCCTCACAGCAACGCGGTCAGCCGATCGCCCCGCGCCCGGCGGCAGGCGCCGAAAGTCTCACTCGACGGTCCGCCGCACCATCGGGGATATCCCGGTCCGGCCGCCGTTCGCCTACCCGCAGGTTCCGCCCCCGCTGCGACCGACGAACCGGACGAGTGGCACCGGCCGTGTCACATCATTTGGCCGGTCTGGCCGTGGCCCACGCCGCTGTGGCCCACGCCGCTGCCGAGCGATAACCCTCAGGCCAAAAATAACAACATCATCTACGCAGTCAGTCCGTACGGCCCAGCGCTCCCGCCTCCCGTCCAGATCCCGGCATTCATCGCCCCCACCGTGCCCGGGCTTGAGACTAACGGCCCCTCGGATTCGTTCCGTGGTGCCAGTCAGGCTCCGTCGGTAGCGGAACCGCGTCGACTCCAACCATCTGCAGCGCCCGCGGCGCCGCCGCCGCCAGCGGCACCGTTGGCAGCACCAATACCGCAAAGTCCGGAGATCGGTGCCCGGCCGCCGGAGGGCGGACGGCTGGGATATCCCGAATACCTCCGCGATGCCGACTTCGCGAGGATTGCCGCGGTCGCCCTGTCGGGACTGGCCGGCTTTGTCGCGATCACCGCACTCGGAGGATTCCTCGGTTATCGCCAAGCCAAGGCGGGCTATGTTCTCCCGCCCGCCGGGACCGTACGGTTCCTGCAGTGACCGAACGTCGGGTTACCGAGGCGGTGAACGACATTCTCGCGCTGTCACCCCGTCAGGGCCAGGTGTCGCTGGCCGGCCTGGTGGCAGCTGTCGGCGTCCACCGGGCACGGCCCATCGAGGTGAATGCGGCCGAGTTGCCGCCGGGGGTGTCAGGGCAATGGCGCCAGTATGCCGATCACGACGAGTTCCTGATCCAGGACGGCCTGCCGACCGCGGATCGGACGCTCGCTCATGAGCTCGGCCACCTGGTCCTCGGTCATGACGGTATGCCGGTCGGCGAGGCGGCCCGGGAAGCCGTTGAAGTCGCCGGCGACGATCTCATCAGCTACATGCTCAACCAACGCACCGGCTGCATGGGCCCCGGCGGCGAGGACGTCGAGCAGGAGGCAGAGGACTTCGCGGCTCTGCTGCTCTACCGGCTCGGCCGGCTACCGAGTGACCGCGCGTCGATCTTCCAAGTCCGCCTCGGAGAGGCATTTGGTTGACCATCTGGGTAATCGCCGGTCTGTTGGGGATGGCGACCGGCCTGCGGATCGGCTGGGCGTTGGTGAACCGGCAGTCGGTGGTCAGCAGCGCGATGATCGTCGCGCTGGGCAGCCTCGCCGTGCTGGCCCTGTTGAACTGGCCCCCCGTGACATTGCTTGTCGACACCGCTCTAGGTTGGCCCAACATTGCAATCGGGCTGAGCGAGGTGGCGTTGGTCGCCTCTGCCGCCGGCAGTTGCGTGATGATCACGTCGGTCGCATCGACCCGAACCCCCTCGGCCGTCCGCAACCTCGCTGTGATCCAGTACTGCGTCGCTGCCCTGATCGCGGCCGTCGCCGCCGGACTGTTCATCGTCAGCGGGCGACAGCCCGAGATGACACCCAAGGAATACCTCACCCGCAACCTCGGCTCCGCGAATACGGCGCTGCACTGGCTGGTTCCCCTGCTTTATGTGCTGCTGGCCTTGACCTTGGTGTTATGGGTCGGGATGCGCCTGTCCAATCCCACTAGGCGCGGGCGGGCGCTGTTCGTCTTCACCGCCGGGATCGCTCTGATCGTTGCGTCAAGCGCTTTCGTTCTGATTCGTGCCATCGGAACCACAAATCTTGCGGGCGTCGGTACCGCCGCCAGCCTGCTGGCGGCTGCCATGGCCATCGTCGCCGCCGGATCAATGCTGCCCGCTGTCGAGGACTGGGTTGGTTCACGTCGCGAGCTACGGCTGATTCGGCCGCTGCGTGACGAGATGATGCGTCGGCATCCTGATATCGGCATCGGGGTACGGCCCCACGGGCCGCTGGCATTCCGCGTCGCCGAACAACTTTCGCTGATCTCGGACTCGCTCTACCTGGAGGCGACGGTGGCCCAGTCGGCCCAGACCGCAGCAGCCAGTGCCGCTTCGCGTGGTCAGATTGCTGTCACTGGACCCCAGCAGGCACTCGCCGTCGCACGATGGGTCCACGGCGGTTGTGGCAACGGTGCCGGCATCTTCCCCGGCCGGGGATGGCTGCGCCAGCCGGCAAGCTATTCCGATCGGGAATGGATTATCGAAATCTCACGTCAGTATCGCAATGTGGACCGCAGCGCTCACCAGCCGAATGCTGATGATGTTGCAGGACTGGCTGCGGGTCCCGTGGCTGGCTAACCGCTTAGGCGTCCAGGTGCTCGCGGCGGCGCAGCTCGTCGACCTTCTCCGCGATATCCTGCTGTGCTGCCGGGGAAAGGCCGACTGTGCGTGCTGCGATCCGGCGAACGCCGTCGTCGCGCATGCTTGCCAGAAAAGTAAGTTCCCTGTCGAGCTTCTCGTAGTAATCGTCGTTGGTGAAGTACTCCGGCTTGATGCGGAAGAAGTTAGCAAGAGCGACCATCGTGGTGGTCGAGGGGTTCGTGCGGTTGCCCGAGCGCAACTGGGACAGGTACGGCGCCGACATGGTGACTCCCTCGGCCTTGAGAGCAGAGATCACCTCGGCGGAGGTGTGAGGCCCGCGACCTGGCGGGTAAACAGTGTCGAACAGGCGATTCAAACGCGCGGAGAATGTTGTGCTCATGAAAAAACCTCCAGGTGCGATAGTGCCCGTTCATGAAGCTGAACGTGTTTGCTGATTAATGTAGCGGGTAGTTAGCCAAACCGCCAAGCGCAAACTCTTTAAGACGGGAAAACGGCGTTTAAAATTTGTTGCATGGCAAACGAAAAAAGGTGGCACGCGCCCGGGGCAGGCCGCCCGAAGCTGTGCCTATCCTGAGAAAACGCAGTGCTGAGTCTCGCGGCGGGCAGTGGCGGCACGCTCAGATTACCTGTTCCCGATGGGTACCGCCGGTCATTACCCGGCAACTAATCGCGCCCCTCGAGCTACCCGTGAAACAGTTTGCTGTGAACTTTCAGAGAATGTTAAGCTTGCTATCAGTGTTATCGATTCTGCGGCGGCACGGTGGAATGCCCCTGCAGGGAGTCCCGGGCCGGGGTGTGTCGCCCGGGGTGTGTCGCCCGGGGTGTGTCGGCCGCGAGCGATATGGCCGCGGTCGACCCGCTTTCGTGGCGAACTTATGCGGCAAGCAACATCGCGAGAATCGCGGTATCCGGATGGCTGATCGGGTCTACTCCCACCCGGCTGATCATGCCGGTGACCGTGCCGTCAGCCTCGGCCTCCACCCAGGCGGCCCGATGCTCAAGTCCGAGGTGGGGCAGACCGGGCAGTAGGACGCATCCGGATGCAGCGCCTGAGCACTCCGGCAGTGACGGTGTCGTTTCCGAGGGCGGATGCAGCAGGATCAGCGCCGGGGGTTGCCTCTCGGCGAAATGGCCCGGAGGAATCGCCGTCTCACCAAAGACCGTTCCCTCTGCCAGCACCAGACCAACAGTGCCGGGTTGCGGGCACTCCGGAAGTTCCTCGCGCACCCCGAAAATCGTTGTGGTTGAGAGCAATCCGGGCAGCGAGGCAACACGGACCGCGACCATCAGAAGCTGAGCCCACTCCTTTGTCGAGTTTGGCCAGCGACCCGAGACGACGAATCCCTTCAGACAGCCATGGGAATGGAAGGGGGCGATTTCCACCGCACGCCCGGAGTTGCTCTCCATTTCGCCTCCGCGACACCTCGTACATCCCAGCGCGACACGACAGGGGCCGTTCGGATCAGCATGAGGTACGAGGGGTCGGCAGACAACGGGACACGGCCGTTATGCGGTGAGCAATCTGAAAAAGTCGGGGGAGGCGGGGGAGAACCCCTCAGCCGAAGATCAGGCCCTTGGTTTTTGTGGTCGCTGCGCCGTAGCGCTTTTGGACATCGGCCCAGTTGACCACGTTCCAGAATGCCTTGACGTAGTCGGCTTTGACGTTCTTGTACTGGAGGTAGAAGGCGTGCTCCCACATGTCCACCTGTAGAAGCGGGATGATGCCCAGGGGCACGTTCGCCTGCTGATCGTAGAGCTGGAAGGTGAGCAGTCGGTCACCCAGGCTGTCATAGCCGAACACCGCCCAACCCGATCCCTGCAGACCGTTGGCGGCCGCGGTGAACTGTGCCCGGAACTTGTCGAACGAGCCGAAGGCGTCGTCGATCGCGGCGGCAAGATCACCGGTCGGTTTGTCACCGCCGTTGGGAGACAGGTTCTTCCACCAGATCGAGTGGTTGACATGACCGCCGAGATGGAAGGCGAGATTCTTCTCGTTGAGGAAAATAGCGGCGTGATCGTCGTTGGCGCGCGCCTCCTCGAGTTTGGCGACGGCAGCGTTGGCTCCCGCTACATAGGCGGCGTGGTGCTTGCTGTGGTGCAATTCGTTGATCTGGCCTGAGATGTGCGGCTCCAGTGCGCCGTAGTCCCAGTCCAACTCGGGCAAGGTGTAGTCAGCCACGAAGTTCCTTCCTCAATGTTTGGTGATCAGATGTGTGATGATCAGTGGTCAACGATCCACCGGAACCATCACATTGCTCTATGGCCGCGCGCACCGCAACCAGTGGGGTAGCCGTCAGACCGCCGACCGCCGAGATGGGATCAGAACAGGATGACGAGGGCGAGGACGCCCAGCAGTACCAGGGCGATGACAGTGGCCCGCATGCCGGCTACCAAGTAGGACCGGTTGCACGTCGACGTACATACCGACCACGGAGAAACCTGGGCGACAGAGGACTCAAGCGGCTGCGATGCCATCAGAGCATCCTGACCTGGGTGTTCAACTACCAAACCCCCTGTGGAGCTAGTGAAATTCGTCACAACGACGAGCGAGAACGCCAGCATAGCCGTCGTCCGAACCGTTTCAAAGACGCATCCCCGGGCTACCCGGGCCGCGGCTGCGTAACGGCACGATTTCCAGGGCGGCGTGTCGTGCGGCGAGTCGCTACGCGGGCTGGGACCGTTAGCCTGCCAATAAACTTCGCTCGCCGTTGAACAGCCTGTTGATGAGCGTAGGGAAACGCAGGTGTGTTATCCACAGACCTGGTCGCACCATTACCGAATACCACCTGATCAGTGCGCAATCATCCTCTGCTGGAGCTGTGCATAGACCTGTGGAAACTGGGGATAGTCCGGTATTGCTGGGCGGCAGGCAGTGCATCATCGGCACGGCGTGCCACAACGTCAGCCGGACCCCGCGCGCAGACATCGCATCGGCACAGCGTGTCGTGGCCGGATAAGCCGGTCAGTACGGGTGATGATCGGCTCATGCCGGGCGGCGGAAGGTAATCGACCGTGACCAATCCCCGATTCAAGCAATGGACGTCGCGCCTGCGCGCCGCCGGCCGCGAGGCCCGGGCGACCGGCAGCCCGATCGACGAGGTCATCGGACGCCGCGATGAAGAGGCCGCCCGCAGACTTGCGCATTCGCTCGAACGTTCGGCGCAGCACGAGGATGCGCGCCAACAGACGATCGCGATGCTGCACGCGGGTATGGACCGCCGTGACTTCCTTCGGCGCAGTGCCCTTTTCGGAGCTGCCGCCACCGGCGCACTCACCGAGTTGGGCGCCGTCGCCCCGGCCGCGAATGCGGCGACCGCGCCTCGCGTGGTCGTCGTGGGAGCCGGGTTCGCGGGGCTGACCGCCGCCTACCGGATCTACAAGCTCAAGGGCTGGCTGCCTGCGGTCTATGAGGCACAGACCCGTGTCGGCGGCCGCGCCCGCACGATCCGCACCGGTTCCGGCGGTCAGTACACCGAGGCCGGACCCTCGGGTATCAGCTCCAACGAACCCGCGATCAAGAATCTGGTGCGTGAACTCGGCCTCGGTGCACTCGTCGACACCTTTCTGAACTCCACGACGTCTAACGAACTGTACTTTTTCGGCGGGACGAAGATCCTGTGGAAGTCGCTCGCCACACCGGTCGCCGCCTTCAACAAGCAGTGCGCCGCGGACTGGGCCAAGATCGGCAGGGCGATCCCGACCTACGCGTCCTCCAACGCCTGGGCGAAGGCGAAGGATGCCCAGTCACTGGCGGCCTACATCGACGCGGCGACCTCAGACCGAAACGCCCGCAGCTACCTGAAGGCGATGTTCGGCCAGGAGTACGGGGGGCCCGCCGAGCTCACGAGCTCCCTGTACGGAATTCTCGAGGAGGGAAACTTCTGGGGAGCGGAGTCCGGTTACGACGAGCGTTATGCAGTGCCTGGCGGCAATGACACCCTGGCCACGGCACTCGCCGCGCAACTGCCGGCCGGCACGGTGCGCCTGGGTCAGCAGCTGACAGCGATCCGTCTCAACACCGACAAGTCCTACACGCTGACCTTCGCCAGCGGAGCCACCAGGGCCGATATCGTGGCCGACCGCATCGTTCTCGCGATCCCGCTGTCGATCCTGCGGACCGTGGATTACTCCCGTGCCGGATTCTCGACCGTGAAGACACTCGCGATCCAGAACGAGCCGATGGGCACCAACGCCAAACTGAATATCCAATTCAACGGGCGCCCCTGGGCGGATCAGAAACAGAGCGGCGACTCATCCTCAGACATGGTCACCGGAGCCACCTGGCAGGCGGCTTATCAGGCCAAGACTCCCGCCTGGCTGCTCGCGCTCAACAACCAAAACTACGGTGCTGCCGCCGCTCACGGGCTGGCGTCAGCCGCGGTCATCGCCCAGACCAACACCGCGATCGACAAGCTGTGGACCGGCGCGAGTGCCAAGGAGATCGCGGGCCAGTTCTACCTGGACAACTGGCCGGCTGACCCCTGGGTCAAAGGCTCCTACGCCTATTACGGGCTCAGCGGGTTCACCACATTCGGTGGCGCGGAAGCCGGCCGCGAGGGTTCGGTGCACTTCGCCGGCGAGCAGACGGCGCCCTACACCAAGCGCGGAACCATGGACGGAGCCGTCCAGTCCGGAGAGCGCTGCGCCTTGGAGATCACCGGCTACTAGGCGGGCAGCCAGGCTCGCTCGGGTGACGATCACTCACCCACGCCCGCGTCCTCGCTAGGCTGGTGCGGTGATTCAGGTGTGCTCCCGCTGTGGGACGCGATGGAATGTGCGGGACAGCCAGCGGGCGTGGTGCCCACGCTGCAGTGGTCCGCTGCTCGCGCCGTCGGTTCCACTGATCCCGCATGCGGTGAGCCGCCCACCGGGTCGTCCCGTCCCCCCCAATCGACAACCACTGCAGCGCGGAGCGGCATCGCTGCCCGCGGGCTTCCGCTGGATAGCGGTGCGCCCAGGACCGCCGCCCCCGCCTCGAGTTCGCCGTCGGCCGCTGGGGCCGACCCCCCGTTATCGGACTGTGCCGCGCTGGGGATTGGTCGACCGGTTTGCGCCTGGAGTCACCGCCGCAGACAGGGGGCCGCGAAAAGGTGTGTCGGCCACCGCGGTGCGGGCCACCCTGCTGGCGGCACTGGCGATCTTCGCACTGGCTGCGTTGGCCCACGTCCTGCGCTACCTGCTGCTGCTCATCAACCGGACCAGGTTGCTGCCGCCACTGGTGGCCCACGGCACGTTGTTGATGGGGGTGCTGGTCAGTCTGGCGGCGATGGTGGCCGTCATCGTCACCGCCGCAGTCATGACCTCGTGGCTGATCGGCCGGCGGGCCGCGGTGTTCCGGTTCCACGGCCACGACGATCCGCGATCGGAGTGGGAGTTGTGGGCGGGCTGCCTGATACCGGTCGTGAATCTGGTGTGGGCGCCGGTGTTCTTGATCGAACTTGCCCGTGCCGAGCAGTCCCAGGCGCGCTTGCGCGGTCCGATCGTCGGGTGGTGGATCGGCTGGATCTTCTCGACGTTGATCTCGGCGTGGGCGATCTGGACCAGTTCAGCGACAGATCCGCAGGCAATAGCCGACAACACCGGCACTGTGATCATCGCCTATCTCGCGGGACTGGCGGTTCTGGTGCTGCTGTGGCGGGTCTTCGACGGGTTTGTCCGCAAGCAGGTGGAGCGTCCGCTGCACCGCTGGGTGATCGTGGGTGCGGATCAACGCCCGGCGGGTCCGGCTGACGATGTATTCACCGACCCGGCTGAGGACGATGATGTTGATTCCGAATCGACTGGTGTAACCCGAGACCGGGAACCGGCAGCGTAGGCCTATGTGGTCGGCCGCCGAAGCGCACGGGAAGCACCACCCTTTCGTGGTCGCGCACCGTGGCGCGTCGGCCGACCGTCCCGAACACACGCTGGCCGCCTATGAACTCGCTCTACAGGAAGGCGCTGACGGGGTTGAGTGCGACGTTCGGTTGACCCTCGACGGGCATCTGGTCTGTGTGCACGATCGGCGGGTGGACCGCACTTCGACCGGTACCGGTCTGGTCAGCGATATGACGCTGGCCGAACTCAAGGAATTCGATTGGGGCGCTTGGCATAACAGCTGGCAACCCGACGGCGCTATCGGTGATACCGGCCTGCTCACCCTCGATGAGCTGATACAGCTGGTGCTGGACTGGAACCGGCCGGTGAAGATTTTCATCGAAACCAAACACCCGGTGCGCTTCGGAGCCCTGGTGGAGAGCAAGGTGCTGGCCTTGCTGCACCGCTATGGGATCGCCGCGCCGGCCTCGGCGGATTTATCCCGGGCGGTGGTGATGTCCTTCTCGGCAGCCGCGGTATGGCGCATCCGCCGCGCTGCCCCGATGCTGCCCACCGTTTTGCTCGGTGAAACCTCGCGCTATCTCGGTGGTGGCGCGGCGACAACGGTCGGCGCGACAGCCGTGGGTCCGTCCATCGCCACCCTGCGCGAACACCCCGATCTGGTCGACCGAGCCGCAGCGCAGGGTCGGGCGATGTACTGCTGGACCGTTGACCACTACGAGGACATTGAGTTCTGCCGCGACATCGGAGTGGGCTGGATCGCCACCAACCACCCGGGCCGGACCAGGGCGTGGTTACACCACGGGTTGAGCGGAGCAGACCAGAACTAGTCCGAATTCCGAACCTGTCACGGCTGCGCGTCGATGACCTGTTGCGGGATCGCGGCATCGGTGCGTAACGCGTCGAATAAAGCGGTGGCGGACTCGGCGTCCCAGATCAGGACCGAACCGGAGTCGTTTCCGGTGAACTCACCGATCGGCACGGTAAGGGTGGTCGGCGATCCGTGCAGGGCCCAGCCCAGGAGGGCAAGGTTCCACACGTGCGCGTCCTGGTCGACCGCCAGGGCTGCCACCGCAGCATGGGGCACGCGGTACCAGCGCCACGGGTTGAGCCAGACGGCCGGACCGGCCGCGCGGCGCAGCATCGCCGACATGAACTCCCGTTGGTGCAGCATCCGGTCGAGATCCGCTCGGGGGGTGGCGCGGCTGCGGACGTAGCCCAGGGCGTTTCGCCCGTCGAGGGTCTGGCAGCCCGCCGGCAGGTCGATCCCGGCGAGGGGGTCGGTGATCGCTTCGGGCGGACATACCTCGATCCCGCCGAGCGCGTCGACGATTGCACCGAACCCGCCGAACCCGATCTCGGCATAGTGATCGAGTCGGATACCGGTGGCCAGCTCGACGGTCTCCGCGAGCAGGGCCGGGCCGCCTTCAGCGAAGGCCGCGTTGATCTTGTCGCTGCCGTAACCCGGAATGTCCACATAGGAATCGCGGGGGATCGACACCATGGTCGCCGGCTGGCTGGAGCCGACGTGCGGGATGTGCACCAGCAGGATGGTGTCGGTGCGGCTGCTACCGAGGTCGCCACCGGTGGACAGCTCAGCCTGCTGCTGCGGACTGAGGTCTTCGCGGCTGTCGGATCCGACCAGTAACCAGTTGGTTCCGTTGGCCGCGGGAGGACGGTCGGTGTATTCGCTGAACACCGCGATCCGCCGCAGAGACGAATCGATCCAGATCGTTGTGGTCAGCATCGCCACGACGATGACCAGCCCGAAAGTGAAGGTGCTCAATATAATTCGCCTGCCCCAGCGGGGTCTCTTACTAGCGGTGGCCCGACTGCGTCTTGGTGGCTGCGGGGGTTCCGTGGATTTTTTGACAGCCGGTTGACGCGGTGGCGGCGCCGGCCGTGACGGTGGCGGAACTGAACGTGCCTGCCGGGGTGGCATCGGGGCGCGCGGAGGGATCCGGGGAGTGTCCCGCGGAGGCGGGGGGCGGAAGGTCGGATCGCGATGGATGACCGGCACTGATTCGCGCGACGGGCGTGGCGGCAACGCGGGTGTCGGCGACGCGGCTGTCGGCGACGGGGGACGCACCCGCGGGATTCGATCAGTCGGCGGGTCCGCGTCCCGCGGCCGGTACTCGCTCACCGAAGCCAACCGATGTGGCCTGCCAGCAGTATGTACCCGACGAACGCCACCGAGTCGATGATCCCGTGGGCGATCACCAGTGGCCAGAGTCGACCGGTCCGGCACCAGGAATATCCGAATACCAGACCCATCACCACATTGCCCAGACCGGCACCGAAGCCCTGATAGAGGTGATAGAGGCCGCGCAGGACACCGGAGATCACCACCGCCGTGGATTGTGTCAGGCCCAACTGCCGAAGCCGGGTGATCAGATAACCCACCACGACCACCTCTTCGGCGAAGCCATTGGCGAATGCCGCGAGGATCAGCACCGGTATCCGCCACCACGAGTGCTGCAGGGACGAAGGCTCCACCTCCGCGTTCATACCTAGCGTGCGCGCTGCCAGATAGAACAGCAGTCCTGGAATACCGATGAGCGCCGCGAGGCCCATCCCACCCAAAAGGTCTGCGCGCCACCGTAACCGACCGAGCCCAATACCGGCCGGACTGATACCGCTTCGCCACAACAGGTAGAGCGCCAAGGCCCCCCACGCCACCAGTTGCCCGACCGACACCAGGTTGAGACCGAGGTTGATCAGATCGTAGCGGGACTGGTTCGGGTTAAGCCGTACCCGGTAGCCGGGCAACCCGGACAGAACGGCGTCGGCAAGTCGTAGAACTGCAACGACCGCGCTAACGCCGAAGGTCATAGCGAGCATGACGCCGACCTCGACACGCACGGTTCGCCGGTCGGCTTCACCGAACTCGCCGTGGGTGGCGCTCACCGAAGACACGGTAGCGCCTCGCAAGCCCGCCAGTCCGAACCCGCCGGGTTCGTAAGCTCCGACCCGATAGTGTTGAGATGTGGCCCGCATTGCCTACCTCGGACCTGAGGGGACGTTCACTGAAGCGGCGCTGTTGAAGATGGCCGCCACGGCAATGGTGCCGGGCGGGGGAGACCAACAGCCCGAACCTGCGGATAGCACCCCGGCCGCACTGGAGGCCGTCCGATCCGGTGACGCTGATTTCGCCTGCGTTCCGATCGAGAACTCCATCGAAGGCAGTGTCCTGCCCACGCTCGACAGCCTGGCCGGCGGATTACCGCTGCAGATCTACGCCGAACTCACCATGGACGTGTCCTTCAGCATCGTCACCCTGCCGGGTATCAGCGCCAGCCAGGTGCGAAGTGTCGCAGCATTCCCCATTGCCGCCGCCCAGGTGCGGCACTGGCTGGCCGCCAATCTCCCCGGCGCTCAAGTCGTACCGGCGAATTCCAATGCGGCCGCCGCCCTTGACGTTGTCGCCGGACGTGCCGATGCCGGGGTGAGCACCGCACTGGCGGCGCAACGTTACGGGTTGTCGACGATGGCCGACGGCGTCGTCGACGAACCCAACGCCCGCACCCGATTCGTGCTGGTAGGTCGGCCCGGTCCGCCGCCGGTCCGTACCGGTGCCGACCGAACCTCGGTGGTGCTTCGAATCGACAGCGCCCCCGGTGCTCTCGTATCGGCGATGAACGAGTTCGGTATCCGCGATATCGACCTCACCCGGATCGAGTCGCGACCTACCCGCACCGGTCTGGGCACCTACGTCTTCTTCCTCGATTGCGTGGGCCACATCGAGGACAGCGCGGTGGCGGAGGCGCTCAAAGCTTTGTTCCGACGCTGCACCGACGTGCGCTACCTGGGGTCGTGGCCGACTGGCGCTGCGGCCGGAGTGCTGCCGCCACGGTTCGATGCCGGTGACCAATGGTTGACCAGATTGCGCGACAGCGGGCCATGAGTGGCAGGCTGATCCTCGTTCGGCACGGCCAGTCACACGGAAATGTGGAACGACGACTCGACACCCGGCCGCCGGGCGCCGAGCTCACCGACCTCGGTGTCGAGCAGGCGCGTGACTTCGCCCGCTCTCGCCGCAATCCCCCAGGTCTGCTGCTGCATTCGGTTGCCCGTAGGGCGGCGCAGACGGCGACCGAGATCGGCGCCGAGTTCGCTATTGCCCCAAGCGAAGTCGACGGAATTCACGAGGTTCAGGCCGGCGATCTGGAGAACAGATCAGACGACGACGCTATCGCAGAGTTCAACGCCGTTTATCAGCGCTGGTGTGAGGGCGAGCTGAGCATCGCGATACCCGGTGGCGAGAGCGGAAGCGATGTGCTGGGCCGATATCTGCCGGTGATCACCGATCTGCGGCTGCGCTACCTCGATGACGATGACTGGACGCAGGACATCCTCCTTATCAGCCACGGGGCGGCGATCCGGCTTGCCAGCGCGGTACTGGCCGGGGTGGAGTGCAGTTTCGTACTCGACCATCACCTGGCCAATACCGAAGCCGTGGTACTGGCGCCGATCACCGATGGACGCTGGAGTTGCGTGCAGTGGGGTTCGAGGACCCCGCCGTTCTATCCCGAACCCGACGTACATCCGGTCGAGGATGCACTGCGGGCCGCCGACCCGATGGGATGAGAACTCTCAGTACGCTCGCCCCGCCCAGTATTCGCGACATTCGCCCACCTATGTCCTGCTTACTGGCACCCGATGGCGGACAGGATCACGATGACATCCACTTCCGATACCATGCCCACGAAGGCATGAGCGGGTCTGGGCCCCAATGGTCACCAGTTCGATCATCCCGCACCTTCCGCAGTCGTCTCGTATTCCCTTCCGGATCGGCCTACTGATACTCCTGATCGGATTGACCGGCTGCTCGATACTGAGCCTTGCCGGACCGTTGATCACCATTGCTGCACTGGGTGTTCCGCTGCTGTTCGGTCTCTACCTCTGGCAGTCCGGCTTACTTCAAGAAGTCCCAGGCCATCCGCTGGTGATCGCGGCGACGATGGGTGGTGCACTCGGAGCCGGTTGGGTGCTTCTGGCCGGGGGAGCCCTCGCCTTCACCGCCGCCGCGACCACGACCCGGCTGGCCCCGCAGTTCGTTTCGGGGTTGACCAACGACGTGCGTCCGATGCGGCTGCTGGTCGAGTCTGTCCTTTACGGCGTGGCCGCGCCATTGACCGCGGCGGCCACCGGCGGTCTGCTCGGCATACTGATGTGGTTCCGGCCTGGGAAGCGGGCCGGCGAGCATCCGGGTGTGGCCCGCTTCACCCTGCTGTTCTTCGGCGGTTTAGTGGCAGTGATCTATTCCGGCCTCTGGGTTACTGACGCCGTCCGCTTACCGAACTGGCCGCAGCTTGCTCTGCACCTCCTGGTGGCTGTGATTGCGCTGCTCGCGGTGCGAATCTGTGTGCAGCTGGCGTTGCTGCACGAGCAGCCCGATCCGTACAGTGGGACACCGGTGCTCTGCGTGCATTGCGAACGGGTGGTTCCGAATATGGCGTTTTGCCCGGCCTGTGGTGCGGCGGCGCGGGCGTCGTCGCGGTCCTCTCGTCGTGTGCGCCAAGAGTCTCCGCCGGTACGCGAGGGCGGAGCAATACGGGGCGACGTATAGTTAACGCAGGTAGACCCGAACAAACGGGACCGGAAAGCAGGGGAAAATCATGTCATCAACACGCTTTATGAGGCAGTGCGCACTCGCGGCCGGCGCGGTCGCCATCGTCGGTATGGGAGCCCTCACGGCTTGCAGCACCGCAACGAAGGACAAGCCGACCGAGGCTCCGTCGTCGCCGGCCTCCAGCGCTCCGGCGTCGCCCTCGAATGCGCCCACCCCCACGGAGAAGGCTGTGTCCCCGGCTGGACCGTCGTTCTCGCCCACGGTCAAGGCGCCGGCGGCCCCGACTGCCCTGCCGGGCAACGTTATTACCGGCGGCTGAGTTCACCGGGTTCTGATCGGCTGATCTGAGAAGTACGGCAGCCGATGAAAGCACGATCGCTACGGCAGGCGGTGATCGCGGTGTTCCTCACCGCGGTCACCGTCGCCGCATTTCTGATCCTGTCCGACCGTCGAGGGCCCGCATCCGCGACCGCAACTGACCGGATCGGCGGGCCTTACGCGGAACTGCTGGACGGTTCCACAGACCTCGGTCCGGCTCAGGGTGGGCACGTACAGGTGACTGCGGCGCTGCACGAAGCCGACCGACCCGGTGCACTGACCACTTGGGCGCAGGATCACGGACTGTCGGTGCGCTGGCGGCCCGAAGATCGCTGGGCGATCGTCGATGGCACCCCCGGCGCGGTCGCGGAGGCCTTCGGTGTCGACGTGCACGACTACCGCGGTCATCGCGGGCAGGTGTTCTATGCGTCCCCCCAGCAGCCTGCCGTTGCATCCGCGCTGCGCGGTGAGGTGAGTGAATTCGGCCGCATTCTCGGCTATACCCCATACCGAGAAGCCAAGCGCTGGGTGTTCCCGGCGGAGGTGCCGGATCAGGGCCTCGCGCCCGACGCCCTGCTGCGCACCTACAACATTGAACCTCTCCGCGATGGCGGTTACACCGGCAAAGGCGTCACGGTGATCGTGTTTGGGTTCGACGGATTCGACCAGGCCGATCTCGACATGTTCGCGACGACCTTCAATCTGCCGAAGTTCACCCCCGAGGTCGTCGGCGGCCAGCCGTCGGCTCGTCGCGGCGAAACCACGATGGATCTCGAGGCGATTCACGCCATCGCACCCGATGCGAAGAAGGTTCTCGTCAACGCCCGGACCACCGTGGAGGGCGAGGGGTCCTACGGGAAGATCGCCACGATGATGGAGGAAGCCGATCGTCGATACCCCGGTGCGGTGTGGAGTTTCTCCATCGGCTGGGGTTGCGACAAGCTGATCACCGCGGCTGATCTCGCTCCGGCCCGCGCGGCCCTTGTCAGGGCCCTGGCTCATGGGACAACGGCATTCGACGCCAGCGGCGATCTCGCCGGTCTGGAATGTAAAGGCGGCCAACAGTGGTCGGCCCCGCCCAGCGTCAATGACGTCGGACTGGACGCGGTGGCTTCGATCCCGGAGATGACCAATGTTGGGGGCACCACGGTGTCCACCGACGGCACCGGCGGATGGCAGGCAGAGCAGGCATGGTTCGACGCGCCGCTGTCCCAGGGCACGGCGGGCGGTGTTTCGGCGCTATTCGAGCGGCCGCCCTGGCAGGAGGCGCTGACCGTCGGCCGCGGGGAGGGGCGGCGCCTGACGCCGGATATCGCGGCCGTTGCCGACCCGTTCACCGGGGTGAAGATCGTGTTCGATCAGCAGATCCTGGTGGGCGGCGGCACGTCGCTGGCCGCCCCGGTCTGGGCCGGTATCACTGCGGTGATCAACCAGTATCTGGCCGAGCGGGGCAGCCAACCGGTTGGGGACCTCAACCCGCTGCTGTATCGCCTTGCCGAGGGCGCGCGGCTGCCGGCATTCCACGACATCGTTCTGGGCGGCAACGCTGTGTACAACGCCACACCGGGATACGACTTAGTGACCGGCCTCGGCACACCCAACGTGGACAATCTCGCGCAGGGTCTTCTCGTCGCCCGAAGGTTCGTCCAATGAGCATCGCCGGATGAGTACGGAGGCGACCACCGACGAGGTTCCGAGAATGCAATGCCGGAACTGCGAACACGACGTCCCGGCCGGCGCGTTCTGCGGGCTGTGCGGGTGTGGAAATGACGACCCGAAGTGGGTTCGTGGCAGGACGTTCAGCGCCGCACCGCACGAGCGGGTGTTTTTCCCCTACTTGACCAGCGCTCTGTTGCCTCATCTGCCGAATCGATCTCGTACACCGTTTCGGGTGACTCTGGCCGTCGCCTTTATCGCTTTGGTCGGCTTTGCGTTGTTGAAACTGCCCGCGGCCGGGGTGGCCGTCGGCGCGCTCGGGATCCCTCTGCTCTTCGTGCTCTATCTACGGGCGTCCGGCGTGGATCTGGACATCCCTCGCAGATTCCTCTTGCTGGCCGCGGTGCTGGGCGCGGGACTGGGAGCCGGTTGGGTGCTGTTCAGCGGTGCAGTGGCTGCCCGCAGCTACGGGGTCCCGATGTCCGTCGGTCTTGCGCTACACCATCTTTTCGGCGCGGCGCTGACGATCCCGACGGGCGGCATGATCCTGATGATCGTGCCGGCCGTCGTGGTGCGCCTCATGCGGCCCGCGCCCCGCGAGTCCCTGGACGGTTTCGTCATCGGTGCGGCGGGGGCGTTGGCGTTCACTGCTGCCGCAACATTGACGCGGCTGGCCCCGCAGTTCACCACCGGGTTATTCGCCCATGCCAGACCCGTGCAGGGATTGGTCGTGCAGGCAGCGCTCTGCGGGGTGACCGTCCCGGTTACCGCCGTGGCTGCGGGCGGATTGGCTGGACTCCTGCTCTGGTTCAGTCACCCGACCGACGACGACACCGAGGATCATCCCCGTCGCGTCCGAGTAGTGCTCGCATTGCTGGCTGCGGGAGCGCTGCTGATCCACGCCGGGTTGGGAACCATCGACGCCGTCGGTCTGCCGCAGGTCTGGATGCTGACGCTGCATCTGTTAGTGACGGGCCTGATCCTTGTCGTACTTCGGGTGGCGATGCAGTTGGCCATGCTGCACGAGACTCACGATCCGATCAACGAAGACCAGGCGCTGCTATGCATCCACTGCGAGATGGTGGTGCCCGATATGGCGTTCTGCCCGGCCTGTGGGGTGGCCACCCGCGCCTCGTCGCGGGCGTCGCGACGAGAGCGCCGAGGCACATCGCGGCCCGAACCGGTCGTTGATGACGGCGTAGGAACCGCCCCGCCCGCAGAAGGGTTCGCGCCGGTGTGTTACCCCGGTTATGCGATGCCTGCGGCAACCTATACGGCTCCGCAGTTGCTCCGCCCCCGCTTCAGTTGGTTACTCGGCCGCTGGGGCATTGTCATCACCACAGTGGCCGTGGCGCTTGCCGCAATGGCGTTGGTACTCACCCCGAAGATTCCCCTCTACATGTGCCCGCCGGAATGTGGCCATCCCCCGACGGGAACCCCGGTGATGGCGTTGCCGCGTTTCACGGCGCCGGGCGGCGCCTTCTCGGTGGCCTATCCGGCAGAAGGCTCGGCGTACACCATCACCACCGAAAATGCAGGAGTCACAGCGACATTCACCGGCGGTGATGGTGGCGTCATGCAGTTGTTCTCGGAACCGGCCAACGGCCGCTCAGCGCGCGACATCGTCAAAGCGGCCGTGAAGAAGGCCTACCCGGATGGCCAGTTCGCCTATGAGATCCCCAACGCGATGGTTGGTTATCAACCCGGCTACGGCGAGGTCGTCGACGACTGGCCGCAGAGCACATCCGCGGCCTACAGCCGAGTCCGGATCCTTGTTATGGGCGCCGCCAAGAACGACGTGGCTCTCGTCGCGTTCGCAACCGGGCCCTACCGCGAGTTCGGGCCGGACTCCGGTCCGGGAGTCCCATCGGGGGCAAACCTGCAGTTGGCCCAGGACATGGGCAAGTACGTCAATAGCTTTCAGTGGAGCGGCGACCCTGAACGCTGAGGTGTCGAAATCAGCTCAGCCCCAACCTAATTCGTGCAGACGATCGTCGTCTATCCCGAAGTGGTGGGCGATCTCGTGGACAACCGTAATCGCCACCTCGTCGATCACCTCGGCCTCGGTGTCACAGATTTCCAGCAGACTATTGGAATAGATCGTGATCGTGTCGGGTAGCGCACCGGCATAGGTGGAGCCGCGATCGGTCAGGGCGATGCCCTCGTAGAGTCCCAGTAAATCCGGTTCCTCGGGATGGCGGTCAGCCACCAGAATCACGACGTTGTCGATGGCACGGGACAGTGCGGGTGGAATCAGATCGAGTGAGTCGGCGACGAGTTCTTCGAAGCGCTCAGAACTCATCTGGACTGCCACTAAGCCTGCGCCAGAACCGGTTCCGGGATGACCGGCGCGGGAGGCTCTGCCGGCGGCGGCACATCACCCAGGTCATCGGACGGGGGAAGCGGAGGCGGCGGCGCCACAGGTGTGGGCTCCTGTCTGACTGCAGGCGCGCTCTGCTGGGGCAGGTGCTGCTGCGCCTGCTGGGGCTGGGGCTGCTGGTTGAAGCCGGGGTTGGCAGGCGGCGGGGTTGCGGATCCCGGCGGTAACGGCGGCATCGGAATGTTCAGTCGTGCCTCGGGGATGCTCGGCGGCGGGAACGGGGGTTGACCGTTGATGAGAAGCGGGCCCTTGGCGGTATTGATCAGGGTGGCCCAGCCGCCGTTGCCGAGGGTTGCGCCGATACTGCACGAGACCTGTCGGCTACCGGCAGTCCAACTCGGCAGTAACACCGTGCTGTAGATCAACGTCAGTGTGGTGTCGCGCAATTGGACGGGAGCGAGGTACGCATCGGTCAGCTGGTTGCACACCTCTTTGATGAACGCGTCCTGGTCGGTTTCTCCAGGCAGCACGTCGGGGAACTGCTCGGCCAGGTTGGCCGTGCCGGTGACCTCCATCGCGTGCGGTGCCGAGCAGTCGACGGGCGCGTCGTTGGGCTGATTCGTCGAGGGCTCGATTCCCAGGCAGGTACCGGCCGGCCATACCTTCGACTGGTCAAGGTCGGCGACGGCGCCCGTGAACATCATCTGCTGGTTGGCCGGGCCGGGGAGCTGCAACCCGCAGAGCATGCGTCGCTCACCGGACTGCTTCCAGGCCTTATCGCCCGCCCACAGCAGGCTGATGCTGAATCTGCTGTTGGGGTCGTACTTGGCGCCCAGGTACTGCTGCACCGCGGGCCCGCACTGTTCCAGGCTGATCTGCTGAATCCGGGCGGGCGAGGGTGGGGGAGCGTCGGGCCCGTACTCCGACCCCGGGTAGGTCCGCATATCGACTGACTTGGCGACCTCGAAACGGTGGTCGCCCTGGCAGTCGACGATGGCGGCGTCATCCGGGGCGTTGTCGGGCCAGGTGAGGCAACTGCCCGGCTTGGCGTCTGCGAATGCCGCTTTGGCCGACAGCCGGAGTCCCTCAGAAGCGGCGTAGCGGCCAAGCGGACCCTGAAGGCCCATCGGCAGGGCGGTAACGACCCCGGCGATCAGGAGACCGCCCAGGGCGGTCAGCATCAGTGCGCGGCGGGTCGACGTGGCGTGCAGTGTGCCGACAAGGGTGCGCCGTTGGACCGACTCCACTTCAGGCTGGTCGGCAGTCGTCTCGTCACGCTCGGATAGCTGCAACATCGACTTCATTGTGGCAGGCCGAGACAGTGGTGTGACAACTGATGCAGATGGACTGTTATGGGGTTGTGCTGTGCCGGTCTACATGGCCGAAAGTAGGGTTCAGGACGTGATCGACCTGAAATTGGTGCGAGAGGACCCCGATAGGGTGCGCCGGTCGCAGCTCAGCCGGGGCGAAGACCCCGCATTGGTGGACCTCCTGCTCGACGCCGACACCGCCCGCCGCGCGGCGATCTCCGAGGGTGACACACTGCGTGCCGAGCAGAAGGGAGCCAGCAAGAGTGTGGGATCGGCCTCCCCGGGGAATCGCCCCGCCCTTCTGGAGCGCGCACAGCAACTTGCCGCCGAACTGAAGACGGCCGAGCGGCGTCAGGCCGAGGCGGAGACCGCTCTCAGCACCGCCCATCTCGCGATCCCCAACGTGGTCATCGAGGGCGTGCCGTCCGGCGGCGAGGATGACTTCGTGGTGCTCGACGTGGTCGGCGAGACCCGGGCGATCGCAGACCCCCTGGACCATCTTGAACTCGGCGAGTCGCTGGCCCTGATCGACACCGAACGCGGCGCCAAGGTGTCGGGGTCGCGGTTCTATTTCCTCACCGGCCGCGGCGCGTTGCTGCAACTGGGCTTGCTGCAGTTGGCCGTCCGGCTGGCAACGGACAACGGCTTCACTCTGATGATCCCTCCGGTTCTGGTTCGTCCTGAGATCATGGCGGGTACCGGGTTCCTCGGTGCGCACGCGGATGAGATCTATCGTCTCGAGGCCGACGACCTGTACCTGGTGGGAACATCAGAGGTTCCGATGGCCGGCTACCACGCAGGAGAGATCCTCGACTTGTCCGCCGGACCGCTGCGCTACGCAGGCTGGTCGACGTGCTTTCGGCGGGAGGCAGGCAGCTACGGTAGGGACACCCGAGGAATCATTCGGGTTCACCAGTTCGACAAGGTCGAGGGTTTTGTTTACTGCCGACCCGAGCAGGCTGAGGCAGAGCACCAGCGGTTACTCGGCTGGCAGCGGCAGATGCTTGAGCTCATCGAGGTGCCGTACCGCGTGATCGACGTCGCCGCAGGAGATCTCGGCTCGTCTGCCGCGCGGAAGTTCGACTGCGAAGCCTGGGTACCCACCCAGCAGGCCTACCGTGAGTTGACGTCAACGTCGAACTGCACAACGTTCCAGGCCCGCAGGCTTGCCACCCGCTATCGCGACGAGAGCGGCAAGCCACAGATCGCCGCAACGCTCAACGGAACTCTGGCGACGACCCGATGGCTGGTCGCGATTCTGGAGAACCATCAGCAGCCGGACGGCACTGTCCGCGTGCCGACTGCACTGGTGCCCTTCGTCGGGACGGAGGTTCTGGAACCGTGATCAGCCCAGCAATGATCGAGATGGACCTCGACGAAGTGCGCGGCTGGTTCGGCTTCGGTGTTGCAGGGAATTTTGCCGGACATCTCGAACAGGCCGGGGAAGCAGTCGATTTCGCAGCCGTGGAAAGCAAGGGCGATGCGCCCAAGGGAATCTTCCCGTGGTACGCCCCGGGCCACGACAGCTTCCTGGGCGAGTTCCCGTTGTCGCACGATGCTCTGATCGCGCCCGTGACAACGCAGGCCGATGGTCCGCTCAACTTGCAAATCGAACCCGAGGTAGGCCTTGCCTGCCGGGTGCTCTGGGACGGAGACACCGTCGCCACGCTGCAACCGTTCGCGCTGGGGGCTTTCAACGACTGTTCTATTCGTCGGCCGAACGCGCCCAAGATCAGTCACAAGAAGAACTGGGGACCGGCGTCCAAAGGGGTTGCGCGCGAATTCTTCGACATCGGTGACCTCACCGTGGACGGGCCGACGGCCACCCTGCGGTTGCTGTGTCATCTCCGCACCGCCGACGGGGTGCACCACGAGTACGGCACAGACAGTCCCCTGCTGGGCTATTCCTATTACGGCCAGATGCTGCTCGACTGGATCACCGAACGGTTGGCCAACCAGACGGGTTCGCCCGACACTCCACTGGAGGATGTCGGCGCGTTGATGGTGGCCTGTGGACGTCCCTGCACTGCGTTGATCGGGATTGGCGCGACGCGGTACACCGATTATGGCGAGTCGACCTACCTGAAATCCGGCGACGAGGGGATCGTTCGGGTCTATGACACCGCCGGAGACGCGTACTCCGAACTGAGCCAACTGGTCTGGCAGCCCTGAGGATCGGCGCCGTCAGCGGCCCAGTACCTTGCCGAACAACGCCAGAAACTCTTCAGGATCAACCGGGGTGAATGCCGGACTGGGCCAGACACCTGGCATATCGAGGGTGACCAGGATGGACCTTGTGGGGCGGCGGGCATCCAACGGTAACCAGCGCCGCAGATCCGAGGTGCCCCAGAGTCGGAAGCGTTGCATCCAGATGCCCAGCGGTTCGGCCTGGTAGCCCTTGATCGACTGCAACGGAATGATTTTCGCGGTTCCGGACGGGAAGTGATAACGCCTTAGCGTCAGGGCGTGGCGATCCAATTGCACCAGACCATCGTCGTAGTACTGCCGCGGTGGGCGGGTCATGTCGGCGAGCAGCGCAATGGGTGACCCTTGCTGGTCAGACAGCGACCTGACTCCAGGTCCCACTTCCAGCCGTGCAGGTTGCATGTCAACGTGGCTCCCTCCACCACGCCGAACTTCGACAGATCGGCCTTGAGATGCGGGCAGCGCCGCTGCATCTGCCAACCGTCCAGAGTGATCGTTGAGCTGTCATCGTGCGCCTCGGCGAACCAGCCGTCGGCGTAGGCGATGCGCTCGTCGGTGAGGCACTTGAAAAAGGTATAGAGGTACTCGTTGTAGCCGCCGACCCGCCAGGCTTTGAACCGCGTGGACAGGAAGATCGTGTTGACCCAGTCGGGCTCTTCGTCTCGCAACACGGTGCGGACGAGCTCAGGGGCGATCTCGAAACCGTAGCGGAACTTCTCATCCGGAACAGGTTCGCGCACAGTACGTTTCGGAAAGTCCACAACGACGGTTTCAGCCCCCAGCTTGAGCTCGACCGGGTAGCCGATTCCGTCACAGATCTGGTCGCTGGCCAGCATGATCGGCTCGAAGCGGGCGCGCAGTGATTCCAGTAGCGGGTCACCGCCCCCCGGCGCCCACGTAGCCTTCTCGGCAGCCAGTACCGGTGCCATCCGTTCGGCGTAGGACGCGATGTAGTCCGCCTTGCCGGTGGTGAAGATCTTCTCGACCTGGTCGTCCGCGATGGGATGGGTCAGCGAGATCAGTTGCGAGCCGGTGAAATCGGCGACCGAACCGGGGATCATCAACAGGCCACCATGATGACCGTGCAGACGCAGCTGCTCGAGGAAGACGACCTGGTCGGGAAAAATGTTTCCCGGGTCGCCACGATCGTCGTTGAGGTAGCGCAGTTCCGGATCAAGGAAGCATGGCGGCCCGGCCGACGGGATAACCCAGGCGGCACCGATGTCGGCGATGTACTGCCGGCAACGATCCATGCCGCGCTGGCGCTTCTGGCTGGCGAAGGCCTCCTTGGCACGATCGGGCATGTCGTAAACCATCGGGTACCAGATAGCCCCGGAGTACTGCGTCAGGTGAACATCGACACCACCGAAATCGGCGAGTGCGTCCAGGGTCACCGGCCGGGAGTCGTTCATGTTGAACACCGTTGTGTCTCCGTCGGAGATGACGATGCCGGAGTCGCCGATCGGACCGTCGGCGGGAGCGCGCAACGCAATGATCATCATGTCGAGATCGCCCTTGGGGCCGCTGAGGTGGTGCTTCACCGAGTCCTCAGTCTCGAAGAATTGATGAAATCCCAGCGCCTGCAACTCCCGCTTGAGATCGGGCACCGGAAAGTCGGGCAGCAGCACCACGGCATCGGTGTTGACGTACTCGGCCAGTAGTGCGGGGTCGAAGTGGTCGGAGTGCAGGTGCGAGATGTAGAGGTAATCGCAATCCCCGAGGGCGGCCCAGTCCAGGCCGCTGTTGTCGGGGAACACGAACCACGAGCCGAAGTAGGCCGGGTTCAGCCATGGGTCGCACAGAATGCTTCCCGCGTGCGTATCGACTCGAAAGCCGGCATGGCCGATGCTGGTGAGCTGCACGAATACCCTTTCCCACGGCGGACGCGACTCCTCATGAGCTTAGCGGCCCGTGCACTAGGCTGACCGTTGTGGAGCCGGCGTACGGGACTGTCATCGCGGCCGTTCGGCTGCTGTGGCGAACTCAGGGCTTGCGTTTCACCATCACCGGCATGGAGAACCTGCCCGCACACGGGGGCGCAGTGGTGGCGATCAACCACACCGGCTACATCGACTTCACCTTCGCCGGCCTGCCCGCCTACCGTCGCAAACCAGCCCGTTTGGTGCGGTTCATGGCCAAGCAGGAGGTCTTCGACCACAAGATCACCGGGCCGATCATGCGGAGTCTGCACCATATCCCGGTGGACAGGTCCAGCGGCGCGGCGTCCTTCGACGCCGCCGTCCACGCGCTCAGGGCCGGCGAACTGGTCGGGGTGTACCCGGAGGCGACGATCAGCCGAAGCTTCGACCTCAAGGAGTTCAAGTCCGGTGCAGCGCGGATGGCCATCGCCGCTGACGTGCCGATCATCCCGCACATCGTCTGGGGCGCTCAGCGCATCTGGACCAAGGACCACCCGCGCACGATGTGGCGGCCCAAGGTGCCGATTTCGATCGCCATCGGCGAGCCGATCATGCCCAGTCTGCCGCCCACTGAACTGACTGCCCTGCTGCGTTCCCGAATGCAACATCTGCTTGAGCAGGTTCAGGACGCGTACGGCTCGCACCCGCCCGGTGAGTTCTGGGTGCCGCATCGACTCGGCGGTGGTGCGCCCACACCCGCTGCGGCTGCCGAACTCGAGACCGCCGAGCTCGCCGAGCGGGCCGCCCGACGCCAGCCGCGTGGCACCGGGGCCACAGGCTGATACCGGATGGAACTGGTTTACCGAACCCTTGAGGTCCTGGCCTTCGTTGCAGCGCGTGTGCTGGGGACGACAATCACCTATCAAGGGCTGGAGAATATCCCCGCTCACGGCGGAGCGGTCGTTGCGACCAACCACACCAGCTACATCGACTTCCTGCCCGTAGGGCTGTCCGGCCGGAAACGCCGACGCTGGATCCGGCTGATGCCCAAGGCCGAGATGCAGAAGGTCGGAATCGTCAACTTCGTGATCAAAAACACCGGCGCCATTCCGGTGGATCGTCGGGCCGGTGCCGTCGCCTACAGCCAGGCGGTGCGCGCACTGCGGGCCGGCGAGTTGGTAGGGGTCTACCCGGAGGCCACCATCAGCCGCAGTTTTGAGCTCAAGGAGTTCAAGAGCGGTTCGGCGCGCATGGCGGTGGAGGCACAGGTACCGATTATTCCGATGATTGTTTGGGGAACCCAGCGCATCTGGACCAAGGATCACCCGAAAAACCTGGGCCGCAACAAGATTCCCATTGTTGTCCGGATTGGCAGGGCGTTGCCACCGACTGGCACTTCGGCCGAACTAGATGTGGCGCTGCGGACGGCGATGATCGCGATGCTCCACGATGTCCAGGAGAGTTATCCGCACCCGGCGGGCGCCTACTGGGTTCCGCACCGACTGGGCGGCGGCGCACCGACGCCGGCTGAGGCCGTCCGTCTCGACGAGGCCGAGTCCTCAGAACGCGCCCGCCGCGCGGCGCAGGACCCCTGATGTTGCCCGCTCTGATTGCCACCGATGTCGACGGCACCCTGCTCAATGGCGAGGACCGGATCACCGAACGTACCCGCCAGGCGATCCGGGCCGCGGTGGCCGACGGGACTCAATTCGTGTTGGCCACCGGCCGCCCGCCGCGATGGATTTCCCCGGTGGTCGACGAACTCGGATTCGCGCCGATGGCAGTGTGCGCCAACGGTGCGGTGATCTACGACGCCGATACCGACCGGGTCATCTGGGCCCGGACGCTGTCGGTGGATCTGCTCGCCGAACTCGCCGAGATTTCTCTTCGCGCGGTTCCCGGTGCCGGTCTGGCGGCCGAACGGGTGGGTAAAAGTGCGCATGACTCGGCTACACCGCAGTTCGTCAGCGCGCCGGGCTACGAGCATGCCTGGCTCAATCCGGATAACACCGAGGTGTCCTTCGAGGACGTCCTCAGTGCACCGGCGGTCAAACTCCTCGTGCGCAAACCCGGTGTGCCGAGTTCACAGTTGGCGGCCATGTTGGCCAAACACGTTGGTCTACTTGGTGATATCACCTACTCGACCAATGATGGTCTGGTGGAGATCAGCGCGGTCGGAATCAGCAAGGCGATCGGCTTACAAGAGATTGCGCGGCCGCTGGAGATTTCCGCGCAGGACACGGTGGCGTTCGGCGATATGCCCAATGATGTTCCGATGCTGCGGTGGGCCGGCCACGGTGTCGCGATGGGTAATGCCCACCCGGACGCCATCGAGGTGGCAAACGAAGTCGCCGAATCCAACAACGATGACGGACTCGCACGAGTACTTGAACGCTGGTGGTTGTAGGGCGCTGCACCCAAGGGTGAATCGACGCGGCCGTCGGGCGCTGCACCCAAGGGTGAATCGACGCGGCCGTCGGGCGCTGCACCCAAGGGTGAATCGACGCGGCCGTCGGGCGCTGCACCCAAGGGTGAATCGACGCGGCCGTCGGGCGCTGCACCCAAGGGTGAATCGACAGTGCGCGCCAGTGCTCTTACGGTGAGGTCGTACCGCGGCGAGGGCCCGCGGCGATCGGGAGGGTAGACCCATGGTTCTCAATGTCAACGCGGTAACGGTAGGCGCATCCGCTGCCACCGAAGCAGGTATCGGGGCGCAGCTGAGTACCGCCACCGCGGCAGTGGCGGAGGCACTAACCGGTGTCATGCCGATGGGCGCGGATCTCGATTCGGTGCAGTTCGCGGCGGTTCTGAATGCGGTTGGTGCCGCCTGTATCGGAGCTGCCATCGAGCATCTGTCCCACCGTGGCCTTTTCGCTGAGGCGCAGAATCTGTCGGCCGCGACCTACACCGCGACCGACCTCATCAACAACACGGCACTGTCGCTCTAGGACCGATGCGGCTCCGCGGTTATAGGACTTGTGCGCAGCCATGCCGGATCCCTCGTGGCCCTCTCTCCCACCTGAAGCCAACCATCTGCGGTTGGCCGGTCCAGGTTTAGCCGGAACGGCGACAACGATGGTCAATGCAGCGGCCTGGCAGGCGCTGGCGGTAAGTCATGAGTTCGCCTTCTCGCTCTCGACGCTCAACACCGCCGTGACCGCGATGAACTTCGAGGGGGTGGGTGGTGTGAGTTCAGTCGCCGCGATCACCGCCCTCAATACTTCGCTGCAACTCCTCGCAGGCTGGGTTCAGGAGAAACCCCCCATAGCGGCCAGTGCGGTCACCGCGTACGAGACGGCGGTCTCGGCGATGATCCCGGCCGAGATCTGTATCGCCAACCGCACCGAGCAGGCGGCGGCTGTGGCGGTAAACCCGGCCGTGCTGGGAGCGCTCACTCCGGCGATCATCGCCCTGGATACCGAGTACTTCGGCGAACATTGGCCGCACAACGCCGGTATCGGCGCGGCTTATGGTGCCGCGTTGGCAGCACTTGCCGCGGCACTGGCGATCCCCCCACCCATTTCGCCACCGGGCGCCTCCGCTGCCGCGCCGGCGACGTCCGCGGCCGCGGTGGCGCAGGCGGCCGGCCGGGTCGTCGCGGGCGAAGCCATGAAGGAGTCCGGGCAGCTGGCCAAATCGGCCGGCGATGGTGCTGCAGGGCCGACCGAAGCTGCGGTTCGGGCCGGACAGATGATGATGCAGCCGATTCAGGCTGTGTTGGGTTCGATGCAGCCCGCGGTGGGGATGTTCCAGGCCCCGGTACAAGCGGTGCACAGTCTCGCGGGCCTACCTCAGTCGCTGGCCGGATCGCTGCGCGGAATATCGGTCGGTGGGGAGGCCAACGCGACCGCGGTTCCCACGGCGACGCCTACTGGCGCGGGAGCTGCGGTTTTCGAGCGGGGCCCGGGCACCGGCGTCGGTGGCACCGGGACGGCGGGCGGTGGCATCGGTGCGCTGCCGGGTGGTGGTGTCACCAGTTACTCCCGCCCATCGAGCAGCTTTGCCCCGGAGGGCGCGGGCCGACCCAGGGGCCTGCAAACCGGATTGCTGAGCGCGGCCGAATTACATGCCCCCGCAACGACCGGGACGAGTAACAGCGTGTTGCCGATGTCGCCGGCCGGAGCCGGAATTCCCGCCCGCGGAAAAGACGCGAGCAACTCCGACGGCGGCCCGCGTTCCCGCATCGTTGCCGAACCGCAGACCCAACCTGGAATGCCGCGCTAGCTGGCTTCCAACCGGCCGGGAAATCTCGTCACGAGGCCCCGCAAATGGTCGGCGACCGTCGAGGACACCGTGTTAGGTTCACCCTCGCCGGACGCCGAGTCGGATTGTGAACCATGGATACCGAGGAGGCCTGCAGATGAGCAAGGGCCGTTCGCTGGCCTTGGTCACGCTGGCCTACTTCGTCGCTGTCGCGGTTGGGCTCGGATGGTTGTACTGGGGACCGCACACCGGCCGGCTGTGGCTGGACACTCTGATCGCCGACGTGCTCGCTACCGCGGTGGTCTTCGTCTTCAGCCGGATCTACCGTAATTCCAGCTTCTATGACGCCTACTGGAGCGTGATTCCGCCGCTGCTTGCGCTGTACTGGTGGTTGCAGGGGCCATTGGGTCCGACGGGGCCCGGTTCATTGCGATGCTGGTTGCTTTCCGCGGTGATGTTCTATTGGGCGGTGCGGCTGACGGCCAACTGGGCCTACGGCTTTCCCGGTCTGCACCATGAGGACTGGCGCTATCCGATACTTCGAGACGGTGCAGGCCGCTTCGAGTTCCTGGCCGATCTGTTCGGCATTCACTTGTTTCCGACGCTCCAGGTGTTCGTCGGCATGCTGCCGGTCTACGTTGCACTGACCAGGCCCGGCGACGGACTGGTGGGGCTGACGTGGGTTGCCTTTGTGATGGGTGTCGCAGCAGTCACTCTCGAACTGGTTGCCGACGTTCAGATGCATCGTTTCGTCACCGAGCGCCGACCGGGCGCGGCGATGGACCGCGGATTGTGGGCGTGGTCACGTCATCCCAACTACGTCGGTGAGATCGGCTTCTGGTTCTCGCTGGCGCTGTTCGGCATTGCCGCGTCGCCGCGCGACGCGTGGTGGTTGTTCGTCGGCGTCGCACTGATGGTCGCGATGTTCCTGGGCGCAAGCATTCCGTTGATGGAGAAGCGCAGTTTGGAACGCCGCCCGCAGTACCAGGACGTCATCGATCGGGTGCCGAGGCTGGTTCCGCGCCCGCCCCGCCGGGCTCCGGAAGCCGCTGGCCCGGGATGATTCGGCCGCGCGTGGTGATCGCCGGTCTCGGCGACAGTGGGCTGCTGACCGCGATCCGGCTGGCCCGTTTCGCCGATGTGGTGGGGATCTCGGTCAAGCCGGCTCTGGTCAGCGGCCAGGAGTTAGGCATGCGGCTAACTCGCCCGGCTGACTGGGCTCGCGACTATTTCGTGCCATTCGACCGCTACCGCGCGCTGGACCGGGTACGCACCGTGCAGGCCAAGCTGACGAGGGTCGACCTTGCGGCCCGGGTGGTCTATGCCCAGCGCCCCGACGCCACCGAGGTCTGTGAAACCTATGACGCTCTGGTCATTTCGACAGGTGTGCGCAATGGCTTCTGGCGCCAGGCTGCGTTGCAATCACCGGCCGAGATCCGCACGGAGATCACCGCTGACTACGACCGGCTCGCCGCCGCCGGGTCGGTGATCGTGGTAGGTGGAGGCGCGGCTGCGGTCAGTGCGGCCGCCAATATTGCCGCTCGTTGGACCGGCAAACGGGTCGATCTTTGTTTTCCGCATGAGCGGCCCCTGCGCGAGCATCACCCGCGGACATGGGAACACCTGCGGCGCAGGCTGATCCGGCTTGGCATCGGCCTACACCCCGGCCACCGTGCGGTGATACCGGCCGGGTTCGACTGCGACGCGATCACCGGTGATCCGGTGCAGTGGAGTACCGGCCAGCCACCCGCGCGGGCCGATGCAGTGCTGTGGGCCATCGGGCGGGTGCGGCCCAATACCGACTGGCTACCGCCTGACCTCCTCGACGAGGACGGCTTCGTCCACGTCACCCCGGAGTTGCGCGTGCCCGGGTACCGGGGAGTGTTCGCCATCGGTGATGTGGCCGCAACCGATCCGTTGCGTTCCTCGGCACGCAACCGCGCCGATGTGGTGCTCGCCCACAACATCCGCGCGGAGCCCGCCGGGCGGCCCTTGCGCTCCTATAAGCCGCCGCGTCGGCGCTGGGGGTCGGTGATCGGAATCCAGTCCGACGGGGTGGAGGTGTTCGCCCCCAACGGTCGGCCGTACCGGGTCCCGGCGTGGCCGGCCGAGCGGGTGCTGATGCCGTGGATCGTGCGGCGCGGCATCTACCGGGGTGTTCGGCGCAACCAGCCAATGGGCTAGGTGCGGACGAGTCGGCCGCTGACCTGGCAAAGATTTATTTCCGCACCGGGGCGGCGGGTTCGGTGAGGTGTCGCGGCCGGGCGGTGAAGCTGGCCCGCAGCGGGAAGGGTCTGGTTTTGCCGCCGTCAGCGCTGTAGCGCGTGGTGTAGGAGAGATTGCTGGTGGTAATTTTGGCGAATTCGGATTCTGGTCCAAAATTGTGAATTGACCGTGCTAGAGATACCTCCCATAATGGGTCGATGGAGGGCCAAACGGAGCCGGACGGGGTTAGCGACAGGGATCGTGTCGCATCTATCCTGCGTGCTTTGGACGCGGGCAACAATCACTGGGAGGCGCTCCTGGCAGAGGCTGAACTGATCACGTACACCGTCGATATGGGAGATATCCATGCCGTTGCCAACTGCGATGGCAAACTGATCGAACTCACTCTGCAGCCCAATGTGGTGACCGACTACAGCCACGGAGAGCTGTCTGAGCGGATGAACGTCGCGTTCGCCGCCCTGGCTGATGAGGTCCAGGCGGACTATCGGATGCGCTACGGCGACGGCCTGCGGTGACCGTTCCGACAGGGTGGCGCCCGATATGCCGCTGAACCTTTCCAATCGAGACCAGAACTCGGGTCACCGCTTCTACAACCGGCGATTGCGCGCTGCGATCACCAGGTTCTCGGTGCGGATGACGCATGACGATCGAAAGCAGCAGGCGGCGCTGGTCCTGTCCGTGGTCTTCGTCATGCTGGGATGCGGGTGGATGGCTCTCCTGCACTTCATGAAACCGTCAGGTTTGGTGGGCCAGTCTGCGATTGTCGGCAATCGGGACACCGGTGCCCTGTACGCGAAGATCGAAGGCCGCCTTCATCCGGCGCTCAACCTGACGTCGGCCCGATTGGCGACGGGCAGAGCCCTGTCACCGACGTGGGTGACGTCCCAGGAAATCGGTAAGTACCCGACCGGCCCCATGATCGGCATTCCCGGTATCCCGGACGATCTGGCGGTAGCTGGCAATCCGCTGTCGGCCTGGGCCGTCTGCGACACCGCGTCGGCGCGCGGCGGCCCAAACGCACCGACGGTGACTGCCATCGGCGGAGAGTTGACCGTTGGTGATCGCGCGGCACCAATGGGCCCGGCATCGGCGATTCTCACCTCCTACCGCCGTTCGACCTACCTGATCTGGAACGGCCAGCGGAGCCGGATCGACCCAGCTGATCGCGCAGTTACCTTCAACCTCGGGCTCGATCCCGGCAAGACCAGACCCGTCGAGATTTCTAATGCCCTCTTCGACGCCGTGCCCGCAACAGAACCACTGGTGGCCCCCTCAGTTCCAGGGGCGGGAACGCCGTCGCGGTGGCTACCAGGATCGGTTGTGGGACGAGTTCTCCAGACCAAAGATGCCAGCGGAATCGTCAGTGGTTTCTACGTGCTGTTGTCCAACGGGGTGCAGAAGATAACCGCCTTCGTTGCCGATCTGCTGCGCACTGCGGATAGCCAGGGAGCGGTCCAACCCCAACTTGTCGCACCGGACAGACTGGTCGACATCCCAGAGGTAGAGGTACTCGAAGTGTCCTTTTATCCGACCGGCAAGCTGGAGTTCATCGACACCGCCGCCAATCCGGTGAGTTGCGTCAGCTGGAAGAAGCTGTCCACCGACAGACAGGCCACTATCACCGTGTTCAACGGCCGGGGTCTGCCCATACCGCAGGGTTTCGACTCCCATATCGTCGGATTGGTCCGGGACAGCCGGGGTCCCGACTCCGTCGAAGCGCAGCAGACGCTCATGCTACCGGGATCGGCGAACTTCACCGCGTCCACCAGTGGTGCGATCACCGCCGACACCCGCGAAAGCCTGTTCTGGGTCTCGCCGCAGGGCGTCCGATATGGGATCGACCGGGATCCGAACACCGTGCAGGCGTTGGGAATCGACCCACTCCGGGCCGTCCAGGCGCCCTGGCCGATTTTGCGTACTTTCGCGGCCGGACCGCCCATCAGCCGGGGAAACGCGCTGTTGGCCCGCGACATCATCGAGCCGGGCGGGGCGATGGCGGTGTTGCCACCGTCCGGCCCACACGACACAGGGGGATAAGGATGTCAAAGAGGGGATTCGTTCGGGGCGATCGCACGTCGGCCCCCGCAGTCACTCCGGTCCGGCTGCTCATCGCCCCGCCCTTGGCGCTGCCCGAACGGGAACCGCGCAACATCCTGCTGATGATCGCCGCTCCTGCATTGCTGGTGGGAATCGTCGGGACCTTGGTTGTCATGTACAGCTCGGGGGTCCGGTCGCTACAGTCCGGATTCTTCCCCATGATCGGTCTGGTGGGATTCGGGGCGCTAATGTTCAGCGGCCGATTCGGCCGCGGCCGTCGGGTCAGCTGGGGTGAACAAGAGAAGCAGCGCCGAACCTATCTGCGTTCGCTTGATGAGGATCGCGACGAAATTCAGCGAACTGCGCAGCAGCAGCGCAGCAGCCAGCTATTCGTTCACGGGGACCCCAGGATGCACGACACGATAATCGGCGGTTCGCGGATGTGGGAGCGGCGCAGCACAGATCCTGATTTCCTCGACGTCCGGCTGGGCGTCGGGCTGCAGTCGACGGCGGACTCCGCGGTGTCGGTGCAATGGCCTGAGGTTCCGGTTGGGGAGGAACTCGAACCTGTCACCGGGCGCGCGCTGCGAGATTTCATTGTGGAGCAGAGCAAGATCCGCGATATCGGCAAGGTGTTGAGCTTGCGCTCCCAACCGGGTTTCAGCTTTCTTGGGGAGAACCTCGATGAACTGCACGCATTGATGAGGTCAATACTGTGCGGGATTGCGGTCTATCACAGTCCCGGTGATGTCAAAATCATGGTCGTCTCCCGCCGCCCCCAGCAGTGGTCATGGCTGGTTTGGTTACCTCACAACCATCATGACGAAATGGTCGACGCCTGCGGGATGCGGCGTCTGGTGTTCACTTCGCCGGCTGAACTCGAGGATGCGCTGGACTCGGAGCTGCACCACAAGGGTCGAGGTCCGTGGATGCCGCCAGCGGGATCAAGTCCGTCAACCGCTCTATCTTCGATCCAGCCGGCGACCGGCGCGGTATCAAGCCCGCACTGGATCATCGTCGACGACAACGCCGGAACGCCGGAACTTTGGGAGTCGGTAACCGGTCGGAAGGGCATGGCAGGGATCACCATGCTGCGCCTTGCGACAAGACCGGGTGTCGGCGTCGGCTTCGAACATGACGAGGAGCGCTTCGAGTTGCAGGAGGGCCGACTCTGTCACCGCGGGGCTTTCTACGGCGTCGCCGACATGATCGCCGAGAGCACCGCCGATCGATACGCTCGGGCGTTGGCCCGCTGGGCGCCGACGACCGCGGGCGAGTTATCCGGCGCCAACAGTCAGGGCGGCGAACTTCTGCGCGCCCTGGGAATCAGCGATCCACGGCATCTCGACCCCGATCGGTTATGGGCTCAAAGCAGAGGCCGTGGGGATCCACGGTGGGCAATGGTTCCTGTCGGAGTCAAGCCCGGTGGCGATCTCCAATACGTGATCATGCGGGCCAAGGACTTCGGCGGATATGGATTTCACTCCGTGGTGATCGGAACGTCCGGTGCCGGGAAATCGGAGTACTTCCTATCGCTGTGCAATGGGATCGCGCTGACCCACTCGCCGGAGGCGTTCATTGTGATCTTCGTCGACATGAAGTTTGAATCAGCCGCTCAGGATCTTGATGGGCTGCCACATGTTGTCGGCTCACTGTCGAATCTGGGTAAGGATGACCGGCATCTGGCAGAGCGGATGCGTAAGGCGATAGATGGCGAAATAGCCCGCCGCTACCAACTCTTCAAGGATGCCGGTGCGCGTGATGCCAACGAATATGAGGAGATGCGTCTTGCCGGCCGCGATCTTGAGCCTGTTCCCATCCTGCTGGTCATCATCGACGAATACCTCGAGCTGTTTCACCACCATCCCGAATGGATAGATCTTGTGATCCACATCGGACAGGAGGGCCGGGGATGCAACGTTTTCTTCACCCTCGGCGGTCAGCGTCTGGATCTGTCCTCGTTGAGTAAGGCGAAGAGCAATATTGCTTTCCGCGTGGCGCTGCGGGCAGAGACCGCCGAAGATTCCCGTGATGTCATCGGTAGTGATGCCGCGCTGCACCTGCCCTCAAAGAAGAACGGTTACGCACTGCTGAAGGTCGGTCCGCGCGACCTTGAGCAGTTTCGATGTTTTTATGTTTCAGCACCGTTCGTCGTGCCCAGTACATCAGCTGGCCCAAACAGCTCTGTCGCAGTCAGTTTCACCGTGCCACGGTCTTTGACATGGGAATATCAACCGCTGCCCTCCGCTGACAGTACGGCACTCGCGGTTGCCGACGAACCGCGCGCACCCGATGAATTCCTCTATCACCCTGATGGTTTCAAGAAGAAGAAGCTTCTTGATGTGATTCGGGAATCTTTGGCCACAAACCCCGCCCGACCACCACACCAGATATGGCTCCCGCCTCTCGAAGCCAGCGAAACAGCTGACAGATTGGTGCAGCGATGGCGTGGAAAGCCGTGGTGGGTCGACTACGGGCAGAACCCGGGACTCGTCTTCCCGGTGGGTATCGAGGACTTCCCGGAAGAACACGCGCAACGGGTGCACGCGATTGACGCCGAGATGGACAACGTCATGGTGGTAGCCACCGCCCAGCGAGGTAAGTCAACGACCCTCATGACACTGATCACGTCCGCAGCACTGATGTACCCCCCGGACAGGGTGACGTTCTTCTGTGTTGGTGCCTCGCTATATCCGGTAGCGGATCTCCCACATGTCGCCGGCGTCGTCAGTCTCACCGATGATGAAGGAATCTCTCGAACCATCGCCACTGTCGAGGGTCTGATCCGTGCGCGGGAAGTGTCGTTCAAGAACTACCGAATGGATATTTCGGAATTCCGCGAGCGCCGATTCGGCGCTGTACGCAATGCCACCGACACTCAGGACAAATTCGGTGATGTCTTCCTGGTTGTCGACAATTTCGGCGATCTCCATGACAAGGATAGCGGTCTTGGGGATCGTGCCATTGCCATTGCGCGCCAGGGTCTTTCATATGGGGTGCATGTGATTACCAGTGCCAGTGGCTGGCTGGTCGGCCTGAAGCAGGCGCTGTTGAACGTCACCAACGCCCGAATTCAACTAAGGCTGAGCAATCCGGATGAGACCCAGATGGGCACGGGTATGGAGCACCGGCGTGCGGCCCGTCAGACTCTGGATCAACCCGGTTTCGGCATCACACGGACAGGTCATGAACTACTGATCGGACTCCCCGAAATTCTCGGTCCCGACGGAGTGCGCGTCAGCACCAGAGGGATCGGCGCGGTGATTGCCGGCCAGACCGGGGCCGACAAGATCGAAACCCTGGCGCGGCTCCCGGAGCGAATCGCGCTGCGCGACATCCTGGCCGGATATGACGCCGTCGCGACGAGGGTCGAGGCGCTGGACATCCCATTCGCAATCGGCGAGAGTGCCTTGCAACCGGTGGCGCTGCAGACCGGACGGATACCCAACCTGCTCGTTGTCGGCCGGCAGGGCTGCGGCAAGACCACCACCCTGGCCGCGCTGGGTCGGGCACTTGCCGCACGGTTGTCCCCCGAACAGGCGCAGCTCACGATCATCGATCCCAAGACCACACTGATCGGCAGGATCCAGGGACCCAACGTACGCGCCTATGCCTACACATCGGACGGTATCGATCAGGCATTGGCCGAGGTGGCCGAGATCATCAATCAGCGGCTGCCACCATCGGGCTTGACGCAGGAGGAGTTGCTGAGGAGGCCACAATGGGCGGGTCCGCACCACTTCGTGTTGATTGACGACGAACACGAACTCAGGATGAATGGCGTCGTTGGCAGGCAGGCTGCCACGGCTCCGCTATGGAACCTGATCGAACGCGGGCGTGAGACAGGCCTTCATGTCTTCGCCACCCGGCTGCCAGGCAACTGGGCCGGTGTCTCGGCGATGAACCCGTTCATCCAGAAGCTCACCGGCTCGCGTGCGCCGACGCTCTTCATGGACAACGACCCGCAAACGGTCAAGGTCTTCGGAAGAACCAGCGCTGCGCAGTTGCTTCCCGGGCGCGGCCTACTGGTCACCAACGACGGTGTCATCGAAGGCATCCTGGTGGGAACGCCGTGACAACAAGTGGCACCGAGGGCACTAGTTCGACAGTTGGATTCGGCTGAACCGCTCCAGTTGTGCCGGGGGTCCTTCAACGGACGTCGGGGGCATCACCAGAGTGACACCGTCGATCACCCGAAGGACGTTGTGGGTCTGCCGATCGAAGTTCAGGGTTCCATGCTGAAAGTTCTGCACGATCCACTCGGGCTCGGCAATCTCGCCGCTGGTCGGCAGACCCAGAGCGCCGAGCTCGTAGCCCAGCGAGGCCCACGCTTCGTAGATCGCGCCGGTGAGGGGTTGGGCATCGGTGGCCGGTGACCAGTACATGGCGCCCCGCTCGAAGGTTGCGTAGCGGGTGCCTCTGTCGCCTGCCGCCTCCGGCGAGGTAGGCATGCCCAACGGGCTGACCGGGCCGCCGTCGGCCTCCCAACGGGCCAGGATCGCGCCACCCCGCAGGGATTCGGTGACGTCGGGGGGCCGATTGAAACCGGCTGCTATCGCGCGGATCTGATCAAGTGCCGCGTAGCCGGCATTACCCGGGCACTCGGTATTCCCGACGTCTCGGTGGGAGAAGATCTCCGGCAAGGTGACCGCATCGCCGCCCGGAACAACGGTGTATTGGCCGCCGGCTGACTTCAGTTGCACGGTGCTGAGCGGATTGACGCGATCCAGGCTCAACCGCCAGCCGAGTAACCGGCCCATCGTCTTGACCGTGATATCGGGCGGAGCTTCTTCTTCGAAGTCGCCGATCATCGACACACCCCACACGTCGCGGTTGAAGCCGCCGGTGTGAGAACCGAGTACGTCCTTGGTGATACCGCCGCCCCGGCCCTCGAAGACCTGTCCATACCTGTCCACCAGTGCGTTGTAGGCGATGTCGCACCACCCCAGCGTCATGGTGTGGTAGGCGTAAATCGACCGGACTATCGCCGCCGAATCCTCTGGCGCGTAATCGTTACCGGTGGCGGTGTGGTGCACGACGGCCGCGCGGATTCCGTTTCCGTATGACGGTCCTCCGCACCGCATGCTGGTGCCCGCGCCCCACTGGGCGCGACTGATGATATTGGGTGGCTGTCCCGGACCGAGTGTGGCTGTCGGCGGTGCCCACTGCGTGTCCACCGGAGATTGCGGCGGGGTGATCAGGACCGCCGAAATATTTTGCGCGAGCGGCTGTTCGGCGTTTGCCGGCACGTATCCGAGTTCGCGGCCGGCGTCGATGCCGGTATCCGGCGGGGCGACGGTCACCGGCGCATCGTGCGGGCGGGTGACCGCGATCTGAACGGCGGTGGTGCGGCCGACGAAGACGGGATCGGTGCCACGCGGCCCGCCGTCAACGCTGTCGTCGGAGTTGGACTCCAGGTTCTCCGTGTCGTACCAGGGGCCCCATGCGCCATCGGGTTGCCTGGCCCGAACCCGAGCGGAGGTTCCGGTGAGATCGTTCCCGGTCACTGCCACCATCGAAAACGGTGTCGACCCAGTGATCTCGCGGACTGTCTCCCCGCCGCCGACCCCCGCGAGTGGTTGCTGCACCAGGATGGTGTCGTCGGCACTGGGGCCGTGGCGACTATCAATTCCAGGGATGCCGTTGATCGCCAACGGCACCGCCACCGCGGTCGCCGCGATGGCGGTGAACAGAATCGTCGGCATTGGACGACGGGACGGCACACAGCGATGTTACGTATGGGCTAGATGTTGCTGACGTTGCGACACGGACTATTGAGGACTATGTGACTATTAAGACCTGCAACGACACCGCAGGGGCCTTTCCGGGTTGCCTCGGCCGACCGGCCGGACCCACCCTGCGGTGCCGTTTCGTTCAGGTCGTTTCGTGCAGGCCCAAGTGGTTGTTTGCTCGCCTAGCTCACTGCTGCGACGCCGGCGGCCTCAACCGCCGGAGCAGCGGCCGCGGGGGCGGCGGCCGCGGCCGACGCCGCACCCTGCATGGCCTGGGTGATGCCCGGCATCACGATGCCTTTCAGGAGGTCGATCGCCTGGCCCACGCCGAGCTGGTTAGCGGCACTGCTCAGATCGCTGATGATGCCCCCGGAACTGGCGGCCGGAGCCATCGGCATGCCGATCGACGGGTCTCCCAGGATCGGATAGGTACCCGCCACCGGGCCCAGCGGAGCGCTGATCGGCTGCTCAATGGGCAAACCGATAGTGCCAGCCGACGGGCTGGTCAGCGCGGGATTGACACCAATCTGCGGTGTGGTCAGGCCGGGTGTGGTGAGACCGGGTGTGGTGAGGCCGGGTGTGGTCAGGCCGGGTGTGGTCAGGCCGGGTG
>Ga0194051_1000042_pt1 | contig 61646 bp, 45 predicted proteins | sample SepL2320m_MetaG_FD_161275 | JGI IMG/M metagenome (GOLD analysis project Ga0194051, IMG submission 161275) | Anoxic zone freshwater microbial communities from boreal shield lake in IISD Experimental Lakes Area, Ontario, Canada - Sep2016-L239-20m | ecosystem: Environmental > Aquatic > Freshwater >... | reverse complement strand
GATCAAGCAACACCTTCGTATGAAAGCCTTCTTCGGAACGAGCGATAATACGGTGAAGACACAAATCTGGATCGCGATCAGCGTCTACGTCCTCGTCGCGATCGTGAAGAAGGAACTCGGCGTCCAACGAAGCCTCTACGAAATCCTCCAGGTGCTGAGTCTCACACTATTCGAGAAAACGCCTCTTTTTCAGGCACTTCAGGCCGAAATCGACGCATCTAAGCAAGACGCGGATCGTAACCAATTGAAATTGTTCGAATTATAACCGGACAGCAGTGAAAAACTACATAAAATATTTTAGTTTGTGGTGTATAGTGATAAGGGCAAGGGAACCGCTTCAAGACTTGAGTGAATTAGCCGTGAAACCGATTGTCCAGTCAATTATCTCTCCTGGATCAGTCAGATCGCCCGGGAATAACGCTCTTTCTGAACAGCGTTCTGCTCATCCTCATACACGCACGACTGACGGTCATTTCCCGGATGACATGGGGCTCTTGGATGGTTGCCGCAACAGACTCATGCGATTTGCGCAAGAGATGCAATCGCCTGACCAGCGAACTCCATGGATTGTGATTGCATCGCTCGTGTCAATGCTTATCTACAGCTATTGGCCCGGACTCCTCAACGCTCAATCAAGCTGGAACAATCCGCAATACTCTCATGGCTGGATTGTACCCCTCTTTTCACTCGCACTTCTCTTTTGGTGGCGTAAGCCAATCGATACCGTGGAAACATCGGCAAGACTAGCTGGTGTGGGAATCCTGCTCGGTAGTTTTGCACTCCGCTTGCTAATGGCTCGCTACCGAATTGTCACCATTGATATGTACACATTTGTGCCTTCGCTCGTAGGAGTTTTTCTCTTGGCGGGCGGATGGGGCATGTTTCGATGGTCATGGGCTCCTATCTGCTTTCTTATTTTTATGTACCCACTTCCCGACGAGGCAACTCGCTACCTGCTTGGCCCCATGCAGACGCTGGCCACAATCGTGAGCACGTATGCGCTTCAGACCATTGGGCTGGATGCTTATCGGGAGGGAAATCAAATCGTTTTGGGAGAAATGCACCTTGGTGTGGTGGACGCCTGCAGCGGGCTGCGAATGTTGACTATTTTCATTGCCCTTTCTGTCGGCATCGTTCTCGTCGGCAACCGCGAGTGGTGGGAGAACCTTGTCATAGTCTTGAGCGCGATCCCCATTGCGTTGATTGTCAACTCCATCCGCATCACCGTCACCGGCCTGCTTTACCAAGTGGCCAGTTCAGAAATCGCCGAGATGGTTTTTCATGATTTAGCTGGGTGGGTCATGATGCCGATGGCCCTGGGAATGCTTTTTTTAGAGCAGTATCTTTTGATGCACCTGTTCATCCCGGAAGATCAAGGTGTGCAAGCACTTACGGTAAGGAACAAAAGCGGTGCCGCTCGCTAGAATCGTTTCAATCGGCCCCGCCAACGCCCCCGTGATAGCAGAGAACTCGGGAATCATGAAAAACTACTGACGAAGCTCAATAAATAGGGTAAAATTCGGCTGAATCCGGCGGCTTTCGACCAACTCTTTTTCTCAAACCACCTTTGGCTGACCAACACTGACTCAGTTCATTACATTCGATTGTTTTCCATGAATAGCAGTCCAAACCCAAACACCGACGCAAATGCTGCCAGTGCCTCGTTTGAGACGCCACACAACGCCCTGAGCGTCCGTCATTCTGGGGTTCTTCAAAGCCCGCAACCGCAACTGCTGCCGCCCTCGTACACAGAAGACCGGGATTCGCTTGCCGGGGGAATTGATTACCGACGGGCGTGGCATGCTTTTCGCCGCCGCTGGCTGCCTGCTGTTGTCCTCGGGATGACCTTGGCAGTCTTAGCAGCCGTTGGTGCTTGGTTTTTTCTGCCTAAGGGATATGAGGCTGTTGCGTGGCTACGAGTGCGCGACAAGTCTGGAATGCTCAGCGGTGGAGGCCGTGATGCGGCAGAATACGAGGCCTATCGAAAAACTCAGGTGCAGTTGATCAAAAGCCCTTTTGTTTTGACAGCGGCCTTGCGGCGGCCAAGCATCAGTGACCTAGGCATGCTGAGAGATGAAATCGATCCGGTGAGTTGGCTTGCTCGCAATGTTCAAGTCACTGCTCCTATGGAATCGGAGGTTGTCCAGGTGCGGCTGCGAGGTGAAAGCGCTACTGATGTAACCAAAATTACAAATGCCGTGACGGCTGCCTACTTAGAGGACATTGTCAACAAGGATCGCGCTGAACGACTGGCACGACGCAGTGCACTGGAAAAAAAATATAAGGAAAACATGGTCGAAATGCGGTCCCGCCGCGAGACATTTAACGCACTCGCACGCACCTTGGGTGCGAGAGATAGCTCTGAGGTGGCGACACAACGCAGCCTCTTGCTCGACCACCTCGGCTCACTGCGATCCCAGATCACCCAGTCGCAGCGGGATCTTGTTGCCATTGATTCTGAACTGGCCGTCCTCGATGCCAAGGCTCGTGGCGATATATCCGAAGAAGAATCTGTGCCCGAGGAAATCGTTGCTGCCATGCTGGCCAGAGATCCGCAAATAATTGAAATGAAAGCTCGGCTTTCCGGGCTCGAGGAAACCATTGCGTACCAATCACAGCGCAGTGCCAGAGGTGACAACGAACCAGCCGTCAAACGCATGCGGATCCAGCAAGAGGATGCTATCCGCCGGATTCAATCGCGTAGTCTGGAATTACGCCCGCAGATCATGTCGCAGCTAAGCTTGGAAGGCGTAGGCCGACGGCCGGGGCAGACGTTGGAGAGCCCGCTGGTGCTTAAAATGCGAAGAAACATGCTCGCCAATTCCCTCCAAGACGCCTCTAAAGATTTTGAGAAAATTGCCAAGGAAGCAACTGAACTCGGTCAGGCCAATGCTGATCTTGAGGCTCGCAAGGGGGAAATCGAGCAATTGCAGCGTGTCACTGACCAGATTGGTATGCAGCTAGAAAGTACAGCGATTGATTTAACGATGCCCAATCGTGTTACTTTGATCGAAGAAGCGAGTGTTCCCGAAGGCAATGATCGATTATTCCGCACAGTGCTGGCGTTGATGGCCGGTTGCGTCGGCCTAGTTTTGGGTGGTGGAACGACTGTTTTTTTTGAGTACATCCGCGATCGCTTGAGCACAGGCGAAGAAGTCTCACAACGCATCGGCGTGCGAATGATTGGCACGCTGCCATGGAGCAGACTTTCCAAGCAGGCCAACGAAGGACTGATGGCTGAATGCGTGGATGGCATTCGCACGCTGATCATTCAAGCCGGCCGCGAAGCACCTCGAGTTATTCTTGTCACCAGTGCGGTGGAGCATGAGGGCAAGACCACGCTGGCATCACAACTTGCTGCGAGTTTAGCCCGTTCGAATAAGCGTACTCTTCTCCTTGACGGAGATCTCCGTCATCCCAATGTGCACATTGCTCTTGAACTTGATCTGGGCAAAGGCTTACCAGAACTTTTGCGCGGCGAAATCAGCAGCGACGAAGCGATCCAGCCGACAGGTATCGAAGGATTATTTGCTGTGACTGGTGGAGCGTGCGACTATGCAGCAGTGACAGCCCTCTCTCGGCCTGAAGCCGCCAATATCATCAAGCATTTTCGAGATTCATTTGACCATGTTGTCATCGACGCTGGTCCGGTACTCGCTTTCTCTGACTCGCTCCTTTTGGGTCAACAAAGCGATGTCGCCATAGTCGCTACCATGCGAGATTCCAGTCGCGTGCCGTTGGTGATTTCCGCAGTTGAAAAATTGCGGTCGGTGGGCATTCGAGTCCTGGGGGCGGTCGTCAATGGTGTGTCCGATTCAACACCCCGCCGCATGTATGCTTCGCCACTGCCCCGATAGCGACTCCGACTCCAGCGGATATTGCGCCTCCAAAAACATTTGAGTATTCTCCCGTTACCATGAAAAATTCCTCGCTCAGTGGTCTTTTGCTCGTGCTCGTTGGATTTGGATTAGTGATTGGCGTTACGTTTGTTCAAGGTAAGATGACAGATCGCTGGAATGGGAGCGATGTAGCGGCTGACCTAGAGCGAAGCGCTCGCCTGCTTGAGACTCGATTTCCCGATCGATTTGGATCGTGGGTGGCTGTGGCGGAACTCCCCTCCGACCCCAAGCAGTTAGCGGCTGCTGGAGCCGTTGGTCATGTTTCCAAACTCTTTCAGCACTCTCAGACAGGGGCAAAGATTTCGATCTTTATTGTTTGCGCAACGCCCCATGATGCCTCTGGCCATACGCCCGACCGCTGCTACCCAGGAGCTGGATTTGCGATCGCCGAAATAGAACACCGCCAAAGTTTCTCTCTCCCGGATGGCCGGACTGCCGATGCGTTCACTGGGACTTTTAGCAAAACCGGCCAGACGCTCCGGGTGTATTGGACCTATGGCGTGGATGGTCGCTGGATAGCTCCACAAATTGCTCGGATCGAACTGGCTGGATCATCAGCTGTGTATAAGCTCTATGCCATTATCGATGAGACTCGGATTCCCGCTGGTCAAGCAACGATCATCTGTGCGGATTTCCTCACGGCGTTGCTGCCAGAATTTGATCGTGCAGTTCTAGACAAGCAATTTCTGGCCAAGGATGCAGGTGCCAACGCCACGACAACGACCTCTGCGGGAGTGAAACCCGCTCCTCTTAGGGACGAGGAAAACGTGCCGTGACTTTTGCCTCGACTCGCGCATTGATCACGGGCGTTACCGGCCAAGATGGGTCCTATCTAGCCGAACTGCTTCTCAAGAAAGGCTATGAAGTGCACGGCATGGTGCGGCGATCGAGCACCTTTAGCACGCAGCGGATCGAGCACCTCTACCGCGACATTCACGACCGTGAGGATCGTGATGGAGGCGGTCAACTGATACTCCACTACGGCGACATGGCCGATGGAAACGGATTGGCCCGACTGATTCGCGAGATTCGACCGAGGGAAGTTTACAACCTAGCTGCCCAAAGCCATGTGCGGGTGAGTTTCGATCAGCCCACCTACACTGCCGACGTAACGGCTCTCGGCACACTGCGTTTGCTCGAAGCAATTCGCGACTGTCAGGATGCACAAGGCGATCAGATTCGTTTTTATCAGGCGTCGAGTTCGGAGATGTATGGTAAGGCTGCCGAAATGCCCCAAAGCGAAACCACGCCATTTTATCCCCGCTCACCCTACGGCGTGGCCAAGCTCTATGCCCATTGGATTACGATTAATTACCGCGAAAGCTACGGTCTTCACGGATCCTGCGGCATTCTCTTTAACCATGAGAGCCCGCGTCGTGGAGAAACATTCGTGACGCGGAAGATCACACGAGCTGCTGCACGAATCAAGCTTGGGTTACAGAAAAGGCTCTACCTGGGCAACCTCGACGCCCAGCGTGACTGGGGTTTTGCCGGCGACTATGTCGAAGCAATGTGGCTTATGCTGCAACAGGATCAGCCAGACGACTATGTTATCGCTACCGATGAAACGCATTCGGTGCGAGAGTTTTGCGAGAAAACATTTAGCCGACTCGATCTCGATTACAGCGATTTTGTTGAAATCGATCCTCGCTATTTTCGTCCTACAGAGGTTGACCTTCTGCTGGGCACAGCCCAAAAAGCTCGCCGCGCGTTTGGCTGGAAGCCCCGCGTCTCGTTTGATGAATTGGTGCAACTGATGGTTGACTCCGACCTTGGCTTGGCCCACAAGGAGCAAGTGCTGCTTGCTGCTGGCCACGACCCTAGCATGCCTCATCGGTAAGTCCAGAAAACCTTATGACCGATCTTTCTGGAAAGCGCATTGTCGTTACGGGTGGGGCGGGGTTCTTGGGGCGTGTTGTCTGCCGGTTGCTTCTAGCGCGGGGCGTGTCAGCTACAAATCTTTTCGTACCGCGACAACGCGAGTTTGATTTGACTCTCGAAGCCGATGTCGAACGAATGTACGACATTGCACGACCCGATATTGTGATCCACTTGGCAGCGGAGGTCGGTGGGATCGGAGCCAATATGGCGCAACCAGGCCGCTTCTTTTTTGCCAACATGGCAATGGGACTGCACTTAATTGAGCACGCCCGGCGACGCAACTTGGAGAAGTTTATCCACACCGGAACCGTGTGTGCCTATCCCAAGCACTGTCCCGTACCCTTTCAGGAGGAGGCTCTTTGGAATGGGTATCCGGAGGAAACCAATGCTCCTTATGGCGTAGCCAAGAAAGCACTTTTTGTCATGCTTGACGGCTATCGCCGACAGTATGGACTCAAAAGTGCGGTGGTGGTGCCGGTGAACCTTTACGGTCCCGGCGACAACTTTAACCCCGAATCCAGCCATGTGATTCCCGCACTCATTCGTAAATGTGTAGAGGCGTCGCTCGCCGGTGCAACTGAAGTTGTCTGCTGGGGCACAGGCAAAGCCACTCGAGAGTTTCTGTATGTCGATGATGCGGCAGAAGCGATTGTGCGCGCAAGCGAAATCATGGAGGAACCGCTGCCAATAAATCTTGGCGGAGGTGTGGAGATTTCAATCCGTGATCTGATGGTTAAAATAGCCCTAGCCTGCGACTACTCCGGCCACATTGTCTGGGACGCATCGAAGCCCGATGGACAACCGCGTCGCTCACTCGACATCACTCGCGCGCGTGCGCTCTTGGGATGGGAGCCGCAGCAAAACTTTGAAACCGGTCTGGCCCGCACCGTGAAGTGGTGGCTCGAGCACGTGCGCGAGTCACGCTAATTTCCCTCGTCATTCAGCCGGACCTCACCGTTCTTCCGGACGCTTTGGGAAGATGGCTCCTTTTTTTGCCCTGTGCGTTTCTGTTTGCACCGCTGCAATCGGCTACTCTTTCCGCCGTTGCCGCGAGTCATCCATGCTAGGACACTGGCTCAATCGCGCCGTGTCCTAGAATAAATTTGCGACTGCTAGCTGGGTTGTCAAAGATCACTGTGCCGATGCAACGCGGGCCCGTGCCACTGAGCCCCGCAATGATTCCTTCACCGTATTCGACGTGACGCACTCGCTGTCCCATCTCGAAAGAACGCTTGGGCACAACGCCCCCCCCTGGGCGACGGCTGAGCTGGGCTGCTGTTTCGAAGTTGGCTGCTGGGGATTGCTGAATCCGCTGACTGGGCGCTATCAGCGTTTCTTCTGCACCCTCTTCGAGTTCCAGTACGAGTCCATCCGGCCGTAGCACGTTTTTCTCGCCGCCTTTTTTTTGCTTTTGATAGCCGTCGTGGTCTTCGTTCTGATCCGCCCGCTGGAAGTAATCAGCGGCGTCACCATCTAGATCAAAGCCGCTCGGCAGTCGCCCCGAGGCTGGTAATTCCATCCCTACAGTGACCGTTTCCGAACCAGTCATCTCGGAAAGAAAGAGACTCGGAGCAGATATCCTTCTCACGCCGCGGTAATCTCGCATACGGGCACAGCTGGCATGCACCGCCTGTTTACCACGGGTGATGCCCACAAAAACAAGTCGCCGCTCCTCCTCCATCTGCTCCGGCTGCCCCACGCTGCGTTCGTGCGGCAGGATGCCGTCCTCCATTGCCAACAAATAGACAACCGAAAATTCAAGGCCTTTTGCTGCGTGAAATGTCATCAGGGAGACTCGTTCGCTTAAGGCGTCCCAGGCGTCGGTATCGGCAACCAGCGCCGTCGTTTCGAGAAATGCTCCCAGTGCGTCCTCGCTTGCTCCTGAGCCAGGCAGGCCGGGCGTGAATGTGTCGTCTAGTTGCCTAGCGGCCGTGATGAGTTCCTCCACATTGGCCAGTCGGTCTTCGCCATTTTCGTCTTCATCGCCGGACAGCATCTTTCGGTAACCAGTTTTTTCGAGAACCGCTTCTAAGAGCGTCGCCACCCGAGCCAGAGGACCCGTTGCTGTTTCCCCAAGAAGAGCGTGAAGTCTGGCAAAACCCACCAGTGATGCGGCAGCCCGTTTGGAAACGCCAGGAATGCGTGTTGCTTGCGCCGCAGCTTCCAGCCTGGTGAGCTTGTGATCGTGGGCCCACGAACCCAGAGTGTCGAGCGACTGCTTGCCAATACCACGGGGAGGTACATTCACGACTCGCAGCATTGCTTCGTCGTCCTGCGGATTTTTAAGGAGCCGTAACCAAGCGACGATGTCGCGAATCTCGCGACGCTTAAAAAACTCTAGGCCCCGGACGAGTTGATAGGGCACGCCACGACTGCGGAGCGATACTTCGAGAACTCGAGAGAGGGCGTTGGTGCGAAAGAGGATTGCAAAATCACAGGGGCTGCGTTTTCCACTGGCGATTGCCCGAGCGATTTCATCGGCAATGCGATTCGCTTCATCGTGACTCGTTGTATCGAGCACAATGCGGACACGGTCTCCGGGAGCGGCCGCCGTGATCAGCCGCTTAGGCTTGCGATGAGAATTGTGCGCAATCAGACGATCGGCCGTGCCGAGAATATTGGCTGTGCTGCGGTAGTTGTGTTCCAGCGTGACAACCTTGGCAGTAGGGTAGTCGCGTTCAAACTCCAGTATGTTGCGAATGCTTGCACCGCGCCACCCGTAGATGGACTGATCGGGATCGCCCGTCACAGCTAGATTGGGGTGATCGATCGAAAGGCCACGCACAATGCAATATTGCACGGCATTGGTGTCTTGATACTCGTCCACCAGAATCCAGCGGTGTCGCGCGTCGAGCATCGCCCGGAGATCGGGTTGTTCGGTGAGCAGATGGGCAATGTGAACAAGCAGGTCATCAAAGTCGACAGAATTGGTTTCCAGCAGCATCCGCTGGTAGGCAGGCCAAAGGCGTTGCGCCACCTCATCGGCAGGCCACCCCCAGCGGGGCACAAAGGATTCAGGGGTTAAAAAATCGTTTTTGGCACGACTGATCACGCTGGCCAGCCGATCAATCGGCGTGTGGGTGAGCGAGAGACCGATCTGCTTGGCTGCTCGCTTCATCAGTGCGCGAGAGTCATCAGAATCCAGAATCGAATAGTCGCTCGAGAGCCCAACCAGCCGGGCATACTGCCGGAGCAGTCGCGCGGAAAAGCGGTGAAATGTGCTCATTTCGACCGGCTGTGTACCGACGAGTTCTCCCACGCGGCGGCGCATCTCGTCGGCAGCCTTATTCGTGAAGGAAAGCGCGACAATCTGGGTTGCCGGCACTCCTTGGGCAATCAAATGGGCAATTCGGTAGGCGACTACGCGGGTTTTCCCACTCCCTGGGCCTGCTAGCACCAGCAGCGGGCCTTCAACATGACTCGCCGCAAGTCGCTGTGCTTCGTTCAGCGAGTCCAAAGAGAGTGCTAGCACTTCATTTCTACCGATGGAAAAGAGTTTGTGACGTTGGAAAACAGCTCGCATCCGCGGGGGCTCAATAAAAATCTTGCCTGGCACACAAGAGGATGGGTAGTCGAATTGGAACTGTTTCGATTATATTCGTCTTTGGTCAGGATCGGGCATGGTAGCCCGACAGTTGCCGAAAATCCGCTTTCACTTGCACGGGAGGGACCCCATGCCCCGAATTCCATTCAAGAATCTTACGCAGTCCGACGAAATGGCCGAAAAGCTAGAAATGAGCACGGCTGAAATTGGACTCTCTGTTCGCACGACTAATTGTCTTGAGGAAAAGGGAATCTTCACGGTTCACGATCTTCTTAATTGCACGCGAGCAGATTTACTCTCTATTTCAAACTTTGGTGAAAAAACGCTCGAAGAGGTTTATCGGTCGCTTGAGAAAATTGGCTTCTATCGCGCAGCCCACACCTCCGGACCAAAATCGTCGCACATCGCTAATCCGGATTCGACAAAACAACGGGAAACCGTTGGGCAGATATAAGCTGGTTACAAGTCGACTATTCTGCGGCTGGCCGTTTGCCACCAAAGCGGCTGCCGCAGAAACACTGTGGCAGGTGGCCAAGGGAGACAGATTGTGAGGCTGCCGCGATTTTTTGGCAAAAAGCGCGGCCACAGACGCACCGGTTCGCAAGCGTGGGGCTCCTTTGGTGAAGGGCTCTTTTATTGTGTTTTGCTGGTTGCTGGCTTGGGCTTTGCCGGTCTTTTACTCTCTGGTGCCGCCGCGCCCGAATGGCGAGTCAACCATGAGTTCCTTGAGACGCCGTGCACGATTATCGGAAAGGGACTTGCGCGATACGCATCCCAAGAAGCCGATTCAGCAGGATCGTTCACCAACAAATGGCAGCCATGCTTACGCCTGCGTTATCGAGTGGCCGGCGCCTTGCACGAATCGTGGAGTACGGCCTTGCCACGCAGTTCGCGTGCCGATCGGCCGACAGCGATCGCGCAACTCGCCGCTTGGAGGCTGAATGATGAACTCACATGCTGGTACGACCCTGCCGATCCAAACAGCGTCGTGCTGGAGCGTGGCTATAACTGGTGGCTGTGGTTGTTGATGCTCTTGCTGCCCGGAGCGCTCATCGTCTTCGGTGGATCGGGCTTAGTGCAGGCGATTCGTGTCTGGGGGAAATCCGAGGAGCATCGCGCCGCCTCCGCGGGCCTGCCGGAGATGCTTGATCCAATGGATCACTCCCCATCCGAGGCACCGGACCATCCGGGTGTTCCGATCTGTGACGACCTTATCAATTCGCCAGGCACGATCCTGCGTTATCGACTGCCGATAGAAAGCCCGGAGAGTTGGACTCTCTTGGGGCTGGGTCTGTTTGCCATGCTCTGGAACGCCGTTGTTATTGTGCTGGCGGTGGGGGCAGGTCTTGATCTACTCGGCGGCACAATAGACTGGCTGCTCTTTGCCCTGCTGGTCCCATTTGTAGTCGTGGGAATTGCCAGCGTGTGTGTCTTTCTCAGGGGCCTTATTTTGGCAACGGCCGTTGGAACCACCCAGCTTGAAATTTCAGCGCACCCGCTTCGGCCCGGAGAGCAGTATGACGTTTTACTTGGACAGGGTGGCTCGGGCACGTTTCGCACACTGACAATGACCTTAGAATTGGTCGAACAGGCGACATTTCGACAGGGCACTGACACGCGAACGGAGCAGGTAGTGGTGTGGAAGGAGCAGGTGAACGCGTGGCACGATATTCACTTGGTTCCCAACGCTCGGTTCGAATCGCGAGTCAGGATCTTCATTCCGCACGATGCGATGCACTCGTTTACGTCAGAACACAACGCCGTGAATTGGAGGATTGTTGTGCATGGCTCGCCGGAGCGGTGGCCCGCATTCAGCAGGATTTTTCCTCTGATTGTCTTTCCCTCACAGATCGCTCCACTGGCATCGAAGGACCGGTCACATCGATCAAGACAAGAAGGTGTCTTATGAGTCAGTCCAACCAAGCTCTTGTGGGCTCTCCTACTGTATCGGTGCATTTCGATCACTCGCATCGGCTCTATGAGCCACAGGCAAGGCTTACCGTTCGCTACAGCATCGATGGTATCGCGGATGACGAACGAGTCCGTGCTGTCGAACTTTCTGTGCTTTGGTATACCGAAGGCAAGGGTGAAGAAGATTTGGGTGTGCATTTTTTCGAACGCATGACTGACCGAGAGCGATTACCTCCAGCTGTTACCGTAGGATCTTTTGTTTCGTCCTTACCGCTTAGCCCACTTTCGTACGAAGGATTGATTGTGAAGGTGCGTTGGTGTGTTCGCGTACGGCTTTTTTTTACCGACGGCCGGGACTTTGTCTCGGAGCACGTTTTTGAACTCGGAGAGATTCCACCCGCCCAAACGAAGCCTGACGGGCCTGCCATAGTATCGGTATGAAGACTTTCACTCACACGCCACAGACTTCATCAGTTTTGCCGGAAACGGCTCCGCGGGCCTTTGGCAAGATCCCCGTCAATCCTTTTTCCACCCGATTGACCCGACCCGGTCAAATTGCCTCGCTGAATTGTGGCGGTCATTTCCTCAATCCAAACGATCTTATCGACCGGCTGCAATTTTTAGGGGGAACTGCCGTCATTCAAGGTCCGCACGGCAGCGGCAAAACCACGCTGTTAATGCACCTGTCGCATGAACTGGCTAGTCGCGGTGATTTGGTGGCTTGTGTGCGATTGCGATCCTCTCGTGATGCCTTGGTTGTGTTTCGATCGATTATTCGATCCCGTCCCGGGACAACACTATGCCTTGATAGCTGGGAACAGGCTGGCTTCATGCTTCGGAAAATCATCTGGTTGGCAGTCACTGTGCGCCGTTGCGGCCTGCTCGTCACGTGCCACCGCCCAACCACCATGCCTGTGCTGATGCAATGCCAGACAAGCCCACTCCTTCTCAAGCGTATTGTCGAACAACTGCCTAACCACGAGCAGAGACGATCCTCACTCATTCACGAAGCAGATATTCAGGACGCCTTTTTAAAGTGTGGCGGCAACATTCGAGAGTCGCTCTACGATCTCTACGATCGTTTTGAACAGCGAGTCCGGCTGCACCCACACACACGGACGTAAGCCCGTTTGTCTGACTCAACGGAGTGCTCGAGCAGGACCAGAGACGGTTTTCAGCATCATTCAGGTGCCGGATATGACGGTCGAGCCTGCTGTGTCGGTCGTGCCGACATCAAATCAGAAATTCATGATTGAGAAAGATGTTTTTTTCGCAACCGCTCAAAGATGCAACCTAGGCTAGAAAGGTTCATGATAAACCTGTGTTGAGGAGTGAGTGATGAAGACGCGAAAACTTCTGCTTGTGGTGTTATTGGCGAGTGGTGCAACTTCCGTGCGGCCGACTTCTTGTCAGGCACAGTGTTGCTTAAACGATCTCTTTGCCGGTTGTAGTTCGTGCTTTCGCAAAGCACCACAGCCGTTTGCCGCGGCTCCGATCATGGCACCGCCCATGATGCCGGCTCCCATCATGGCACCAATTCCCGCTGTTCCGCAGCCGGTTGTCGTGCCTGTGCAACAGGTCAGCTATGTGCCAGAGACAACCTACCGTACGCAGTATGAGTGCGTGCCGGTGACATCCTACAAGCCTTCCAGTGAAATCGATCCCTGCACGGGTTGCCCACGAGAATGTTCAGAACAGGTGACCAATTACGTACAGCGGGCTGTGAATGTGCCCTTCACGCAGTATCGCGCCGTCTACTCAACGAAATATGTGCAGATGCAGCCTGGCTACAACGCCGCTGCCCCTGGCGCACCTATTGTTGGTCCTGGTTCGGCGGGAGTAGCGGCGAGTCCATTTGCAGCGCCGGTGCAGTCCTCTCCACAGGCTTGGGGGGCCGCCGGAGCCGATGTTCCACAGCAACTCATTCCTGGCCAGCAGGCCATTGCCGCTCCAGCACTTCCGCCAGCCGGCATGCCTCAGCAGACATTTCAGCAACAGATCGTGCCGCAAAGTGGCACATACGCTACTCCGGTGCCAGCCAACCAACCGCAGCCCACGCTACCCCCAGCCCTCGCTCCCGCGCCATCGCTAAAGCCAATCCCCGAACTACCACGGACCGTACCGAGTGGCAATGCAAGTGCGGCTGGATCGGCATCCCTTGCCAAACCATTTTCATCAGTTTCTCCTGCCCCCTCGGTGCCACTGCAGCCAGTTCCGTCAGGGGTTCAATCGCCGACTGGCGAATCGGGCGGCAACACCATGCCGATCCTTCCCGGCGCAGGCCCAGGCACATCGACGGGGGCTTTTCCAAAACTGCTGGAGCCGACCGGCCACACAACATCGTGGCAGCCAGCTCGCTCATTCGACCAAAGCCCAACTCGCATAGCAATCACGCCGGTATCGTATCCTTCTGCGTACCCTACCGCAGCCCTCCCCACCCGCGGGCAACAGTAGCCCTACGTTCCTTGAGTCTGTGAATCACTCGACAATCTGCCCCGGCATGCGTGCTGACTTGTGCCGGCTTCGCACTCCGCTGAAACTATTGGGATTCGCGATGAGTCCCGTACGCAGAGGATTGTGTGACAAACGCCGATATAGCCGCTATATTTACGCAGATCGCCGACATCCTTGAGTATCAAGGGGAGGGCATCTTTCGAGTGCGTGCTTATCGCACAGCAGCCCACGCCATCGGCAGCATGGTCGAGTCATTGGCTGACATTCAGGCCGATGTAAATCGGTTTTTGACTGATATCGAAGGGATTGGCACCGATCTCGCAGCCAAGATCAAAGTCCTGCTCGCCACGGGCACGCTGCCACTTCTCGAAGAATTGCAGGCAGCGGTTCCCGCTTATGTATTTGAACTGATGCGCGTGCCGGGGTTGGGGCCCAAGAAGGTGAAGCTCTTAGTGGAGGAATTAGGGGTTGCCTCGCTTGACGATTTGGAACGTGCCTGCCAAACCGGTAAAGTTCAACTCCTCAAAGGCTTTGGCAGCAAGACACAAGCGAAAATAGTAGCGAACATCGCCTTTGCCAAAAATCCAGCGCACTCGCGGCTGCTTTGGTCTGAGGCCGACGCCATCGTACAGCAACTCCTCACGTACCTCAGCACCTGTTCAGAGGTGCTACAAATCAGTGGTGCAGGAAGTTGGCGCCGAGGACAAGAGACTGTTGGGGACATCGATATTCTTGTTGACAGCAACAACGCGCAGACCGTCATGAACCATCTGCACTCATGGCCTGAGACAACCAGTGTGTTACTCAGTGGTGATACAAAAACCAGTGTGCGAGGCCCGCGTGGGATGCAGATTGATCTGCGTGTGGTGAAAACCGAATCATTTGGGGCTGCGATGCAGTATTTCACCGGCTCCAAGGAACACAATGTGCGATTGCGTTCACGTGCCCGCGAATATGGGCTTACGATCAATGAGTATGGGGTCTACCGACTGACCAACCATGAGGATGGCGAATCGTCTGAAGTGGCGATTGACCCCAGCAAGAACTGCAGCCTTGCCGGCCGAACCGAGGCAGATCTCTACGCAGCAGTTGGGTTGCCATGGATTCCGCCAGAACTCCGTGAAGGGAGAGGCGAGATCCTCCTAGCACACAATGGCCAACTGCCACACCTCGTTGAACTAGCAGACATCTGCGGTGATCTCCACATGCACACGACCGCAACCGATGGTGAGAACACCCTGGAAGAAATGCTGCGATGTGCAAGACAACGCGGCCTGAATTACATCGCAATCACCGATCATGGACAACGCGTAACCATGGCACATGGACTCAACGCCCAGCGGCTACTCGATCAGTGGGGCGAGATTGACCGTTTGAATGAGTCTTTGGCGGTTGAAAATGACTCTCCGCTCGTTATTCTGAAGGGGATCGAAGTTGACATGCTGGAGAAGGGTGGGCTCGATCTGCCCGACGAAGTGCTGGAGCAGGCTGACTGGGTGGTAGCGAGTCTGCACTACGGACAGAGCCAACCGCGACAACAGATCACGGCAAGAATCATTGAGGCGATTGAAAATCGATTTGTCAGCGTGATCGGCCATCCGACTGGTCGACTGATCAATCGTCGACCCGCCTACGATGTTGATATTGAGGCTGTCATTGAAGCCGCCGCTCGCACGGGCACTTTCCTTGAAATTAATGCCAATCCGTGGAGGCTGGATTTGAATGAATACCATGCCTTTGCTGCGAAACAGGCCGGTGTCAAAATAGTGATCTCCACCGATGCGCATTCGACACATGGTTTTGAGGTTATGCGTTGCGGGATCTTGCAGGCCCGTCGAGCGGGCCTTGAAGCAAAAGACATCGTCAACACCCGTTCGCTGAACGGCCTGAGACAGCTTCTTCAAGACAGGCCCAAAGCAAAAGCCTAAAGCGTCCAGAACCTTTCAACAGCTACAAGACCGACTCTGGCGGTTGTGAGCGTTGACTGATAAAGCGAGGGTGAGTCGCTTTACTGAGGAGTCACTGTGCTTGGCTTCACACAGCGGAAGCCGATGTGATTGCACCCGGATGAGATTTCACCTTTGCCTCGCGTGCCCACGATATAACGGGCACAGTATTGCTCGGAGCACAGGAAAGAACCGCCGCGGAGGACGCGTTTAGACTGCTCCGGCTCCTGTGGATCGAAGCTCTCGCGTGGGCCTTTGGGATTGCGTATCAGGCGGCCGCCGGACCTCACTTCGGTCGCATAGCTATCGGGTCTGTACCAGTCGCAACACCACTCCCAGACGTTGCCAGAGACATCAAAAAGACCATATCCATTGGCTGGAAATGATGCCACCGGCGACACTCCTTCATAGCCGTCTTCACCGGTATTCTCGGTGGGAAAAGATCCCTGCCATGTATTGGCCAGCCAGCGACCGGCTGGGCGAAAATCATTGCCCCACGGATAAAGCGATCCTGAAAGTCCCCCCCTAGCGGCACATTCCCATTCTGCTTCCGTCGGCAATCGCTTGCCGGCCCACGTCGCAAATGCCTCGGCATCCTCATAGGCGATGTGGACAACAGGATCATTATCATGTTTTTCAATGGAACTGTCGGGGCCGGTTGGATGACGCCAATTGACGCCGGGGAGATAATTCCACCAGCGATAATGATCCTCAAGGGAGATTTTTTCTGCCGGTGGCGCAAAAACAATGGAGCCAGCTAACAGATTCTCTGGTGCTGCCCCCGGAAAGTCTTCTGCCTTCGGCTTCCGTTCAGCAACCGTGACGTAGTTGGTTTCTTTCACAAAAATGGCGAACTGTGCGTTGGTCACTTCAGTCTTGTCGATCCAGAAGCTATCCAGACTTACAGTATGGATTGGTCGAGCGTCGTTCATAGGATCGGGGCCGCCAAACGGTTTGCTTCGAGGGTCTGCACAGCCCATCAAAAATTCACCGCCGGCTATCCACGCCATGCCTGCTGGAGCTTGCTCCGTGGGCTGCGGGATTTGGACGTGGGTAGCTGTGAACACTGCGGCAGATCGCTCGGGAGGCGATTGAAAAACCATTGCCAGACGGATCAAACCCCACACGCCCAAAGCAGCACCGATCCCAATTAGGATCTGCCAGATAAGTGAACTGGACGGTTGATGAACAGGCGGCTTCATAAAAGACTTAGAATTCTTACGCTAAACCTATGCCGAACGGCACTGAAGCATGAGTCCGAGGCGGCGCTGTAGCTTGAGGCGACGCTTTGGGGTCCACCATTTTAAAAACTCTTTACGCGAGTGATGAGCGAGCAACAATTCTTCATGGCAGAGTTGGGCAAGAAATTCACGGTTGGCTAAGGCACCAGTATTTTCCGACAATCGCTTAAAACGACCCGCGGCTGCGCAATGGTCAGTGAAGTCTCCCAGCATTTTTTGCAACTGCTCGAGGGAGTTGTAGCAGCGGGTACGCACTTTGATTGGAAACACCGTGGCGAAAATTTCCATCGCGTAGCGAAGCTGCTTGCCTTCGATGCGCAGTTGGTGAATCTCATTGCTGTCATCAATCGATTGATCAGCAATTTTGAAAAACTGCTTAACCATCGGCTTGAAGTTTTGTTGGGCATAGCGACCACAGCTAGGTTTTTTTCCGGCTGAAGAAAGGCTCTCAAGAAGTTTCTCCATGCGACCAAGCCAGTCGTCTCCAAGCAGTGCTTCGTACTGCTCTCGGATCGGCTGCCTTGAGACATCCCGCTGCTTTGAGAGCATCGCCACGAGCCGGCTGCGAGCCTTGCTGCCGTCAGTCCGACACGACAGGGTGCCATGAGCCACCAGCCTATTGGTGGCAACAGGTGCTGTGCCGGCCAAGTGGTCAGTAAGCACATCCAGATCACGGGCTTCTCCGGCTGCACGACGAATGCGATGGAGTTGTTTTCTAAACCATGATCTCTGCTTGCGTGGTAGAAGGGCATGAAAAGCTTTCATGGCAACAAGGGCTCGTCTGGTTGCCACGCGGAGAGAATGCACGCGACCGGGATCAGATGCGTTGTCGCAGTAGGCAGCTTTGAGACCAGACCAGACAGCTTCCAGGCGTTTACGAAGAGTCTTTGCGGCCACTCGCGCAACTGGGGTGTGTGCAGTATCAATGACGGCCCATTGCCCTGAAATTGCCATGCTCATTATTCTCGGCGGGCCTTTATCGACAACGCTTGAACATTCGCAAAGCGTGCACCATTCAAGAGTCCGTTTGGGAACCCTATTTTCTCTCGCTGTTACCCTTGAGTCTACTCTCCATCGATTCGTGGATTCCAGACTCCGCAAGAAAATCGGCAGTAACAATCTAATTCGCACTCACGCGCGGCGATCGGGCACCTACTGGAGACCGAGTTTGTTGGCCGCTGGTCCGGCAGGTACTTTCTTCAGCGACGATTCGGCCTTGGTCACAGTCACCTTAGAAGCAAAAATAGTGCCGGCGCCCATCGCCCCCTCACCACTCCAAAGCCGCCCCGTCACTTCAATGGCATCTCCCGAACCAACAAGTTCAAGCTGCGATGCATCAAGAGTGGCAACGGCATCCTTGCCCAACTGCAGCGAGACTCGCTGAATTTTTCCCGTGTTGATTTGGAGCACAAGCAGGGTGCCCCGAGCCTGAACCACTTGGCCAATAATCGTACCAATTCGATCGGCCAGAACCTCGTCGGGCTTGAAATCGGCTGAAGGCGTGACGATGTCAACTGCCTGTATCGACTCTTTACCTTTTCCATGGGTATCCACAGTGGTGACCACACGAATAACCATACCCGGCCTGAGGAGCGTTGCTGGAATGCGGCCACTGACAGTCAGTTGCGAAACGCCTGCCGGATGGAGCATTGCAACCCACGCAGGGGAGGATTGATCAAAAGCTTCCTCGGCAGAAAAGGCAACGATTCCTCCGGCGATTGAGCCAATAGATCCGCGTACGGTCCCTTGAAAATTTTCCTCCGGGAGATTATCGATGATGAACTTATTTCTTTCGACAGGCACCGTGATTGCCTTGTTGGTACCTCGGCAGGCGCCGAGATTCCAGAGCCGTTCGTAGCTCTTTTGGATCGTCGCTGATTTGTAGAACACTCCCCACTGAATTGTTCCGTCGACTGCCAAGGGCGCAGGATGTTCTTGGGTATCGGTGTATGGGTTGTAGGCCTCCGTTTGCGCTTGTGCACGGTATCCGCCGGAAACGCTGACGCTCAGGGCAATTGCTAGCATCAAAAGAAAAGAAGGCTTAAGCAGCAGGCAGGGGCTTTGCATAGGGATCATTTCTGACACTGTCGCTGAAGAAAACAGCGGGCATGCGGCACACGTGCTTGCATGAGGCACCCGGTGGATCACGCGACTCTATTAAGAGTAATTCGGCGCATGAACCACTTCCACAGTGGCCGTGGTGGGATCATGACGAAAATGGCGTCTACCGTCGGCGGCAGAACTGTTTTAATCAGATTTTTCGCTAGGAATTACAGCCCGTCGAGCGAAAGCGGGGATTCTTCAAGCATGGCGACCGACGCTCCGTGATCGACAGATAGTTTTAAGTCGTCACCTAACGGATTCGACTCCAACAAAGGAAACTGGCGGGTCAAGACCGTTTCTCGGTCAAGCCGAAGTGATTCCAGCGCCTCAGGACGAACGCGAACTTCAGACGACTGGTAGGTCTTAAAACCTGTGCCAGCCGGGATAAGATGTCCGAGAATCACATTCTCTTTCAGCCCCACGAGGTTATCCACCTTACCCGCGAGGGCTGCTTCAGTCAGCACTTTTGTGGTTTCCTGAAAGCTGGCTGCAGAAATAAAACTCGTACTCTGAACGCTCGCCTTGGTGATTCCAAGAAGTTGCGTGCTGGCCGTTGCGGGCTTTGATTTTGCGCCCTTGGCAGGGGTGCCACCGAGAGTCTCAATTTGTACGTTCGTCTGTAAGAGCACTTCCTTCGGCACAATGCTCCCAGCAACAAACTCACTGTCGCCCTTCTCTGTGATCCGAAGACATCCAGCCACGCTGTCATTTGCCTGGCGGAATTCAAACTTATCCATCACGCTGCCCGGCAATAAGGTAGTATCCCCAACAGTCTCAATCTTCACCTTTCGCAGCATCTGGGAAACAATGAGTTCGATATGTTTGTCGTCGATATCAACTCGCTGGCTACGATAGACATTTTGAATTTCGCGGACAAGATAACGCTGCACTTCTTCTTCGCCTGAGATGCGGAGAATGTCATGAGGCACAAGCGGACCATCAACCAGTGCTTCCCCGCTTTTGACATAATCACCGGCATGCACTCGCAGATGCTTTCCGTGAGTGACAAGATGCTCATGCTCAATGCCGCTCTCGCTCTTGACAACAATCGTCCGCTTGCCTCGACGCTTTTCGCCAAGAAGTTCCACGATGCCGTCGATTTCCGCCATGACAGCGGGGTCTTTTGGCTTACGGGCCTCAAAGATTTCCGTGACACGAGGCAGCCCACCAGTGATGTCTTGCGTACCAGAAACTTCACGAGGCGTCTTGGCCAGCACATGGCCAGCCTTGACGATTTCTCCCTGATTCACTTCGATGTAGGCTTTTTCTGGTAGATAATAAAAGTCAAGAATTTTGCCCGACTCATCCTCTAAAACGACCTGCGGGTGGTACACGCCCTTGTGCTCCATAATCATGCGCCGCACGTGACCGCTGGGGTCTTTTTCAATCCGGAGCGTTTCGCCTTCGACCACATCCTCGTATCGAACTTTGCCCGAGACTTCAGCCAGAATCGGAATCGAATGCGGATCCCATTGAACAAGCACTTGGCCAGTCTTAACCTCTTCGTTGTCTTGAACCTTCAGAATGGCACCAGCGGGAATATCAAACTTCTCCAGTTCACGGCCCTTTGGATCGATCACGGAGATTTCGCCATTTCTCGCCAGCACAATCGACTCACCTTGCTCTGTTTTGACAGTGCGTAGGCGAGTGAATTTTACTGTGCCAGCCTTCTTTGCCTTACTCTCGTTGTCTTCGATGGCCCGCTGACCGACGCCGCCGATATGAAATGTCCGCATGGTCAACTGAGTGCCAGGTTCACCGATGCTCTGGGCAGCAATGATCCCCACGGCCATGCCTTCTTCGACCATTGATCGCGTTGAAAGATCCATGCCGTAGCAGAGGCGACAAACGCCGAGTGGTGCTTCGCATGTCAGCGGGCTGCGCACTTGAATTTTTTCAAGCCCGAGTTCTTCGATTTGGCGACCAATAGTCGGTGTGATGAGTTCGTCTTCGTGTACAACCACCTCATCAGTGATCGGGTTGACAATATTTGCCCGACTCACACGCCCACGAATGCTATCTGCAAGGCTGACTTCAACCTTTTCGCCACGGTAAATAACCATCTTGGTAATACCCTGCGTGGTACCGCAGTCGTGCATGGTCACAACCACATTTTGCGCAACATCGCAGAGTTTGCGGGTGAGATAGCCCGAGTCAGCGGTCTTGAGAGCGGTGTCGGCTAGGCCCTTACGAGCACCGTGGGTCGAACTAAAATACTCCAATACCGTCAAGCCTTCGCGGAAGTTGGCTTTGATGGGTGTCTCGATGATCTTGCCGGATGGTTTCGCCATCAGACCACGCATGCCAGCTAGTTGGCGAATTTGCTCCACACCGCCCCGGGCGCCGGAGTGGGCCATTAAATAGATCGGATTTACGTAACCCGCGCGTCGAGTCTCTCGAGCATCGGTGTCTTGTGTCAGTTCCTCCATCATGTCTTTGGTGATCTGTTCCCGAGCATGCGTCCACGCGTCGAGCACCTGATTGTACCGCTCGCCGTCAGTGATCACGCCGCGCTGATAGAGCTTCATGATTTTTGAGACACCTTTTTCAGCCTCACCAATAATTTTTGATTTACTGGCTGGCGTGATCAGGTCATCGGTTGCAAAAGAAAGTCCGCTCTTGGTGCTCCAACTGAAACCAGTACGGTTCATGTCGTCCAAGAGATCAATCGTCTTGCGTCGGCCGAGAGCTTGGTAGCAATCTGAGATAACGCGAGCCAATTCACTTGAACGCATTGGAATATTGTAAAAGAGCATTCCTTCTGGCAATACAGAATTAAACAGAACACGACCAACGGTGGTTTCAATTCGAGCCCCCGGTTCGCCCAGCAATTCTCCCTCAATCTTCAGACGGCGATTGGGGGGCAGTTTTAGCTTGATGGTGGCGTGCGTATCCACTTTTCCCAGTGAGTGTGCCAACTGCACCTCGTTGGCATCCTTAAATACCATCCCCTCGCCCTTGCGACCAGGGAGCGCCATTGTTAGATAATAACAACCCATCACCACATCCTGCGAAGGACTAATAATGGGCGCTCCATTGGCTGGGCTAAAGATATTATTGGTGCTCAGCATCAATGTGTGGGCTTCAACCTGTGCTTCGATTGAAAGCGGCAGGTGCACCGCCATCTGATCGCCGTCAAAGTCAGCATTGAAACCTTTGCAGACAAGCGGATGGAGCTTGATGGCATTTCCTTCAACAAGCAAAGGTTCAAAAGCCTGAATGCCCATACGGTGGAGCGTGGGGGCTCGATTGAGCAAAACCGGATGGTTACGAATCACTTCTTCCAGGATGTCCCAGACTTCGGCATCCTTGCGCTCAAGCATTTTCTTAGCGCTCTTAATCGTGTCGGCATGGCCTAGATCCTTGAGGCGACGAATAATAAACGGCTGATACAGTTCCAAAGCGATTTTCTTAGGCAAACCGCACTGATGAAGACGGAGCGTTGGTCCAACGACGATTACACTACGCGCGGAGTAATCGACACGCTTGCCAAGGAGATTCTCTCGAAATCGCCCCTGCTTGCCCTTGATCATGTCAGTCAGGCTCTTGAGCGGACGATTACTGGAAGCCAGTACGGGTCGCTTGCAGCGGTTGTTGTCGAAGAGTGCGTCGACCGACTGCTGCAGCATCCGTTTTTCATTGCGGATTATCACTTCGGGCGCATTGAGATCAACGAGTTTTTTCAGCCGATTATTACGGTTGATGATCCGGCGGTAGAGATCGTTTAGGTCGCTCGTTGCGAAATTGCCTGAGTCGAGCATGACAAGCGGGCGAAGATCAGGAGGAATCACTGGAATCACATCCAGCACCATCCACTCCGGTTTGTTCTCGCTGTCGCGAATGGCTTCAACAATTTTCAGCCGATTGACAAGATCTTTCTTCTTTTGCTTAGAGCCTGTTGTATGGAGTTCCTCTCGCAAATCCTTGGAAAGCTGAACGAGATCTAAGCCCAGGAGCAATTTACGGACCGCTTCGGCGCCCATTTCGGCCTCAAAGCCCGTTTCGCCATAGGTGGCACGGGCTGCACGAAACTCATCTTCAGACAATAAACTTTGCTTCTTGAGCGGCGTGTCTTTAGGATCAAGCACAACGTAGTCTTGAAAATAAACGACCTTCTCAAGGCTGGACGTTTTCATTTCGAGCAAAGCGCCCAACCGACTCGGCATCGCCTTAAAGAACCAGATGTGCACGATTGGGGCGGCCAATTCAATGTGGCCCATTCGCTTTCGCCGAACGCGGCTATGCGTCACCTTCACACCGCAGCGATCGCAGACCATGCCCTTGTATTTCATGCCGCGATACTTACCGCAGGAGCATTCCCAGTCTTTCTCCGGGCCAAAAATCTTTTCGCACATCAAACCGTCTTTTTCAGGGCGGTAGGTACGATAATTAATGGTTTCGGGTTTTTTTACCTCACCAAACGACCAGCTTCGAATGTCGTGCGGCCGCGCCAGCGTGATTTTAACGGCGGAATAGTCATTGACGCGATCGTAGGTTGATTCACCGATGCTCACGCGAAATCTCCTTGTAAAAAACAGGGCCGGGGCCAACTTGCCGATAGATGAAAATAGTATGGGTAACGCTAAATAAAATCTAAAAAAACGGACTAAGAGTTTCTCAGCCGCTCCTAGATGCGACGCTTTTCTAATTGCATATTGAGGGCCAAACCACGAATTTCATTGGTAAGAACATCAAAGCTAGCCGGTGTTCCGGCCTCCAGCGTGTTCTCTCCCTTCACCATGCTCTCGTAAATCTTTGTCCGCCCTTCGACGTCATCGCTTTTGACCGTGAGCAATTCTTGGAGCGTGTAGGCCGCACCATAAGCCTCTAACGCCCAGACTTCCATTTCACCAAATCTCTGTCCACCAAAACGAGCTTTACCACCGAGCGGTTGCTGCGTGATCAGCGAGTAAGGACCGGTCGAACGGGCATGTACCTTGTCATCGACAAGGTGATGCAACTTAAGCATGTAGATGTATCCGACAGTTGTTTCCTGCTCGAGTTGCTCGCCAGTGCGGCCGTCAAAGAGTTGGGCTTTTCCATGACTGGGCAATCCCGCCACCTTAAGCACCGCATTGATATCTTCCTCGCTGGCCCCATCAAAAACGGGCGTAATCGCTTGGAATCCCAGTAGCTTGCCTGCCCAGCCCAGATGGGTCTCGAGAATCTGACCAACGTTCATCCGACTCGGTACGCCTAGCGGGTTTAACAGAATTTGTACTGGAGTGCCGTCGGCAAGAAAGGGCATGTCTTCCTTAGGAAGGATTTTAGCGATCACCCCCTTATTACCGTGACGACCGGCCATCTTGTCGCCGACAGAAATAGCCCGCTTTGCGGCGATATAAACCTTCACCATCTGCAGCACGCCAGGACGCAACTCATCGCCCCGCTTCATGCTATTGAGTCGCCGTTCGCGGGCGTCGATTGCTTCGTCAACCACAGGCCACATTGTCTTAAAGAGTTTATCGACATCGCTTTTTCGCTGGGGCGAACGAATATCAAGAGACTCCAGATCAAAGGTTGCTGCCCGTTCGGCCACAACTTTGTGATCTTGATCCCGCACCAGCGCCCCACCGTCAATAGCCGTCAGAGGCTTTTGCAAGACTTTTTCAATCTCTGAGACCATCGCGCCGAACGTCTCGGCTACCCGCAGGTTTCCTTCGTTCTCGGCGTCTTTCAGTGACTTTTCGAACTCACGTCGTTCGTCTTCCGACAGACTCATACGCCGTGAAAACTTTTCGGTGGCCGTAACGATCCCCTCCACCCCGGAAGGGACCTCGAGTGAATCATTTTTGACATCCTCACCGGCACGTCCAAAGATCGCGTGCAGTAGTTTTTCCTCCGGAGTCAGTTCGGTCTTGCTCTTGGGCGAGACCTTGCCAACGAGAATGTCTCCGGGCCGCACATAGGTGCCGATGCGGACAATTCCGCTTTCGTCCAAGTTGTGCAGCGCCCGTTCGCCGACATTGGGAATGTCGCGTGTGAATTCTTCGCGGCCCAGTTTGGTGTCGCGGATTTCGATGTCGTATTCCTCAATGTGAATTGAGGTGTAGACATCATTCTCAACCAACTCCTCGCTGATGATAATGGCATCCTCGAAATTAAAACCGTCCCAGGCCATAAACCCAACGAGCACATTGCGACCAAGCGCTAACTCGCCTTTGAAGGTAGCAGCACCGTCTGCTAAGACCTCGCCCTTTTCAACTTTTTGACCGAGCGCTACGATCGGCTTTTGGTTCTGGCAAGTGCGCTCATTTAAGCCGACATACTTGCGGAGTTTGTACACATCGGTGCCATTGACCTCAATCGTTTCAGCATCGACATACGTCACAGCTCCCTTGCGTTCGGCCCGGACAAGCAGACCCGAATTTACGGCCACGTCTCGCTCCATGCCGGTGGCTACGATCGGGGGTTCCGCAATCAACAGCGGCACAGCCTGTCGCTGCATGTTGGAACCCATCAAAGCGCGATTAGCGTCGTCGTGCTCAAGGAATGGAATCAGGCCAGCCGAAACACCAACCATCTGACTCGGCGCAACGTCGATGTACTGAATCTTGTCGGCCGGCACGAGCACGAAGTCGCCCCTCCAGCGGGCGATGATTGACTCGCCTTCGATTTTTCCATTCACAACGGGAGCATCGGCCGGTGCAAGATATGCGTCCTGCTCTTCATCAGCGCGAAGCCATGCAACGTCCTCGGTGAGCTTGCAATTCTTGACCTTGCGATAGGGAGTGACCAAAAATCCGTACGAGTCAACTCCGGAATAAATCGCTAAACTTGATATAAGACCGATGTTAGTGCCTTCGGGCGTTTCAATCGGACAAATTCTCCCGTAGTGGGAAATGTGCACATCACGCACCTCAAAGCCCGCTCTTTTGCGATTCAAACCTCCCGGACCGAGGGCGGACAAGCGACGCTCGTGAGCGAGCATCGAGAGCGGATTGGTCTGATCGACAACCTGAGAGAGTTCACCACGGCCAAAGAAATAATCGATGGCAGCAGAAATACTCTTGGGGTTAATCAGCGTACGAGGAGACATCTCTGTGACGTCCTTAAGACTCATTCGCTCCTGCACGGTGCGACGCAATTTAAGAAAACCCTTACGGAGTTCGTCGCCGGCCAGTTCGTCAATCGTCCGTAAACGACGATTGCCGAGATGATCAATATCGTCCACCTCAACGGCGCCCTCGCCCTCACTCAGCTCGAGCATGTATTGAATCGCTGCAATTAAATCGTCGGCACGAAGCGTCATTTCTGTCTCGGGCACAGAAAGCTTGAGCTTGCGATTGATGCGAAAACGACCGACGCGGCCCAAACGGTAGCGATTTGTGTCTTTAAATTTTTCGTCAAAAAGAGTCCTCGCCTTATCGAGAGCCGCTGGATTGCCTGGACGCAGTCGCTGATAGATCCGCACAAGCGCATCCTCATGGCTGGGAGCGACATTTGTGCGTCGCTTCGACTCATCGGCATCCTCGCGAAGGCTATTCATGATCAAAGGAACCTTCTGCTCCGCCATCAGATCGACGGCTTTCAAGCCAGAGGTGCAGATAAGCTCAGCTTTGTCGTGCGTAATTTTGCAACCCGCATCAACAATGATCTCGCCTGCCCGGTCAGAACCCTTCGGATAGACAATGTCATCGACCGCAATCTTGCCTTCGATCTTGGGAACGCTCCGCGGACCGACGACTTTCTCCACTGTATTTTTATAAAAAAGCTTTAGGATGTCTGAATCGCGAGCATACTTAGGATCCATGGCCCGCAGCAGGGTGAGGGCAGAGAACTTACCGCTTTGATCGATGCGTACCTGAAGCGTATCTTTCTTGGAAATATTAAACTCAATCCAGCTGCCTCGCTCCGGAATGATTCGGCAGTTATGTGTTTTGCGATCGGCCGACTCGGTGTTTGCCACAAAGTCAATACCGGGCGATCGATGAAGTTGGCTGACGACCACGCGCTCTGCGCCATTGATGATAAACTCGCCACCGCCCAGCATGATCGGAATATCACCCAGATAAACTTCTTCTTCGATCGGCTGTTCACGGGTCAATCGGAGTAAAACTCGCAATGGACGGCCATACGTCAAACGCAACTGACGGCACTCGTCTGGATCATATCGCGGCTTGCCTAGGCTGTAACTGATGTATTCAATCTTGACCGTTTTGTCGTAGCTTTCGATCGGAAATATTTCGCGCAGCACGCCCTCAATCCCATGATCCTTGCGCTTGGCAGGGGGCACGCCGTACTGCAAAAACGCGTCATAGGATCGCGTCTGAATTTCTGTCAGATCCGGTATCGCGTGATTAGCCCGGCGGCTTCCAAAGTGTCGAACTTCAGTCGGCTGCAATCGACGAATAGCGGGAGTTGCCATTGAGAGAAGACTCCTAGGGTAGGTCTGCGCGGGAGTTACGACAGTCGAACCGTAAAAAAGCGTCCGCAATTCAGGAAAAACAGTTCCTCAATCACGTAACCACAAAAAAGCGGTGACGACACAACACAAAATGGAACTAGAAACAGGCGGGCAGACAAATTGTCCGGAGCAGCAAAAACTATACCAAATAGACGACAGGAAAAAAGAGCCCATCATTCATTTGCGTATTTTCGTCGTTTTTTACTTGATCGAGACAGTTGCCTTGGATTCTTCCAGTTCTTTTTTCAGCTTCTCGGCGTCGGCTTTGGAAATGCCTTCTTTGACCTTGGCAGGCGCGCTTTCGACCAGATCCTTGGCCTCTTTGAGACCAAGCCCAGTTGCGGCACGCACGACCTTGATCACGCCAATTTTGTTGTCGCCGAAGCTTTCCAGTACGACATCAAACTCTGTTTTCTCAACGGCGGCTTCGGCAGCAACACCACCGGCAGGTGCGGCCATCATCACCGCGCCGCCAGCAGCTGGCTTAATGCCGTGAACTTCGTCGAGATAGTCGGAAAGTTCCTTAGCAGCCTTGAGCGTTAAGCCAACGATCTTATCGCCGAGATCCTTGGTACCAGCAGAGAATTCACGAGTCGCTTCAGCCGTTGTCATCGATCAGGATCCTTTTCGTTCAGAGGAGAGCCGGTTTACGAAGCAACGAAAGATTGCTACAAACCGGCTGATGTGAGGAGTAAGTGTTTAAAGCCGCCGAATTTGGGTTCAATAAATGAAGGACTACAGTCTTACCACGAACTTTGGCTGTGTGAAGCCCCTTCAAAAAAACACAAAGCCAGTATAAAAAATGCTTGCTGCAGCGTCACGCAACGGGGGATTCTGCCGGAAGGGCATCTACGACTGCCGTTTCGCCATTGGCTGGGATGGCATTTTTCTCCAGCTCTTTCACACGAGACGCAATCTGCCCTGCCAGAAGACCCCCAACCGAACCGATTTGGCCCGCCAGGACCGATGCCACAGAAATGATTTGGCCTGAGATGATCGAAAGCTGTTCAGTGCGGGTGGGCCACTTTGCAACCGTCTTCATTTCGACGGCCTCTAAGCGAGAGCCATCGAGAGCACCACCCCGAAACTCAAGGCTTTCAAAGCCCTTGAGTGCGGTCAGGCGGTCAAGTTCTTTGACTAAGTCAACGACATCCTCGCCGCCCCACGCAATTGCCAGCATACCCTCCGTCTTTTCAAAGGCTGGTGCCAGTGGGGTGCTGAGGGTCGCTCTTCGTGCAAGGCTATTTTTCACCATCGTGAGATGGATTTTTTTCTTTCGCAACGCCTGTCGCAACTGAGTTGTTTTCTGTGCGTTGAGGGTGCCAAGGCTGACAACCACTAGGTCGCCAACATCGCTTAGGCGAGACTTCAGATCATCGACCAGCATGTTTTTTACAGTTTTGCTCATGGAAATTTAGCTCTGCGGGGATTGCTATCTGCGGTGATGGGGCTCGTAAATATTTGGCGATCTTCGACTATAGCTTTAAGCAGCGACCATGACACCGGGGGTCATGGTTGCCGAGATCGAAATGCTTTTGACAAATTGACCTCGAACGCTGCCTGGCTGTAGGGAAAGAATATGGTCGATGAAGGCCCGGATGTTGTCGACGAGTTTGGCTGAATCGAAGCTGGCTTTGCCAACAACGGCATGCACGATGCCTGTTGGGTCATTGCGGAACTCAACTTTGCCCGCCTTGTATTCGCTCACGGTCCTTGCAATGTCGGCTGTGACGGTGCCTGCCCGAGGACTCGGCATCAGTCCGCGTGGGCCGAGCACTTTTCCAAGCGGCCCAACTAAACCCATCATATCGGGGGCAGCGATACAGACATCGAAGTCCGTCCAGCCTTCCTTGATTTTTTTAGCCAACTCATCGGCTCCAACCTCTTCTGCGCCAGCAGCCCGAGCATCATCGGCAAGATTGCCCTTCGCAAAAACAACAACGCGTTTTGACTTACCAATGCCATGCGGCAAGACCAACGATCCACGCACGATCTGGTCGGCTTGCTTGGGGTCAATGCCCAGTCGCATGTGAATCTCGACCGACTGGTCGAATTTGGCTGGGGGAAAATTCTTCAGCAGTGCCACGGCATCAGCCAGCGGTACAGGAGCTTCAGAAGTTGGTTTCTTGGCGAGCATCGCCCGCATGCGTTTGGTCAGAGCCACGGTTAAAAATCCTGATATCAGTGAGTGAAAGGAACTTTTTTTGAACGACGAAACAAACTAGCCTTCAACCGTCAGACCCATGCTGCGAGCTGTGCCTTCAATCATGCGACGGGCATGGTCGCCGTCGCGGGCATTCAGGTCTGCGGCTTTGAGTCGAACGACCTCATCAAGCTGGGCCTTCGTAACCTTGCCAACCTTATCTTTGTTGGGCACGCCGGATCCTTTGGCAAGACCAGCAGCCTTTTTCAGCAGCGCCGCAGCTGGAGGGCTCTTCGTGACAAAGTCAAATGAACGATCGTTGTAGACGGTGACAACAACCGGAATCGGCATCCCGGCGGCCTCGCGAGTGCGATCGTTGAACTGCTGAACAAACTGGCCTAGGTTGATGCCGTAGCGGCCCAACGAAGTGCCGACTGGGGGGGCGGGAGTCGCCTGACCGCCGGGAACCTGGAATTTTGCCTGACCAACCATCTGCTTTGCCATGGTTACACCCTTGTCTTAACTTGTCTTGAACTTTTTTTTCGATGCAAACTGCTTGATATCAAAGGAATCAGCGAAGACGTGACCACATCACTTGGCCCAGACGTTTCGCGAAAACGCTTTACTAAACTGTCTCGATCTGCCAATACTCAATATCGACGGGAGTGGAACGGCCGAAAATACTGAGCATCACTGTTACGCGACCGTTGGCTTCGTCGATCTGCTCCACTTCGCCCTCAAAGTTTTCAAATGTACCTTCGGTAATTTTGACGCGATCACCCTTCTTAAACTTGATCTTTAACCTAGGCGAATCCTCCGCCTTGACTTGTGTCTTGTTAAGCAACTTGGCGACATCTGCCTGAAGCATCGGGCTGGGACGGCCGGCCGAGCCGGTAAAGTCGCCGATGCCTCCAGTTTCTCGCACGAGATACCACGTATCATCATTCAAAACCATGCTCACCAAGATGTAGCCGGGGTAGAGTTTTTTGGAAACAACCCGCTTCTTACCCGCCTTAAACTCTGTGACTTGTTCTTTCGGCACAATCACTTCACCAAAGTGCCTGCCTAAGCCCTGCAAAGAAATACGTCGCATCAGAGTCTCACGAATTGAATCTTCACGATTGCTTTGCACCTTCAGGATGTACCACTGCTTCTCCGCCGCCGGCTTGCCTTCATCGTCGTCGCCATCAACGGAAACAGGCTTGGCTCTTTCACTGCCATCAAACGGATCAGCAAGCTCTGCTGGAGTGCCGTCGTCGTCGTTGAGGTCTTCCCCGACAGCAGGGGCCTCCTCTTGGGCCGCTGCGTGCGATGCAGAAACACCCTGAACAGGTGCCTGAACTTCGGCCAGCGGGCTCGCAAGAGCGCTGTCCTCAATGACATTACCAATGGCTTGGTTGGGGTCTTTTTTTTGATCGTCTGTGGAATCGTTCATAGAGGGCTCAGTATCCGAATGACTCAACGGTTTCAACCAATACTCTGGATGGCACGCAATACAAACCACCAAAAGAGATCGTATCCAGCAAGAATTGCCGCAAGGGCAAAAATAAGAAAAATAATGACGGCCGAACTGCGAACGACCTCGTCACCCGTAGGCCAAGAAACCTTGGTCATCTCCGTCTCAACAGCAATGAGAAAATCGGCGAATCGTTGCATGTTGACAAAGCGAAAGATGATCCACAGCCCAAATGCCAAGAGCAACCCCGGCACCAGAAACCGCACAATACCGATGTCTACCACGGGCACAACTGGCGAAAGAGACGTTCCACTGGCCAGCCACAGCGGCAGGAGTTGTCCCATCCTCCAGACACCAACTACCAGGGTGACTGCCAGCGCAGCAAACGTTGTTTGCCTTGCAACGCGACCTTGGTTTGGCTTGTAGACCGAAAAACTCAGGAGTTCTTTCCAGAGATTTCCATCGGTCGTTCGGCGTTCGTGGGTTCCAGCCATAAATCTCTTTTGCTACTCAGCTTTTTCTTTTGGTCGTCTTTTTCGATCAGCTAACTTTGAAGGCAGGGGCGGCGGGAATCGAACTCGCAACCTCTGGTTTTGGAGACCAGCGCTCTGCCAGTTGAGCTACGCCCCTGTAGTTATGGGGCCCCTTTAGGCAGGGGCCCCGCAACCAAACATCTTTCGTATCTTCTTTGTGAGTGCTTTTTTCGGAATACAACAATTAATCTCAGTCGAGAATCTTCGTGACAACGCCTGAACCGACGGTTTTACCGCCTTCTCGAATGGCAAAACGGACACCATTATCCATAGCAATCGGCACCATCAACTCCACCTCCATCTTGACGTTGTCGCCAGGCGTCACCATGTCGACTCCGCCGAGCAACTGGGTCGAGCCTGTCACGTCGGTCGTACGAAAGTAAAACTGCGGACGATACCCTGCGAAGAACGGCGTGTGTCGGCCACCTTCCTCTTTGGAGAGAATGTAGACCTCGCACTCAAACTTTTTGTGGGGCTTGATTGAGCCCGGTTTGGCTAAAACTTGACCACGTTCAATGCCATCGCGGGCAACTCCACGCAGCAAGCAACCAACATTGTCGCCGGCTTGTCCGCTATCGAGCACCTTCTTAAACATTTCCACGCCGGTGCATGTTGTCTTCTCAGACTTTTCATGGAGGCCGACGATTTCGACTTCGTCACCAACCTTGACGATTCCTCGCTCGATTCGGCCAGTTGCTACCGTACCGCGACCCTCGATTGAAAAAACGTCCTCGATGGCCATCAAGAACGGCTTGTCGAGCTCACGAACTGGTTCTTTGATGTATTCATCGACAGCAGCCAACAAGTCGCCGATGCACTTATTCTTTTCCGCATCCTTAGGGCTATCGTATGCGGGCTTACCGGCTCCACGAATGATCGGTACATCGTCACCAGGAAAGCCATACTTCGTCAGCAGTTCGCGAATTTCCATCTCGACTAAATCGAGGAGTTCCGCATCATCCACAAGATCGACCTTGTTAAGAAAGACGACCAAAGACGGCACACCCACCTGCCGCGCGAGCAGAATATGCTCGCGCGTCTGGGGCATTGGCCCGTCGGCTGCGCTCACGACCAAGATGGCACCGTCCATCTGGGCGGCACCAGTGATCATGTTTTTGATAAAGTCGGCGTGGCCCGGGCAATCAATATGAGCGTAGTGCCGCTTGTCGGATTCATACTCAACGTGACTGACCGCGATCGTAACCGTCTTGGTTTCGTCGCGGACCGTACCCCCCTTGGCAATATCGGCGTAGCTTTTTGCTACAGCCAGATTCTTGGCTGCCTGCACCGCCACAATCGCACCGGTAAGTGTTGTCTTGCCGTGGTCAATATGACCGATGGTACCGACGTTAACGTGCGGTTTCGTCCGCGAGAACATGTCTTTTGCCATACTTTTGTCCCTCAATCTTCCTCTCTAATGGCCACCGGCTATGACCGGTAGCGAAATCTAAAACGATCTTTTACCGCCCGGAAACGCCCCGGGCGGATGAATTTTAAAACGACTAATGACTCGAGCGTATTACTTGTTTTTTGTGGCGTGTGTTGCAAACGGACCGAAGGCTGCTGATGGGAGTTGAACCCATGACCTCGTCCTTACCAAGGACGCGCTCTACCAACTGAGCTACAGCAGCGAGTGCGACCATGTTTTGAGGACCATTGTGCCGGGGGCCATCGGAGTATTTTGTGAGATTTTGTGGGAAAGAGTTTCATAGAGTACAAAAAGAATTGACTGGCGTGGCTTGCTTGATGTAGTGCTGAATGACTCGAAGCGGGTAGAGGGAATCGAACCCTCGTCTTTAGCTTGGAAGGCTATTGCTCTACCATTGAGCTACACCCGCAGCGAACTCCACCGGTAGTTCACTCCACCCGCTCGCTTGCGTCCCGATCAATCCGACGGGCATGGATGCCAGCAGGCAGAGGTGGGGCAAGACTGGGGAGTGCAGGATTCGAACCTGCGAAGGCATAAGCCATCAGATTTACAGTCTGACCCCTTTGACCGCTCGGGAAACTCCCCTCGTGTTGCTAGTGGTTTGAATGGTTGTGATCGGAGAACGCATAAAAGATTGAATCTACAGCAAACGGCAGTCAGATTCGGGTTCGTCAAACTGAGCTAGCGGCGGGAGTTGAACCCGCAACCTGCTGATTACAAATCAGCTGCTCTGCCAATTGAGCTACGCTAGCGGCCGGTCGAGACCGCGAATTGACCAAGTGTACGGTTTCAAATTGTCCGTGCAAGACGGCACTTTCCTAGGGCCAGAACGGGCAGACTTCAGGGTTTTTGCGTTGCTTCATCAGCTAAAAAGCAATTCCACCATAGAAAAATCGTCGCTGAAATCATCCCGTCCAGCGAGCGTTCGCACAAAGCTTACGAGCTTATCCATTCTATTTTCTGGCCCCTCGGGAGCCGCAGCTAGCGTCGTCAGAAAGTCTTCGAAGGCCCACATCGAGCCATCGGGGCGGCTAATTTCAAAGGCTCCATCGCTGTAAACAAAGAGCCTTGATCCGGCCGGTACGGCCACTTCTTGGGAGTCAAACTCCAGCCCCTCCACGGCCCCAATCAGCGGGCCATCCGATTCGAGCAATGAGGTTGAAACGCCCTCGCCTGGTGGAATGAGTAATGCTGGCGGATGGCCGCCTCCGGCCCAGCGAATACTCCGTGCACGACTATTGTAGACGCCGTACCAGATCGTAAAAAACATGTCGTTTTGACGCTCCATTGGAAAGGCCCGATTGAGTGCGGCCAGCACGGCGCCGGGATCGTGAAAATCGGTCTGCGGCAAAGCCTCACTGCGGACGGCATTGAGCGCTGAGACGCTGAGCAGTGCCGCGCCGACTCCGTGACCACAGACATCGAGGAGGTAGACGGCGACGTGCTCCTCATCGAGGGAGTGGTAGCCGAATGCATCACCCCCTAATTCAGCCGAGGGAATAAATCGCCAGTCGGCTCGAATTGAGCCAATGTCCTGCGGCGGCGGCAGTAGCGACCGCACATAATGTGCAGCAGTCGCCAGATCGTTGGCCAGAATTTTCTGGCTGGCCTTGAGCGCATCGAAGGCTTCGTTGCGCTCAAGCAATGCGGTGTAGCCGCGCGAGTGGTAGCGAACGCGAGCTAGTAACTCAAGTCGGTCAGGCAGTTTTACGACATAGTCGTTGGCCCCAAGTGCAAAGGCCTCAGCCTTGACTGCCGCCTCTTCTTTGGTCGACAGCACGATGATGGGTACATTCACAAATCGATCATCCGCTCGAAACCTTCTAACGAGTTCGAGTCCATCGACTTCGGGCATGACGAGATCCTGCAGAATGACCGTCGGCTCGATTTCTGCCGCCATCGTGATTGCGGCAGTGGCATCCTTGCAGAAGTGGAAGGCAATTCCATCTTCAGCAGCCAGCATCCGCCGGACGGCCTCGCCGATAATTGGCTGATCGTCAATGAGGAGCACAATGGCACCACGGGCGAACGGGGATTCTGCGGAAGTCAAAGGAATTGCCTAGCGATCAATGGGGGAATGAACGGATTCGCTCTGTGAGTCTACCAAAAGTAGCGGCGGTGTTCGGTTCGACCGGCGGTGTTTGGGTAGCGTTGTGCGGCGGTACGAACGCAGCATGGGCAATTCAATGGCCCACGATTCATAAAAAGATGCACTTGCAGGATTGCAAGGTTTCGAGTGCGTGTGAAACCGACGCTTTTTTGTAGCCTTTGCCATACTTAAAGAGCAAATGTTCCCTATTCTTTCTGCCGAACCGAGACCTTCATCGAGTTTCTCGCCTAAAAAATCCAATGCTGTCATTCATAAGTCACTTGATCTCTTTTCCGCAGCAGCCGTCAACGCTGACATCTGCTGTGTCTCTTTCACGTGTTTTGAATGGATAGCACCACACGCACCGGGACGCTGGGCTCTACCGCTCGCGCAGAAGAGCTGTCTCTTGATGAACGAGCGGCGTTGATTCAGGAATCGGTCGATCACGCGGCCCATTATCTGCCTGCCCAAGGGCCAATCGATGTTTTCATCCACCACAACACGCTCCATGCGTTCGAGGAGGAACCTTTCGAAGAGGCTGTAGTTCGGGCCGCTCGCCTGTTTGGGACTGAGCCATTTCTCTCCGAAAGTTGCTACCGAGAAGAGTTGGCTCGAGGCCGAATTCGTGTCGGCGACATCGAGGCGGTACTCGACCGAGATTCGTACCATCGCAGCGGCGTGTCTGGCGAAAGGTTGGCCGGTGGACGCATCCCGCTGCGAGAATTGCAACGGGCTCTGCTCTTGCATTCGGTTCGGCAGGAATCGGATGCGGCCGTTCGCTGGACGCTGACCGAAAGCGACCTTCTCGAACGCCTTCGCGACGATCTTTCACCAGAGGTGCGCTGGAAACTTCTCAGCGATAGCGACAGTGGACTCGCTGACGAGCACGATGGATCATTCGCAAACACTGAAGACGAATTGACGAGGCAGGCCACGTTTTCACGAACCTATCAGATGGGTCTCGCCGACAGGGAAAGACGAGCAGCCAGCGAACTGTGGCACGCCTGCGTGGAGGCCGTTGCCCTAACGCGGCCATCGGTAGTGCACATACAGCCGCCCGTGCGGCACCGTGATTTGATTCTGGCCCTTGATCCCTCGCTCGATACCGATGCACTGGTGCATCCACTTTTAATCCGATTGTGTGCCGCTTTTCTCGATCAGGGAGTCGCGAGTTGGCCGATGCCGGGCCGTGAGCAAGGACTCCTCGAAGCAGTGGCTCAGATCTATTCAGGTCGATTTGGGCCCACTGAACCATGGGGTACCCGCCTCCCTGCAGCAATCAGGGCCATCCAAGGCGTACCGCCGTGCGCGGTCATAAAAACCGAACTCGATCGTCTTGGAGTGCCAGTTTCACGATGGGGGGATTTTATCACGCAGTCGCTGTTGGCTCTTCGCGGTTGGGCCGGAATGATTCGACAATTCGAAGAACGCCCCGATCGCGCACCGGTTGATGCGGTGCCGGCAAGGCTGATCGATTTTCTCGCCCTGCGGCTGATCTGCGATCGAGTGGCAACGGAGTGGATGTTCAAGCGACTGGGACGAAAACAAGTTGATGCTGGCTCACCGAACGTCAATGGTCATTCTGGCAATTCTGCAACCAATTTGCTCGCCGGACTGTGGGTAGAGCTCCGCGATCGCTATCCTCCAGTCCGCGGACCCGGTAGCCTTGCCCGCGGATTTCTGCTGCATCAAGTTTCGCAACTTGTCGGACTTAGCGGTCGCGACATTCGTGCGCTTGATGAAAATGAACTCTTACGACTGGAGCACGCGATTGCTGCGTTTGACGGCATGACGCGGCGGCGGCTCTTTCATCTGGCGTACGAGCGACGGCATCGGATTGAAGTGCTCGACGCGTTGGCTTCGCACGTGCCTGTTGCCGCTCCACCATGTTCGACACGGCCAATTGTGCAGGCGATCTTTTGCATCGATGAGCGGTGCGAGTCATGCCGAAGGCACTTTGAGGAACTCGGGCCTCTTTATGAAACCTTTGGGACGGCTGGTTTTTTTGCCGTGCCCATGTATTACCGCGGCCTCGACGATTGGCACGCCTCGCCACTGTGCCCCATTGTGATTCGACCACAGCACACCGTCGTTGAAGTCCCAGAAGATTCTGCTCTTGTTACCCACCAGTGGTATCAAGCGATGCGTCGCTTCTTCGGCCAACTGTCGGGCTCAATGTCGGCCGGTAGTCGCACGCTCTTTCGGGGCGGAGTGTTTACGGCGTTTGCCGGAGCGATTGCCGCGGTGCCACTCGTGGCGCGAGTGGCGTTCCCGAGGCTTGCAGCCCGGCTGGGTCGCACGGCAGGGGAGCTGGCTCGCAAACGAATTCCGACACGATTAAACCTCGATCACGCAGCACTTGAACAAGCTGGCCAGCCACCCCTACCCGATGGAACGCAGGCTGGATTTAAGGTGGCGGAAATGTCTGCGATCGTGCGTCGCGTACTCGAGGATATTGGCCTCACGAGCCGGTTTTCGCGAATCGTGGCTGTGATCGGCCACGGTTCTTCAAGTCGAAATAACCCGCACGAAAGCGCGCACGACTGCGGTGCTTGCGGAGGCGGTCGCGGTGGGCCAAACGCGCGAGCCTTTGCCATGATGGCCAACGACAACCGAGTTCGTGCGCAGCTTGAGGCCTCTGGCCTCGCGATTCCGGCCGACACGCAGTTTGTCGGTGGTATGCTCGACACTTGTTCTGAAGCTTTAAAGTGGTTTGATACCGACCGATTGCCCGAGAGCCACCGCCACGATTTTGACTTGCTACGAGATGCCTACAATACAGTTTTAATTGCCAATGCGCACGAACGCTGTCGGCTCTTTGAAACCGCTCCGCTCGACATCAAGCCAGAGGCAGCCCACGCACATGTCGAAGCCCGCAGCGTTGACCTCGCGCAGGTTCGTCCGGAATACGGCCATGCGACCAACGCCGTCTGCATCATTGGTCGCCGTTGGAGGACGCGTGGACTCTTTCTCGATCGTCGGGCGTTTTTGGTCTCCTACGATCCGACTCTCGAAATTGATTCTACCGTCTTGGCCCGCACGCTGGCAGCAGTCGGCCCTGTCGGTGCTGGCATTAATCTCGAATATTACTTTTCCGTCGTTGATCGAGTTGGATATGGCAGTGGCACAAAGCTACCTCATAACATCACCGGATTGATCGGTGTCATGGATGGCCACGCCAGCGATCTGCGAACAGGACTGCCGTGGCAAATGGTTGAAATTCACGAGCCAGTGCGGCTGCTGATTGTGATCGACGCCACGCCCAATCGAATTCTCGCGGCGGCTGAAGCGGTGCCTGCTGTCAAGCGATTGGTGCTCAATCGCTGGGTCCAGCTGGTAGCGTGGGATCCAGACACCGGATCGCTTTGTGTCTTCGAGGACGGTGCGTTTGCGCCGTATGTTCCAGAACATGCCGAGGTGCCGGTGGTCGATAGATCCGTGTCGTGGTATTCCGGCCGCCGCGACCACGTGCCGCCGGCCCGCGTGCTGGCGGCAATGACTGCTGTGCCGCTCCCGTTGCAGGGAAGCCACACATGAACAATCACGATCTTGTTTCACTCCTTGTGGTCTGCCAACTCGCGGCACCGGCCGCCACGCTGATTCTCATCGGCCTGCCATCGCTGGTGGGGCGCCCGTTGCCCGAACGAGCCACAACCCGAATCGTGGGTACCGGATTTTTAATCGGTTTTTTGGCCGGAATTGTCACGCTGCTATTCCTAGCCGCCCGTGACTTTCGGCCGGAAGTGGTTCATCTAGGCACTTGGTTTTCTGTCGGGCATCACGAGGCAACGATCGAACTTGTGGCTGATGGCCTTTCGTTGCCGTATGTCTGCTTTTCGACAGGGCTCTGCGGGCTTGTGAATGCGTTTGCCGGAAAATATCTGCATCGCGAACCAGGCTTCACGCGATTTTTTGTCTTGCTTGCACTCTTTGGCACAGGCATGAATTTGATGGTGCTGGCCGGCAGCATCGATGTGCTTTTTGCGGGCTGGGAGTTTCTGGGAATTTCCTCAGCGCTCTTGATTGGTTTTTTTCACGAACGCAGCAATGCGGTGAACGCAGCGATCAGAGCCTTTACGACCTACCGGATTTGTGATGTCGGGTTGCTGACAGCCGGAGTGGTCGTGCATGCGGCCGTTGGCTCGGGGGATTTTGCACGTTTGTTTGTTGAGGATTGGCCGAATGGTGCGTGCTTAGTGTCGCCTACCATTGCCACTATTGTTTCATTTTTATTGGTCTTTGCCGCCATGGGCAAAAGTGCACAGGTGCCCTTTTCGGCTTGGTTGCCCCGGGCTATGGAAGGGCCGACGCCATCGAGCGCTATTTTCTACGGGGCGCTTTCGATCCATGCCGGTGCCTATGTGCTCTTGCGGTGCGAGGCCCTGCTCGAGCAGGCACCGCTGGCCCAACTGGCGTTGATTGTCATTGGGATAGGTACGGCGATCCATGCCAGCGTCGTGGGGCGAGTGCAAACCGATCTCAAGAGCATGCTTGCGTATGCATCGATGACGCAGGCAGGGATTATCTTTGTGGAGATTGGCCTGGGATGGCGAGTGATTCCGCTGGTGCATGTCGTCAGCCACGCGATCGTTCGGAGCCTGCAGATATTGCGATCGCCGTCCGCGCTGCACGATCGACACGAACTCGAAGCCGCGCTGGGGGGGCATCCAGGCGCCGGCGGCTGGTCGTTGGGTAGTCTGCTGCCAGAGAAGATTCAAACGCGGCTCTACAGAATTGCTTTGGAGCGTGGCTTTGAGGAGATGGCCGTGGGACGATTTGTCGTTGGGCCAGTCTTACAAAGTCTGAAAATGGCTGCGGCGGCCGAACGCAAGTGGGTTGCCTGGCTGGGTGGTGCGCGACCATGAACGACAGTATTGTGCCGAGTGTTCTCAGTGTTTCTGAACATCTCAACCAGTCCGTACTCGTGGCCGTAAGTGTCACGGTGGCGGCGCCGCTGCTAGGAGCGATTGTCTCGTCACTTGGCTTTGGCCGCCGCAGTCCGCGATTGCTGGCTGTGACAGCAGCAGCGATCTCACTCGTTTCAAGTCTGGCGATCACAGTACTGTGGAGCCTGAGCGATGGCCGACCGATCGGCTACGGGGCTTACATGGGGGGCGGCAGGCTACTCTTTGTCGATGGTTTGACGGCAGTGCTTTTGCCATACGTGGCGTTGGTAGGACTGGCAATTTTGCTGATAGCGCCGAGACGCTCACTGGAGCAAGCGGCCGTGACTCGCATCCTGTTTGGAACTGCCGCAACCGCATCACTCTTTGTCACCTCGCATCCTTTGGCGATGGTGGTGCTGTGGATCATGACCAGCCTGCCAACATGGATCTCCACCAAAGCCACGCCCGGCGGGCGTCCGGCCGCGCGAGTGTTTCTGATTGCGATGACTGCCGCACTCAGCTGCATGGCGCTGGGCACGGTCTGCATGCTGGTTGATCCACCGTGGGAAACGGCCAGCGGTTGGGTTGGAACAACGGGTGGCTGGCTGGTGGCAATTGCCGTCATGGTGCGCAAGGGGATCGTACCGTTTCATTCGTGGTATCCCGCTCTCTATGCGGGCGCACCGATGTCGACGGCATTGTCTGCCACGATGCCGCAGGTGGCAGCCTACACGGCCGTGCGTCTTCTGATTGGCCATGCCGACGGAGTCGCTTCGGAACTTGTCATGCTGTCGCAGATGGCACTGATCACGGCAGCCTACGGGGGTGCGCTGGCGATGGTGCAGCGCGATCTGCGCGGGCTGATCGGCACGCTGGCGATGAGTCAGTCAGCGATGGTGCTGGCGGGGCTTTCGGGCACGCTGCCAATGGAGCTCAATGGAGCGCTGTGTATGTGGATTTCTAGTGGTCTGTCGCTCACCGGTATCGGCCTAGCAACGTGGGCGCTGGAAAGTCGCGCCGGAGTGATTTCTCTGGATACGCCGCAGGGACGGTTTTGGGATGCTCCAGCCTTGGCGGCATTTTTTCTGCTCTTTGGACTTGCCTGTATTGGCCTGCCGGGATCGCTCTCATTTGTGGCCGACGATCTAATTGTGTCTGGTAGCCTTGACGAACAGCTCCATGCCGGACTGCTCGTGATTCTGTCAACTGTGCTGTCGGGAATCGCGATCATGCGGGGCTGGTTTTATGTTTTTGGTGGGCCGACCACGGCCGACGGCACACGGCATGCGATTCTTCTCAGAGAGCGTGTGGCTATGCTTGCGCTCTTGTTCGCTATTTTTTCATTGGGACTTTTCCCCGCCCCGCTCGTGCAATCGCTCGACCGTACCGCTCAGGAATTGTTGGGCACACAGCGAGACTCTCCATCTCCAAGAGGTCAGCAGTCGCCAACGGATTCGAATGGGGTTGAGTTGCACAATGCGAGTGGCGAGCGTTGAATAGGAGCGGTGTCTGTTGGCTCAGAAGACCGCCGGTAGCCTTCTTCAACCAGAGTGATGGCGATACCGCAGAACAGCCGCCCATTGGTGAGACTCAATAACCCGAACGAAGGTCTTGAAACGTGCAGACAGTGAAGCAAGAGACCGCTTTCAACGAGGGTACGATCGAGGGCCTCGGAGTCTTCTACCTCGGACGCACGGTTGATTCTCAAACTGGCAGCGTCAGTAGCGAACCACTCCTCGTTGACTCAAAGCGGTTCACAACCCACGCCGTCTGCGTCGGCATGACAGGTAGCGGCAAAACAGGGCTCTTAATCGATCTCATTGAGGAGGCAGCGCTCGACGGCATCCCCGCGCTGGTCATCGATCCGAAAGGCGATCTAGCCAATGTGTTGCTCTCGTTTCCAAATCTTTCTGCAGCCGATTTTCTTCCGTGGATCGAGGCCGATGCCGCCGCACGAGAAGGTATTTCCTTGGAAGAGTTTGCTCAGCGAATCGCAAAAACTTGGTCAGAAGGTCTGGCTGCGAGCGGACAGTCCGCCGATCGCATCGCAAGGCTGCACAAGAGCGTGGAGATGGCTGTCTACACGCCGGGCAGTCGAACAGGCCGTCCGCTGGCCATGCTGCAGAACCTCGAATCACCTTCCAGCGATGCGGTGGAAGATCCAGAATTCCGCCGCGAGCGAATCGATTCGCTGGTGTCGGGGATTTTAGCGCTGATTGGCATTGAGTCCCAACCAGGTCGGAGTCGTGAGCATGTGCTTATTTCGACGATCGTGGACGCCATCTGGCGGAGCGGTCAGAGGCTTGATTTTGGCGCGCTCGTGCGGGCAATTCCTACGCCTCCCGTCGAGCGAGTGGGATTTTTCGAGCTGGAAAATTTTTACCCGGCGGGCGAACGCTTTGAACTGGCGAGTCGATTGAACACGGTGGCCGCCGCTCCCGGCTTTGATGCGTGGCTCGAAGGTGAACCGCTCGATGTCGGGCGACTGCTGTGGACGACGGCGGGCAAGCCGCGAGTGAGCGTCGTATCGATCGCACATCTCAACGACTCCCAGCGAATGGCGTTTGTGACGCTCCTGACCGGACAGGTTATTTCGTGGATGCGATCGCAGCGAGGGACTTCTTCGCTTAAGGCGATGGTTCTTATGGATGAGGTCTTTGGCTACATGCCGCCGACGGCCAATCCGCCCAGTAAAACTCCCCTGCTGACGCTTTTAAAGCAGGCCCGCGCCTACGGTCTTGGCGTGGTGCTGGCCACGCAGAACCCAGTTGATCTTGATTACAAGGGCCTTTCTAACGCCGGCATTTGGTTTTTGGGACGGCTGCAGACAGCCCGTGATAAAGCCCGCGTGCTGGACGGCCTTGAAGGAGCGGCGGCCTCGGCGGGACGCGCTTTTGACCGCGGACTCCTCGACAATCTGCTCTCCGGCCTCGGGCAGCGGATGTTTTTATTGCACAGCGTGTACGACGACATGGCCAGTGTCTTTCAAACGCGTTGGACCATGGCTTACCTGCGTGGTCCCTTGGTGCGAGAGGAAATCAAGCGGCTCACAGCGGCGGATGGAACTCCCGAGTCAACGCCCGCCCTCAATCCGCCGGCGGGGGACTTTTTTGGTGCCGCGAGCGGGGGCGGGCCTCGGCCCATTTTGCCGCCGGATGTACGAGAGGTATTTTTCTCGCCTCTGGGTGCGATGTCGGCAGAGGAATCCCTGCACTACCAACCATTCATACTGGGGCGTGCTCACGTGCGATACGCTAAGACCGTAGCCGGTATTAACGCCGATCGCGAAGTCCTTTCGATGGCTCCGGCAAGTGATTCTGTCGGCGAGTCAGCCTGGGAACGTGCCCGGCAGTTTGCCGAGGCCCCGGAAGTGGAGCCCGCACCCCGGACGGGTACGTTTGCCAGTCTGCCAAGCATTCTTTCCGGTCCAAAAGGATATGCCAGCTTGGCGACATCGCTCAGAAATTATCTGGCCAGAACATCGACGCTGGTGGTCTGGAGGGCGGCGCTACTGAACAAAGTCTCGCGGCCGGAGGAGTCCGAGGCGGATTTTCGACTGCGACTTTCGCAGAGTGCCAAAGAGTGGCGTGACGATGCGATGAGCCAAGTGCGAGATCGCTATGCGGCGAAGCTAGCGTCTCTCACCGATCGCGTGAACCGTGCTCGCCAGAAGGTGGAACGCGAAAAATCGGAAGCACTGAATCAATCCATGCAAACATATGTATCGATCGGTACGGCTGTGCTAGGGGCATTGCTGGGTCGAAAGCTGGCGAGTTCAGCCACCGTGGGCCGAGCAGCAACATCAATGCGATCGGCCAGTCGGGCTACCCGTCAGCAGGCCGATGTGGCACACGCCGAAGAGAGCATGGCCAGCTTAGAAGAAAAACTGAGTGCCATGGAAGCAGAGGTTGCCGAAGAGTTTGAAAAAATCCGCTTGGCCGCTATTCCGGCATCGTTGGTGCTTGAGTCAATCGATGTGCCAGCCAAGAAAACAGCCATCACGGTCGAGGATGTTGTGCTGGCGTGGGTGCCCTCAACGCCTGCTGCGCTACAATAGATATCTGGGAGTTCCCTCGGCCGAGGGCATCCAACCAATCAAAAAGTGGCCCGCTATCGTGCAACGCGCCCGGTTCGGAGCCGATTGCCGCAAACACTGCCACTGCCGGGCATTTTTTCCGAATAGCACTCAACGTCGTACCGTTATTCTGACTCCATAATAGCCTTCTTTTGAAAGCCTCTGTGTCACGCGAAATTATTTTAGTCGACTCCCCAGATGAAGTCGGTTTAATCCATCGGATCACCGGGGTGCTCGAACGCCGTCGCCTTAACATTGAGACCAACAACGAGTTTGTCGACACAACCGCCGGACACTTTTTCTTTCGGGCCGAAGTCGTGCCCGCTGATCAACCAGTTGCCGTAGCCGACCTTTTGATCGACCTCCGGGCAGTCCTGCCATCCACTGCCCACGTTCGTATTCCGCAAGCAGGCCACCGGCCCATCGTAGTCTGTGCGACTCGCGAGCCACACTGTCTCGGCGAATTGCTTCTGCTCGATGCCTGCGGTGAACTGCCTGGCACAATCGAGGCCGTTGTCAGTAACCACGATGACTTGCGATCGCTTGTCGAGCGATTCGATGTGCCCTTCCACCACGTCTCGCATGAAGGCCTGTCGCGACAAGAACACGAAGCGGCACTCGCAAGCGTGATCGACGACTCCAGGCCGGAGTATGTTGTACTGGCGAGGTACATGCGGGTTCTTTCAGCCGGATTTATCGATCGCTATAAAAACAAAATCATCAACATCCACCATTCATTTTTGCCAGCCTTCGCAGGCGCAAGTCCCTACAGGCAGGCTTTCGAAAGGGGCGTAAAAGTGATCGGGGCCACGGCTCACTTTGTCACGGCTGATCTTGATGACGGGCCGATCATCGCCCAGGATGTGATTGCCGTCGACCACACTTTTACAACTACCCGCATGGCGCAGGCCGGCCGCGATGTGGAAAAATTGGTGCTCGCACAGGCTGTGCGACTGGTGCTGGAAGAACGCGTTTTTTTACACGGTCGACGGACGGTTGTGTTTCGATAAACGGCGTCAAGCCGTCAGCCCGAGGTCTTCGTTGTCGCTATCTTGAACCACCGTATTTTCGCTCCGTTCATGGTCGAGCATCTGGGCGGAGAAATGTTCGATCATGCTGCCGGTCTGAGCCCAAGCGGCAGGCGTACATTTTTCCAGCGTCAGTGTCGTCATCAGAGCGTCGATTTCTGCAAGCAGAGTAGTGTTCTGCTTGAGAATCGATTGCACTGCCGTTGCTAATCTCGGCATACGGGAAATCGACGCTTCCATAAAACCATCTTCTTCCTCCTGCTCACAATGGATTCTTCAATGTTCCCGCAGAGACCCACGGCGACACATTCTCGCTCAACGAGCGGGCATGTTGCCAAAGGTTTTGCGACATTTTTGGTTGCTTTGATATAATGCAACGATTGTTGCCGTTCCATTTTTCTTTCTTCTGTTTCTTTCTTTTACGGGAACTTCTGATGCGCATTCGATTGCTCGCTTGCCTGCTTGCCCCCCTGACTTTGATGTTCTTCGAGGGCTTTATTTCCGCCCAACAAGTGGCGGTGGAGGAGTTCACGCTCCCCAACGGCATGCAATTTTTACTCGTGCCTCGCAGCGATCAACCGAATGTTGTCAGTGCTGGCTGGGTTGCAAAAGTTGGCAGCGTCGATGAGCGACCAGGAATCACAGGCATCAGCCACTTCTTTGAACACATGATGTTTAAAGGCACCGGCACGATTGGCACTCGCGATCCAACCAAAGACGCACAATACCGGGCCCAGCAGAAGGCCATTCGGGATGACATCAATCGCGTTGTATGGACAAAGCAGTACCAGCGTTTTATGCATGGCGATATTGCGGACCCATGGGACCCGGCCAACGATACGCAAGAATTGCGGGTGCTGCGGGCAAAGCTCGACGCCTCAATCCGGGCGCAGCAAGGCCGAGGCGCGGGTGGTACTGAGGCTGCCACGATCGTCAAGGATGAGTTTGATCAGGTCTACACCAAGGCGGGCGGGAGCGGCATGAACGCCTTTACGAGCCACGATCTCACCTGCTACTTCATTACTGTACCCTCCAATAAGCTCGAACTCTGGGCATGGATGGAGAGCGATCGCCTTCACGACAGCGTGTTTCGTGAGTTTTACTCCGAACGTGATGTCGTTCACGAGGAGCGGCGACTCCGCACAGACAGTACGCCAACGGGCCGTTTCCAGGAGCAGTTTGATACCATGTTCTGGGCGTCATGCGGATACTCCTGGCCCGTGATTGGCTGGCCAAGCGATTTAAACAGCTACACATTTGATCAAGCACAAGACTACTGGAACACCTACTACCGTCCTGAGAATCTGGTCGGCATCGTTGTTGGCGACTTTGATCCTGCTCCAGCCAAGGCAATGATTACTCGCTATTTCTCTCGGCTCGATCCGGGTACACGCAAGCCGCAACCGGTTGTCACGCTTGAAGTGGATCAGTTGGCCGAACAACGCATGAACGCTGAAGGCGATTTTCCGCCGTCGATAGAGGTGCGTTACCATACCGTGCCAGCGGGCCACGTCGACAGCTATCCGCTGGATATGTTGGCCGAGGTGCTCAACGATCGCACCGGCCGTCTCTACGCTGGCATGGTGGAGGGTCGCGGCATTGCCTCGAGTGCTAGAACCAGTTCCGATACACGCAAGTACGCCGGCCTGTTTGCCTTTGAAGCTGAGACTCGCGGCGACGCCACCCCAGAGCAGCTTGAACAAGCGTGGTATGAGGAATTAGCAAAATTACAAACTGCCGTGCTGCCGGACAGAGAATTGCGAAAAGTCCAAAATCGTGTGGCCGCTGGCAACTACCGCCGTTTGGAAAACAATATGTCGCTGTTGATCCAACTCGCGTTCTCTGATGCGTTGCTCGACTGGCGGGAAATCAACGATGGCCCCAAGAAGTATGAGGCCGTCACGGCTCCTGACATCCAGCGAGTGGCCAAAAAGTATTTCCTACCGACCAACCGCAGCGTGGCCGTTTTTCGGCGCAGCGTCGGCGATGGTGCTGCCAAATAAGTGCCGGCCGAATCAAATGATGGTCCGATCAGCCCTTTTAAAATCAAAAAGCCTTTTTGTAGAAACGAAGAACTGATGAATATGCGTGTGATTGCAGTTGCCTTGGCGATCGGTATCGTGGGTGTCTTCTTTTTTCAGCAGAAGCAACCCCCGCCCACAGCGGTCGTGCCGGTTCAGGTAGTGACAGTCCCGAAAACCTCTGATGAGACAGCCCTCGATGCGGTGCAAGCGATCAAGGCTCCTAAGCCCGTCGTGGCAGCCGAACCGACGGCGACTGTCGCCCTGCCTGCCCGACCGGAAGAGATTGTTTTTGGGCCACTGGCATTTGAGCCGCCAGAGGCCAAAACATTTCGCCACTTGCTGGGGGATGGAACTGTTATCTATCTGGCACCATCGCATGAGTTTCCGCTGATCACGCTGTCGCTGTCGTTTAAGGGCGGAGCATCGCTCGATCCTACTGAACTGCCCGGATTGGCTTCCATGACCGCAAGGCTTATACGCGAAGGCGGAACGCTCCAGATCCCTGCTACTGAGTTTGACGAAACACTTGATTTCCTTGCTACCGAAGTGGGCGTGGCCGCTGGCGAGACCGCATCCTCGGCCACCATGAACTGCCTCACAGGCAATTTTGACGAGAGTCTCCGCCTCTTTATCCAGATGCTGCGGACACCCGCGTTTGACGCCAAGCGATTGGAAACGATGCGGGCTCAAGTGATCGAATCCCTCAAGCAACGCAACGACGACGCCGCTGCGATCCTGTCTCGCGAGTGGAAGCGACTGATGTATGGAGTTGATCATTTTGAGTCCAGCGAGCCAACCGGTAAAAGTGTGGCCGCGATTTCCCGTGAAGGGATGGCTGAACTCCATCGCCGCATCTTTCACCCCGGCAATATGATCGTGGCTGTGTCGGGAGATTTTGATGAGCCTGAGATGCTGAAAAAATTAGAGCAGGCATTTTCCGGTTGGCAGCGAGGCGAAAAGGTCGCTGATCCAGTCGCTCCCACAGCGGTGCTTGTGCCGGGCCTCTACCATGTGCCCAAGGAAATTCCGCAGGGGAAGGTTGTGATGGGGATGCGGTCGATTGCCAGAGACGATCCCGATGCCATTCCCCTCTTGCTCTTAAATGACATTCTGGGCGGTGGTGGCTTCACCAGTCGGATCATGCAACAGGTGCGGAGCAACGAGGGATTAGCCTACTCGGCCCGATCGACGCTGGCCCCGAGAGTCTTTTACCCAGGCGATTTCAGAGCTGGTTTTGAGAGCAAAAATCCAACCGTCGCGCTGGCAACAAAGATTGTGCTCGATCAAATCAAGGGAGTGCGGGATGAGTTGGTGACTGAAGATGAATTAGAGACTGCCAAGCAAAGTGCCATCGAGACATTCCCCCGCCAGTTTGAAAGCAAACCGCAGATGCTCCGGGTTTTTGTCAACGACGAGTGGACCAGTCGCCCACAGGATTACTGGCAGACATTTCGTGACAAAGTAAGAGCGGTGACCCGCGAGGATTTGCAGCAAGTGGCAAAAAAGCATCTGGATCCAGAGAAGATGGCGATTCTGGTGGTGGGTGACTGGGAAAAAATTGCTGCCGGAGACGAGGGTAAACGGGCCAGCATGAAAGACTTTTTTGGTGGCCTTGTCAAGCAACTGCCGCTGCGTGATCCGCTCACGCTTGAGCCTCTTTCGCCGTAACTGTTTGCCATCTGAGGCGTGACCGTCAAGGGGCTGCTGCTTTGCATGATGAAGCGATTTCAACACTTCCCTAACCTTTGCACGGGTGTTCTTTCCGTGGCTGTTGTAGCGGCGGTGTGGCTGATTGCATCAGTCACAACAGCCCAAGAGGGATCGCAGCGGACTGTCGTGCCACCTCGTAACACCGGCCCGGCGGCCACCGCCCGATCGCGGACTTTTTACCACCGTCAAAAGACGATCCGGCTCATTCGTCGTACCCCCGAGGTCATGCGGGAAGATGCTGCCCGCGTCAGCCGAGGAAAACTTTTTAGCACCTGGTCCAATACGTATCTTGAGTAGTGGGACAGACTGCTCAGTTTGCGTGCCGGAACCCACATATGAGCCGTGAGAAAGGGGTCACAACTTTTGAGGCTGAGGGCCGTTCAAGAGTCAGAGGCTGACCAAAACCCCTTCTGATGCGCCAAACAGTCTTTCTTTACTCTCTCTTTTTATTCAAGGAGCTTTCGATGAGACACACTCACTGGCTGGGGATCGCTGCGGTTGTTACAGCGATCAGCGGAACTCTTGTGGCAACGGCTATCGCCCAACAGCCGGGGGGCGGTGGCCGTGGGAGTCCACCCCACGATCCGATCCGTGAAGCGCTCGATACCAATCACGATCACCAACTCGATGCCGATGAAATAAAGAACGCCTCTGCCAGCCTGTTGCAGATCGATAAGGATGGCGACGGAAATCTCAACCACGATGAGTTTCAGCCCCCGATGCCACCGAGGTTTCAAGGTGGTCTCGGTCGAGAAGGGGAGGGGAATGCCCGCCGAGGCCCCGGTAGCCAAAGCGGCCGCGGTCCGGGAGACTCTCAACGCGAAGGTGGCCCTCAGCGCGAAGGCGGCCCGGACGGCCGTGGCCCGCGTGATGGGCGTGACGGCCCCGGCCCGGGTGGACCCGTTGGCAATCCTGGCCGTGGTGGCCCACCTTCATCGGAGCGATTTATTGCGCACGCCATGACATTTGATGCCGACGGTGACGGAAAACTGAGTCGCGATGAATTGAAAAACTTTGCTGACGAGATGGGCCGCCGCCAGGGCAGTGCCGGCCCGGGTGCCCCTGAAGACAGGCCGCCACCGCCACGCCGTCCGGAGTAAAAACAAACGATTTTACGGAGCACAAAACAATGGTCTAATCAAATCATGGTGACTGCTCCAAAAGAATCATTTGCCGCATCGCTGCCGGCGCGGCCTGCAGAGTTGCACGCTTTGGAAGTAGCTCGTGCATTGCCAGCCGCACGCATCGTGTGCACTACCGTTGGCCGAGCACAGGCTGCGCAAGCGCTCGCCAGTGAGCGGCCAAACGCACGAGTTCTCGCGTGGTTTCTCGATCTTTTTCAGCAAAATGCCGCTCTTGAGGCGTGGGGCACTGCTCCTGCGGGATTGCAGGCTGCCTGTGTGGCTGACATGCCAGATGGGCCGTACGACATGGCAGTCGTGCCGCTTTCCAAGGACGGCGATGCAGAACTGTCTCGCGATATTTTGCAATCGGCAATCGTAAACCTTGCAATCGGTGGCCAACTTGTTTCGGCCATCGATAATCCACACGACCGCTGGTTGCGGGAGCAACTTGCCCAGACAGGCGAAACGGTGCGCGTGCGGCCTGGTAGTCAGACGGTCGCCTACGTCGTGGAAAAAACTCGGGAACTAGCCAAGGTACGAAATTTTTCCGCTGAGTTTATGTTTCGTGATCGCGAACGACTGCTGAAGGCGGTCACACGGCCGGGAGTATTTGCCCACCGCCGCATCGATCCCGGTGCCCGGCATCTGCTGGGTGCCGTTGATGTGGCGCCCCAATCGCGGGTAGTCGACATCGGTTGTGGATCGGGATGCGTGGCGCTGGGAATCGCCGGCCGCGACGCATCGGTGCACGTTCATGCCTTTGATAGTGCAGCACGGGCGGTGGAGTGCCTACAGCGAGGTGCGGCGCTGAGTGAACTGACGAATATCACAGTAGCCCTGGAAGCGGATGGCAATGTGCCAGAACCCGGCACCTACGATTTGGCGTTGGCCAACCCACCGTACTATGCCGACTTTCGCATTGCCGAGCGGTTTGTCCTGGCCGCTCACCGCGCGCTTACCCCCGGAGGCACGGTGATTGTCGTGACAAAGCAGCCGAGTTGGTACACCGAATACTTGCCCAACACATGGAACCAAGTCACTAGTGAACTCATCAAGACCTACCACTTGATTGAAGCCGTGCGGCCATAGAAAATCACGAGCGCACATTCCAGCGATCCATTGCTGGTCCAGCCCCAAGTCGTATACTTCCTGTCTTTACCGCGACTCTAGGCCAGTGCTTTTTTTGTAAACTCTCATTTGACACAGCCACTTCTCTAAGGATCACTTCATGACGATCGATTGGCGAGGCGTTTACGCGGCAGCAACCACTGAGTTTCACCCCGATGAATCACTCGATGTGGCCGCGACCAAGCAGCACTTCGAGCGACTCATCGATGGCGGCATCCACGGACTTGTGGTCTTGGGAACGGTGGGGGAGGGCACTTCGCTCGACTTTGAGGAGAAGCGAGAGGTCCTAAAGATTGGCCTCGAGGCGTCCCGTGGTCGCGTGCCGGTGGTGACTGGCGTTGCGGAATACACAACCCGCGGCGCGTGTCGGTTTGCAGCCGAGGCAGAAAAACTTGGCATCGACGGTCTGATGGTGCTGCCGGGCATAGTCTACAAAGCGAAACCGCACGAAAATATCCAGCACTTTCGTACGGTTGCCCATGCCAGCCGCCTGCCGATCATGCTCTACAACAATCCCGTCTCATACGGCATCGACCTGAAACCGGAACAAATCGCAGAACTTTCTGATGAGCCGACGATTGCGGCGGTTAAGGAATCGAGCGAAGATCCGCGGCGAATCACCGACTTGTTGAATCTCACTGGCGAGCGATTTGTGCTGCTGTGCGGAGTCGACGACTTAGCACTTGAGTCTCTTTTGTTGGGTGCAGTCGGCTGGGTTTCGGGGCTTGTCAATGCGTTTCCGGAAGAAAACAGACTGATGTGGGATCTGGCCGTGGCCGGCCGCTGGAAAGAAGCTCGCGATATCTACCGTTGGTACACGCCGCTACTTCATTTGGATACACGCCCCACGCTAGTGCAGTGCATTAAACTTGCCGCGGCAGAGGTGGGAATCGGCTGCGAAACAGTGCGGGCGCCACGGCGACCGCTTGTGGGAAGCGAACGCGAGGAGGTACTCCGCATTATTCGCGAGGGAATTCGCACGCGTCCGGCCGCCACTCATTCACGTGTCTCATGAACGACTCCCGCGAGATGGCAGACCCGACAGACGGCCTGCCCACGCGGTTACTGGTTGTCGATTCCCACACCATCGGCGAGCCGACTCGAATTGTCATCGATCCGACATGGTTGGCAGCGTGTGATCTGGGGCAGGGTTCTATCGCGATGCGTCGCCGAGTCTTCCGCGAGCGCTTTGACGCTCTGCGAAGGGCAATCGTTGCCGATCCTCGTGGCACTGAAGCGATGGTGGGAGTGGTGGTGCTGCCATCCTCGGAGCCGTCATGCGACATGGCTGCCATTTATTTTAATGAGGTTGGCTACCTCGACATGTGCGGTCATGCCACCATTGGCTTAGCCGTAACGCTTGGACACTTGGGGCGGATCGTCGCCGGAACATTTCGACTGGAGACTCCGGCGGGCATCGTGACAGTGACATGGCACGGCGGCAACGATGCTTCGTTTGAGAATGTGACTCCCCGGCGAATTGCGCGGGGCTTGGCGATTGAATGCGCCGATGGACGGCGAGTGACGGGCGACATCTCCACCGCTGGCCTATGGTTTTTTCTAACATCTGACCATGGAGAATCTCTTTTAGCGAAAGAGATTCCCCGGTTGACAGCCAGGGCGTGGTCGATCCGTCGAGCACTGATGTCTCGCGGAATCAGCGGCGATGCGGGGCAAGCGATCGATCACATTGTGCTCCTGGGAAAGCCCGAGAGTCCAAAAAATAATGGCCGGGCGTTTGTGCTTTGTCCTGACGGGGCATTCGACCGCTCTCCATGCGGCACTGCCACGAGTGCGCTTGTAGCCTCTCTCTACGCAGACGGCCTTTTGGCGGCAGAGAAAGTCTGGCGACAGGAAAGCATTCTGGGTGGCGTGTATGAAGCAAGCGTGCGATGCGAGGAGGGCATGGTCGTGCCAAGCGTGCGCGGCAGCGCGTGGATCACAGCCGAGAGCACACTGTTTTTTAATAACAGCGATCCCTATCGCACGGGGCTGCCCCGTCTGAAATGATTGTGCCACTGAAGAGCCGGGGATTCTCAACAAGCTGAGGCATCGGCTGCGAGGCAAGAGGTGCAAGATGCACCCGATTCATCGCTGGTTGATGTGCACAATTTTTGCCGGCGGAAAACCGTTGAAGTGGGTGCTGCTGGCTGCGGAATAGGCACCGATATTTTCGGTGTAGAGATAGTCGTTGAGCTCTAATTCTGGCAACTGTTCGGCCAAGCTGATTGTGTCGAGAGCATCGCAGGTCGGGCCAAACACAGCACAGATTTGCGTCGGGCCCTTCTTGAAGCTTTTCATGTGGTAGGTGCAGTGGTCGAAAATAATTCCCGAGTAGGTGTGGTAGACACCGTCGTCGACGTAATAGCAGAGTTTGTCGTTGCGAAACGCTTTGCCGATGATCTTGGAAACGGCGTTCCCGGCTGAGGCCACCAGAAATCGCCCAGGTTCTGCCAAAATCTCCACCGACTCCGGAAACAAACGGTCGAGCTCATGGTTGATTGTTTTTGCCAGTCCACTCAAAGCCGGCACGCTCTCGTCGTAGGCCGCTGGAAAGCCGCCGCCTATATCGAGCAATTTGAGATTGAATCCTCGCGACTTCGCCTCGGCAAAAATCGCCGCACAGAGGTGGAGCGACTGGATGTAGTTGGCGGGATTGGTGCACTGACTGCCAACGTGAAAGGATAGACCTTCCACGACGAGTTTGTGTTGGTGGGCATAGGCGATGAGTTCCACCGCCTCGCCAGGCAATGCACCAAATTTGCTGGATAGTTCCACCATCGAGCCCGTGTTTGGCACCCGTAGTCGGAGGGCCAATCCGGCCTGCGGCGAGTGCTTGGCGATCTTCTTGACTTCCTCGTGGTTGTCGTATGTGACAAGCGGTTTGTAGCGATCGAGTTCCTCCAGCGTCTCAACAGGCTTGATCGGATTGGCATAAATAATCCGATCCCAGATGAAATTCTGCCTTTCCTTGGCGGGCAGTTTCTTGATCAGTTCGTGGACTGTGTGAAACTCCTGCATGCTTGCCACATCAAAACTGCCGCCGAGGTTGTAGAAAGTTTTCACAATCTGCGGGTCGCTGTTGACTTTAACGGCATAGTAAATCTGCACGCGGGGAAAGTACTTGTGAAAAAGCGCGTAATTTTTGCGCAGTTCGCTGTGGTCGACAACAAACAGAGGGGTGCCATGTGTCTTGGCAAGTTGCAGGAGTGTTTTTTGATTCATCGCAGGGGCAGCGTTAAAAATTGGAATCAGTCGCCGTCAGTAAGCAGAAAGTTTTTAAATTGCCACGGGTCGGTGGTGTCGAGTTGGGGCTGATTGTAGCCGTCAAAGGCACTGGCGTAGTGCTTGAGCGGTGTCCAGTCGGAGGCAATCGAAATAAATTTTCCGAGGTAAGGCTTGGCAATGCCGAGCACGTATTCGTGCGGCAGGTCGTCGGGCAGATTTACACCGCGATCGGGATGCTCAATCATCCACATGCACGCAGCGACCACAGAAATCGCCACCTGCATCGTAGTCGCATTTTGGTGGGGCACAAGTTTTCGCGACTCTTCAATTGAAAGATCTGTGCCGCACCACCACGATGTGAAGGGATGGCCCATCACGAGGCTGCCGAGGATGTCGGCACCACTGGTGATTTCGTCGGTCATGATACGAATGCGTGGCTGGAGTTTGTAGTTGTACCCCCGCAGTTCATTCAGGCTGGCGATGGCCGCGTCACACGGGCAGTAGGCGTAATGAACCGTCGGCCGGTAGATCGTTGTGCCACTTTGATCGCGAACAGATAATTTTTCGGTAATGCTAAACGCCTCGCCATGGCGAACGACCATTCCCACTATGGTGTAGTGGGGCACCCAGCTAGCCACAAATGTGTTCATCCCCATGCGGGCCAAGCAGATCTGGCTGCGAGGGCCTTCGGTGTGCTCGTAGGCAAAGGGTGGTAGTTCTTTTTCGTGCGTTCCCCAACCCATTTCTGCCGTGGTTGTGCCCTCCTCACGAAAACCCTCCACGCTCCATGTATTGACAAATTCGTCGATCTCTTTGGGACGGTTTGTGATCTGTGTATCTCGCTCACTGCAATGGATCACCTTCACGCCGAGTTCGTGCGACAGGTGATTGAAGGCGTGGGCTTTGGCGTGCTGCCCAATCCGCTCTGCTGCGGCACCGGTGAACTTCTTTTCCTCCAGTGCTTTGGCGGTAATGTCGAGAAGCGCTTGTTTTGTAAAATGACTGATCAAGCCGGGATTCGCCCCATGCTCAAGCACCGCCGTGGGGCCGGGCGTTTTCCATCCGGCGATCATGCGCCGCAGGTTCATGTGCCGCCAGTAGAGCGTGAGGTGCGCGGGGTGAGCATTCTTAGAATGTTCGTAGGGGTCCCAGAGTTCAACCGATGTATTGAGGTAGAGCACGCCGTGGTCATGACACCACTGCACGATCTCACAGCAATCGATATTCCATGCCAGATCAATGAGGAGGTCGCCAGCCGAGAGGTAGCTGCCCAGAACATCCCCCATATTCTCAGGCACTACTTTTTCGCGGACAAATAACACACCTTTTTCGAGCCACGGCTTGAGGGCATCGTCGTTGGGGTCAAAGTCTAGGATCGTGATTTGGGATGACGCGACTTTCAGGTGGTCGAGTAGGATCGGTAGAGTGCAGCGGGCAACAGCGCCAAAGCCGACAAAGAGAATACGTTTATGAAAAGAAAGCATGTGTTGTGCTGAGACTCTTTCTGTAAAAACTTCTGAGACTATTAGAAAATCCTTGTGAAAAAATTGAGCATACCGGCGAAGTGTCGCAACAGACACGGTTTTCTACCAAACGGAAACTCAATGGTCGCCGCGGAAGTATATCGACTTTTAAAGCCAAGGCTGCTCTCCAGAAAGTCGAGCCAATGGTGAGGCTCGTGTGAGGGCATTGAACCGCCTAGGGAGCTGCCGTTGCCCAGCAACGGTTACTCCGCAACGCCGAACGAGTCATTGCCGTTACGACTGCAGAGAGCCGCCTACACTTGGTGGTCGATTGCAGCATCGATCAGCCGCATAGAACCGTCGCCCAGCGTCACGTTTGCTCCTGTCGGATGTTCGGAGAACATCTGATCGGGGTGCCCCATGGAGTCGTTGGGGGCATGAATCACTGACTGCTCATCTGCGGCCGGGCCACTGTGGGAGAGCACAAAGGCAGCCGCGTGCGCGGGGGTTGCGTGAGCCAGCAGGCGGTATGTTTCTGTCGGTTGGCAGAAGCCGCCAGCCACGACACCCGCCCAGGCTTTCTGCGAGACTGCCTGCGAGTGCTCGCCCAAAAAAACAGTTTTGGAAAGTCCGTCGCTCATGTCTGCAGGACGGATTCGTGAGTTTCTGTAAAGCGGGCCGTTGGAAATTGATTCCCAGCTAGATAGAGGCGACGTGTCCCAGGGATCCTCGTGGCCGGCGTTGGCTACGTAGTCAGCTCTGCCGCGACTGGCCCCGGAAGCATGTGGATCTCCAGTGGCATTGAGGACTTCAAATGCATCCCGCTGCCCAGCCGATGATGGGCAGAGAAAAGTTGTCAATCGCTGGGCAACAATCGCCCGATTAGCAACCCCTGCAACGCCATCAGCCACCCTGTACTGCGAGGAGAGAGAGCCTTCTTCCATGAACGGGGCGATTGCCATTCCCCAGCCGGTACCGGGGGGGCCCATGTTTTTGGATCGCGAGATGAGTTGTGTGTGTCGGCCACGTATCCGGCCGGAAAGCGTTTTCGGGCATCCAGATAAACATGTAAAGAAAGACCTAGCTGGCGAAGACGACTGCCGCATTGCGTACGTCTGGCCGACTCGCGGGCCGACTGAACGGCTGGCAAAAGTAGGGCAATCAGAGTGCCAATCATGGCAATCACGATTAATAATTCCACTAGCGTAAACGCTCGTCGAGGCTTCGACCCATGCCCCCTGAAAAGAATCGCCAAAAACGCAATTATTCTTGCCTTTCAAAAACGAAATCTTGAGCGGTCACAATATCAATTTTGAACAGTCAAAACAACTATTTTGATGAATCAAAACAGTTTGCCAAGCAAAAATCGTGGCGGTCTAGTTTTCTTCTGTATTTTTGCCGTTTTGGCGTATGATCTGCTCGATTTCATGATCGGTAACGAGCGACGGCCTGCGGCTTGTTGTCGTCGTTAGAGGCTGGGACGTCTTGGGTTCAACTCAGCTATGAATAGCTTTTTGTACATCTTGGCGATTGGCGTGGCGGGAGCCGCTGGCACGCTGTTGCGTTTTGGTTCGTATCAATTGACCGACCGATTTCTGGGTACAGGCTTTCCCTGGGGCACCCTCTTTGTCAATGTGCTGGGGTCTTTTGCCTTTGGTGCGATCTGGGGGGTGGCCCGTGCAAGAGGCACGGTTCCGGCTGGCTTGACGGGTTTTGAGACGGTGGTTCTGGTCGGATTTCTAGGCGGGTTTACAACCTACTCGACATTTGCGTTTCAGTCGCTGGAGCTCTTGGAGGCCGGCCGGCCGTTCGCTGCTTTTGCCTTGATAGCAGGCACAACTTTCACGGCCCTGCTTGCCGTATGGGGGGGCCTGCAGCTTTTCAAAGCCTAAAATAAAAATAACCGAATGGGCCGCTCTAGGCTCGGGCAACGAGAGCGCATTTAAGTGCCATTGGCCGTCCTATCCTTTGAATACCTCGAGCCGCCCGCCCTTACCGAGGCCGACGGAAGCAGCTCGGGCCGAGAGTTCCGCGAGGGCTTGCGATCCCACAACACCAAGATCGACCGTCCAGTCGTTCACGTAGAGATCGACGTGCTGCATCAGCACGCGGTCATCGAACTCCTGGGCGTGGGCCCGCATAGTGGGCAGCGCGGCATTGCGGTCGGCGCGGGCGAAGAGCAGCGACTCGTAGATCACCTGCTGGACCGTTGTGATCGTTTCGTGGGGAAGTCGGCGGTTGGCGACAATGCCACCCAGCGGCAGCGGACAGCCCGTTTCAGACTCCCAGCGAGCGCCGAGATCTTCGACGAGCCACAGGCCCTGCTGCTGCCATGTGAAGCGTCCCTCGTGGATACAGACCCCAAAGTCGGCGGTATGGGCCCGCAGCCGCGGCATGATTTCTGAAAACACGACGTGCTCTACGGGCGTTGTCTGTGGGAAAAAGAGCGCAAAGAGAAGCGCTGCTGTGGTGTGCCTGCCGGGGCAGAGCGTCAGCTGATCTGGTCTCGTGGGTCGCGTGCCCTCGGCTGCCGCGAGTACGAGCGGGCCGACGCCGAATCCTAGCGCTGATCCGCTCGGTAGCACTACGATCTCGTCTGATACGCAAAGTGCCGCATGGAAGCTCGCCTTGCAGACGTCAAACTCACTCCGCCAGAGTCGCTCGTTCAAATGCTCGATGTCGCAGAGTTCGACCTCAAACTTGAGCCCTCGCCAGTCCACGGACTGAGTGATCAGCCCGTGAAAGGCGAAGGTGTCGTTTGGGCAGGTGGAAATGCCGAGCCGAATGGTCTGCGTCATGATGCGTCCGCGAGGAGTCGTACGGCGATTTCGGCTGCTGCTTCGAGGGCGGCCGTGAGCTGCCAGTGTGCCTTGTCTCGATCACCTGCCGGGTTGGCGATGCCCCGCACGATGTCGAGCGGAGTTCCTGCGAGACGGCAGGCTAGCGCCACTGCAAAGCCCTCCATGTCTTCGGCCGCGGCGGCTGGATAGAGACGCTTTCGAGCATCGACATCAGATCGATCGGCGGCGGCCGCGCAGGCCGTGAGCAGGAGATCGGCCCGCGGGGCCTCCGGCACGCGGCCCGTCGAGCAGCGAATCGTGTCGCCGATCACGGCCGCTGCAGAGGGCGGGTCGCCTGGCCATTGCGGCCAGCCAATCGCTGCCGCCGGAATGAATGCGGCCCCGCTGCCAACGCCGATGCCATATGAGGCCACACGGTCGAATCGGTATGCCTTCCCGATCTCGCAGGCGGTATCAAACTGGCCGGCGCTACCGACGAGCAAAATGCGGGATGGCGCGAGAACGGCCAGCAGATGAGCGGTGCGGGCGGCGGCAGCGGCGACCCCAAACCCACAGAGTTCGATGCGGACGCAGTCACCTGCAACACGGCCTACGATTGGACCGACGGACTGGCGTTCTCGCTCAGTTGGAATCAGGATCAGGTGTTGGAGCATGGGAAAAGGTACCTAGTACTTTTTAGGCGTCCCAGCGGAGGGTGGGAGAGCTACAGCGGCCACGGGTGCCACAGAAGTTGACTCGATGCCTAGTGACCGGGCGGCGGCCTTTGTCAGCGCGCTTTGATCAACGCCGGCGGCGGCAGTGTTGGCGAACTGGCTGTGACTGGCCTTGTTGCAGGCCATCATCTGATCACACGAGATGCCGTAGGTGATTGCATGGATGATCCGCCACTGCTTGGTTATCGATTCGAGTCTTCGCCGCGTCTTTTGCTCAGCCAGTTGTACCACCGCCGCCCGGACGATGTCCATGCAGAGCTTCTGCTACGATTCCAGTTTGTCGACCCAGATTCGGCTCTAGAAGATCTCTTTCGGCTGGCTCACACCCGCGAGCGTCGAGCCACCCAGCGTGAAGTACATCGGCGGCTGCCGGTAGCAATACGCCCCCTTCCAGCCACCGCTAAAGTGGTCTGGCGGCATGGCTCCAGAGATCTCGAAGACCCAGACGCACTGGTCGGTTGTCCGCAACTGATCCCAGTCGCCCCTGCGGATGTCGTGGAGCGTATTTTCCTTTGACAACCGCGCCCGCCGGTCCCGCGGCTTCCCGCCACTATAAACACCGCCGGCCTAAGAAGATGCCGCTCCCCAGGATCGTTTCTGAGTGCCTCGAAAGCTGGCTCGAGGATCGCGACCGTCACCAGCGGCCTGTTGCGAGCCACGTCGAGGAGGAGTTTCGCGGATATCTCGCGTGCGAGATCCCCTGCTTCGGATCTGGCGTCATTGATGGTGGCAGATCATAGGGTGGTGCGCTTCCGACGGACCGAACGGTTCGTTTCAGTTCATGGCCCTGCCGTGCATCGGCCCCGTTTCGCGATAGGGTACGTGCACCCAGTGACATTGCCCCGCCCCGGATGCCGCGAGCAAAGTAACACAGACTGGACAAGTTTGAAAACTTATCTCTGAGAGGCAACAAACGGGTGTCTGCTGGTTAGACTTCTGTCATGCGACTCTTTCCCTGCGACCGCTATCGGCTTCCGTTGCCGGACGGGCATCGGTTTCCGATTGATAAGTACACGCTCCTGCGGCACCGGCTCCAGGAGCATGCCCGAGCGGGTGCAGCGTTTGAATTTGTTGAGCCGCATGCTGCCACCGACGAGGAATTATTCCGGGTGCACGGCCGCGAGTATCTGGGCCGCGTGATGTCGGGTACTCTCTCCCAAGACGAGGTGCGGCGGATTGGGTTTCCCTGGAGCAGGGAACTTGTGAACCGTTCGCTCCGCAGCACCGGCGCCGCTATCGATGCGGCAGCCGCGGCGCTCGAGGATGGCATCGCCGCCAGCCTGGCCGGGGGCACGCACCATGCGGGCACCGATTGGGGCGAGGGCTTTTGCGTCTTCAATGACACGGCTGTAGCGGCGCGGGAAATGCAGGCCCGCGGCGCAGTCAACAAGGTGCTGATCCTCGACTGCGACGTGCATCAGGGGAATGGCACGGCGGAGATCTTTACAAGCGACCCGACCGTGTTCACGATGTCGATTCACGGCGCCCGTAATTTTCCGCTGCGGAAATTTCCCAGCTCACTCGATGTGCCCCTCGAGGACGGGACTGGGGATGAGGAATATCTACGAGTCTTAGCTACGGCACTGGCCGAGTCGTTTGCCCGGGCGGGTGCCGATCTCGTGCTCTACATCGCCGGCGCCGATCCCTACGTGGGAGACCGGCTCGGCCGGCTCGGGCTTTCGAAGGCAGGTCTGCTCGAACGCGATCGGCTGGTGCTGGCGGCGGCGCGGGCCGCGACTACACCCGTGGGGATCGTCTGCGGGGGTGGCTATTGCCAGGATCTGGAGGCGATTGTCGACATTCACGCCGCGACGATGCTGCTCGCGGCCGACAAGGGGCGCTGATGGGCAAGTAGCGCGAGGCCACATCCTCTCGCCCCCTCCCGCCGGGAGAGGGCCGGTCCATCGGTCATCGCCCGCCACCATGCCCTGCAACGGTTGCTTGAGCAGCGGACGATCGTGATTTCATTCGCCGAGCGGCTCGTTGATTTGCTTGAGGCGTTTGCCGATCGGATGGAATGTCGCCGCGCTCTCCCGATGGACGTTCGGCGGCGGCTGAATGTAGAACATTTACGATCGGCGGCTTTTTATCCGAACTCGAGGATAAAGGGTTTCTGGCTGCCGCCGAGGCAACACCGACGAGTCGAGGACGACCGCCGAAGGCCGGGAGACCGACCGACCGGTCCGACGAATCAGACGACGTGCTGCGTCGACTTTTGCAGTTTACACAGCCATTGCGACAGCGTATTCCAGCAGTCTGATCAGCTTTCTGGAACCGTGTCCGCTGGGTGCCATCGCTAAAACGTGCTGCCGTACACTGGCCTGCCGCAGTGTAACGAGCATGTCCAGGAAGGATGGATCAACCTTTGCCGAGTACCAAGGTCGGTTCGTTGGCCTCCAAAGCCGATGTCCTTCTTTGGTAAACCAGAGC
>Ga0194051_1000040_pt1 | contig 62166 bp, 53 predicted proteins | sample SepL2320m_MetaG_FD_161275 | JGI IMG/M metagenome (GOLD analysis project Ga0194051, IMG submission 161275) | Anoxic zone freshwater microbial communities from boreal shield lake in IISD Experimental Lakes Area, Ontario, Canada - Sep2016-L239-20m | ecosystem: Environmental > Aquatic > Freshwater >... | reverse complement strand
ACGTGGCGACGAGCTACCGGCTCCCAATCCTCCTCCTCCCCTACCTGGAAAACAGGGTCGACGTGCAGCTGAGGCGGCGTTAGCCGCCGCTGAGGAACATCGGCCAGCCGGACCGCAGGCGGCGGCACGTCCGCCAGGAAAAACTCCGCTGCCGCCACCCGGTTCTGGTCCTAAACGCACTCCAGACGGTAAGCCAATCGGAAAAGCGAGCACCGGCAAAGGGCCCAAGCCATTTGTTGTAAAGCCAAATATTGGTAAGCCAATTACCATTAAGCCACAGATTTCGTATGAACGGGACCCTGATCCGGTGAAGCCTGAGAAATCAACATCAAAAAAAGACAAATCAAAAAAAGAAAGCAAAGCCGCAAAAAGTTCTCTCCCGTCAGTGTCAAAAGGGGAGAAAAAGAAAAAGATTGAATCAAAGCGGCATTCGTTACAGTTATCAAAGCGCAAGCCTCGCTAGTGAGCGATCGGCGAAAATTTTTCAGTTCTCGTATTGTGGAGATCATGCGTGGCAGGCCATTCGCATTGGGCGAACATCGCCCGAAAAAAGTCTCTGATCGATGCCAAACGTGGAAAACTTTGGAGCAAGCTGGCCAAGGCAATCATTGTGGCTGCCAAGCTCGGTGGACCAGATCCAGATGCGAACTTGCGTATGCGGTACGCAATCGATGCGGCAAAGGCAGTGAGTATGCCGAAGGAAAATATTTCTCGTGCAATTCGAACTGGGAGCGGTGAACTCAAGGGTGGCAACTTGGAAGAATCGCTTTACGAAGGCTATGCAGCCGGCGGCGTTGCTGTGCTGTGTGAGATTCTCACCGATAATAAAAACCGCACGGCGCCAGAAATACGAAAAATATTTGAGGTTTTCGACGGAAAACTCGGTGCCACCGGATGTGTGGCATGGATGTTTCAAAGGAAAGCTGTTGCTCGGCTTCCTGCAGATGCATGCACTGAGGATCGTCTGACGGAATTAACGCTCGAATCAGGGGCAGAAGACGTCAGGCTTGTTGGTGACCGCTGGGAAATAGTCTGCGAACCGCAGTCGATGGCGGCGATTCTTGCGGCACTACAAAAGTTCGGAATTTCGGATGTGACCAGCGACATCGTCAGAATTCCAACAACAAGTGTTGATGTCAAGGATGTAAACGAGGCAAGAAAAATTCTCAGTCTGCTTGAACGCCTCGATGAACACGACGACGTGCAAAGCGTGGCAGCAAACTTCAACATCCCAGAAGAGGCTATGGCGCAGATTGGATAGCCATTGCGATGAAAAGAATCGAAAGAAGTCTTTTCGGCTAGGTTTGTTTCAAGGTGTTGTCGGTGTGGTCGTGGATTTTTCTTTCGAGTGCTCAACCTGCGGCCAGTAGGTGTCGAAATCAAACTGCGGACTATTGTCCAAGTCATGGCATTCAAGGCAGTTGTTCGTTGCCTTCGTGCGGCCTTCGGGGGTATTTATTTCCAAGATAAGTTCGCTTCGCAGACGTTCTTGTTCCGCATCGGATGCTCTCACTTCGCCACGTTCCACGGCTGCGTGCGCGGCCGCCGGCCCGTGACAATTTTCACAGCCATTATGGGCTAAATGAGGTGTCGATTTCATTCCCATGAATCCACCTTCGTACGGAACATAGCGCTGTGGCGCCCAGCCGATCACGTGACAGGAAAGACATTCGGGATCACTGTCACGTCGAGGAGAAAGCTCTTGAAGGGTTTTTAATGCAGAGGAGTGACTTGTTTCAATCCACTTCGCGTGCTCATCTGAATGACATTCGGTACACGACGTACTCCCTGCAAAACGGCGACCCGTTGGGTGATTGACAGGAGTAAGCCCGAGCCCTGCAAGCCCGAGTCGCTCTAATTGGCTTTGGTACGTTCCCAGCAATCGAATCATGTCACGCGATTCACCCCATCGAGCATCCAAGGGAATTCGCTGAGTTTGAACCGGATTGTTTGCATCATCAAAAAATCCAATTGCCACGGCAAACATTCCCTTGTGTCCAAGTTCAACGAGTCTCGAACGTCCTCCGGGAAGCAATGGCAGTTGAGCTGGAGGTTCATCGGCACCCCCGGCTGTGACCACAATATCGAACTGAGGAAATCTTGCGGCGAGCGCACGTGACTCTTCGGGCGTTGCCCATGAGAGAAGAATCTGATGCGTGCAATTTGCTTTCTGCAATGATTCGCTGACAGTTGCAATTGCCTCGGCAGCCGGAATAATTTCGACCGCATCGTTGTGAATGTCTTTTATAAACGAATCGCCGAGCACGCTGGTCACCCCGATCCGCATGCCACTCATTTCCACCACTCGATACCGCGGTGTAATTTTTGCATCCAAGCCAAGCAGTCCTACGTTTGCGCACACAAAAGGCGTTGGCTGATTACCCACAGACGCGACCGCGGCCACAACCTCCTCGGCAGGAAGACGCAAATCATCGGGACCAAAACCGACTGCTGCGTACCCCATGGCACGGAGTCCATCGGCAACCGACTGAAACTTGATTTCCGATTGCCTTCCGAATCTGCGAACCTGACCTCCGAGGTCGAATGAAATGAGTGGCCAACCGCACTGTGTAATCGAACGAAGTAAATTTTGTCGGCGGCTTAAGCCCCCCTTTTGATTTTCTTTCCCGGTGCATCCACAGGGTTCGATGTAACCATTCAACTCACCTGTAATGACAAGCACAAGTTTTGGATTTCGCCACGATTCAAAGACAGGGCCATTCGTCTTTTTTGCGGCAGCCTCTATGAGTGCTGCAACATCTGGACCGCGGTCTGGTAATGCAGTGGTAGTAGCGGCCACAGTCACCACATCAAAAGTTTTCTCGCTGGAACGCTCCTGTTCGGGAATCATTGCGGCGACCTGATCTGACACCGCATCCTTTTCCGGGTCTACAACCAACGAGGATTCAGACGGCATTGCGTCGTTGATAAGAAGGAGATCGTCCTGCTTCTTCGAACAACCGCTGGAGAACAGTGAGATTAAAAAAAGGAGCAGAACCCCTGCTTGGATTCGCAGGTTCGCGGGATTGGCATTCGGTGAATGCGTTTCAAATGTGTCAGCGAACAGTCGGTTTACATTCACGCGAGTCGTCGCTTGAGCCATAGAAATGAGCTTCGAGGAATAAGCTTTGTAAGGAAAATCAGCAACTGAACTACATGGGGTTACGGTTGAACGGCCACTCGTATCGGAATCGTAATCGAGGGCGAGCTTGGATGTCCCGTGTCGAGCACGATTCGTCCGAGTACGCCTTGTTTTGATCCGAGGTGGTTACATGGTGGGCTTCCCGGAGGAATTGAAATCGAGATAGGGATGCGAATAATTGTTCCAGATCCAATCGCCGCAGCCTGTCCAATTTCGACAACCATGGACTTCGGAATTGTTTCTCGTACCACAGGGTGCACTTTGTCTCGATCGGGACCCTTGGCGGTAAGAAATAAATCGGTTCGACCACCAACGTTGCTTGAGAGTGTTCCCAACAAAACGAATCGTCCGCCGGAATCCCATGATCCACCCGCAAGGGACAGATCTCCGACAACGGATCCTTCCACCGGGATTTCGATCACAACATCTTTTGGAATTTTCATCGATACTCGGATTATTTGACGAAAGGCACCCAGAGGCAATCCCGATCGGGCCTTCACACGGATTCGAAATCCGGCAGTGGCACCCAATTGTGATACGAGTTCGGTCGCGTCGAGAGGCTCAGTTACAAGTTCGAAAAACTCGGAGGATTGGGAGGGGAGTAGTTCAGCCGAGAAATTTTCTGGAGGTGCCGGCGAGAATGTGAAAACAGTGCTCTCGGCGGTGACTTCTGTGGACGATGAAAGCGTTGGCATCACGATGGTTGTCGGATCGGCTTTCACATCAGCAACGACCATTCCCTCAATCACAAAGATCACATCAGGTCGCCGTGGATCGCTTGTGAGAATAGTTGCCTGTTGGCGAAACGGACCGCCGGTTCCTCTTGCTTCCCATTGAATGGAAATCGTGGCCGACTCTCCAACCCCAATGGATGTTCGATCAAGTCCACTGATGGTGCATGTGCAAGAGGTTGGTCCACGCGAGAGAGTCATCGGCCCGGCACCGCGATTGGTGATCTGAAATTCGTGTGAACCTTTTTGGCCGACATCCAGAGAACCAAAATTGAACAGGACATCTCCAACTTCAACCTTCGGTGATGTGGTCTCCGACAGAGTGTTCGCCGTGAAGTCGCCAACTCGCCAGGTGCGCCCTGTAATTTCAAAAAAAGCCGTAGTGCTGCCGATGAGGGAACCTGCGAGGAGGGCGAACAAGCTCGCCGTCAGGCCCGATGGTGTCTGAATAAAAGACATCATGATGAATAAGAAAATCCTTGGGACAACATGATAGAGGGGCGAAGGTAGTGTAGTCGTTTGGGGTCAATGAGAGAGGCCCTCGTGAAAGCATTAGTAGGATTTTGCCAAAATGCTGCGGCGCCGCGTCGCAAGGCCAGTAATAATGCAGAATCCAGGTTCATCGTCGCCGTCCATAGGAATGCACCGGACCGTCACTTTCAGTGGGTCAAAAACCTCGTTGACCCGCGGATCATCTGCGACGTGTACAAGGGCAAATCCTCCGTGGAGCATTGGTTCTTGCGACTTTCGATTCCCGGAATCAGGAGGCGTGAAAAAAGCGACGACAGCTTCTTTTGAATCGAATGATTGTGTGTGGAGATCGCGGAAAGCAAGTGCTCGGTCATACAGTTGCTGTTGTATTTCCTCGAGCACAGAAGGAAGCGCAAGGACGAACTCCTCCAGCGGCATAGAAGTTTTTGTGCGAGGCGGTTGATCGCGTCTCGACACACTCACCGCTCCCGCAGCAACATCACGAGGACCGATCTCCAATCGGATTGGCACTCCCTGTTTGATGTACTGCCATACCTTGTCTCCGCCTCGCATGTCGCGGGAGTCGATTCGAAGTCGAATCGGTTCACCTGCAAATTGGAGATCGGCGACGAGTGTTTTTACACGCTGACATGCTGCCAGAACGGCATCGCGTTCCTCCGGTGAACGATGGATGGGAATAACGACTACGTGCATTGGCGCAATGCGCGGCGGCAGTACAAGTCCATCGTCGTCCGAGTGCGTCATGATGACTGCGCCGATAAGTCTTGTGGACACTCCCCAAGAGGTCGTCCAGCAGAACTCCTCGTTTCCGTCGGTGTTGGAAAATTTGATCTCTTGCGCACGGGAAAAATTTTGACCGAGAAAATGTGACGTGCCCGCCTGCAGTGATTTGCAATCCTGCATCATAGCCTCGATGGAATAGGTCTCTTCCGCTCCTGGAAAACGCTCGCATGCAGGCTTCGGCCCTCGCACAACGGGGATCGCCAGATCTCGCTCGGCAAAGGTCGAATAAACATTGAGCATTCCGAGCGTTTCTTCGATTGCCTCCTCTTTCGTGGCGTGTGCAGTGTGTCCTTCCTGCCAGAGGAATTCGGTCGTACGAAGAAAAAGACGCGGACGCATTTCCCATCGAACTACGTTTGCCCACTGATTGATAAGCACAGGAAGATCGCGATACGACTGAATCCATTTGGCATAACTGGCACCAATAATGGTTTCGCTGGTTGGTCGTATAACGAGCGGTTCTTCGAGTTTTCCAGTCGGGATAAGTTTCCCATCCGGGCCGAGTTCAAGTCGATGATGAGTCACGACCGCGCATTCTTTCGCGAATCCCTCAACGTGCTTGGCCTCTTTTTCAAGAAACGAAAGCGGAATAAAGAGAGGAAAGTAGGCGTTTTGATGACCGGTCTCTTTGAACATCCGATCGAGAATTCGTTGCATGTTTTCCCAGATCGCATAGCCCCACGGTTTGATCACCATGCATCCGCGAACCGGTGAAGCCTCGGCAAGATCGGCTGCCTTAACAACCTGTTGAAACCACTCGGGATAGTTTTCCTCACGAGTCGGGGAAATTGCATGTTCGGGCATTGATACTCTCACTCTCCACAATCTGGGCCACGTACACCAACGAACCGATGCTCGTGCATTCTCTTCGGTGGCTCTGCGGCAAGCGGTAAAAGACTTTCCATGAGGCGGCGATTGTAGGAAGTGTATTTCAGCAATGGCAAACCGGATCTAGAAAAAAGTCAAAGCCAAGAACAACAAAACGCGTGCTCGAAGAGGACACGAAAGCGGCAGAAGGCCATCGGTCTCGCTGGTGCTTGTGGGCAACAGGGTCGTCTCCTAGACTTCGTCTTGTAGCTTCAAAGCGGCGGCTGAGCCATGAACCCCCCTCAGTTGTTTTCTCCTCCGCACGCACGGATACCCCCTATGACACATTCTCAACGAACCGGTGGCTCCAAGCCTTCGACCGATCGTCGATTCATTAGTGAACTCGGTGCGCAGGCAAATGTGGATCAGCATTTTTTGGTGACGCATAAACAGTTGCGACCCAATAGAAATGGTCAGCTTTATTTACAGGTTGATCTATCGGACAAAACCGGTTCGATTACAGCGAGAATGTGGAACGCAGGAGAAGCTGACTACAGCGCATTTGAAGACGGAGATTACGTTCGTGTTGAAGGTACGACGCAGCTCTTTTCTGGACAGTTACAGTTGATAGCCACCCTGATTCAACGGGTCGATCCTGCGAGAATCGATGAATCAGATTTTCGCGTTTTGGCGCCTGCAGAGATTGCTGCATTCGAACTGGAACTCCAGCAGATCATCGAAACGATTCAAGACAGCGATCTTCGGGCCCTGGCGGCAGCCGTGACCGCCGACACACAATTAATGGAAGCATTCCGAAGGTCGCCAGCAGGCGTGAAGCAGCATCATGCGCACGTTGGTGGGCTGCTTGAACATGTTGTGAGTTTGTTACGACTCGCTGAAAAAGTTGCGCCGCTGTATCCCGCTGTGAATAGGGATCTGCTTCTTGTAGGGGTGCTCTATCACGACATTGGTAAAGTGATCGAACTGGAGAGTGAGAAGGGATTTTCGTACACCGATGCTGGACAGTTGCTCGGCCATGTACTTTTGGGGCTCGAACTTCTCGAAGAGAAGATCCGTGAAGTGAGCATGCAGCAGCAAAAGCCCTTTGATCCTGAAATGTCTCTTCGGGTGAAACACATGGTCGCAAGCCATCACGGGCAGTACGAATTTGGAGCCCCCAAACTGCCTATGACGCTCGAAGCAATAGCGCTTCATCATCTCGACAATCTCGACGCTCGTCTCAATGGCGTATTGCAACTGATGAGGGATGAGGGGGGCGTGGATGGAGCGTGGACTCAGTACCAGACGACCCTGGGGCGTAAATTTTTTAAAGGACGCTCCGAGCCGGTGAGAACCGAGGCGACTCGTTCTTCATGAGAGATGCCTCAGCCTTCAGTACCGCAATTCTTCTGCTGCTTTCAAACGAGACCTATCGGCCCAAGAAGTTGCAGGCGATCGCACGAAAGCTCGCGGTTCAACATCCTGAGAACGGTTCGTTTCGAACAGCGGCAAGAGGTCTCCTTGCATCAGGGCAGATTGTTCGCACTACAGAAAAAAAACTGCTGAAGGCGGAAAAGCTTCCTCTTGGTAAGTCGAAATCGAGAGCAGGAGGATCAACGGCATCTGCAGAGCAAGTTGAATGTGTCTTTCGTCGAGCGATGGGTGGCTATGGTTTTGCCAAGCCTGTCGGATCACCCGCAGGGGATCGTTCAAGCGACATTCACATTGCAGCCGATCGATCGCTCGATGCCGCTTCAGGAGACACCGTGATGGTGAGGCTTTCACGTCAACAAGATGTGCGACGGCTTGGGCCATCGGGAGAAATCACTCGGATCATTCTTCGTCGCACCACTCGCTTTGTTGGCAGTGCCTTCGAAGTTGCGGGCGTTGGTTTTGTCCAAGTGGACGGTACTGGATTCGCTCGCCCGATTGCCGTGGGTGATCCAGGAGCCAAAGGCGCGCATTCGGGGGATAAGGTGATTTTGGAAATCGTTCGATTTCCAACGCATCTTGTCGACGGTGAAGGGGTGATTGTAGAAGTGCTTGGGCGCAGTGGTGAGCCGGGAGTGGATACGCGAACAGTCGTCGCAGAATTCGGTCTACCGGGTCCGTTTCCCGAAGCAGTGCTTCTCGATGCAAGGCGGCAAGCAGAGCAATTCGATGAGACTCTATTGAACGGTCGGCGCGACTTAACCGGAGAGGTCGTCGTGACGATTGATCCGGTTGATGCCCGTGATTTTGACGACGCCATCTCGCTTGAGCGAATTGGTCGCGATCACTGGAAACTCGGAGTGCATATCGCCGACGTAACGCATTTCGTTCCTGAAGGCTCGGCAATCGATCAAGAAGCGAAGTCTAGAGGCACAAGCGTCTATCTGCCCGACATGGTCATTCCCATGTTGCCAGAAATCGTCTCGAACAATCTCGCAAGTCTTCAGCCCGATCGGGTGCGTTATGCGAGGACTTGTTGGATTGAGTTTTCAGCAGATGGTGCCTTTATTGATGCTCAGGTTGAACGATCAGCGATCAAGAGCCGTCGACGGTTTACGTACGAGGAAATAGATGAATTCCTGGAGCGGCCGGATGGCAAAAAAGTCAGTATGACCGCGGCCGTAAAAAGTCTTCTCGAAAGAATGCAAGAACTTGCCAGAGTGCTGCGAGGAAGAAGAATGCGCAGAGGCTCGCTCGAGCTGGTCATGCCGGAGATCAAGATTGACCTCGATCGAGACGGTCGAGTGAGCGGAGCGCACGTTGCCAAAAATACAGAGAGCCATCAGATCATTGAAGAGTTCATGCTGTCAGCGAACGAGGCAGTTGCTGGAATCCTTGAAAAGGCATCAGTCGGATTTTTGCGTCGCATCCATCCACCGCCGGATCCTAGAAAACTTAGACAACTCACAGAATTTGTTTCGGAACTGGGGTTTGAAATAGAGAGCCTCGAAAGTCGATTTGAAATTCAGCGATTGCTGGGACTTGCCCGGGGACGTGACGAAGAGCATGCCGTTCATTATGCAGTGCTGCGAAGTCTTTCTCGCGCTCGATATGGACCTGAAAAGGATGGGCATTACGCACTGGCCAGCGATTGTTACTGCCACTTTACATCACCCATCCGAAGGTATCCCGATCTTACGGTGCATCGTCTGTTTGATCTGCTTGAGAAAGCCCGCAAGCCACCGAGCGACGGCCTAGACGCACTCGGTGACCACTGTTCTCAACTCGAGCGCCGCGCAGAAAGCGCGGAGCGAGAACTTGTAAAACTAAAACTCCTTTTCTTTATGAGTGAGCGAGTCGGTTCTCTTATGGATGCAGTGGTAACTGGCGTCGAAGCATTCGGTCTGTTTGTGCAGGGTCTTGAGATTCCAGCGGAGGGGCACGTTGCCATCGCGACGCTGCCAGACGATTCGTATCGATTCGATCGGGCTGCACATTCTCTGGTCGGTCGACGAGCGGGAAATTCATTCCGACTTGGTGATCGCGTGCGGGTCAAGATCGCGCGAGTCGATCTCAATCGCAGAAAACTTGACGTTCTGATTGAGTCTCAGCAGAAGAAGCCACCGGCGCAGCCAAGGTCTATTACGGAGAATCCGCGAAAGACTGTGAGTCGCTCAACGACCAAAACTCGGAGATCTGCCGCGCGGAACGCAAAGAAAAAGTCGCCTCGCAAGGGCCAAAAACGGCGCTCTTGAAGATGGCCGTAGATCGATTGAAATGCCGGTGAGCGCATCGTCAGTATTCGCTCGAGCGGCAACCAGAATCTGTTTGGAATGGAGTCCTTCGTGTGGCTGATCAATTTCTCACAACGCCCTTGAACCAGTGGCACACTTCTCACGGTGGCCGCATGGTGGAATTTGCTGGCTGGCTGATGCCAGTGCAATACACTTCGATCGTCGATGAGCATGTGGCTACGCGAACCGCATGCGGACTTTTTGATGTCTCACATATGGGACGACTTGAGATTGATGGTCCTGGTGCGCGGCAATGGTTAGAGTCAATGCTGACGCGTCGAGTGGTCGACATGGAACTTGGAGTTGTGCGTTACACGTTGATTACCAACGATCACAGCGAGATCCTCGACGATGCGTTGGTCTCCTGCGAATCAATCCCGAGTTCGCAGTCACAGCGGTTTGGACTCGTCGTGAATGCAAGCAACCGTGCGAGAGTTGTTCAATGGCTGCTGACGCGGATGCCGGATGCAGGAGTCCGTCTGATCGATCGAACCCTTGAGTCTGCGATGATCGCCGTGCAGGGACCGCTTGCAGTTCATTTGGTTGCCGACCATATCAGCGCACATTTTCGTGAGGCGCTTATGGCACTCAAACCGTATCGTTTTCTTCGAGCCGAGTTGCTCGACATCCCGGCTTCTTTCAGTCGAACTGGCTATACGGGGGAAGATGGCTTTGAGATCATTGTGCCAGCGAATCGGGCGACCGAGGTATGGGAATCGCTTTATTCAAAAGCCCAGCAGAAGGGTCTACGGGCCTGTGGGCTCGGTGCACGCGATACGCTGCGACTCGAAGCTGCGATGCCGCTCTACGGACATGAACTCAAGGAGAACACAAACCCTTTTGCCGCCGGACTTTCATTGGCGGTCGATCTTGAGGGGCGAACATTTCCCGGATCCAATCGACTCGCTGCGTGCCGCGACCATCGCGATCATGTTGAGGGAACCGTTCGAGTCGGTTTGCGATTTGATTCCAAGCGGCCAGCTCGCGAGGGACACGAAGTGTTTTTTGAAAATACAAGAATCGGAACCGTCACCAGTGGAAGTTTTGCGCCGTCGCTCGGCTACGCAGTGGCTATGGCAAACCTATCCTTAGAAACAAGTAAAGTGGGCACGACCGTAGAAGTTCTTGTTCGGAATAATCGAGAAACCGCGCACGTGGTCCCCCTGCCCTTCTATCGCAGGAAAAAATGAGCGTTTTATCAAGATCGGATAGTCTCTCGCCAGAGATTCACAGTTGATTTTCTGGTGTTTACATTATTTTTTAAAAGCTGGAGAAGACGGAATGGGCATCGCCATCAAATTTGCAAAATCGCACGAGTGGATTCGTCCGGAAGATTCCGGTGCATCCGCGACGATTGGAATTTCTTCCTATGCAGTGGAAGCGCTTACGGACCTTGTCTTTATGCAGTTGCCGCAGATTGGGCGACATGTGAAAGCTGGAGAGTCAATCGGTGAAATTGAATCCGTCAAGGCTGTGAGCGATCTTTACGCACCGGTTTCGGGAGAAATCGTGGAAGTGAATGCCTCCCTTCCGGACAATCTTGAAATACTCGGATCCGATCCTTTCGGCGCTGGATGGGTACTCAAAATACGTATGTCGAATCCAGAAGAATTAGATGTTCTTCTCGATCAGACGGCCTACGATAACCTCGTGTCGGGCCAAGGCCACTGAGGCCAAGGTGATAAAAGAAATGTTCTGGCGTTCTATTCGCCCACTGCTTCAAGAGTGTTGCCGCGATCAAATGGACTGAAAAAGAAATTGTTCGTTGGAGGAAAACGGATTTACGTATGAGCTATTTGCCACACACGTTGGACGATCTTCGAATCATGCTTGCCACGATTGGTGTCAAGGATATTGAATCTCTCTTTTCCGAAATTCCAGAAGACTGCCGACTACGCCGCCCTTTGGATATTGCCGGTCCTTTAGACGAGATCTCTCTTACAGCCCACATGGAAATGCTTGCTAGCGGCACCATTTCTACCAGTCAAGCAGCCTGTTTTCTGGGGGGTGGTGCATACGATCACTTCGTGCCAGCAGTCGTGGATCATCTTGCGTCTCGAGGCGAGTTCTACACGTCGTATACGCCCTACCAAGCCGAAGCGAGCCAGGGAAACCTTCAGGTCTATTTTGAATATCAGTCGTTGATAGCAAATTTGACCGGAATGGAAGTTTCGAATATGAGTCTGTACGACGGTGGTTCGGCTGCGGCCGAAGCGGTGCTGATGTCATTATCAGTTTCATCCAAACGACGAGTGGTCATTTCTTCAACGGTTCATCCGGAATATCGGGAAGTCGTGAAGACCTACTGCGCAAATCTTGGGGTGGAAATTGTGACGGTTTCCTCGAACAACGGTGTTGTCGATCCGCAGGAATTGCAAAAAATAGTCGACGGCGATACTGCGTGCGTTCTGCTTCAGCAACCGAATTTTTTTGGTTCAATTGAACGTCTTGAGGAACTGACCAGCATCGCTCATGCCGCTGGGGCGATTGTGGCAGTGTCGGTGGATCCAGTCAGCCTTGGAATTTTGAAACGACCTGGTGATTGTGGGGTTGATTTGGTCATTGCGGAGGGACAATGTCTCGGAAATCATCTCGCGTACGGCGGTCCCTATCTTGGGATACTTGCATGTCGGGAATCATTTGTCCGCAGAATGCCAGGCCGCCTTGCCGGCCAGACAACCGATCGTCGCGGAAATCGCTGCTGGGTTCTGACGCTGCAAACACGGGAGCAGCACATTCGGCGTGAAAAAGCAACAAGCAACGTCTGTACCAATCAAGGCCTTTTAGCGCTGCGTTCGGCGATCCATCTGGCGGTGCTCGGTCCAGAGGGTCTTCGGGAAGTTGCTGAGAGCTGCCTCGCGAAGGCGGCCTATGCAAAACAACGTCTTACTGCCACCGCTCGGCTGACGTCTGCGTTTGACTCAGCGTTCTTTAAAGAATTTGTTGTTCGAGATGCCTGTGGTGCTCCGGGGTCGCTCGTTGCGGATCTCCTTGATGCTGGGTATCTCGCGGGAGTGCCGCTTGGTCAGTGGTATCCCGAGTTAGATGATTGCCTGCTTGTTGCGGTCACAGAAAAAAGAACCCGAACCCAAATCGATGGCTTGGCCGCAGCCGTTGACTTCATTTCCACCTCGAAAGTTTCCCATGCGCAACACGCAGTCCACGAAGCTTCTGTCTGAGTTATCACGTCCTGGAAGACGTGGTGCAAAGATCGGTCCGCTCGATGTTCCGGCAGTGAACATTCGAGAAAAAATTCCGGCCTACGCGTTGGCCGATGCACCTTTGCCGCTGCCCGAACTCTCCGAGCTTGATGTCGTTCGTCACTTTACAAATCTCTCGACGCTCAACATGTCTGTAGATTCGCACTTCTATCCACTCGGCTCTTGTACGATGAAATACAATCCCAAGCGGAATGAGCGATTAGCTTCGCTGCCAGGCTTGCTTGCGTTACACCCGTACCAGCCCGAGGAAAGTCTGCAAGGCATGCTGAGGGCTCTGTGGGAACTTCAGGGGATGCTTGCAGAAATTGCGGGACTTCATGCGGTTTCCCTCCAGCCGGCCGCTGGCGCTCAAGGTGAACTCACAGCCTTATTGGTCGCGGCAGCGTACTTCAAGGATCGCAATGAAGATCGCACCAATGTGCTGGTTCCCACAAGCGCTCATGGTACAAATCCCGCAAGTGCTGCGATGGCTGGATTCAAAGCGATCGGAATTGAAAGTGATCGCGAGGGAATGATCGATTTAAACGATCTTGATCGTAAACTGGATGAAAAAACTGCAGTGCTGATGATCACGAATCCCAATACGCTTGGTCTGTTTGAACATCAAATTTGTGAGGTTGCCAAGCGAGTGCACGATGCCGGAGGGTTACTCTATTTGGATGGTGCGAATATGAATGCCATTCTCGGCATCGCTCGACCGGGAGATTTTGGTGCCGATATGATGCACTACAATCCTCACAAAACTTTCAGTGGTCCGCATGGTGGAGGTGGCCCTGGCGCTGGGCCGATCGCGGTTCGTGAAATGCTCGAGCCGTATCTGCCAACGCCTCGAGTTGTCAAACGAGGGGAGACTTACAGTCTCGATTGGAAAAAACCAAAGACAATTGGTCGCGTAAGAAGTTTCTTTGGAAACGTTGGAATTCTCATCAGGGCGTACGCGTACATTCTTTCTCACGGTGGCGAAGGTCTGGCGGATGTGTCGCGGTATGCGGTACTCAATGCAAACTATCTTTTGGCCAAGCTTCGCGATGTGCTTCCGGTTCCATTTTCAAAGGGCTGCCTTCATGAGTTTGTTGGATCGGCAAGCGAGCTTAAATCGGAGCGTGGAATCTCGGCGATGGATCTTGCAAAAAGACTACTCGACTACGGATTTCATGCACCGACGGTGTACTTTCCTCTCACGGTAAAAGAAGCGGTCATGATCGAGCCGACTGAAACCGAAAGCCGTGAAACACTCGATGCGTTTGCCGATGCGATGCGCACAATCCTGAGTGAGCCAGTTGAACTTGTACAGAACGCTCCGCACTCCTCGTCGGTCAATCGTCCGGATGAAGTACGAGCTGCGAAGGAGCAGCATCTTGCATGGAGTGATTTGAGTGTGACCGCTTCTAAAGAATCTATTGGACCGGTGTCTCCTTCTGTTGCCTCGGCAGGCGAAAGAGCGTGAATTTTCTTTCCGTTCGCTATGACGCACCGGCAGATGGTCCGTCGAACATGGCTTTCGACGAACTCCTCGCAGACGAGGCAAAACAAAGTGGCCATGTCGTGATGCGAATCTATTCCTGGACAGAGCCGACGATTTCGCTGGGGGCATTTCAGAGGTACGAGGACGCTCTTTCGCATCCCCAATTGTCACGGATGACCTTCGTGCGCCGCCCCAGTGGCGGCGGTGCAATTCTCCATGGAACCGATATGACCTATGCAATCGCGGTTCCCAAACAGTGTTTGTTTTCCTCCCGAGTGGAAGATCTCTACACCATCATTCACGAAGCCATGCGCCGGGAACTCGGTGCTTTGGGGCTGCGATCAGATCTGTGCGGCCCGGCGAGTTCATCGGCGAAGGACGTTGATGAACCAATTCAGAAACCCGATGCAGCATTCCTCTGTTTTGATCGTCGATCGACGGGGGATCTTCTTGTCGCTCACTATAAGGTGATGGGCAGTGCACAACGCCGACATGCCACCGTTGTCGTTCAACATGGAAGTCTGCTCGTAAAACAACATCCCGCTGGGGGAGGTCCTGGGATTCAAAATCTTCTCGAAAAACCGTTTGATTGTGATCGGCTTTTAAAAGACTGGATCGAACGAGTGGGAGAGGCTATGAAAACAGTCATTGTATGCGACCGAGGCAAGGATCCTGAACCAGTCGTGGAACAATCAAAAATAGTGACAAAACAGCAGTTTCAAGTGGTCCGACAGCGATATTGTGATCCACGATGGACCCAGCGTCGATAACGTAACGGCAGAATTTTGACAGCGATATTTTGCGAATAATTGAGCTCAAAAGGAATGGCATAAACCCCCTTGTAAGAAGAAGAATACGAAACAACTGTTGAATTTCATCGACGCCAGATCGCAGACTCTGGTACGGCAACCATCGTTTTCGCTATAGTGCAATTGATTTTTATACAACGGCCTTCAAAAGGCTTGGAGAGTGTCGCCGATGAATGTCAAGCTCGTGGTTGCGTCTGGTAAAAGTGCCGGCAAGTCTATTGCTGTCAAAGGCAACAAGCTGCTGATTGGCCGTGCAGAAGAGTGCGATGTGCGTCCTCTCAGCGAGGAAGTAAGCCGGCGGCACTGCGCCATTCATATCGGACCATCAGGCGTAACTGTTGAAGATTTGAAAAGTCGCAACGGCACATTTCTCAACGGTGAAAAAATATCTACAGCAACAAAAGTTGCTGATGGTGACATCATTCGAGTCGGAGCCCTTGAACTCAAGGCATCGATTATGATGCCAGTGTCGACAGGGAGCATCGAAGATGTTTCTGAATGGCTCTCCGAAGATGAAAATTCTTCCGAGAGTCGCGACACCACCAGCGTTTTTAGGGCACCCACATCCGATACAGATTCCAGCAATATTCATTCAAATGCATCGCCAGTTCGTGCGGGTGAAAGTGCCACCGCTATTCCAGGAGATTCGGGAACCGTAGGGCTTTCGAATGATTCTTCGGCAAGCGGCATTTTCCGACTCCGGCAGGCACTCGAATCAAAGGCGGCTCCAGGCGTGCTTCCAAAGGGTGAAAAAAAAGAGGCTGGAACCAGTCGCGAAGCTGCTGCACAGGCTCTAAAAAAGTTTTTTGACAATCGCTGAACCTGCTGGCAAAGAGTCGTTCCTGTTCGGCAATGGAATTGTCAGCGATCGCTCTTCGCCTCACGAACATTCTGCGAAAAACTTGATTCTGGATGCCAGTGGCTCCTGGAAGTGGCTGACGAAATCGTTTTCGGTTGTTTCGCGACCGACCGATTTTTCTCGCAGCTGGTTTCTTGAGGATGATTATGAGGGATGAAGGGGCAGTAAAGACGCCTGCCAACTTTGCGCAATCCGTCAAAGTCGGAATAAAGGGAAACTTTCCCTGACAGGAAAAGTTTTCCTAACCGGCATGACGAAACTCTTTGTGGACAGAGTTTTCACTTCGTTGACGGCGATTGTCGGCTGTCAGAATTTCAGTCCTCGAAATCATTGAAGGAAATAAGCGATGCAGGCAAAAGTCTCAGAAATTACTCGGAAATCACCGAAGGCCATTGTTGTAGAAACCGGAACAGCAGAACGATCGTTGCGTCGTCGATTAATCGACCCGACAACATGCGAACGCGAATATCGTGATGACGAACTTGAGTTCATGCGAGCTATCGAACAATACAAACGAACCAGTGGTCGAATGTTTCCTACGTGCAGCGAGGTGCTGGAGTTGGTTCGATCGTTGGGATACGTGCGGACGCAGTCAGTTCTGGTTTCAGGTTGAGCGATTAAAAAGGACTGTTTTGTAGGCATTGTATGCCCTTGTTTTTCAGGCATGGTCGCCAGTACCCTCCGGGGCTTTCTTGACCGCCGCTTTTCGCTTGGTTGTATGGCGTTTGTGGTGCGAGATCGCTGAGGCAAGAACGGGGTGAGGCCATCAAGCATGATTGATGCAGACACAGATCGCAACAAACAGTCGATCAAGTCAACCTTTAAAATACGTCTGCGCAAATGCTCTTCGTCGAGACATGGAGGTCGTACAAGGATTAGGCGTGAAGGACTTTTCACGTTGCACGATCACTTGCCTACAAGACTGCTGATCGTGTTGATACTTGGACTGTTGGGCAATGGGTGTAATTTAAATTCTCAGTACAACAATTCCGAAGGCGTGAAACTTTACCAACAGGGAAATTATCAAGGAGCGGTTGATAAATTCCAGCAGGCACTTGCAGGAGAGCCAGGAAGCCCAGACTGCTTTTACAATCTCGGTGCCACCTACCATCAGCAGGCAAAACTTTTTAGTCGTCCCTCAGATTTGCAACTCGCTGAACAGTACTACCATCTGTGCCTCGATAGAAATCCAGATCATCACGCCTGTCAGCGTGCGCTCGCGGTGCTCTTGGTAGAAGAGAAGCGTGGGCCGGAAGCTGTCGGTGTTCTTGATTCCTGGGCGAAGCGACAACCAAACGACCCCAACCCTCATATTGAACTCGCCCGACTCAGCGAAGAAATCGGAGATTTACGAGGCGCTGAGAATCATCTTATTGATGGAATCTCAATCGATCCGAATAATACTCGCGCACTCGTGGCGCTTGGCAGACTTCGCGAAATGACTGGAGAGCCGCAACAAGCACTCGCCAACTATCAGAGGGCTCTGGGAATCGAGGCAAATCAACCAGCAGTTTCTGCCCGAGTGGCGGCTCTTTCAACGTCGAGTACCGTAAGCGATTCACGGATGGCATCGCTCCCGACACAGATCGCCCCCACGCAGCCTGCAAACAACGGCGATGGATCAGGATTGGCACAGGCCCCCGCTGCGGCAGTGCCTTCGCAGTAGATAGGTCGTACTCTTTTTACTGAGGCGACGACCTGAGCAAAATCTGAGGAGAAGTTTCGGGTAAACAATGTTTCATTGTGAGTTCGCACAATCGTTAGAAAATGCAAAAGGTTGTGAATTCTGTTTAAACCATGCGATTGAATCAGCTCCACAGGAGGGAACACAATTTCTCCTGAATTCTGTTTGACTGCGTCAAATTTGACCGCTGGTTGACCGAGCGTAGCGTCCCTTTTAGTCTAGTTTTCTCGCTGCGATTCTCGTAACACCGAAAAATCAAAACACCTTTTACGACTGCCGCGTTTGGCGACACGATCGTCTGTAAACGTCGCACAATCGAAGGAGTGAATCGCGAGGAAGAAGAGAGATTTCAAAAAAGTTTCGAAGGACAGATCGCCCGGGAAGTTCTGGGCAATTTTTCGAGGCCTGTGTAGCTCGTGCAGTGCAAAGCAACTGAAAAACATTCGGAGAACTGATGGTGCCGGCGTCCCTTGTGTCGAAGACAAAGAGAGTCTTCAATTTTTCTCCAGGTCCGGCGGTGTTGCCGTTGGAGGTCCTTGAACAAGCACGCGAAGACCTTCTGTCGCTGCCCGGTGTCGGCATCTCAATTTTGGAGATTAGTCATCGGAGTCCTGCGTTTGATCAGATTCTTGAGTCGACCCTTGCCGATTTGAGATCAATTCTTGCAGTCCCGGAAAGTCACGACATTGTCTTGATGCAAGGCGGAGCCAGCCTACAGTTTTCAATGCTCCCGATGAATCTCCTGAGAGGACAATCAGTCCCCGCGCAGTATCTGATTACAGGCACGTGGGGCGCTCTTGCTGCCAAAGAGGCTCTTCGAGAGGGACGAGTTCAAGTCGCATGGGATGGTGCGTCGACCCAGTACGACCGGCTTCCGGCCGATGAGGAAATCAAAATCGATCCTGCGTCTGCCTACGTGCATGTGACAAGCAACGAAACCATTCAAGGAGTGCAGTGGAATCGGGATCCGATTGTTGGAAAGGTGCCGCTGGTATCCGACTGCTCAAGCGATTTTCTTTCAAGACCGATCGACGTAGCTGCATACGGTTTAATTTATGCTTGCGCGCAAAAAAACGCTGGCATTGCGGGAGTGACTGCCGTGATCCTTCGTAAGGACCTGCTTGAACGTTCGAGAGATGATCTTCCGACCATGCTTGATTACAGAACATATTCAAAAAATGGTTCGCGTCCCAACACCCCACCAGTGTTTGCAATTTATATTTTAGGACTCGTATGCCGATGGATTCGGGATTCGATCGGTGGACTCGCCGCGATGAAGTTGCACAATACAACCAAAGCAAATGTGCTTTATGATTTACTCGATGCTTCGCATGGCTTTTACGCAGGTCACTCGCACCGAGATTGCCGGTCACAGATGAACGTTACGTTCCGTCTGCCGACTGAGGAGCTTGAGAAAAAATTCATCGTACAAGCAACCGAACGTGGGCTGATTGATTTAAAAGGACATCGATCCGTGGGTGGTATTCGAGCGAGCATCTACAATGCCATGCCGATCGAAGGGGTGACAGCTCTTCGGGATTTCATGAGTGCATTTCGTGATGCTTCGGTTTGATGATTGAAGGTATCGGTAATCTGCAACGAGTGTGTTGAAAGCGTGTTTCAAAATCGTATTGAACACGGAGTGGGTCGGGTAATTCCGGCAAGTCAATTTAAGCTTCTCAGGTGACAAGCGTCATGCCTTCTATTGTTGTTCTCGATACGCTCAGCCCCGACGGAATCGCTCTTCTTGATGTCGCAAAGTCATCGGGAATCACCTACGAGGTTGTCACCGGGCTGTCGGGTGACGCTCTTCGAGAGACTTTGACTCATCACGACGGAGCAATTTGTCGCAGCGGGGTAAAGATTACAGCTGACGCTTTGGCTGGAAATCATCGTCTCAAAGCGATTGTGCGTGCTGGAGTTGGCACCGATAACATCGATAAAGATGCGGCGACCCGTTTGGGAATCGTTGTCATGAATACTCCGGCTGGAAATACCGTGAGTACCGCGGAGCACGCATTCACGCTGATGATGGCCCTGTCTCGTAATATTGCGGGTGCTCACGCGAGTCTGCTTGAGGGACGTTGGGACCGGCAGAAATTCATGGGCACTCAATTGGCTGGTAAGACACTCGGCATTGTGGGTCTAGGCCGAATTGGACAGGCAGTTGCTGACAGGGCACGGGCTTTTGAGATGCGAGTACTGGGATTCGACCCGTTTCTCTCCCCTCTTCGTGCTGCTGAACTTGGCGTTGAGCCGGTAAAAAGTGTTCGAGAGATGTTGCCTCAAGTCGATTACCTAACGGTACACACTCCGCTGACTGATGACACGAGGCATCTGATTGGTATGTCTGAACTTGCAATATTGAAACCGGGTGTGAGGCTCATCAACTGCGCGCGTGGAGGCATTTATGATGAGCAGGCTCTCATTGAAGGATTGCGCAGTGGAGTGATTGGTGGGGTCGCGCTGGATGTGTTTGAAAAAGAACCCTGTACAGACAGCCCACTGTTTAAAATGCCAGGGGTTCTTGTAACTCCTCATCTCGGTGCCAGTACTGAGGAAGCACAAGCACAAGTTGCTGTCGAAGGGGTGCAGTTATTGATCGATTTTCTCTCCAGTGGTTCCATTCGTCACTCGGTCAACATGAGTCCTATTGATCCGGTTGCTCTGGAAGGAGTTCGTGGATTTATAGATTTGGCGTGGCGACTTGGTTTGCTCGTTGCACAACTCGACGATGCTCCGTTAAAGTCTTGTTCAATCGCCTACCGAGGTGAGATTGCTTCTCGCAATACGAAACTTGTGAAGGCGGCATTTGCTGCAGGATTGCTCGAGTCGGCGATTGAGGGTGTCAACATCGTCAACGCAGAGATGCTTTTGCGAGAGCGAGGCATTGAACTTGAGGAACAAAGTAGAACGGATCCTGGAGCGTTCAGTTCGGTTGTGGCGGTTGATGTCGTTGGAAGCGAACGGGTGCACCGTGCTGCAGGCACTCTTTTTGGTCATTCCATGCCGAGGCTCGTTCAATTAGAAGGGCATCGACTCGATGCATATCTCGACGGCATTCTTCTCGTGTTTACGCACCGAGATGTGCCGGGGATCATCGGTCAAATCGGCACGGCATTCGGAGAAATTGGTGTGAATATCGCACAGATGACAGTCGGCCGATCGACTCCTGGAGGAGATGCGATCGGCGTATTGAACCTCGATCAGGAACCCGGGCCTGCGGCAATCGCACAGGTTCTTGCGAGTTGTCCAGGTGTTCGATCGGCTCAGGTTGTAAAGTTGCCGCCGGCAGGTCAGTTGCCGAAATGGCTTTCCTCGGCAAAACCATCCGTTCGATAACGCAAAATAGAGCGTAAACCCAGCGGGAAATGAGCCGGGTCTGCCGTGGCAATAAAATGCCAGTTTCGGCACGAAATCTTCCTCGTGAGAGCTGTTTTTGACTGAATTTACAGCTCCTTGTTCACCGATTATTCGCACGAGCGTGAAGATCTAAAATCTGTCGAAGGGTGTTTCAGTCCAGACACATTCAGAGTTCTCTGAGTTGCTGGAGTGCAACGGCCTGCAGATACTTGATGGAGATGTTGTTCCGTGTACGGATTGCTCTACAACCGATTTGCTGCTCGACAAATGTGTCTGTCTGTCGGATCGGTTCTCCCGTTCTCCAGTTCAATTGGAATGCAATGGCTTCTTCACCTATTCAATTCGATTATTGGGTGGAGCAGCATGCAGCGGCGCTCTTTCGAGTGGCATTTCGTCTCCTCGGCAATCCACACGATGCCGAAGATGTGCTTCAAGAGACATTTCGTTCCGCATGGACAAGCCGCCATCTCTACGACACTTCTCGAAGTGAGCGAGCATGGCTTTTGGCAATTTTGCGACGAAGATCTGCCGATCACTGGCGTCGACGCGATTCTCACGAATCATCGCTCGGCGAAGGCGACGGTGATTTGCCATCTCGACATGAACCAGAGCCGATGGCGGATGAGCTTTCAGGAAATGTTCAACAGGCATTATCGAGCCTCCCAGATGAGTTGCGAGAAACGTTGCTTTTGGTGGTCGTGGGAGAACTTACTCATCAAGAAGCCGCTGATATTCTTGGGATTCCACTTGGAACAGTTCTTTCCAGAGTCAGTCGAGGACGAGCGCGACTTCGAGATTTTCTTCTGGGGCATACGGTCAAAGTTCGTGCGGAAAAAATTGATGAATCACCTAGGCGACATCCCCAATTTACATCGTCTCAGTCAATCCAAGGGCAGGCAATGTTTTCAAATGACGAAGAAGCAGATGTTGTGGATCGAAAAAAACAGAGCGATATTGCAGAAACAAAAGATGGCACCGCTTAGCCTATCGTCCATGATTTTCAATCGTGGCCGTGTGCGATGCAGTTTTGCAGGAAGGTGCTCGGCAGCATTATGAAAAACGATTTTTCAGAACGCGATATTGATCGAATTCTATGTGATGTTCCTTTGCCGACATTGCTTCTTAAGGCAGTGTCGGTTGAGGCTGTCTGGTCTGATGAGGTTCTTGATCGGCTCATGCAGCACGTCGAGATTCCACACGATCTTCATGCGCGTATGAAGAATTCATTGAATGCGAAGGAGACGAATCGTCGCCGCAGTGTCGATCTTGAAAGAAAGAGTATGGAGCCCGCGAGCCAATCCCAACAGAGGTGGGAAGGTCGTGATGAATCAGTCCGTAAGGCTGCATTGCCTTCGGATTCTTTGTGGAGTTCTCTCACACACAATCGCGTTGCCAACCAAGTTTACCGAAAAAGACCTCGGAGAATTTCGGTATTGAGCCTGGAATTCGTTCGCGAATGTGCGGCTGTTGCGGCCATTTTAATGCTTATTTGTGGAACTTTCTTTTCCGGAACCCTGCTATCACGCTGGTTGTCAAATGGATCCAGAATGGTTGCTGGAACAACTGCAAATCCATCGGGACCAGCAGGCTCGCTCCATACTGAATTCCGAGCTACACCAGGCACCCAAGGACTTCCATCGAAGCAACAAAATGTCTCCATTGCCCCAAGATTGTTAGGTGTGCGAGAGAACGAATCGACTTCCAATGTGTCGGCACCCATGCCGGATAAAAATCTTCAGAATACACCTTCTTTAGAATCACTGAGCGAGTCTTCTTCGGCACAAGAAACAACAAGGCCAGGAACAGGAATCAGTCGCACTGCAAGCGATGTGCTGGGCTCACCGTTAGGAACAGATCGCACAGGATCCATTGTCAAAGGTGCTGAAGGGATGCGATTGATCAGCGGCCCGAGGCTTTCGCATCGTGCTATTCCAAGAGTCCGAGGATATGACCTTGGATTTGAAATGACGTATGGGGAATCTCCGTTTGTGGACCCATCGATCGCGGTGGAGTTGTCAACAAGTCGGCCTCCACTGGGATTTGCAACGGATTCATTTGATGCAATAGCTGCAACCCTTCGAACAAAGGGATTTGCGACTGCGGCAAAATCAGCCCGAGTTGAAGATTTTCTTGCAGCAACCGGAAGCCAAACAAAAAAAATGTCATCTACCGAGGTAACCCTCGAAACGCGATTAATCAGGTCACTCAGAACCAATCAGTTGACTCATATTGTTGAATTTGTGATTGAGTCTCCATCCATTCCCCGTGTCGAAGCCATGGAGTCTGTTCTCGTTCTTGATGGCTCAGCCAATGTCGGAAGCGCACTGGCTTGGAAGGCGATGTGTCGAGGATTGCGGGCGATTGTTGAGCAAATGATACCACAAGACAGAATGTCACTGGTTTTATTTGGTCGTCGCGCAGAATTGATCGCAAGCAAAGCAAGTCGAGAAGAACTCGATCGCCTCTGTGCGTCTGTTGAAAATCACAGACCACAGGGGGCCGCCGACTTCGATGCTGCAATGAATCTTGTCGACGGACTGATGAAGAATCCTGCAGATCAAATGGATGCACTGAATTCGCCTGCAACATCCTCGCTCGTGATTGTTGCACACGCTGATTCAGTCGAGCGAGCTGATGGCCGCGGACGCGATGCATTTTTGGAATGGCAACGTATGCGGGCGGCCGACAGTGGAATTGATCGTGGACATTTACAGTTTGTTGTCATCGATCCGTCAAAGAACAAAAGCGATGATGGCCCGAGCCTAGAATCATTCGGAAAAGTTCCGTTGGATGGTGCAGCAATTCGACGATCGATGCTCGAGCGATTCTTCAAGAACTCAGGTGCGGTCGCAAGTGAACTCGATTTTGAAGTTTCTTTTAATCCGCATGCGGTTTCAGCTTGGCGACTTCTGGGGTATCGGCAGGGAGCCATCGAATCACTTTCGCCGAAACTTTCTACAGCGAGTCTGCATGCTTCAGAACGAGTTCGGGTTGCCTACGAGGTTGTAGCAAGAGAGACCGGTGGAAAGTTGGCATCTGCAAAGCTTCTTTATCGTGAAAAAAAATCAGATGCACAACGAAGCAAAACAGTGGTTGTCAGTCTGACGAGTCTTGGAGTGACAACAAGTGTTCTGCCGGTGGCGCAAGACTGTGAAACACTCCTCGCAATCGGCGTTGCTGAAGTTGCTGCTGGTTCGGCTCATCTAGAGTCGAGAACCCGCTCTGCCGCATCGTTACACGAATTGGTGAGACGGTGGAGGGATCGAGGCGATCTTTCGCCAAAAGGCGAAATTCTCTCAGAGATGCTTTCTTCGCTGATGCCTGCTAAATAGTTCCTCCCTAGCTGCTGTATCAGCGGAATGCTTCCAAGGGATTTGGGTGCTCAGGTTCAGCCCCTGCTCGCATGGTTTGACGATCGAGTAGATGGTTCGCACAATGCTATAAGTCGACGCGTTGGAAAAGTCAGCCAGCGTCACTACAACCCGAAAAGATTTTTCCTGTGGGGTGAATGATGAATGCTACCCATGAATCTGTTTTTGTTCGCGCCACTCATGTCGGCACGAAAAGCATGTTTGTCGTTTTATCCTCGACGGCAAAGGTTATCAGTTGCTTCCTTCTGCTTACTTTGACACAGCTGTTTGGTCAGGATGGAAAAGCTGTTCCACCATCTTCGGAAAATACAAAAACTTCCGGCTCAGAAATATCGACAACCAGGCGTCTCCTCGATGTGCTCGAAGAAAAGAAGATGTTTGATGTGGAAATCTGGGTTCTTGACAGTGCGGAAAAAAACGAGTCTCTCGACGGAGAATTTAAAAAAGAACTTCCATACCGTCGGGCCATGTCACTCGTGGGATTGAGTCATCGCGAATCTGACACCAGTAAGAGATCAAAGATCCTCGATGATGCCCAACAGCAGATCGATTTATTTCTTACAAGTGCACCCATCGGTGATGCTGCGATTGGTGCATCGTTACAAAAGGGGAATGTCCTTGTCGAGCGTGCTCGCATGAAAGTTCTCCAAGCGGGCCGTCCGAGTGCGGACAAAAAAGCCCTGCTCGCAGAAGCAGCCCCTTTTCTAGTGCAAGCAATTGCCGCATTCGAGATGACTGAAAAAAGTGTTCTCGACCAACTGCATAGCGTCGACGATGAGTTGGAAAAGTTAATTGGAAAGCCAAAAGCTTCAGAGACAGATGCTGCCGATGCGGGAAACGCAAATGACTCCAAGAAGAAGCCCCCAAAGAAAATCTCCACTGCCGAAAGCCGGAAGCGGTTGACGCAGCAAACAAAGCTGAAGGCACAGCAGGAAGTGCTTCAAGGAAAATTGCTGCAGGCAAGGTTGCTTGTTGCGGGATCGCTTTTTGAAAAGTCTCAAGTATTAGACGAAGGATCAGAGGAATGGAAGAAGTCGCTCGAGGACTCGTCTGCAAAATATAAGGATCTTTACAGCAAGTATCGAAGTCGTGGCGTAGGGCTTTTTGCCAGGTATTACGAGGGACGCAATTATGTCGTGACGAAGGAGTACGAGAAAGCTCGAACAGCTTTGGCCGACATCCTGATGTTAGAAGATGAATCAGATCTTGTTGTTGGGTTGCGAGTCAAAGCTTTGAATTCGACGCTCGACAGTTGGCTCAAAGATGAGAAAGCTCTTGCAGAAAAACAATTCGCTGTCATCAGCGAACCACTGATGAAGTTTGCAATGACAAAAGTGTCAGCAGATAAACTCGATGCAGACTGGCTCGGAGTAAAATATCGAATGGCTGATCTGCTTGAGCGACAGGCGGCTACGATTGACGAGAAAGAGAAAACAAAACGGGCTCCCCTGCTGAGGGATGCCAAGAAACTTGCCGCCGATGTTCTCAAGGGGAAAAAAGAGTTCGTAGTCGAGTCTCGTGAAATGCTGACTCGTCTGGGTAAATCACTTCCAGACGATGTCAGCTTTGGCGCATCGTTTGAAGAGGCAATGGATAGTGCAAAAATTAGCATTGATGCAATGCAGGCAAGAGTGGCGGAATCAAAAGCATTCGATCTTCAGAAAGATGCAGAAAAATCGAAAGTATCAAAGGATCTCGCGTCGACCGAGCGAGACAAATCGATTGTCGCACTGCGAAAAGCGATTCCTTTGGCAAGCGATGAAGATCTCGATGGACTCAATAAAGCGCGGTACATACTTACGTTTCTTTTGTATGACCAAGGTCGTCTTTACGATTCTGCTGCAATGGGAGCGTTTCTGATGAATCGCTATCCGAACTCTCCTGGAAGCAGGCAGGCGGCGAGAATATCGATGGCCTGTTGGCAACAGCTCTCGAAGCTGAGTGCGGATGATGTTTGGAAAACTGGTGCAAGACGGCAGTGTGCTGAGGTCGCTGAAGAAATCATGCGCACTTGGCCGGATGATAAAGAGAGCATCGATGCAGCGGTGATTGCAATTGCAGCAGCAACCGAAGCCAAAGATCCTAAGCGGTTGTTGTCGATAGTTTCCCAGATTCCGGCAGATTCTCCACGACGGGGTGAACTGCTCCTTCGAGCCGGTAGTGCGTTGTGGCGGGAAGTGCTTGAAAAACAGCGAATAGAAGGAGAATCGCGTCCGAAGCAGGAGGAGATCGATGCATGGAAGCAGAAGGCCGTTGAATCAATTGACACAGGACTACAAGGTGCGACCACTCCCGGTGACAAGATCGCTGTCATGGGAGCGCTTGCGAGATGCCAGATCGCCATGGCTGACGCAGATCCGAATAAAGTGAAAGAGTGTCTTCATAATGCGGTGTGGGGCCCTTGGACTGTGGTTCAAAAAGAAGATAAAGCGTTTTCTGAAGGTCCGATTGCAGAAGAATCGTTGCGCTTATCACTTCGTTATTTCATCGAAAAAGATGAGATTGAAAACGCAACCCTTGCAATGAACAAACTTGAATTAGCAGCTGGTACGGGAGAAAAAGCTGCTGAAAAATTAACGAACATGTATCTGGTAATGGGGCGTGAATTGCAGCAAGAACTCGATGGCTTGGCCAGCGGTGACAAAGCCTCAGATCTTAAGGCAGCGAAAGAGCGTGCGGCAAAAATTCTTGGAGGATTCGAAAAGTTTCTGGATGGAGTTGGAAAGCGGGATAAAAAGTTTTCAAGTCAATTATGGGTAGCGACAACATACTTCACGCTCGGTTCCGGTCAGGGCACAGGCGCAGTGGTAGAAAAGGCAAAGGCCGAGGATTATTTAAAAAAGTCATCAACGGTATACGAAAGTCTCCTCAAGACCGATGGCGAGGAAATTAAAAAATATGAATCGACAATCCGTTTAAAGCTCGCGAGCGTTTATCGTGAATTAGGAGAATGGGACGAGGCAAAGGGGCATTTAGAATGGATTTTAGGAGATCCCAAGCGGATAAATTGGCTGGATGCTCAGACAGAGGCGGCAAATTTTTTCCAAGCCGCGGGAGAACGAAACCCAGATAAGTCAAAGGGCAAAGAGGCGCTTCTGATCGCGATCCGTGGGGAGCAGAAAAGCGGTGTTGTATTTTGGGGGTGGGGTGGACTGGCCAATAAAGTTTCTCGTCAGGCCTTTTCCCCTTCGGCTGACGAAGCAATTAAGAAGCAGTTTTTTGAGGCACGGCTCAACGTGGCTCGCTGTCGAAAATCACTTGCTTCTAAGTCTGAATCAGAAAAACAAAAGCTTCTTGAAATGGCAAAAAAGGACATTGTTTTGACATACAAACTCTATCCGGAACTTGGTGGACAAGTTCTAAAAGAGCAGTTCGATAAACTGCTCAAGGAGATTCAGAAAGAAATTGATCCGGCGATTGCCTCAAAGGATAATAAGGGGCTTGCTGGTATCGTCGATGAAGAAGTTCAAGAGTCCTCAGTGCCGAGGAAAGCGAATGAAAAAAATCCTGCTGCGGCTGGCGTTTCAGCCGGAAAATAATGCATTTAATTTATACGAAATAGCAATTTTTTCAGAGAAAGAATCGAATGAAAGCTGAAAGAGTAGGCGGGTTCGCTTGTAAACGAGACGGCCATATGGTCCGAATGTCAACGGTATGTGCGACGGGGTTCATGTCACTCTTGGCCATGAGCGGCACGGTCTATCAGAGACCTGTTTTTGGTCAGGCAGCAGATCGGATTATCGCGACGGATAATAAAACCCTCGCTAGCGGAGAAGTTGTCGCCGTGACTCCTAATGCTATTGATGTTTTAAATAAAGAGGGTGAGACAAACAAATTTCCAATTGAACAGATTCGCGAAGTGCAATTTGGTGGAGAGCCACAATCGCTGAAGAGTAGTAGAAGCATGCTTTATCGCGGTCGATACAAAGACGCCGCAGATGAAGTTGCGAAGATTGAGGCAGCGGAGATGGAAGGAGCCACTGACTTGATTATCCAAGAGAAGGAATTCGTTGAGGCGGCTTCCAAAGCGCAGGCTGAAATGGCCGCCGGCCAAAGTCCTGCGGAGTCCAGCAAGCTTGTGCAATCATTCATAAAAAATCATCCCAAGAGTCATCACGCCTACTATCTGTATGAATTGCTTGGCGATGTCTATGCAAAACTTGAGGAGCCCGAGAAGGCACAGGCGGAATATGACAAGGTGGCTTTGGCACCTGCCCCAGCGTTTAAAGTAAGAGCGGCCTGCGCGAAGGCGAGAATGCTCCTGCGTCAAAAAAAATATGCAGAGGGAATTGTGGCATTTGACCAAGCACTTGAGATTGAGGCGAACGACGATGCAAGCAAGGCTCAAAAACGTGAGGCGCAGCTCGGTAAAGCAGCATGTTTTATAGGAGATGGAAAAAGTGTTGAAGCAATTTCGATGGTGAAGGGAATTATCAAAAGTACCGATCCTGAAGAAAAAGAACTGCTTGGCGCTGCTTACAACGTACTCGGGCTCGCGCATCGCAATCTCAATCAGGATCAAGAAGCGATCATCTCTTTTCTCTCGGTTGATCTGGTTTACAACTCAAGCCCTGTCAATCATGCCGAAGCACTTGGCAATCTGACAGAGCTCTGGGAAAAGGCAAAGATGCCTGAAAGATCAAGAGATGCCATGCAGATTCTCGAGCAAAGTTATCCTACAAGTCCGTGGGCAAAAAAATCTGCTGCTCCGGCAGCAAAGTCATGAGAGCTCCAGAAGAAGTAAGGTTTTGATTTTGTGTTTTCAATATTCGCATTTGGACTGTGAGCGGAATTTTGAGCAGTCGGTTCGGCCTCTGTCCAATACGATTGATTTCATCGGGCTGCGTGAGGGTGGATTGGACAACGGGCCACATGGGATGGCAGGATAATCAAATCAATGAGAGACAATGGCTTCGGTGGCTCGGTCTCATCATAAATCGTCAATACTATAGAGGGGTGCATTGACACCGTTGGCGAGGCTCGAAAACTTTCTAATGTTATCGTTGGAATTGTTCGATACGGGAATCTTTTTTTCTGACAGATTTTAAAGGAGAAGAGCATGGCGTTGGGAGTTCGTTCGAGAGAGTGGTGGAAAACAGTTTTAACATTGCTCCTGATTCCCTCGCTGCTCATGGGTTCGGTGGCAACATTTGTCTCCCTTGCCCCATCGGTAGCTGTTGCCCAGGAAGAGGATGTGGCCGGTGATGAAAAAGAAGAAAACAGTGAAAGCTTTCTGGTCTTTTTTGTGAAGGCTCTGGGATTGAGATACTGTATTGTTTTTCTCGGGCTCTCCTTTAGTCTGGTCGCCCTGCTCGTGATGTGTTTTCTCGCGCTAAGGCGAACGATTCTCATGCCTGCAACGCTGATCGAACCTTTTGAGGCGCATCTGGAGGCCAAAGAGTTTCAGGAAGCGTATGAACTTTCAAAAAATGACGATTCCTATTTGGGACATGTTCTTGCGGCAGGAATGAGCAAGCTTTCGTCTGGCTATGGACAGTCTGTGGAAGCTATGCAAGAGGCTGAGTCCGATCAAGCGATGAAGCTTGAGCATAAAATCAGCTACGTAGCATTGATTGGAGGTCTTGCTCCGATGTTTGGTCTGCTTGGAACGGTTGATGGAATGGTCGCAAGCTTTATGGTCATTGCTCGATCAACGACAGCACCAAAGCCAAATCAACTTGCGGAGGGTATTTCAACGGCTCTTATCACGACGCTTGTCGGCTTATGGCTTGCGATTCCGGCAATCGCCGCGTTTGCCGTTTTCAAAAACTGGCTTCAGCGACTCAACGCGGACGTCGATGTTGAAAGCCAACGTTTGATGAGCCGTTTTGCAAACATGGGAAAGAAGTAGTCGATCGGCCCACCGCAGTACACCAATGATTTGGAGTGGAGTTTCATGGCTCGAAAAAAAAGTCGAGGTCCGGCGAATACAGACATCGACATGACGCCGATGATCGACATGACATTCCAGTTGATCGCATTTTTTATGTTTGTTATCAATTTTACGGAAGCAGAACAGGACGAACGCATCCAACTTCCCAGCAGCCAGTTGGCAAAACCAACGGAAGGAACGATTGAGACTCCAATTACGCTTCAACTCACTAACTCCGGTCTCGTGGTGTATGCCGGAGAGTTGGTGAAAGTCAGCGATCTTCGTGGTTACTTGGAGAGAGAAAAAACGGCGATGATTGATGCCGACAAAGAGCCCACGTCAGCAACCGTTATTGTTCGAGCGGATGGTCGAGCAAAAACAGGCGAAGTACAAGACATCATCAAGCTCTGTCAAGAAAAAGGCTTTGAACGATTTGCTCTGCGCGCCAAATACGACGAGGGGCACTAATAATGGTAAAGCGAGAATCTCAACTCACCGAAAAGATCGATATCAATATGACGCCAATGATTGACATCGTCTTTCAGTTGATGGCGTTTTTTATTATGTCTTTGAAAATCGTTCAGGCAGAAGGTGATTTTGACGTGCGCATGCCTCTTGGAGCTGCGGCTGCGGCTGCTCCTGACGACCAGCTCGTTCCTCCGGTTCGCGTGCGACTAAGTTCAAATCCGGATGGAAGTCTTGCCGGAATCAAGATGAATGATTCCCCGGTAAGTGATTTTGAAGAGCTTCGAAAAAAAGTCATTAATCTGGTCGGCAATGACAGCGGCCCTAACTCAATCGCTGACAAGACAGAGGTTGAACTGGATTGCGATTACGATCTTCGGTACGAGAACGTTGTCCGTGCCATTACATCGGTATCAGGCAAAGTGCAGGGCGGTGAAATTGTCGAATTGATTAAGAAAATCAAATTTACTCCGCCGAAAAAAATCAATTGAGTACAACTCGACATTCAGCCAATTGATTCGAGCAAATTCATAAAAACTTGAAAGCAGTATTACTTTTTCAATGTTTTTGAGTGTGGAGCGGCTCCCTTTGAGCAGTTTACCCTCGTGGGTGAAAACGCTTATGAACTTTTCGGAGTCGTTCTCCATCCACGTGTGTATATCGCTGAGTTGTCGCGATACTTGCGTGACCGAGCATTTCTTGAACGTGTCGTAGATCGACTCCGCCAGCCACAAGATGAGTTGCAAAACTGTGCCTGAGAGTATGTGGTCCAATGTCGGTTGGAATGCCAGTGCGATCGGCATGCAATCGAACAATTTCCCAGATTCGCATTCGAGAAAGCTTATTGCCTCGAGAAGAGAGAATCGCCCAGGGAGATGGGGGCGATTGAAGGGTCGCAAACATTGGACGGATTTCACGAACCCATTGAGACATTGCCAACAGTGCACGTTGTCCTAGAGGCACTACTCGCTCTTTCCCCCCCTTTCCCTTGCAGATGCAGAAACTTTCGTTCATATGCAGGTCAGAGATGGTCATGTTTGAGACTTCACTTGCACGACAACCGGTAGCATAGAGTAATTCCAAGAGCACCTTGTCTCGCAGGCCCTGTGCAGTGCTACCATCTGGCCCCGCGAGCAGTCGATCAACTTGGGAGACAGACAGAACGCTCGGCATCCGATCATCGCGGCGACCGGATGTGATCATGTCAGCAGGACTCTCCTGAATGATTCCTTCCAGTTGAAGATAACGATAAAATGTTCGAAGAGTCGCTATCTGTCTCGATATGCTTGCAAGAGACAATCCCTTTCGATGGAGATGGGTGAAGTATTCCGACAGGCTTCGAATATCCTGTGAGACACAGTGTCGTAGCCCCAACCAGAGTGAGAAATCTCTTAGGTCTCGCCGATAGGCTGCAATCGTATTTTCGCGCAGCGCCCGTTCGTGGCGGATGTAGTGCAGGAACCCTTCAATCAAGATGGGCGTTGGCAGCGTTTCTGTGGATACATGTTGAGACGGTTGTGAGAGAACGATGCGACGAGTTCTTGAAGGCCCAAGCTTTCGCATGATGTTGCGCGAATCCGATTTCTCTGGTGAATGTCGCATGGATTGGCTTCTGCCCAAAGAAAGACAAAATCGATCTATCAATGCATTCGGCTCCTAGAATGCGACTTTTTGCGAAATCATTTGCCATTCGATACGATCCAACCCGATGGGAACAGAAGCGCGGGTTGTACTGTTTTAGACAGGCCTTGAACTCGAAAACAGGTGAGTCAAAGGCAGAGGACTTCTGTTAGCCGAGCGTTGTCAGGCTGGCTGGGGATCGTAGCCGAGATTTGGTGCGATCCATCGCTCTACTTCGACGATGCTCATTCCTTTTCGAATGGCATAAGCTTCAACTTGTTCGCGAGTCAGTCGATCAACTGCAAAGTAGCGGCTTTCTGGGTGCGCAAAATAGAAGCCGCTTACGCTCGCCGCAGGCGTCATGGCGTAGTTTTCTGTAAGTTGCATCCCAGTTGTGTGCTCAACGTTGAGGAGATCAAAGAGAAAACGTTTTTCAGTGTGATCGGGACATGCGGGGTATCCTGGAGCTGGCCGTATTCCACGGTAATGCTCCTCGATGAGATTCTCGTGTGAGAGATTCTCTAATTGTCCATAGCCCCATTGGTTGCGCGCCTGCTTGTGCAGCCACTCGGCAAACGCCTCCGCAAGTCTGTCGGCAAGGGCCTTGACGAGAATCGCAGAATAATCATCGAGCTGAGTTTCAAAGGACTCAGCGAGTTCCTTGCATCCGTGACCAGTCGTTACTGCAAATGCGCCGATGTAATCCCGTCGACCACTTTCCAAGGGTGCAATAAAGTCGGAAAGTGAATGAAATGCATCCTGTCCTTTTCGCTCCCACTGTTGACGAAGACAGTGGATAGTGCCGAGCGTGTGAAGGCGAGACTCATCTTGAAACAGTACGATGTCATCTCCAACGGAGGCCGCCGGAAAAAAACCATAAACTCCGCGGGCTGTCAGTAAATTGTTTGACACAATCGAGTCGAGAAGAGTCGTTGCATCATCAAAGAGTTTTTTTGCTTCTGAGCCGACAACGGGATCCTTAAAGATTAACGGATACTTTCCCTTGAGTTCCCACGCCATAAAGAACGGAGACCAGTCAATAAATGGAATCAGTTCAAGCAGGGGAACTTCTGCGAGGGTTCGGGTTCCAAGAAATTCCGGAGTGTCGATGGATGCGTTTTCCCAGTCGGTGGTCCATCGTTTTGCCACTGCAATTTTGTAAGGAACTAGAGATATCTGCTGCCGTTTTTTGAAATTCTCAAGGAGTTCCTGCTGCGCGATCTTTGTAGACTCCAAAAAGGTTTTTCGGCTGTTTGGATGGAGAAGTTTTTCGACCACTCCCGCTGCTCGTGAGGCATCGAGAACGTGTACAACTCCACCGGAATATTTAGGCGCGATTTTGACCGCCGTATGCCGTGCAGAAGTAGTTGCACCACCGATCAGCAACGGCATCTGCAGTTTTTCATGCTCAAATTCTTCGGCAACACGCACCATCTCATCGAGACTTGGTGTGATGAGGCCGCTGAGACCGACAATATCAGCGTTCTGCTCTCTGGCTGTTTCGACGATCTTTGCGGATGAAATCATCACCCCCAAATCAATGATTTCGTAGCCGTTGCATCCGAGGACAACACCAACGATATTTTTTCCAATATCGTGAACATCTCCCTTGACTGTTGCCAGCAATATGCGTCCGCGACTTGATTGTTTTCGACCACCGCTGATGCGTTCCTGCTCCATGTAGGGAAGAAGATGCGCAACAGCTCGTTTCATAACGCGAGCGCTTTTGACCACCTGAGGAAGAAACATTTTTCCTTCACCAAACAGGTCACCAACGATCTGCATCCCCCGCATCAATGGACCTTCGATAATCTCAAGGCTCGACGCATAATGTTTTCTAGCTCGTTCGAGATCTTCCTCAATGTGGTCAACGACTCCTTTGACAAGCGCATGAGAAAGCCGCTCCTCGAATCCGAGGCTCCGCCATGATTCTGTTGATGAAGTATCGTTTGGATCTTTTTTCTTGACCGATTCCGCATACTCGGTCAGCTTCTCGGTGGCATCAGGTCGTCGATCAAAGAGAACATCTTCAATACGTTCAAGAAGTACCGGTTCGATGTCTCTGTAAACAGCTAATTGTCCAGCATTGACGATGCCCATATCCATGCCGGCAGCGATAGCGTGATAGAGAAACGCGGCATGCATGGCTTCCCGAACAGTCTCGTTTCCGCGAAAAGAAAACGAGACGTTGCTGACTCCGCCAGAAATTTTGACCAAAGGCATTTCTTTTTTGATAATTCGCGTGGCGTCGATAAAATTAATGGCATAACGGTTGTGTTCTTCGATGCCAGTTGCCACCGTCAGAATATTGGGATCAAAAATGATGTCTTCGGGTTTGAATCCGGCCTCCTCAGTGAGGAGTCGGTAGGCCCTGCGACAGATCGACACCCGTCGTTCGACATCGCTGGCTTGTCCTTCTTCGTCAAAGGCCATTACCACAACTGCCGCGCCGAAGCGTCGAACGAGACGCGCTTGTCGAAGGAATTCTGTTTCGCCTTCCTTGAGGCTGATGGAATTTACGATGCCTTTTCCCTGAAGACATCGCAAACCGGCCTCGAGTACGCTCCAGCGGGAGCTGTCGATCATGATCGGAACCTTCGCTATATCTGGTTCACTCGATAGCAGCGTCAGAAATTTTGTCATTACTAACGGGCCGTCGAGCATACCTTCATCAACATTGATGTCGATGATATTTGCACCGTTTTCGACCTGCTGACGAGCAACGCTCAAGGCCTCTTCGTAACGCTCCTCTCGGATGAGTCGGGCAAAGGCGCGTGAGCCGGTAACGTTCGTGCGTTCACCAATAATCGTAAAGCTGGTTTCCGGACGGATGTCGAGCATCTCGAGGCCCGAATATCGACTGCGAGGGATTAAAACAGGCGGAATTCTCGGAGGATAAAGAGAAACAGCGTCTGCAATGGCCCGAATATGATCAGGAGTCGATCCACAGCATCCCCCGACGATATTCAGCCATCCACTCGCTGCAAACTCACCGAGCACCGCAGCCATCATTTCAGGCGTTTCGTCGAAACCACCCATGGCGTTGGGCAGTCCCGCATTCGGATAACAACTTGTCAGACGGGGCGAGATTCGAGAAAGTTCTTCAATGTAGGTTCTCAATTTCTCTGGGCCGAGTGCACAGTTGATTCCAGCGCTCAGAAGATTTGCGTGTTCGATTGACGTCCAACAGGCTTCGACAGTTTGGGCCGAAAGCGTTCGTCCACCCTGAAAAACGGTAAAGGAAGCCATGACAGGAAGTCGGTTTCCTGTTTCAAGAAAATACTGTTCGATCGCAAACAGGCAAGCCTTGAGAACGAGTGTATCGAAAGCGGTTTCGGCGAGCAGGATGTCGACACCACCATCAACGAGCGATTCAACCTGCTCGCGATACGTACGAACCATATCATCGAATGTGACATCGCGATGACCGGGATCGTTGACGTTTCCAGAAATTGATAGCTGTTTATTTGTTGGACCAATTGAACCGGCAACGAATCGCGGACGAAGTGGTGTTTTGCGAGAGGCTTCGTCAGCGGCTTCACGGGCGAGACGAGCTGCAGTGACATTGAGTTCGCGTACAAGGTGTGAAAGCCCAAAATCAGCAAGCGCAATTGATGTGGCACCAAATGTATTAGTTTCAACAATATCAGCGCCTGCATTCAGATAGGAAGCATGAATTCTCTTGATTGATTCGCCCTGAGTGAGCGTGAGAATGTCGATACAGTTCTTCAAATCTTTGGGATGATTTTCAAAACGTTCTCCTCTAAAACCATGTTCATCGAGTTCGAGGGCATGAACCATGGTTCCCATCGCCCCATCGAGAACTGCGATACGGGTGCGCAGAACTTCGTGAAGCAGAGCCGTTCGATTCTTATTCAGAGGGATAGTCATTGGGAGTTAGAGAGTTGAAGCAACACGGTCAGACAGATCAGACGCTGAGGTTCGCGGGATTTTTCTTGGGAGGAATTGGTCCTGCCTAGGCACTCCGCGCAGTCCGGGAAGACTGCGGGTGTGGGTGGAAACTGTCAAAAGTTTGACAATGCCGACCCTTCGGAGTTTCTGGCATTTTAAGCAATGTGCTCCGAATCTCAGAAATCATAGACATCCTCAAGGCATGAGCATATGTCGAAAGTCGAGGCACCAGTTCTATGGCAGGCTCACGCGGATTGTTCAAGAATATCAATGGAAAACGTCGATTTTTAAGGCGGCCTCTTTGTATTTTTGGCAGATTGAGGGCCACCCCGTCTACAGATCGAATGAACTGAGGATTCTTTTCCATGCCGGTTGTCATCGAGATCGTCGATATTTCACAACGGCTTGAGTGGCTCAAAGAATCTGTCGTCAATCAAATCACAGAAACCGACAAGAGTTCTTTGACTTGCATTGGAGTTTCGACAGAGAACTACGCGCAAGAACCTCACCATCAAGAAAATGTAAAAAAAGAAGAATCTCAATTCGAGCCGCACAGCCTGAATCGATTAGAAAATAGTTCTATCGATTCCGCTGGACCACCGCAGCTGAATTGTTTGCGAATCCAGAAAAAAAGTGAATGGGGCATGATTAGTTTTCTAGCCATTCTTGCGACAATTTCATGCACGGCTGCTTGGTGGGCGGATGAGATCCATGCTTTTGCCAGAGGAATTCACCGCGAGAACCACCCAGTTGCCTATTCGCACGCTCTGGAAAAAAACGATGTATCACCTGATCGAGTTGATTTACAAATCACCTCACAAAGTGTTGGTTCTGAATCGAATCGAAGCCACCTTGTCCGGTAAGAAGACACGGAATTATTTCCAGAAGACGCGTTGCTGCCAGAGTGAATGGAAAGGCGTGCGATGATTCCCGATAGTATTGATCGAGCATTTCTCAAGCATCTCGTTGCAGCGCCGGCAGTTTTAACGAGTGACGCAGTCCAAATCAGATTGACCAAAAAATATTCTCAGGTTGAAAAGATTGCGACCAATGACAGTGAATTTACAAGAGTCGTGCTGGACAACAAAAAATCTATCAAAGGCAGTCATGATTCCTTCATGCGAGACAGTCTGCAAGTAGCTGTTGAAACCGAATCACAAATTCCACTGGCACCTGTACCGTACAGCACGTTGTACTGGCCGCAGCCTCAGATCGAGGTGCCATTGGTAGTAAAGGTGTTGTTAGACGAACTGACAGGCCAATGGGATTCCCTGTCATTGGTTGTAGAGGAGGCTGCCAAACGCGGCCTTCGGGTGGTTTGTATCACTGGAAGTCGCCCTCAAGAAGGTCGATCAACTGTTGCCAAGGCGCTTGCCATTCGATTGGCATGCCGAGGCAACACGGTATCTCTGCTCGAAGGGGTTCCACGGCAGAAATTTTTACAAAATAGTAATGAGGATGTTCCTAAGACCGTGATGCATGGATCGGGAGGAACCCTAACGAGTTATCAGATACTCACAGAACGATCGAGTGATCGCACCATAAAAAATGAACAACTCATACGGAAACTTCGAACAAGTTGTGAAATTGTGATCGTAGATGATAGTTCCTGGTTTAGTGCCATTCCGGTGCGTCTCTTGGCTCTTGAGTCGCACGCAATGCAATGCGATGCAGTGATCCTGGTTCGACGCGCCGATCGAGAACGGATAGAGCCACATGATTTAGCACTTCATAGACTGGGGCTTGAGTGCTTGAGTGAAGTGATCACGTTTGTGCAGCGAACTGTTCTGCAATATTCGGGGAGTGAATCGATTTGTTCTGCACAGAGTGGAAGTCATCCCCCTGCTATTTCTCAGGGAGTCACATGATGAAACCCGATCACTGCGACATGCTCACTCAAATGCAACAAGCAGCATACGCAAAACTTCTTTGGGCGTCCGCACAGCCCAAATCATTATCTGTTTTGGTTGGACCGGGTGGAGTCGGGAAGACACTCATTGGAAAACTAATGGCTTCTGATGCTCGCGTCGATGGCATTTGCAAGATGATAGACGCAGATGCGATCGATAACACGAGAAATTTTCTTCCAGACGGGGCTTGTATAATCCTTGTTGACAATGCTCACAAAATAGAAGCAGTAACGCTTTCGTTAATTTTTAAGAGCATTGAGTTCTCTGAAACAGTGCGCAGAGCCTTGATTCTCATTGGTCAGGGTCGACTTTTGACACTCTTACACAGACAGCCTGAGATCGAAAGAGCAGTTAGAATTCGCGCCGTGCTGCTGCCGTGGTCATTCGAGGAGACAACTCAACAGGTTGTCCTTCACCTTGGAGAGTCGGCTGTAAGTGATGAGGCCATCGAGATCATTCACGAAAGTTCCGCTGGCGTTCCTGCAGCAGTTCTCAACGTCCTAGAACTTGCAAAAATTCTCATAGCCTCGCTCGCTCGACCTCTCGACGGGCACGATATGGAGAAACTTGTTGGGCGATTGAGGCTCATTGCCGCGTGAAGCTACAGAATGGGTTGATTGTTGCATTGAACATCAAGAACGATTAAGCGAGATCCGTCGCAGTGCGAGCCAAATATGCATCCACGGCACTGTGTCCTTGCAGTGGTTTGGGCCGCAGAGGATTGAAGGGACGAGGATCGAGTGAAGGAGGCACGCCACGAATGAGTTCTGCCATCAGGACCGCCGTACCGGTGGACTGATGAAGGCCGGCACGAAAGTGTCCACTGGCGACAAACAGATTGTGCCCGACTGAAACGGGACCCAAAGAAGGAACGCCGTCAATTGATCCGGGGCGTAATCCAGCCCACGACTGTTCGACAGGTGAGTTGACAAGCGACGGAATCATCTGTGTCGCAAAGGCAAGCAACCGTGCGATTGCCTGAGGAGAAGTCGTAGCATCAAAACCAACGTCTTCAATGGTTGAGCCGACCAGCATGTATCCATCAGTTCGCGGCACAAGATACTCAAGTCCACGATTCACGATTTTCTTAAGAATTTGTTCCGGCATTCGAATCAAGGCAATCTGTCCGCGAATGGGACGGGTAGGAATATCCAACCCGATCGCCGCTGCAAGTTTCTGTGACCACGCACCTGAAGAGAGACAAAACGCACCAGCTGAAATATGGCCTTCAGAAGTAAGAACTGATTCCGCGCGATTGTTTCGAATCTGTATGGACTCAACGGTAACGCCTCGGTGAATCACAACGCCGCGGCGTTTGCAGGAAGATTCCAATGCCTCAAGATGCCGTGGTGGCCGAATCTGCATTTCGTCGGGCAGCAGGTATCCTCCCACGAGTAGTCCTGCGGATACCGCAGCCCCAAGGCAGGGTTCGATATCCACAATCGAACTGGAATCGAGAAGCGTCGCTCGTGCACCGCGCTGTTGCCATGAACGTACTTCAGAGTTGATCTGATCGCGATGTGCCGCACTGGCAGTAAGATGAAGACCGCCGCAGGTTCGAAGACCATTATCGATTCCGGTCTCTTCGAGGAGCTGAGCAGCCCACATCCGATGGAGCTCATCGCTCCAGTGTGTGAGGGCATCTCCGGGATCGTCTGACATTGGCGCAGGAGGAAAAATACCAGCCGCAGCCCAAGATGATGAAAGCTTGAGGCTTCCTCGATCAAGAACCACCACAGAAAAACCATGGCCGGCAAGTTCACGAGCAATCGAGAGCCCGATGATGCCAGCTCCAATCACACAACAGTCAGTCATGATGAAATCAGGAATGGTGATCCAGCGGTACAAGCAAGCAATGGCATCAATGGCATCTCGATCTCGTAAAAAAAGATGTCAAGAATTTGTAGCAACTTCGGATGAATCGGCAATATTGACCCAGACATGAACGTGTGGCGAGCCGCGGTAGTGCCAGACAAACGATGGTCCTTCCAATCGCCAGTTGTCCCACACTTCATCATTGCCAATATTTCCCTCTTGATAGAAGGCAAGGCTGCAGGCATCCAAACCACCCTGCTTTTCAAGGCACTGGGTTGCTTCTTGCCGATCGGTCGTGCGAAAAGGTTCCAAAAGTGTTCCGAGCACAACGCCCAGCGCGGTTCGCTGATCTTTTGAAAGCTCCGATACAGGAATGCCACCCAGCGGCTTTTGTTTCCCACGAAATGCCACTGCGTTTTCAGGAGGCACCTTCGGGACGAGTGCCATTTTCCGCTGTTTCCCATCGAGCATGGTGTAAATGCCGTTTGCAGCCAAAGCCTGCGGCCAAAAAACATTTCCTGAGTGGGTCGCCCCCTCATTAAAACCACCAGCGTCATGTCCATAGAAAATTGGACCGCCGAAAGCGACATGATCAGCGGAGTTTCCATCGCATCGCAGCGTCATGTGACGACCGGTCAAAAGAAATTGTGAGGGCCCGTTTCCCGGAGTTCCCATCAGTGCAATTGATTGACCGTTTCCAAATCCCCCGGTGTCATCTTCGAGCTGCTTGTCAAATCGAGCATGCCACTCGGGCTCAATCAGATGTTCGAAGATATCGCGAACGATTTTCTTTTGATCCGCAGAGAGGAAAGTGCCTGAAATATCTGGCTCAGTTGCGGTCCAGTTGTTGGCTACTCGCGTTCGCAGAAGGCCAAACTTCGGATGTTTGTAATCCCAGGGAAAGCAGACCGTCTCCCGTTGCTTAGGCGACATGGAATCGAAAAGAACCTTAACAAGAGACTCACTCGTGATGCCTGTATGTGTGTCGATCGCAGAGGCGGCTTGGGAAGCATTTCCAGTTCTGCCAAAGGACGCAGGAAGAACAACAACTCCTGCCGCACCGAGTGCTTGGCCTAAAAATGTTCGGCGAGAAGAAAAAGTATCGACCGCAGGAGGTATTTTGTGTTGAAAGATCATCGTTCCCAATCCTTGTCGTTGGAATTGTTGATGGGCAGTGCCTCAAACTCTGTGCGAGAGTACCGGCGCGTCTCGAGTTGTGCCAATCCGAGGAGGATCAGCCGAGGTCCGATCTTCAAAGCTTACGTAAAAAACGCATATTTTGACATGTTGGGCATGCAAAAGTTGCTCGCTGAGCCTGTACGAATCGCTCGATGGGATTCCCACACACAAAGCAGGAAGTTCCTTGCTTGCCATAGACGCGATGGTGGAATTGAAATCCCCCACTGCGATTCTGGGGCGTTCGGTACGTGGCATCAGAGAGAGTCGAACCCTTGAGTTGAATGGCTTCTCTGAGTACGGATTGAATCGATTCGTGCAGGCGGCCCCAAGCTTGTGGGAGAAGACGATTACACGGAGCCCTCGGATGAATCTGAGCACGAAAAAGAATTTCCGAAGCATAGATGTTTCCAATTCCCGACAAGCCACGCTGATCGAGAAGAGCGACCTTCACCGGCCGACGTGATCGCCCAAGACGGCATTGCAGATCCTCTGCGGTGATCAAGAGGGCATCGGGTCCGATACGATTGGAATTGAACAGAATCGACATTGTGTGAACTGAAAGAAGTTGAACTGTGCCGAGACCGCGACGATCCCAATAAATCAACGGATGAATGGAAGAATCATCAAAACAGATTTCAACGCGGTTGTGTTCAGGGGATGGGCTATTCGCAAGGAGCAACAATCCTGTCATCCGAGGTTCGATGACAAGAGATTCGTCAGAATTGAAGTCGATCACAATTCGTTTTCCGATCCTCCGAATCCCAGTGATTACCAAAGAAAGGAGACGCGTTTTCAATCTTTGAGGGGAAGGCTTGAATAGAAGAGAACGAAGTCGTTTTGCTGCCGGAAAAGACACAGAATGAATGCGGAGTCCCACAATTTTCTCAAGTCCGCGTCGCATGGTTTCCACTTCGGGTAATTCGGGCATGTCGAAGGTATTCTCGGCACAAGGATTTTCAGAAATATTCTTACTCAAACAGTACAGTACAAAAGCCTAGAATTTTCGAGTGGGACAACGTTTCAAAGGGCCATTGAAAGACCACAGTGAACGCTTCTAGGTGTCGACATGATGGCTCGAAGCTAAACTCTAACGACCTTCGCAAAACTCCATTAACGCAAACCCTATTCTCACGTTCATGAATTGAAGAATGAGAGACCTGCTTCATCCCCTTAGACCCATTTCATATTCCCATGGCAACACATTCAACAATCTCGCAAGTCCCCGATACATTTGGTCGATTCGGTCAATACGGAGGCAGATATGTTCCTGAGACACTCTCCGCGGCCTTGGATCAACTTGACCAAGCGTATGTCGAATCGAAGCAGGATCCTTCGTTTACTCAGGAACTTGATCAACTCCTTTCAGCATTTGTAGGTCGTCCAACACCGTTGCTCTTTGCCGAAAGACTTACTGCCTTTGCAGGTGGCGCAAAAATTTATTTCAAACGAGAGGATCTCAATCACACTGGTGCCCACAAAATCAACAACACGCTTGGGCAAGGTTTATTGGCTAGACGAATGGGAAAAAATCGCATCATTGCGGAAACCGGTGCTGGACAACATGGCGTTGCAACCGCGACTGCGTGCGCCCGATTTGGATTTGAATGTGTTGTCTATATGGGTTCTGAGGATATTCGACGACAGGCTCCCAACGTTCGCAGCATGCGATTGATGGGGGCAGACGTTCGGGCTGTGACGACCGGTTCAAAAACGCTTCGAGACGCAATCAATGAAGCGATGAGGGACTGGATGGGGTCAGTGGAATCGACCCACTATATTATCGGTTCGGTCGTTGGCCCTCATCCCTTTCCTAGGATTGTTCGAGATTTTCAGTCAGTGATAGGATCTGAAACCCGAGAGCAATGTCGTAGACAATTCGGTCGACTCCCGCATACGGTGGTCGCGTGTGTGGGGGGAGGAAGTAATGCCGCCGGTATGTTCTATCCTCTGATCGATGACATCGAGGTGCGTTTAGTGGGTGTTGAGGCTGGTGGTAAGGGAACAAAACTTGGTGATCATGCCGCAAGTGTAAGCCATGGAAAACCAGGTATTTTGCACGGAAGCCTGAGCTACGTTCTACAAAATGAAGATGGGCAAACATCGGATGTTCACTCGGTTTCGGCAGGCCTCGATTATCCAGGCGTAGGGCCTGAGCACAGTTACTGGTTCGATTGCCGACGTGTGGAGTACACCAGTGTTTCGGATGCTGAGGCGCTGGATGCCTTCGACTTGGTAGCTCGCCGCGAGGGCATTCTGCCAGCACTTGAAACTTCTCACGCATTGGCATGGGCTGTCAAAGAGGCTGCATCAATGCGGCCAGACGATATTATTTTGGTTTGTCTTTCAGGTCGAGGTGATAAAGATGCTGCTGAGATTGCTCGCCTGCGAGGGATGACGGAGGGAGCCTCATCCTAGCGAACGGAATTTAATGAATGAATGAATTTTGAAAAAAGATGTAAAGACTCAAGTGTGATCGTACTGAAACTGGAGCAAGGATGTCCGCACTCGATACGATGTTTGCCTCCTTAAAAAAGGAAGGCCGAAAAGCGATCGCCCCATTTTTTACGGTGGGAGATCCGGACCCAGAATTTACAATCGAATGCGTTCGAGCAATTGATCGCGCAGGTGCCGATCTGTGTGAACTCGGCGTGCCTTATAGCGATCCGCTGGCCGATGGACCGGTGATCCAAGCCTCTTATACGCGGGCTCTTGAAAAAGGACTTTCACTTGACAACGTCTTGGAGACATCTCGCACAGCAGTGAGCAAAGTCTCGATGCCGCTTGTTGCAATGGTGAGCTACTCGATCATCTACCGTCGTGGTATTGATCGATTTGTCGGTAATGCAGTCGATGCGGGGTTGTCAGGTCTTGTTGTGCCGGACCTTCCAATCGAGGAAGCCGACGAACTTGATCGTCTCTGCCGCCAACGCGATCTGGGTTTGGTGCGTTTGGTTGCGCCAACGACTCCGCAAGAGCGAGCTCTTGCAATCGTTCGAAAAGCAACAGGTTTTGTCTATTGCGTATCAGTATCGGGAATTACTGGAGAACGTCGGGAGCTCCCCGCAGATTTGCTCGAACGAATCGAATGGCTGCGTGAAAAATCAAACGTTCCAATTTTGGTTGGATTTGGCATTAGCTCGCCAGAGCAGGTGCGATCGCTTTGCAAAGTCGCCGATGGAGTGATCGTGGGATCTGCGATCGTTCGGCATCTGAGTAACATTGCCACGACTTCGCGATCGCATGTCATTGGAGAAATCGAGGCGCATGTTCGAACACTGGTGGCAGCGGTTCGAGAAAAAAATTAAAGTACGTTGATTCGTTATGCGGTGGACCAATGCATTGACCAGAGAGAGGAGCTATGCAGATCACTCAGACGTGCGCTACTGCTCAGAGAAATCCACGTTCGATGAGGCCTTTTTCGTATGGAGTGTTGCGAAGCATACGAACCGCCAGTGGAGTGGCCATCAGAGTCGTTCCGACAGCCATGAGAACAAGCATGCAATAGACGCTTGGTGGAATGACGCCCAGATCCATTCCAACATTGATCACAATCAGTTCCATGAGCGCTCTGGTATTCATAAGAATTCCAACGCACGCTGCTTCTTTGCGAGGCATTCCAGAAAGTCTCGCAGCAAGGCCGCACCCGCCCCACTTCCCAAGAACAGCCGCCGCCATAACCAATGCACACCAAAACCAAGACTCGGGAGTCGTGAGCGTGCCAATATTGGTGCGCAGGCCAGTGTAGGTAAAAAAAATGGGCAGGAAAAAAATGGTCACGAAATCATTTAACTGACCGGAGATCGCCTCCCGGAGTGAAGATTTTCCGGAGAGCACAGCGCCAAAAAGAAATGCGCCGAAAATCGCGAAAATACCAATAGCACTTGTCGCAATTGCGCATACGAAAAGGAGGGCAAGCAAAATAGCAAGTGGACCCGGTAACAGCCTGCCGTGTCCTCGAATCACCTCTTTCTCGAGCCACGGAAGCAGAAATGGCCTCACGGTGTAGAGTAAAACGAGCAGAAAGAAAATCGAAGAACCCGCCATGGTGATGACGTTCCATACCTGAAAATTTCCTATGGCCAGCGACGATACTGCGGCCAGCAATATCCAACCGACAGCGTCGTCGCAGGCAGCCGATGCGATCACGGTTGTTCCGATCGGCGTTCGCTGCATTCCAAGTTCGATAAGAATGCGTCCAAGAATGGGAATGGCGGTAATGCTCATGGCCGTGCCCATGAAAATAGCAAAGCTTCTCGCATGAAAGCTCGCCAATGGATCCAGAAGAGCAAGTCGTGGAAGCATCAAAGTCGCAAGAGTGAATCCGATGATGAAGGGAGCCACGACTCCTGTGATTGAAATGGCAGCAGCGGCACGCCCTTGATAACGAATATGAGAGAAATCAAATTCTAAGCCGATAAGAAAAAGAAGAAAAATGAGACCTATCTGACTCAGAGTCGTCAACGCTGCTTCCAGCTTCACCGAATCAGCTCCCTCGAGAGGTTGGAAGACAAGTCCAAAGAGATCGGGAAACACAGCTGCAAAGCAGCTCGGTCCTAAGAGCAGACCGGCAACGATTTCCCCGACAACGCTGGGTTGCCTGAGTTTTCTGGCGATGAAGGCTCCTGCGCGAGCCGCCAGGATGATCACTACGAGTTGAATCAGCAGCGGCTGAAGAATCCCCTCCCCGCCGGCAGCAAAAAAAGCATCAAAAAAAAACCATGAATTCATTAAAAACTCTGATTCAAAAAAGCATACAAGCGCAATTGAGAAGTGCCAGCACAAGGAGAAACATTTGGAAAAACGCAATCGTTTCTATAGCTTTCTTCCCTACTATAAAGTGAGAGGCAAAACAAATCAAACCAGATGAAAAAGCCTCAATATGATTTTCGCAGAGAAAGGACTTTGCAAAAAAAGTTTTCCAGGACGGTTCTGTTCTCTGCAGAGAAGTATTTGACGGGAGGTCGACCATTTTTGACTTTGATACATTGGCCTCCAAAAATGATCTCCCAAGCGAGTGCTACTGATCGCTACTATTAAGAGGTCGCCAGTGATTTTGTGGCAGTCGTCAAAACAGTTGGCGGGTGGATCACGTACAGAAACCGAAAGGCAACGTGTTCGATCTTTAGTGCGCAGCAGTGCTCGAGTGCAATGGATGCGCTGGAATTCGCTGAGGCTTTGTCATGCATGTACCTCTTGATGAGGATGATCGCCGCCGAGGAGAGTCTGACGGAGATCGGTTTTTTCATGGACTGACTGAAAACGTCTTCTATGGTCTTATGGGGATCGCCGACCCTCCGTTAGTCGAGTACATCTCATCACTGCTGGTTCGATTCATTCGCAACGATATTTTTTACGAACTTCCTGGTGCACCGGGCGTGGCTGTTGCCGATCTCACAGACATGCTTACGGATGCTCAAAAGAGATCCGGAGCGCAAGCTCGCAAAGAGTACCGTCACATAGGCGATTACACTTTGTTCTGGACGGGCGTCTACCCGGAAGCTCTGCGAAAGTTTCAAGGACCGGTTCGCAAGGATTATCTACTCGATTATCGTCAGTCCGGAAAAAGAGCGTATCTCATTGCCAGCAGCATTCGCTCTGATGCACTCGACAGAGAGAGCGAACTGCTTCAGCGACTCAGCCATGAGTATGAATCGTGCGTGGAGGGGTTGGGACAAGTGCGACGAGCGTGGGAAGGAAGTTCAGGGCATGGCGTGCCTTGACGTTTCGCGAACAGTTTTCTGCACACGCTGCAAGAACTGTTTTCATCATGTGTCGTTGGAATTCGGTTGATCGCTGTGCGTAAAGTGTTTGATAAGCTGAACTGGCCATGGTGGCTTTATGTCGGCGGAATGAATGTCTATCCCGGCATGAAAAAGGCATTGAAGTACCTCGGGCAGTCGAGGTTCATCGATACTTGGACAGATCTGAATTCGATGTATGTCAATTTCATCAACCGGGGAACGAAGCTTCTTTCGTACGATTTCGGAAGCCCTTGAAGAATTGCGGGGACATTCGATTTGGTAGGTCCATAAAAAGCCTGGTGCGAGTGTTTGATGGTCCGCTGCACCATGGCACACGAGTCGACCGTTTACCAAAAAAGCGACATGGCTCCACGCAGAACTCAGATTGGCATCATGGATTGAGGCAGCAACGATGCCACCGGAGAGTGTCAAGTCGTTCACCACTTCATCCAATAACAAATGGCCATCTGGGTCTAAATGTGCATAGGGATCATCCAAGAGCAGTGTGAAAGGCTGTTCGAGGATTGCTCTGGCTAAAAGCAAACGCTGGCGAGAGCCGATTGATAGCGTTGCAATCCTGCGGTGGGCAAAATTATGAAGACCCGTCCTCTCGAGCGACTGCTCAAGAATTGTTCGAAGTCTTGACCCGCGATGATTTGCTGCAAGACCGCATACCGAAAGAAATTCGCGCACGGTGATTGGTGGCCATTGTTCATTCGTTGCATGGGTACCTTCTGCCCCGCCAATTCCAGTCACAGAAAAAATAGATTGCTGAGAAATTCCGTTGACTTGTACTCTCCCTGCAGACGGTGTGCGCACGCCACCGAGCAACTCCAGCAGCGACGTTTTTCCTGCGGCTGTTGGTCCGAGAATGGCCCACGACTCTCCTGCCCGAATGCAGAAAGAAAGTGAGTGAAGTACTTCAACGGTGTCTCTTGTCAGAGACGCTCGATCGAGTTCGATCATAAGAATAATGGCCGAGTCAAAAAGACCTGCAATCTCTTTGTCAGTCGATACTCGCGAGACGTTTCGCCGTGAGTTCGATGGACACGAGCATACCTTTTGCCTTGTTGAGGGTTTCCTCGTATTCCAATTCTGGAATGCTATCTGCAACTACGCCAGCACCAGCCTGAACGTAGGCCTTTCCTCCCGTTACAACGATCGTGCGCAAAGCAATGCATGTATCCATGGAGCCAGCAAAATCGATATATCCCACGGCGCCCGCGTATGGCCCGCGTTTTTGTGGTTCCAGCTCATCAATAATTTCCATGGCTCTGACTTTTGGCGCTCCTGAAACCGTTCCGGCAGGGAGGCAAGATCGTAACGCATCAAAGGCCGTGCGATTGATTTCGAGTGTGCCCGTGACGTTGCTTGTCAGATGCATCACGTGACTATAGCGTTCAACACTCATCACATCGCTGAGTTCAACGGAACCAATTCGAGAGACCCGTCCAACATCATTACGTCCAAGATCGACAAGCATTACATGCTCGGCTCGCTCTTTGGGGTCAGCGAGCAGCGACTGGGCGAGGAGTTCATCTTCCTCGGCAGTAGCGCCTCGCTTCCTCGTGCCAGCGAGCGGTCGAACGGTAACCGTTCCCCCGACAACGCGGACCATGATTTCAGGTGAACTTCCAACGAGAGTGACACTTGGAGTTCGAAGAAAAAACATAAATGGACTGGGATTTACAACTCGTAGAGTTCTGTAAAGTTCCAGTGGTGGAAGATCAAAATCGACCTCCAGACGTTGACTGAGAACGACCTGAAAGATGTCTCCGGCTCGGATATAATCGATGGCCTTTTTGACTTTTTCAACAAACACTGATTTTGTAAAGTTGCTTTTGATTTCACATTGAACGTCCGCAGTGCGTTCAATGTCAGCGGGCACGGGCCACGCGGAGGGAGCAGAAAGCATTCGCACTGTTTCATCAATTCGGTCGCATGCCTTTTTGTATGCCTGCTCAGAGGGAATCGATGCGTCGTCGAGATGCGCGAGAACAACTACGTCGAGAGTCTTTGTAACGTTGTCAAAAACAACAAGCCTGTCGTAGAAGGAAAATGATAAATCGGGGAGGTTTCGATCGTCAGGAGGTTGGTTTGGAAGATGCTCTATGTATCGAATCGCATCATAGGAGGCATAGCCGATAGCACCGCTTGTAAAAGGTGGAAGTTCTGAAAGATGCGGAGGCTTAAAAAGGTCCATCAAACGCCGAAGATCTTCAAGAGGATCTTCGCTGTGAGAGGATTTTGTTCCATGCGAGTCGGTTACCTGTACAGAGTTTCCAAAAGCTTCAAATCGCAAAAATGGATCGGCGCCCAGAAAGCTGTAGCGACCAACTTTCTCGCCTCCAATCACACTTTCAAAAAGGCAGCCAGACTCCCCCGCATCGATCCTTGAGAATGCCGAAAGAGGCGTGAGACTGTCCGCCAGAAGCCTTCGATAGACAGGCACGAGCCGATAGTTTTTGGCAAGTTCGGCAAATTGCAAAAGTGGCGGCTTGTGTGTCATGGCAAAACGGTAACAGTGATCTAAAAACAGGTCTTAAAAACAAAAAATAAGAGTTTGGACACGCTTTGCCGTGAACGATGCCTCCCGAAGTCGCTGGGATTTTTGAAAATCCTAGCGATGGCTAGCAGAATGAGGCAAGGCTGCTGATTGAACACAGGCAAGAGTTCAACATGTCTATGATCCCAAATCAAAGTGTACGGGAGCCCTGAAAGCATCTCATGAAAAATCACGAACACAATGATCTTCCAAATACGGGCAAAAGTGTAATTCTGACTATGATGTTCTATGATGTTGACTGTGCGAAAGTGGTACGAACATGGAAAAGCAGACTCTTTCGGAGGCCTTTCCCATGTTGCTTCCGGTATGATGCGCTAAAATAAACGCTGCGATAAAGTCGTCTGTATGATAGTGTGAGAGACTCGGCAAGCAGGCGGCGAGTGCGGCGATATTTTTCTTTCAGCAGAGCTACTGTAAAACAGCGGTGCATTTATGAAATGTCAAAAATGTGAAAAAGCGGCAACGTTTCACATTACAGAACTCGAAAAGGGCTCTGTTCGCGAACTGCATTTGTGCGAAGATCATGCCAGAGCGTACCTCAATCAGTCTGAAGCAGCCGGTGGTGAGCCTGGTGAAAAGGAAGGTGGAAAATCCGTAGGAGAGATTCTTTCCAATCCGCTCGGTGTTGGTCAAACGGCAGACGAATTGGCACTTTTGGATCAAAAATCCTGCCCACATTGCGAGATCACGTTTTTTGAATTTCGAAACCAAGGCCGTCTTGGTTGTCCACACGACTACGTCTGTTTTGAAAAAGAACTAGAACCCTTAATCGCAAATATTCACGGATCCACTGAGCATACTGGTCGTCGCCCCTCTCGCAGTCCTGAGGGAACCGAATGGATTACCAGAGTGATTGGTATGCGTCGTGAAATAAAGGATGCGATTTCGCGAGAGGACTACGAACGAGCCAAGGATCTCAGAGATTCAATCAGAGAAATAGAAGATCGGGCCATTGGTGGTGGAGGAAAGCGATTTGGAATAGACGCGGCGCCCGGGACCGTTCCCAGTTCATCATCGCCAGTATCGAACACCGATGATATTTCACCCACGTAAGATTTCTGAAGAAGCCAAGACAATCAGCATAGATCCGCAGACAACAGAATTTTCTGAGTGGAAAAAAGAGGAAAGTATTTGTGGAACTTGACACGCTGACTCAATCAATCGGGGAATGGCTCAAGGGTACCGGTCCGGAATCGGACATCGTCATGAGCAGTCGTGTCCGCCTGGCAAGAAACTTGGCTCACTACCCTTTTGTGAGTCGAGCAAATGAACAGGAAAAAACGGAAATCGAAAAATTTTTAAAGGATCGTATTGCGACGGTTCCTGTTGGAAAGAGCTTGGAATACATCGATGTAGGGCATCTTGAAGAGGTCGATCGACAGTTCTTAGTAGAACGACAATTGATTAGTCGTGAGCATGCCGATGCACAAGGCGCTCGCGGAGTCGCAATCGATGGCCTTGAACAGGTTAGCCTTATGGTCAATGAGGAAGACCACCTTCGAATTCAATGCATGCATAGTGGACTCGATCTTAAGGGTGCATGGGAGCAGATTAACACGGTCGATGAACAGATTGAAAAAGTCGTGCCGTACGCGTTTCACCCACGATGGGGCTACCTCACTGCGTGCCCAACGAATGTAGGCACAGGCATTCGTGTGAGTGTCATGCTGCATCTGCCAGCGCTTGTTATGACTCGTCAAATTGAGAAGGTTTTTCGCAGCCTGCACAAAATTCAGTTGGCGGTTCGTGGGCTCTACGGAGAAGGATCGCAGGCGATGGGGGACTTCTATCAAATTTCAAATCAAACCACGCTTGGCAAGAACGAAGAGGAATTGATTGAGCAGGTCGGGGATGTTGTTCCGGTGCTGATCGACTATGAGCGAAGAGCACGCGAATTTTTAATTCGAGAGTCGCAGCAAAATGTGCACGATCAAGTGAGCCGGGCTTTTGGCATTTTAAGAACTGCTCAGACCATCAGTGCAGAAGAAACAATGCAACTGCTGTCGAGAGTGCGGATGGGGGTGCTGCTAGGACTTATTGGAGACGTAAAAATCTCTGACATCAACGTTCTGTTGGTTCGAACACAACCGGCCCACTTGCAGAAACTTCGTGGCGAAGAACTTGATACAGCCGATCGAAACATTGAGCGGGCGCGTTATCTTCGACAGCATTTTGAAAGTTCTGGAGGAACTACCCGTTCACAGATCAACTGACAGTTTTTAAAAGATTGATCATGAAGCGGTGAGATCTTACACAATCGATGATTCCCGATGAAGGGTTGCAACCCTCGATCACTCGGCGTTTACTTTGCCGTTGGCCCGGACCATTTGCTGCGCAGGGCCATTACAACAGGCTTGGGGACGAACTGCAGGAGCGATGCATCATCTGCCAGCGGCGTGATTTGTTTGAGCAGTGAGGAAGAGATGTGTGAAAACTCTGCCGCACTCATCAGAAACACTGTTTCAATTTCCGGATTCAGTTTGCGATTGGCAAGAGTCATCGTAAACTCAGTCTCAATGTCCATAAGGCTTCTCACGCCTCGTAACAGAACTCGCGCCCCCTGCTGTCTGACAAACTCGACCGATAGTCCTGAGAAGAGAGCCACCTCAACATTGTGGATATGTGCCACCGAGTCTTCTACGAGAGAGACGCGTTCTTCGAGTGAAAACAGAGGTTGTTTGTCTGGATTAATGCCTACTCCGACGATGATGCGGTCAAAAATCTTCGACGCTCTCGTAATGACATCCAAATGCCCGAGTGTGATTGGGTCAAAAGAACCTGTATAAACCGCAGTTCGGGAGTCTGTGACGGTTGTCACGGGTACCTCGACAAAGAGTGGAAATTCAGTAGCGGAAGCATTTTAGCGAAAACTGCAATAAGTTTAAAACTTTTGGAATAGACCTCAGCCAGAAGTCGATTATTGTATGGGACAATGAGTGGCGGTGTGCGCCATTGATTGCAAAGCAAATATAGTTGCGAAACGTTACCCCCGTAGGAGAAGGCCTGTGACGAAAGCTCTGCCGATTACCGGCATGATCTTATCGGGTCTTTGTGGAGTTTTATTTCTCGCAGATCTTGCGGCGGGGATCCCTTTCTCAAGGGTAAGTATTCCAATGGATATAGGAGTACTCATCTCCTGTGGAATTTTAGCGTATCTGAGTCTGTGTATTTATGAACGTCGCTGAGATCCGCTTAAGCTGCTTTGAGGATCGATTGAGTCGGAGTAAATCCGTTCGAATGAAGAACCAGTTGTGGAATTTTATCCAAGGATGCCGTTCGAATTCGACCTGTGTTGACCCGGTGTTCGATCCAACGACAAAGGTGTTCAAGGCGTCTCTGGCACACAGCCATCGAGTCGCTTGCTAGGAAGCACCCGGTGTTCTGTACGATGAGTGCACCACTTTGATGTGGAACTGATCTGCCGAACCAACTTCCAAAGGATCCGATTGTTTGTCGGGATGAAAATTGCACGTCCCACAATCCCCAGAAGAGGCTGCGGCACGGCCAGCCTTCGGGAACCGGCCTCCTAGATCGGCGCAACTGTGGCTCAAATGAATCGACACATGCCGTAGAAATTCCATTCTCTACGAGTATGTCACGATGCGACAGATGAGTGCATGGAGGAACAACGATCGATTCAAGCAAGGGATGAATTGAAAGAGCAGATGAAAGTGCTCGTCGCAAGAGCCCGCGTGAATGATTGCCCTCAAACCAGTCAGGAAACCCGGCCAGCGCAATCTGATGCTGATGGGATAAACCTGAAATGACGGCTGTCGCACGAGAAAGATTCTCTGGGGAAATAACCCAGGTAACGGGCAATGAATATCGATTTGCAATACCGCAAAGCTCGGCGATCTCAGATTCATTCGCAGTCTTTGCGATCGTACAGCACACCACCAGAGTCGTTGGAGAGAGAAAAAAGCTCATGGGGATACCTGCAGAAGCCTTGAATATCGCCCAAGCCCCCGAGAGAGAGAGTCAAAGGCGTGCTTGTATGAGAGGAAAGATCTTTGAACCTTTTCACACAATCGGCATGCGAAGCAAGAAAAGTAAAGCTCAGCGTGTGTGATGAGTACGACCATCAAGGTCGGGTTTGACTGGAGGCCGAAAATGAGGATCAGTGATTGAGAAGTGACTGATCCGAGCGTCCAGAATCACTCAGATTGTGTAGGGTGTCTGCCGTATCTGCGGACTCACGACAGATTTAAGTGCCGACAGGAGTTTTTTCCGCACGTAGAATCGCTTGCACAATCCCTTCTGTCGTTGCGGTATCGGCTTCCACAGTCGGTCTTACCCCAAGGCGAATCAGCGTTGCTGTTGTGATTGGACTAATGCTGGCAACCTTCCAAGTTTGCAGGCGTGGACCAAAAAGTCTGATAGCCGATTCAGCGATCGAAGAACTTGTGACGGTTATCCAGTCAATAGTGAGGCGATTGAAGGAATGCTGCACCGCAGAAGGGATCTCCTCGATGTCACGACTTGTGTAGGCGACCACTTCATCAACAACGTGACCTGCTCTTTCGAGTTCACAACGCAAGAGATCTCGGCCGCGATTTGCGCGAATGAGCAAAAAACGTCCCTTCGAGAGAGAGTCTCGAAGGCCATTGGCAAGCCCCTCAGCCCGAAACTCGTTCGGAACATAATCACACTGAAGTCCTGCGCAAAGGAGTGACCGATGTGTCCCCGGTCCAATGGCAGCCAGTTTCGCAGTGCCGAGCGCTCTGCCATCAAGGTGTGCCTCTCGCATACGAGAGACAAACGAAGCAACACCATTAACACTTAAAAAAACAATCCAATCGTATGACCATGCCGTTTGAATAGCGTGATCAAGCAGTTCCCATGTAGGCGGTGGAACAATATCGATTGTTGGCTGCTGAATGCATCGTGCTCCAAGGAGTGTAAACGCATGAATCAATTCGTCTGATTGTCCCTGTGGTCGGGTAACCAGAATCGTGCGATCAAGGAGCGGCTTTGATGTGCGTCGTATGAGAGCATCTTCCGTCACGACCTGACCGATGATGATGACAGCGGGTGACGGTAGGCGAAGAGCTTCTAGGTCATTGGAAAGTTCGAAAAGTGTTGAAGATACCGTGGACTGATGAGGGAGGGAGCAGCGACTCACTACCGAGACAGGAGTATCTGGACTCATTCCAGATCGAATGAGCTCTGCCGACCAGGTCGCCGCCTTTTCAACACCCATGTAGATCACGATTGTGCCTTGAAAAGAAGCAAGCCGTTCAAAATCGATAGGTGTGGATTTTTCATCACATTCGTGTCCTGTCACAAACGCTACTGCCGATGCATTGGATCGGCTTGTAAGCGAAATCGTTGCCATGGCCGCAGCCGCCGTTGCTGCAGTAATACCGGGAACGATTTCAAAAGGGATGCCAGCCTCGCATACGGGTAATAACTCTTCCGACAGTCGGGCAAAAATTGAGGGGTCTCCACCTTTGAGACGCACGACGAACAGACCTTGACGTGAGAGTTCGACGAGAAGTCTTCCGGTACTCTCCCCGGTATCTCCGGTATCGCGAATAACCGGTATGAGTTGAGCATTCGATTGAGCAAGCGAAAGAATCTCCGTTGACACCAGCGCATCATGAACAACAACATCCGCTTGCTGCAGAAGTTTTAGTCCGCGCACGGTGAGTAAATCAGGGTCACCTGGGCCGGCGCCTACAAAACGAACGCAGCCCTTGATTTGATCCACTGGCATAATCCGAAGGCCCCTGACATTTTGTGATGACGCTCTGGTTTGGATCTTGTGAATTTAAGAAACCACTATAATCTTTCCAACAGCGGTCGATACACGCTGCTCACGCAGGCAAAGCCTCGAGCCAATAGCAGAGAGAAGCCTTCGCCAACCTAAACAATCTGGCCTGCAATAAACTGTCCACAGAATGGTGTCTCGATGACGCTATTGCCCTCAGGAGGGCTTTTGAACGGTCTAAATTGAGAAGAATACTTGGAAGTGTTAGTCTTGAGTTCGGTCTCTAGGGTCTCTCAATAATGAAGATCTAAGGATCAAATTCGGTAGAACTGTAAGCTCAGCTCTTCCACGTTACGGGCCTCTGACGAAGGCACCAAAAAACTCTGCGATCGTCTCGCGAATACAAAGTAGTCATTATGACCAGCGTTCCTCCTTCACCGTCATCCGGTATCACCGGCAGCCTGTCGCCCGCTGAGCGTAGTCGCTTGATGCAAAGCTTTCAGCGAGGCCAGCAGAGCATGGAATCCAACCCGGATTATGCGATCGAACTGTTGTCTCAGTGTGTTATCGGAGACTCTGGCAATATCCCGTTTCTCCATTCATTTCTTGCCACGCTTAAAAAAAAGCACGGGCCACCAAAGGCCAAGGGAAGCTTAGCGGCCTTGTGGGGAACCTCTCACGGTGGAATGAAGAAAGCCGCAGCTGCCAAGAATTGGCGTGATGTGGTGAAGCAAGGCGTTCACATCATCCGATCAAGTCCCTACGACGCAGTGTGCCTCCTAGCAATGGCCAATGCCTGCAAAAACCTTGAGCAGAATGAAGCTCAGCGATCCTATTTAAGAGCAGCGCTTGAAGCCGCACCCGCGGATGTAGAAGTCAATAAACAGTGTGCCGCATTTTTAAAATCCTGCGGTGAATTTGATCAGGCCATTGCCTGCTGGTTACGAATCTCAAATGTCCCTAAGTTTTCTGATGAGGCCCAAAAAGCTATGTCAGAACTCCACGTTGAAAAGACTATCGTTGCTGGGAATGGACTTGTTGGCCGAGAGTCAGCCACGAAAAAATCATCTGACAACATCGACGAGAGTTCATCAACAGTTCCGCGCATTACGCTTTTACGACAGGCCATTGAAAAAAATCCTGCTGATGTGGAGTCTTATTTGGAGCTTGCCGACTTGGTCGAAAAGGATGAATCGATTGAGGAAGCACAGAAAGTTTTAAATCGAGCTCTTTCTGCTTCGGGTGGAGATATGAAAGTCGTCGAACATATTGAAGACCGTCAACTGCGATGGGCAAAGCATGGAATGCATATCGCCGAAAAACGTTTTGAAAGCGAACGCACCGATGCCAACAAAGAAACGCTCGAAAAGCTAAAAACAGGAATCCTGAAGCAAGAAATTGATGTCTTTTCAGCTCGCACATCTCGGTACCCCGAGAACACGTCGTGGCGGTATGAATTGGCAATGCGACTCAAAGCAATTGGAAACTATCCCGAGGCGATCAAGGAATTTCAGATAAGCCTTCAAGACGTTCGACGCAAAGGCGTCGTATCTCTTGAGCTTGGAGAATGTTTTCAAAAAATTAAGCAACATCAACTCGCCATGCGCAATTACAGTACGGCAGTTGATTCCCTCACGGATAGGGAAACAGACCTGCGAAAGCGAGCCCTCTACCGCGCTGGGGTGCTCGCGGCAGGGCTTGAAGATCTTGAATCGGCCAAGAAATATCTGTCGGTGCTTGCCGAACTTGACTATGGATACCGGGATGTGGCACAGCGTCTGGACAAGTTAGACTCCGTGCCGGATAAAAGTGCGGAATAGGAACAGGGACCGTTTACGCGTTGAAGAGGATGTTTGATGCCGAATACTGCGAATGCCAAAAAAAGTCTCCGACAGAATCTCCGAAATCGGGATCGTAATAGAGCGGAGAAGTCATCCCTCAAATCACAGATTAGAAAAGTGCTTTCGGCACTCTCTCTGGGAAACGCCGATCTTGCAAAAGCAGAACTCAAGGGTGTGGCAAAAAGAGCTGATCGAGCTGCTGCCGCGAGAACGATTCATCCCAATCGCGCTGCTCGAATCAAATCGCGTTTGTCAGCAAGGATTGTGGCTTTGAAAGGATCGAATCCCGAGAGTCCTTCTGCAAAAAAAGTGGAGAAGAAATCATCCAACGAGCCCCGTACTTGATCGCCACTTCTTCTGGCATGTTGGGTGCGTTGTCTGCGGATCGTGTGAATTGTCGTTTGTATCATTTGCATCATTGCGATCACTTCGCAAATGTATTTTATTGATACCCAAGCAAGCCGGAACTAATCCCAGTCAATGCTTGAAGCGCGAAAAACGGGACCTTCTACACACGTTCTTCGATAGTCCCAGCTACCGGTCGAGTCTCGTACTTTCGCAACGCATGTGAAACAGATTCCAACACCACATGCCATTGGTGCTTCAAGTGACACATCGCAAGTGAGCGAATGATGTGTTGCCCACGCTCCAACAGCAGCCATCATCGGTTCCGGTCCACAACAGGCGATGTGAGTTCGATCCAAAAGACTGGGCGGAATTGCATTGAGGAGATCAATGACGGTTCCTTTTATACCAGTCGATCCATCGAGCGTGGCAAGATGTACATCGACACCAGATGAAGTAAAGTCTTCGATGCCCCCAAAAAACGAACCGGTTCTTGCTCCCCAGCAGAGTGTTGTGCGACGACTGAGTGTCGCTGGGCGAAAGGGGTTTCCAAACCGCTTCACCCCAAGGCATTCCTTGGCGAAAGCAAGAAGTGCCGTCTGGCCAATTCCACCAGCAACAAGAAGAAGATGATCAACATCAGGAAGTGAAAATCCATTTCCCAGTGGTCCCCACGTGATGAGTTCATCCCCAACTTTAATCTGCTCTAGCGCGGTCGTGAACTTTCCATGAATAAGATAAACCAGATCTAAACAATCGAACGAGAAAGAGGAGGTTCGGTCTCGTTCCAGATGGGAATGTGTATCGTAGACGGCCAAGGGCCTTGCCAGCAGGGGATCATTTCGATCTGGAATTCGCAGCATTACAAATTGACCAGGCAACGCCCTGGATGCAATCTCTGGGCACTCAATGCGAATTCGTCGCGTACGATGGGCGAAAATCTCATGTTCGATCACTCGAACTCGTTGATAAGGAGCTTTTTCGCAGCCAACGGATACATTTTCGGAAATCGATGAGAGTGAATTCATAATGGATCGCAGTCGGATGGATCGATGCACCGAGTCGTCAATATCGTTTGATACGGCCGACTTGCAAAGCAATACGCAGGATCAAAAAGGGTCAGGAGGTGCTGCGAGGTTTTCTCCAGGAAGAAGCTTTTCCTGGCTTCTTAGAAACTCGTCGCTGGGATGATCGGCCTGTTCCTGTTCGGGGGGTTGGAGTTCTTCCCGAAGACGTAGTTTCTCGAGTAAAGGGTCGTGTTGCCCCACGGTTTTCTCGTGGTCGACGGACTACCTGTGGACGAGAGGATCGCTGAGCGAGTTTGCTATCAACCGGGCCTGACGATGCCCGTAAGGACTCGATCTCCTGCCATGTGAGAGGTCGCCATTGACCGGGAAGTAATGATCCAAGACTCAACGAGCCAACAGCAACACGTTTGAGTTGATGTACTTTATGGCCCAAGTGCGCAAGCATTCGGCGAATTTCACGATTCTTACCTTCATCGAGCACCATCTCTAAAACGGAACTCAGCTTATGCGATGACCGAAGATCGACTCGTCTCGCATGGGCAACACCTTCTGCGAGGTCGATACCGCGTCGAAGTCGATCAAGAATTTCAGGGGTCGGCACGCCTGCCACTTGAACCATGTATCGCTTTTCAACGCCATAACGAGGATGAGCCAAGTGATTGGCAAGATCACCATCGTTGGTCAGAAGAATAAGTCCTTCACTCATGCGATCAAGTCGACCGATGGCAAACAATCGATGATCAACTGGAACAAGATCAAATACACGTGGTCTTCCAGAAGGATCAAAATTAGTCGTTACCACACCGACCGGCTTGTGAAGCATGTAAACAACACGTTTGGGATCGGGAAGACGTTCTCCATCGATTCGAACCTCCTGTTTGTGAGGATCAACGCGAGTTCCAAGTTCAGTAATCACACGACGATCTACCTCGACTCGCCCTGTGGTAATCAAGGTTTCACAGTTGCGACGACTTCCGAGCCCCGCTGAGGCAAGTACTTTCTGTAAACGAGGTAAGGCCTCAACCTGAGAGGGAATAGCCTTTGTTCGCAGAGCGGGTTTTACAGAAGATGAAGGTGTAACGGTTTTTTCAGGACGTCTGCGAGAAGTAAATCGCGAGTGATGAGAAGAAGATTCTTGCACGGATGTGGATGCCTAAGTCGCTTGTGTGGAAAGCTCCCCGCGCGGGGAACGATTAAACATTCTAACCGGCTTTGCTCCGGTTGGTCGCGGGACTTCCCAAGCAGGGCAACAATCAGCAAAAGAGGGGCATTTTTGAAGGAAACCCTTTGGTTTTCTAGCGGATGGGTGCCCACCATCGTGCTCGTTCCACCTGCGGAATAGGTGCTAAATAATCACGAGGGCGCCCTCCATCAATTGGAGGACCGATGTCATTTTCAAGATAGGGATCAAATCGTATCGCTCTTCGTTTTTGAGTCTGAATGGGACCAGGATCCGACCAATCAGGTCCAGTAAGCGCCGCGCATCCACTTCCCCCGATACAAAATGTCATCAGCACGGCTTTGCAGAACCAGACTGGAACGCGTTGAAAAGAATACGTGTGCATGTTGTGGAAGAACTCCGATTGCTATCACAATCCCCATGCGATAGCGAACCAATCAAAAAAGTGAAGAGGAGGAATGGTTCGCAAAAGCGGAGAATAGGTCCGGATGAGCAATTTCCCAAGTGGAATTTCATTGGGGAAAATAACGAGTGAATGCCAAATTGTCACATTGAGGAACCCAATAGAACGGCAGCATCACTCACGGCAGCATCACTCGCAGCAACGTTGTTGGATTCTCACAATGCAGATACTGAGTATCAAGACATGCGGGAATGAGAATGCAGTCACCTCGCACCATCGATGCAATATCCCACTGCGGATCAAAACAGCATTGACCTTCAAGAACAACAAGAAAGTGGCACCGATGATCCCCCCCTACTCTCCATGAGGCTGCAGGACGCACTGTATCAAGAATGAAGTAATCGCTCTCAACGAGACGCTGAACGGATGCATCATCAGTGGTATGGCCTTGAGTTTTATGAACCGGACCAAACTGTGTTACAGCTTCAATTCCAGAATCAATATGAAGTGGTCGAGATTTTCCATCCGGACCGACTCGGTTCCAATCATGCAGTCGGTAGGTTGTGTCGCTGGCTTGTTGGATTTCTGCCACCAAAAGACCTTCGCCGATGGCATGGACGGTTCCGGCCGGAATAAAAATACAGTCACCGATTTTCGGTTCGATTGCATGGAGCACTTGATCGCATTCACCCCGACGAAGCGAGTCTGAAAGTGCCTCTCGATCAACTCCATCCCGAAGCCCTGCATAGATCAGGCTGCCGGGATTCGTCTCGAGAACGACCCACGCCTCTGTCTTTCCAAGGTCGGGTGGAGAAAGACGGGCAGCCCTTGCGTCGTCTGGATGCACCTGTACTGAAAGCGTGCAGGCGGCATCAAGAAATTTGAATAAAATTGGAAAATATGACTGCGAAGCATGTATTCCCAAAAGTTCCTGCGCATGGAAAAGAACAAGATCGTGGAGCGTTGTGCCTCGAAGTGGTCCGTGTGCCACCACACTCTGATCAGCTCCGTGATCGACAAGTTCCCACGATTCGGCAAAGCGATCTCCCGGAGGAAGCATTCTTCCAAACGCAGACTCAAACCGGCGACCTCCCCAAAGATACTGTCGATAGATCGGATTGAATTGCAGTGGGTAGAGCACGAGAGAAAAAATCCTAATCAATGCGAGGACGACGTCCAAGTCCTTCGAGAATGTGTCCGATCCAGAAAATGCAAACCGACGCAACGAGTATGACGAGCATCTGAAGAAGCGAGATGCGATTTCCTAGTTGAAGCACAATGGCAAGGAGTGGAACGGTTAGGCCGATACGCTGAATCACTCTCCCGACCATAACCATAATATTGAAAGTCCTGAATCGGCATCAGTTCTCACGTGACACACAATAGTCAAACGTCTTCAACACAACGTTCTTCATGTCCATCACCACGCCAACGATCAATACAAGAGTTGCACATGGAATAAATTGAAATTCAATGTCATCACTCTGTACCAATCGCGGCATTGCGACTGTTAAAATGAGGAACGTGATCAATTTCGTCATAGCTGCGAAGTTTTGACAGATTCTGAGGTGTAAGACCACAGATTCGCATCAACCCGCCATCGTTCTGCACTCTCTGTTCAAGCGAACAGAGTTCATCGACGAGCGTGTCGTCAATCGTATTCACATCGTGCAGTTCGATTACGACGCGACTGGTGAGATGAATCTTTAAAATTCCCCAAACGTGATCAGCAAGAGGCCGTGAGATCTCTCGGTCGAGCTGTGAACGACTCGATTCAAGACGAACAAAGACCCAGTCGGGTCCACGTTCCACGCGGCAACCCCATTCCTGAAGTCGAAAGTGCTTGTGCATGAGAATTTCTCCCGGTGATGACTCTGCGAGAAAAAAGCGTGACTGAACTACACCATGAACCAAGGAAGGCAAACAATTGTTTTCCGCCGTCGATACCCCCTATGACATGTCGATCAAATTTGCCGGGGGACCCATTCCCTTGGGTATCTATCGTAAGAATTTGGAAATCTCAAGCAAGAACAGTTTTTTCTAGAGAGAGGCCTAGAAACTGACGATTTATGGAAATCTTTCCATTGAATGCGTGGCGTTCAGAAGGAAATAGTGATGGCTTTACCC